>Ga0307511_10000186_pt1 | contig 61499 bp, 57 predicted proteins | sample 13_EM_MG_FD_200266 | JGI IMG/M metagenome (GOLD analysis project Ga0307511, IMG submission 200266) | Populus trichocarpa ectomycorrhiza microbial communities from riparian zone in the Pacific Northwest, United States - 13_EM | ecosystem: Host-associated > Plants > Roots > Unclassified | place... | reverse complement strand
GAGGTAGAGCCAGTAGGCGAACATGTTGAGGCGGGGGAAGGCGACATCCGGGGCGCCGATCTGCAGCGGCATGATCCAGTTGGCGAAGCCGGCGAACAGAGGTGTCGCGAACATCAGCAGCATGATCGTGCCGTGCATCGTGAACGCCTGGTTGAACTGCTCGTTGGACATGATCTGCAGTCCGGGTCTGGCGAGTTCGGCGCGCATCAGCAGCGCCATGACGCCGCCGATCAGGAAGAACCCGAACGCCGTGACGAGATACAGCGTGCCGATCGTCTTGTGATCCGTGGTCGTCAGCCACTTGATGCTCTTGAGGTCTCTCACGCCCCGCCTGTGTCCGCGCCCTGCCCGCCCGTCACACTCGACGGGCGCGAGCAGAATCACGAAATCGGGTGTGACGATCGCCCGGGTGCCGGACACGAACGGAACATGAGCAACGACGAGATCTTCGCCGCTGCCTATCGCGAGCACTACTGGGCGGTCAGCCGCTACGTTGCCCGGCGACTGGACGGGCGGAGCGGTGAGGTGGAGGAAGTGGTGGCGGAGGTCTTCACCGTCGCCTGGCGCCGCCGTGCGGATCTGCCGCCGGTCCCGCTGCCGTGGCTGTACGGCGTTGCCCGGAACTGCCTGGCCAACGCGGTACGGGGGTACGGGCGCCGCCGTCGGCTTGTCCATCGGCTGGGCAACGACGAGAGCGCGCACGGGCGGCAGGTGGCCGCGGGGCCCGACGCGGAGGCGCCTGGCTCCTGGGTGCATGAGGCGCTCTCCCGGTTGTCGTCGGCCGATCAGGAGGTGCTGCGGTTGACGGCGTGGGAGGAGTTGGGTGTGGAGGAGGTCGCCGTTGTTCTTGGGTGTGGTGTGCGGGCTGCGGCTATGCGGTTGCATCGGGCGCGGCGGAGGTTGAGAGCGGAGATCGATCGGCTGAGTGTGGTGGCCGGAGGAATGCCGTGATGTGTTGTCGATTGGCTGCTGCGCCGTCGTGGCTGGTCGCGCAGTTCCCCGCGCCCCTTTGGGGCGCTGTCCGCACCCCCTCGAAGGACCACCGGCATGACTGACGAGCTCGAACTCCTGCATAGCGCCAACCCGTTCACGGCCGACGGGCCCTTCTACGGTGACGGGCCGCTGGACCACCATGCCGAGCGTCGGCTCAACCGGCTGCTGCATGAACGGAGGTCCGGGCGTCGCCGGCTGCTCTGGAGTCTCGTGGCCGGAGCCGCCGTTGTGGCGACCGTGTTCACGCTGTTGCTGGGCGGACCGAGCGGCACTCCCGCCGTGGCGGCGCCCCGCCCCCTGGTCGTGCAGGCGAACTCCACGCCTGTGTCCCTGAAACAGCTCGCCGCTCTCGCCGCGGCGGTCGCGGCCGACGGAACTCCCGTTCTGCGCAAGGGAACCCACGTGCAGTCGTGGAGTCTCGGCATGTCCGACGACAAACCGCCGGTCACCATCCCCGAGGAACGCATCGTGCGCTGGAACGCGGACGACAGTCACACGGAACGTGTTGTGGAGGACGGGCACGTCCTCAAGGAGACTACATATCCGCCGAGTTGGAGCGATGTCCCGCCCGAGGCCCGGCCCCCGCACGACGTGGCGGGACTGCGGGCGTACCTCCAGGAGACCGCGTACAGCAAGACACCGTTGACCACCCCCGAACTCCTCGCCGCCGTGGGGGAGTTGCTTGACCACTGGACGCTCGGGGCACGCGAGTCGGCCGCGTTGGCGCGGCTGCTCGCGGGGGCGGACGGGCTGCGGCCGGTGGGGGAGGTGACCGACCGCCTCGGGCGGCGCGGGGAGGCCTATGTGTATCGGCAGTCGGGCAGCCGCCTGATGCTGATCATGGATCCGGCCACCGGTGCCGTCCTCGGGATGGAGAGCACCTTCACGAAGGACCAGCCCGAGTACGGCGTCGAGGCCGGGGACGTCATGGACTACAGCGCCTGGACGCGCTGATCACACCCCGAGCTGCCGGGCCGCGGCCGTCACGGTCTGTTCCAGGAGCGTGGCGATGGTCATCGGGCCGACACCGCCCGGCACCGGCGTGATCAGCGAGGCGCGCTCGGCGGCGGAGTCGAAGTCGACGTCACCGACGTTGCCCGTGTTGTAGCCGGCGTCGAGCACGACCGCGCCCGGCTTGATGTCCTCGCCGCGGATCAGCCGGGGGCGCCCCACCGCCGCGACCACGATGTCCGCCTCGCGGACCGCCGCCGACAGGTCGCGGGTACGGGAGTGGCAGTAGGTGACCGTCGCGTCGCGGGCCAGGAGCAGCATGCCGGCCGGCTTGCCGAGGATCGCGCTGCGGCCCACGACGACGGCCCGCTTGCCGGACGGGTCGACGTCGTACTCGTCCAGCAGCCGCATGATGCCGCCGGGCGTGCAGGACACGAAGCCCGGCAGCCCGAAGCTCATCGCCGCGAAGGACGCGAAGGTGACCCCGTCCACGTCCTTCTCCGGCGCGATCGCCTCGAACGCGGCCCGCTCGTCGATGTGTTCGCCCATCGGGTGCTGGAGCAGGATGCCGTGGACGGTGGGGTCGGCGGAGAGCGCGGTGAGGGTCGCGACCAGTTCGGCGGTGGTCGTGGCGGCGGGGAGTTCGACGTGCCGGGACTCGATGCCGGCCTTCCGGCTGCGGTTCTGCTTCATCCGGACGTAGGTGACGGAGGCCGGGTCCGCACCGACCAGGACCGTCGCCAGACAGGGCGCCGTACCGGTGCGTTCCCTGAGGTCGGCGGCCTGCTTCGCGGTGTCCTCGACGATGCGGCGCGCGAGCGCGGTGCCGTCCATGAGCCGTGCCTGAGACATGATCCACTCCTGAGCTGGTTGACCAATCGCCCAGGCGCACGGCATCGACTCCGCGTGGGCCGCTCCACGGTGGTGCTCCACCTCAGCGCCAGTCACGACCCACGAACAGCCTAACCGAGAGAGTCCTACGGCCGTCAGGCCCCGCTCTGCTGAGGCGGCTGCGTCGGGTCGACGCCGGTCAGGAAGTCCCGGGCCTGCGCCGCGAGGCGTGGCGCTCCGATGGCCTCCGCCCAGCGGGTGACCTCCGTCGCCAGTGCCCTGGCCCCGGCCTCGTCGCCGGAGTCCCGGGCCAGCACGGCGAGGAGCAGCTGCTGGGAGAGAGTGCCGGGGACGGTGCCCGCGGTGGCGCCCAGCGTGGTCGCCCGGCGCCAACGCTCCAGGGCCAGGTCGTGATCACCGGCGTCGTGGTCGTGGTCGCCGAGGTGGCGCAGGGCCTCGCGGGCCAGCAAGGGGTCGTCGACCGACTCGGCGGCGCGCAGCGCGGACGCGTAGTGCGGGGGTGCTCCCGCCAGGTCGGCGAAGTGGTTGTCCGTGATGAGGCCGAGGTACATCTCCGCCCAGCCCCCGCGCCCCTCGTCCGGGGCGTCGTCCCGGAGCGCCTCCGCCTCGTGGTGCAGTGACGTGAGGGCTTCCGGGTCCTTCCCGTCCGGGCCCAGCCGGAGCCGGCCGTCGACGACGAGCAGTCGGCGGTAGGTGTTCCGCAGCCGCGCGAAGTCCACGTCCCAGTCGCCGCCAGGGAACTCCTTCTCGGCCGCCTCGATACGTACCGTCGCGGTGTCGGTGCCCGCGAACCAGTCCTGTTCCAGGGCGACTTGGGCGGCGGCACGGGCAATCCGAGCCCGCGCGTCCGGTTCGTCGGCGGCGCATGCGTCCAGCAGGCGGGAGGCGCGCTCCCATCGTCCCGTGACGCTCAACTCGTGGGCCGCCGCGATGAGTTCCTCGACCGGGATGACCGCGTTCGCTGTGGATGTCATGACGGGGAAGGTAGTTATGCGAAAAACTATCCACAAGAAAACCACTGCGGGAGGCAGACGTGGAGGATTCGGTCGACCGGCACGTGGCGCTCTGGGTGAAGGAACTCGCCTGGATGGACCCGGTGAAGGAGGAGATCTTCTTCCGGCTGGCGATCCTGGCCCGCCATGCCGGGCAGGCGCGGCGGGACGTGCTCGACTCCGACGGGCTCAAGCAGTGGCAGTTCAAGGTGCTGCTCATGCTGCGCAGGCTCGGGCCGCCGTACGAGACGAGTCCGTCACGGCTGGCGGAGCTGCTGGGGTTGACCCGTGGGGCGCTCTCCGCGCGGCTCGCGGCCGTCGAGGAGGCGGGGCTCATCACCCGTACCCATGAGACGGGGGACCGGCGGCGGGTACGGGTGCGGCTCACCGGCGCCGGATACGCGGTCCTCGAGGAGCACGTGGCGGCGGAGGAAGCGGGCGAGCTCGCGCTGCTCGCAGCACTGAACCCAGCAGAGCGGCGGACGCTCGCAGACCTGCTGCGGAAAATAGTGCTCGCCGTCGAGTCCTAGCGGGGCGTGAGGGTACCGTACTGGCCGAGAAGGTCCAGGTCAGCCGGGTGGTGACCCGGACCTTCGGCACCAGTCTCGCTAGCCGTCCCATGCCTGGATCATGGTCTGCCGGGTGATCTTGCCGTCGTCCAGTACGAGCATCGACTCGGCCAGGACCCGGGTCCCGTCGGCGTACTGACAGGACTCGCTGTAGGCGACACGGTCTCCCTGCACGACGCACTCCTCCAGTTTGTGCGTCATGTCGCGGCTGTAGACGTCGGCGAGCATGGCGCCGATCTCGTCCCGGCCGTGCAGGACCTTGGGGTTGCTGGGCTGGGTCTGGTGGTCGACGACGTGGATCTCCGCGTCGTCGGCGTAGAGCGACAGAAGTGTCGCCGCTGTGTGATCTTCGATGCCCCGGCGCAGGGCTTCGGTGTCGAAGCCGGGGCGTGCCGCAGTGCCCATAGTGACCTCCTAGGAGGGTCGCGGCTCGAACAGGAGCGAGCCGCGGCAGCCTCTCCTACGAGACTCCTCCGCCGTGCCGGGGTCGGCAAACCGAGGGGCGTACTCCGCCTGACGGGTGAGCGGTGACCGGTGCCCGTGACCGTGCGGCTACCGTCCGCGTTGCTGGAAGCATGATCTCAACACGACGTATTGCCGCCGCCGTTGGTCTCGCCGTCGGGGTCACCGGCCTCGTCGCGCCGATGGCGAACGCCGCCGACGCGCCCGCCTTCAAGGACGGCAAGGTCAGCCCGGTCGCCCTGCTGGACTCGCTCGCGGTGAGCGAGATCCCCGCCGAGCACCAGGCGCAGCTCCCGAAGGTCGCCGACCAGATGAAGGCGCTGAACCACCTGAACGACCTCCAGCAGCTGCACCAGGTCACCGACGTGGCCGCGCCGGTCACGGGACTCCTCCCCGCCGTCGAATAGCGGGACCGCGCAGCGCGCAGACCTTGAGGGCCGTCCGGAAACGGGCGGCCCTCAGTCGTGCGGGGCGGGATCAGCCCGCCGTCGCCAGGAACTGCGTCGCCGCCAGCTCCGCGTACAGCGGGTCGGCGCTCACCAGCTCCCGGTGCGTACCCACCGCGCGGACCCGACCCGCGTCCATGACGACGATCCGGTCCGCCATCGTCACCGTGGACAACCGGTGCGCGACGACCAGGACCGTCGTCGTACGGGCCACATCGGCGACGGTGTCGCGCAGGGCCGCCTCGTTGACCGCGTCCAGCTGCGAGGTCGCCTCGTCCAGGAGCAGCAGCCGGGGGTGGCGCAGCAGGGCGCGGGCGATCGCGACGCGCTGGCGCTCGCCGCCGGAGAGGCGGGTGCCGCGGTGGCCGACCAGGGTGTCGACGCCCTTCGGGAGCCGGGACACCAGACCGTCGAGGCGGGTCGTCTTCAGGACGCGCGTGAGGTCGTCCGCGCTCGCGTCCGGGTTGCCGAGCAGCAGGTTGTCGCGCAGGGAGCCCGACAGGACCGGGGCGTCCTGCTCCACATAGCCGATGGCGGACCGGAGCCCGGACAGCTCCCAGTCCGCGAGGTCCCGGCCGTCGAGGGTGATGGCGCCGGACTCGGGGTCGTAGAACCGCTCGATGAGGGAGAACACGGTGGTCTTGCCGGCGCCGGACGGGCCGACGAACGCCGTCATGCCCTGGGCGGGCACGGAGAAGGTCACGCCGTGGTGGACGTAGGGCAGGTCGTCGGCGTAGCGGAAGCGGACGTCGTCGAAGGCGAGGGCCGCCGGCTCGGCGCCGGGGGAGGGCAACTGGGCGGGCAGGGACGGGGGTTCGGCGGGGAGCTGCAGCGCTTCCTGGATGCGGGAGAGGGCCGCGGCGCCCGTCTGGTACTGGGTGATCGCGCCGACGACCTGCTGGATCGGCTGCATCAGGTAGAAGACGTAGAGGAGGAAGGCGACCAGCGTGCCGACATCTATCGCGCCCGTCGCCACGCGTGCTCCGCCCACCGCGAGGACGGTGATGAACGCGATCTGCATCGACAGACCGGCCGTATTGCCCGCCGCCGCAGCCCACTTGGCGGCGCGGATGCTCTGCCGCCACGACTCCTCTGCCGCCGCGTGCAGGGTGCGCTCCTCGCGGTCCTCGGCGCCGGACGCCTTCACCGTGCGCAGCGCGCCGAGGATCCGCTCCAGCGAGGCACCCATCACCCCGATCGCGTCCTGCGCCTGCCGGCTGGCCCGGTTGATGCGCGGCACGATCACGCTGAGGACGGTGCCCGCGGCCACGATCACCCCAAGGGTGACGGCCAGCAGCACGGGGTCGACAAGACCCATCATCACCACCGTCGCGACGAGGATGAGCCCTTCGGTGCCGAGCCCGACCAGCGAATCGGTGGTGACCTCGCGCAGGAGGGTGGTGTCGGAGGTGATGCGGGCCATCAGGTCGCCGGGCTCGCTGCGGTCCACCGCGCTGATCCGCAGCCGCAGCAGATACGACGACAGGGCGCGCCGCGCGCCGAGCACCACCGACTCGGCGGTGCGCCGCAGCACGTACGAACCCAGCGCGCCCACCGCCGCGTTGGCGACCACCAGCGCCGACATCGCGAGCAACGCCCCGGTGATCGTCCGGTCGTGCGAGAGATCGTCGATGAGTCCCCGCGCCACCAGTGGCAGGAGCAGCCCGGTGCCGCCGGTGACCAGCGAGAGCAGCGCGCCCGCCAACAGGGCCCAGCGGTGCGGCCGTACGTAGTCGAGGAGCAGCCGCCAGGCCGGCGGGTCGCTCCGAGTCCCTGCGATGGCCACGGCACTCCTCGGGATGCGGTCGGAGCATTCAGGCTACGTCGGCCGCCGCCGACGGTGTCGAGCCGCTGTCGTGCCCTTACCGATCAGTCACGCGTAGGGTCTGAGGCAGGGACAACGATCGACGAAAGGGTTCAGGACCATGGCGCAGGAAGTGCGCGGCGTGATCGCGCCGGGAAAGAACGAACCGGTCCGGGTCGAGACGATCGTCGTACCCGACCCCGGACCTGGTGAGGCCGTGGTGAAGGTACAGGCCTGCGGGGTCTGTCACACCGACCTGCACTACAAGCAGGGCGGCATCAGCGACGACTTCCCCTTCCTGCTGGGCCACGAGGCGGCGGGGATCGTGGAGTCGGTCGGCGAGGGCGTCACAGACGTCGCCCCGGGCGACTTCGTGATCCTCAACTGGCGTGCGGTGTGCGGTAATTGCCGGGCCTGTCTGCGCGGCCGGCCGCAGTACTGCTTCAACACCCACAACGCCAAGCAGAAGATGACCCTCGCCTCGACGGGCCAGGAACTCTCCCCGGCCCTCGGCATCGGCGCCTTCGCCGACAAGACGCTGGTCGCGGCGGGACAGTGCACCAAGGTCGACCCGACCGTCTCCCCGGCCGTCGCCGGGCTGCTCGGCTGCGGCGTGATGGCCGGTATCGGCGCGGCGATCAACACCGGGAACGTCGGGCGCGGCGACACCGTCGCCGTCATCGGCTGCGGTGGTGTAGGCGACGCGGCGATCGCCGGGGCCCGGCTCGCGGGCGCGGCGCGGATCATCGCCGTCGACATCGACGACCGCAAACTGGAGAAGGCCCGCTCGATGGGCGCCACCCACACCGTCAACTCCAAGACGTCCGACGCCGTCGAGGCGATCCGCGAACTGACCGGCGGCTTCGGCGCCGACGTCGTCATCGAGGCGGTCGGCCGCCCGGAGACGTACAAGCAGGCCTTCTACGGCCGTGATCTCGCCGGTACGGTCGTCCTCGTCGGCGTCCCGACGCCCGAGATGAAGCTCGAACTCCCGCTTCTCGACGTCTTCGGGCGTGGTGGTTCCCTCAAGTCGTCGTGGTACGGCGACTGTCTGCCCTCCCGCGACTTCCCGATGCTGATCGACCTGCACCAGCAAGGCCGCCTGGACCTGGGCGCGTTCGTCACCGAGACGGTTCAACTCGACGAGGTGGAGAAGGCGTTCGAGCGGATGCACGGCGGCGACGTACTGCGTTCGGTGGTGGTGCTCTGATGGCCGCGCGCGTCGAACACCTCGTCACCTCCGGGCAGTTCACGCTCGACGGCGGCACCTGGGACGTCGACAACAACGTGTGGATCGTCGGCGACGACCACGAGGTCGTCGTCATCGACGCCGCCCATGACGCCGACGCCATCCTCGCGGCGATCGGCGACCGAAGACTGACCGCCATCATCTGCACCCACGCCCACAACGACCACATCGACGCCGCCCCCGCCCTCGCGGACCGCACCGGCGCCACGATCTGGCTGCACCCCGACGACCTGCCCCTGTGGAAGCAGACCCACCCCGACCGCGACCCCGACGCCCATCTCGCCGACGGCCAGGTGATCGAGACCGCGGGCGCCGACCTGAAGGTCCTGCACACGCCCGGGCACGCGCCCGGCGCGGTCTGCCTCTACGACCCCGGGCTCGGCACGGTCTTCACCGGCGACACCCTCTTCCACGGCGGCCCGGGCGCCACGGGACGGTCGTACTCCCACTTCCCGACCATCATCGACTCCATCCGCGACCGCCTCCTGACCCTCCCGCCGGAGACGAAGGTGCTCACGGGACACGGCGACTCGACCACGGTCGGCGCCGAGGCCGCACACCTGGATGAGTGGATCGCGCGGGGCCACTGACGCCCCGGACACAATCCCGACAGAAGATGTCCGGCTTCCCGTGCACGATCGACATGAGACACGTCGAACGAGCACGGGAGGTCGGACATGCCGGGCCCACTGGAAGGCAAGGTCGCGCTGGTCGCGGGGGCGACACGCGGAGCGGGGCGCGGGATCGCCGTGGAGCTGGGCGCGGCCGGCGCCACCGTGTACGTGACCGGCCGGACCACCCGCGCCCGGCGCTCCGAGTACGACCGGCCCGAGACGATCGAGGACACCGCCGACCTCGTCACCGCGGCCGGCGGCCGGGGCGTCGCCGTACCCACCGACCACCTCGAACCCTCGGCCGTACGGACCCTCGTCGACCGCATCGACGAAGAACAGGGCCGCCTCGACATCCTCGTCAACGACATCTGGGGCGGCGAGCACCTCTTCGCCTGGGACACCCCGGTCTGGGAGCACGACCTCGACAAAGGGCTCCGGCTCCTCAGGCTCGCGGTCGAGACACACGCGATCACCAGCCACCACGCCCTGCCCCTGCTGCTGCGCCGCCCCGGCGGCCTGGTCGTCGAAGTGACCGACGGCACCGCCGAGTACAACCGCGACACCTACCGCGTCTCCTTCTTCTACGACCTCGCCAAGTCGTCCGTCCTGCGCATGGCCTTCGCCCTCGGCCACGAACTCGGCCCGCGCGGCGCCACCGCCGTGGCGCTCACCCCGGGCTGGCTGCGCTCGGAGATCATGCTCGACCAGTTCGGCGTCCGCGAGGACAACTGGCGCGACGCCCTCGACCGTGTCCCCCACTTCGCCATCTCGGAGACCCCGCGCTACGTCGGCCGCGCCGTCACCGCCCTCGCGACCGACCCCCAAGTCGCCCGCTGGAACGGGCAGTCGCTGTCCAGCGGCGGACTCGCCCCGGTGTACGGCTTCACGGACCTGGACGGGAGTCGGCCGGACGCGTGGCGGTACCTGGTGGAGGTGCAGGATGTCGGGAAGGCGGCGGATGCGACCGGGTACCGGTGAGCTCAGACGGGGCGCACGGGCGGCAGTACCCAGGCGGCCGAGTGACCTGGTGGCAGGGCCAGATCGTCACGTACGGCCGCGTAGTAACCCTGACGCCCTTCCCGCTGTCGTTCCAGCAGATCCTGCCAGGTCTCCGGATCGTGCCTGCCCTCGCGCAGGAACCGCTCCATCGCCAGCACCGAGGTGACCCACACCCGGGCCTTCGCCACCACCTCCGGGCTGCCCAGCATGAGCAGAGTCTCTCCGGCCGGGTCGCGGGCCAGCGCGGCCTCGGCGATCATCGGTGCCGCCTCCTCGGGCGTAAGCGGGTGGGGGTGCGGGTCGTTGCGGAAGTGGGACGCGACCCGGTAGGTGAGCGTGACCGTCTGCTTCAAGACTCGCGCGTAGTCGGTGTACACCGCGAGCCGCCGCTCCTCCCAACGTGCCTCCCGCTCCCGCTGGAACCTCACCCGCTCACCCCGCACGATCGCCACGTACGAACCGAGCGCGCCGATCACCACACCGATCAGCGCAGGAAGTTGCTGTACGAACGCGTTCATGTCCGCACGCTATCTGCCGAGTTGATCGTGACGGCAGTAGGTTCGCGTTCATGACTGACACAACGCGCTTCGAGGGGTACGGAGTTCTCGTCACCGGTGCGGCCCGCGGCATCGGCGCGGCCATCTCCCGGCGGCTCGGCGAGGAGGGGGCGCGGGTGCTGGTGACCGACACCGATCTGCCCGAGGCGGAGAAGACGGCGGCGGACCTGCGTGAACTCGGGCTGGCGGCAGAGGCGTTGGGCTGCGACGTGGGGGACCGGGGGGCGGTCGAGCGGGCCGTCGCGCACGCCGTCGACACCTTCGGGTCGCTCGACGTCCTGGTCAACTGCGCCGCGCACTGCACGCCCGACGTCCCGCTCTTCGAGGACGAACCGGACGACGAGTGGGCGCGTGACCTCGACATCACGCTGACGGGAACGTTCCGCTGCTGCCGCGCCGCACTACCGCACCTGGTCGCCTCGGGACGCGGGGCGATCGTCAGCATCGGTTCCGTCAACGGGGCCCAGGACTTCGGCAACCACGCCTACAGCGCGGCCAAGGCCGGACTCGTCTCGCTCACCCGCACCCTTGCCGGACACGCCGCCCGGCGGGGTGTGCGGGTCAACCTGGTGGTACCGGGCACGGTCCGCACCTCCGCGTGGGAGGGCCGTGACGCCGACCTCGACGCGGTGAGGGGACTGTATCCGCTCGGCCGGGTCGGCGAGCCCGAGGACATCGCAGCGGCCGTCGCGTTCCTCGCCTCGCGCGACGCCTCCTGGATCACCGGCACCACCCTCACCGTCGACGGCGGTGTCACCGCGGTCAACACCGGCTTTCGACAGGCCCTTTCAGAGGGGCAGTGAAGCCAGCGTCGCGAGCACCCGGTCCGTATCCGCCTCGGACGTACGCCAGTTGCTGAACGCGGCCCGCAACGCGGGCGTCCCGTCGTACACCGTAGGTGTCAGGAACGCCTCGCCGGTCGCGGCGACGGCCTCCGCAAGCGCGGCCACCCGTTCCTGCGTCGGGTTCTCGGCGAGGGTGAAGCAGACGACGTTCAGCCGGACCGGTGCCGACAGCCGCAGGCCCGGGAGCGCGGCGACGCCCTCGCCGAGGCGGTGGGCGAGGGCGACGTTGCGCTCGACGATCTCGCGGTGCCCGCCGCTGCCGTAGGCCAGGAGGGAGAACCAGGCCGGGAGGGCGCGCAGCCGGCGGGAGTTCTCCGGGGTGAGGTGGAGGAAGTCCGGGTCGCCGGTCGGCAGGCCGAGGTAGGGGGAGGAGTTGTGGAACACCCTGGTCTGCAGGTCGCGGCGGCGGGTGAACTGGACGGCCGCGTCGTAGGGCACGTTGAGCCACTTGTGGAGGTCTACGCAGACCGAGTCCGCCGCGTCGAGTCCGTCGACGAGATGGGCGTGGGCGGGGGAGAGCGCGGCGAAACCGCCGAACGCGGCGTCCACGTGCAGCCAGAAGTCGTGCCGCTCCTTCAGGGCCGCGATGCTTCGCAGGTCGTCGAAGTCGACGGTGTTCACGGTGCCGGCGTTCGCCACGACGATCGCCGGGCGGCCTCCCAACTCGGCCAGGGCGGCGTCGAGTTGGGTCACGTCGACGGCCTCGCGGTTTCCGGCGAGCACGGGCACCTGACGCAGCCGGTCCCGGCCGATGCCCAGCACGGACAGCGCCTTGCTGACGCTGGAGTGCGGGCTGCCGGAGAGCACGTCCACCGGGCCGAGCGCGGAGACGCCCTCCCGGGACACGTCCACGCCCAGCCGCTCGCCGAGCCACTCGCGGGCGACGGCGAGCCCCACCGTGTTGGACACGGTCGCGCCGGTCACGAAGGCCCCGGAGTGCACCTCACCCAGTCGGAACAACTCGCGCAGCCAGCCGACCGTCTCCCGCTCCAGCGCCGCCGCCCAGGAACCGGCCGCGCCGGACACGTTCTGGTCGTAGGCGCTGGTCAGCCAGTCCCCGGTGACCGACGCGGGCGTCGCACCGCCCGTGACGAAGCCGAGGTAGCGCGGGCCCGCCGACCCCGAGAAACCGGGCGCCCACCGCTCGGCGAACCGCGCGAGAGCACCCTCGGCACCGGTCCCGTCGGCCGGCAGCGGCTCGTGATCGGGCGCCTTCCCCGGGTGGACGACCGGCCGCTCGTCCACACCGGCCAGCTCACGGGCGGCGAAGTCACGGGCGGACTGGAGGAGTTCGGGGAGCCGGGCGAGATCGTCGGCGAGGGGGCTGTGCATGGGCGGCAGCGTAGGACGAGGGGGCGGACGGGGTATCGGTCCACTTCGGGGAAACTGGCCTGATCGGGCGGGAATCACCCCGGTGGTCGGCGCGCGGAAAATTCCTTGGGCGGTGTCGGGCCGTGCTGGAGGATGGGAATGTGCAACTCCCCTACGTCCACCGCGTCACCAAATACGACCCCGCCGACCGGGACGAACACGGGCACTACACCGGCACCGAGGAAACCTTCAGCGATCAGGGTGAGGTCGAGGCGGCCTATCTTCAGGCGGTCGCGGCGTTCGCCGCGGAAGCCTGTGTCGAGCGCCTGTCCGTCCGTGAGCCCGGGGTCGTGTCCTTGGCCCACTTCGGCGTCGAGCCGCCCCTGGAGGGATTCGGGCTCGCCGGAATCTTCCCGACGGACCTCACCGGCTTCCACGACGGAGCAGAGGTGCCGCTCGACATCGGGCTGGAGCTGGTGCGGCTCATGCTGCGCGACAGTGGCGCCTGGTGCCGGCTGGAGGCGGAGGGCACCTTGGCGGTGCACGTCGGATGGGACCAGTACCTCTACATCGGCAGTAGCGGCCCGTGCGAGGAGGCGTCGGCACGGACCCGCGCGCTCGGGCTGTTCCCGGAACGTCTGGAGGCCTCTCCGTACGACGTGGAGACCGACAGCGAGGATGTCCAGCGGCCGGCCGACGACGACTTCTGGGCCCTGCTGCACTGGACGGTCGGCGGGCGCCGCGCCGTACTCCTGGAGGAGACGTACATCGAGGGCGCCTCACGATGGCACCGCCTCACCCCCGACACCATCGACACGGTGCGAGCCGGGATAGGCCCTCGTGCCCGGCTGGAGGTGTGGCCCGACCTGAACCCCGACATCGAAGCGGTCCTCGGCACCCTCCCCACCGAGGACCTGTCCATGGGCCTTCCTCAAGACCCTTCACCGAGGTGAGACCGTCACCGGCACGGTGACCCGCAGACGTCGACGGGATCCGTGAGCGCGTATCACTGATCTCCGCACGTCCGAAAATGTCACCGAGTGACGAGGAAAGTCACCGTTTCGTTGCAGAGTGTCCGGGTCTACAACCCCCATCCGGGTAGACAGGTCTAGCTGGCAGAGATCGCAGGACCGGACAATGGGATGGGGAAGGGCACGTCATGGGGGACATACGCAGACGGGGTGCCATAGCACTCGGTATCACCGGGCTGGTCGCACCGCTCACGCTCGCGCTGGGCAGCGTGCCGGCGCAGGCGGCGGCGAGTTGTACGACACAGGCGGGGCCGTACCAGAAGCAGGTGGAGAAGTTCCTCGGCCGGCCGGTCGACGGGAAGCAGTCCGCCGCCGACTGCAAGGCCATCAAGGCCTTCCAGACCAAGCACGGCATCACGCCGAACATCGGTTACGCGGGCTCCGTCACCTGGGGTGTGATGGACCTGATGAACAAGCAGAAGGCCGTGGGCAACAAGCCCAACGCGGCCGGCAAGTGCCCGACCAACAAGGGCCGCATCGCCTGCGTCAACCTCACGCTCCAGATCAGCTGGATCCAGGACGGCAGCCGGCTCGTCTACGGCCCGGTCCCGGTGCGCACCGGCCGCAACGGCTACGAGACCCGCACCGGTCTGAAGAAGATCTACTGGCGGGACATCGACCACGTCTCGAACATCTACAACGTGCCCATGCCCTACAGCCAGTTCTTCGACGGTGGCCAGGCCTTCCACTCGGTCAACCTCAGCATGTGGAACCCGCCGGGTTCGCACGGCTGCGTCAACATGACTCCGGCCACCGCCAAGAAGTACTGGTCGCTGCTGAAGAACGGCGACGACGTCTTCGTCTACGGCCGCAAGCCGGGTACCTGACGGTCAGTCACCCGGCTTGCGTACCAAGCCCGTTACTCGGGCGCGTCCCCGAAGTCCGGGATCTCCAGCCTCGCCCCGCCCTGCCGTGCCGAGTCGTGCGCGACGATGCCCGGCAGGGTGTAGCGGGCCGCGACCCACGCGTTCACGGACGGCAGGGTGCGGGAGTTGACCGCGGTCACGAAGTCGTCCGCCAGGAAGTGATGGCTGCCCTCGTGGCCGTTGTGCAGGTTGTCGAACTCCCGCGGCAGCCGGGACCGGTCGTGCACCGGGGCCGAGCCGGAGGTGAAGGCGGCCCGGAGGTCCGGCGCGATGTGCTGGAGTGACGGATCGTCAGGAGACATGGTGGGCTTGGGCTCCAGCAGCTCGCTGATGTCCTTCACCCCCTTCTTGTCCTGCCAGAAGGCGACCGTCGCGAGCTGTTCCATGCTCGCGTCCGTGCCGAAGAAGCGGAAACGCGACTCCCGGATCTGCGAGGGATAGCCCACGCGCCGGAACTCGTTCGTACGGAACGAACCGCCGCCCGCCACCTCGAACAGCGCGGTCGCGTTGGAGAAGTCGTTGCCGAACTGGCTGACCTCCCGGTCGAAGACCCCGTCCCCGCGCTCGTCCACGACTCCGATCGCGGACACGCTCACCGCGTGCGTCTGCCAGGCGCCGAGCACCCCGCCCACCGAGTGCGTCGGGTACAGCAGCGGCGGATAGCTGGCGGTGGCCTTCCAGTTGTCGCCGCCGCTGTACTGGTACGCCTCGTAGAACCCCAGATCCATGTCGTGGACGTAGTCGCCCTCGGCGTAGAAGATCCGCCCGAAGGCGCCCTCCGCGATCTGGTTGCGGGCGTGCACGGTCGCCGGGTTGTACTGGCTCGTCTCGCCCATCATGTACGTCAGTCCGGTCGCCTTGACCGCGTCGATGATCGCCGCGATCTCCTCCGTGCTGATCGCCATGGGGACCGCGGAGTACACGTGCTTGCCGGCGCCGAGCCCCTGGAGGACCAGGGGTCCGTGTGTCCAGCGCTGGGTGAAGATCGCGACGGCGTCGACGGCCTTCGACTCCAGCATGGCCCCGTAGGAGGGGAAGGTGCCCGCCAGCCCTTGTTCGGCGGCCAGTTGCTCCGCCCGCTCCGGCAGGAGGTCGGTCACATAGACCTCGCTCACGCCCGGGTGGGCCTGGAACAGTCTGGCGAACTGGCCCGAGAACTGGCCTGCTCCGACGATGCCGAGGGAGAACGTCATAGGTGCGTGTCCTTCTCTGACGGGGATTCCCTGAGCGGAAATCACTGAACGAACATCACTGGCCGAGAATGAAGTTGATCTGCTTGTTGGTCTTGCCCAGGCCGCTGACCGGTGCGTCATTGGCGTAGACGTCCTGCATGGCGGGGCGCATCAACGCGTACACGTCCGCCGAGTAGTTGGTGATCGGGAAGGAGAAGGTGGCGAAGTCCTTCTTGTCGGCGACCGGCCGGGTGAAGGCCGTGACGTCGATGCCCTTCTTCTTGTAGGCGGCGACGGCGGCCTTCGTGCCGTCCGGGGTCGCGGGGAAGACGATGCCGTAACTCCCCACCGTCTTCTGGCAGTTGTTCGACGACAGGTAGGTCACCCACTTCCGCGCGCCCGCCTTGTTGTGGGCGTCCTTGGTGATCGAGTCGGCCAGTCCGTTCATCATGGTCGCCCGTTTCCCGGTCGGACCGGTAGGGGTGTATGCGGTGCCGATCTTGATTCCCTTGGCCGCGGCGTACGTGGAGATCATCCAGGCGCCGTCGAACGCGGTCGCCGCCTTACCGGCCGCGATCTGCGCGTTGGGCGGGTTGGCGCCGTCGCTGTAGTCCGTGAACGGCGCGAGATAGCCCTTCTTCGCCAGGCCGAAGTACCACTTGACCGTCGACTGGTAGGTCTTGCTGTCGTACTGGAACTTCGTGCCCCAGCGCTTCTTGTCCGTGTAGTTCCAGCCTGCCGAGGCGGTGAAGGGACTCCACGTCGTCTGACCGTCGGAGTCGCCGGCGCCCCCGGTGGCCATGCCGTACACCTTGACGTGGTGCTTGTCGAAGCCCGGTTCGTCGCCGCGCTTGCCGTTCCTGTCGATGGTCAGATGGGCGATGGCCTTCTCGAAGGTGCCGCCGTCCGTCGGGTTCCAGGACAGGCTGTTGAGCTGGTCCGCGCTGAGACCCGCCGACTTGGCCATCTTCTGGTTGTAGAAGAGGGCGACCGTGTCCCAGTCCTTGGGCGTGCCGTACTGATGTCCGTCCTGGCCCTGCCAGTTGGCGGCGAGTCCGGGCTGATAGGCGGACGGGTCGATGCCGAGGTCGTCGAGCGGCTGGAGCACCTTGAGGTCGGCGAACTGGCCGAACTTCTGGATGTGGTCGGTGAACACGTCCGGCTGGGTGCCCGCGATGAAGCTCGCGGTGAGCTTGGTCCAGTAGTCGGCCCAGCCCAACTGGGTGATCTTCACCTTGAGTCCGGGGTTCTGCTGCTCGAAGCCCTTCGCGCAGGCCTGGTAGGCGGGGAGTTGGTTGGAGTCCCACAGCCAGTACGTCACCGTGTTCGAGGCCGACCCCACGGAGTCGCCCTTGGCGCAACCCGCCGTCAGGGACAGCGCGAGCGCCCCGGTCAGTGCCATGACCGTACGAAATCGCATGCCCTGCCCCTTACTTGATTCCGGTGAAGCTGATGGAGCTGACGATGCGGCGCGCGAACACCGAGAAGAGCACCAGCATCGGGAGCGCGGCGATGAGGGTCGCCGCCATCAGGCCCGACCAGTCGTAGCCGGTCTGCGGGGTCTGCGAGCGGAAGATGGCCAGCGCCACCGACAGCACGCGCGAACTGTCGCTGTAGGACACCATCAGCGGCCAGAAGTAGTCGTTCCAGGACGTGATGTACGTCAGCACGCCCAGCGTCAGGATCGGTGTGGACGCCATCGGCAGCAGGACCCGGAAGAAGACCTGGATCTTGCCGGCGCCGTCGAGCAGGGCAGCCTCCTCGACCTCGCGCGGGATGTTCATGAAGAACTGCCTGAGGAAGAACACCGCGAACGGCGTCATGAACATCGTCGGCAGGGAGATCCCCAACAGGGTGTCCACCAGCCCGAGTTGCTTGATGAGGACGAAGTTCGGCAGCAGCGTGAAGATGGCCGGCACCATCAGCCCGGCCAGGAACAGCCCGAACACCCGATCCCGGCCGCGCCAGCGGAGCCGGGCGAAGGCGTAGGCGGCCATCGCGGAGAAGAACACCTGGCCGACGGTGACCAGGGTCGAGACGATCACCGAGTTGAGCAGATAGCGCCAGAACTTGAGTCCGCCGCCCGAACCGCCTTGTGCGATCGCCTCCTTGGTCGACTGGAGACCGAGGGCCCGCTCGAAACCGCCGGTGGTGAAGTCGACCGGCAGCGGGTCCGAGGGGTGGGCGGCGAGCCCGGTATTGGTGGAGAGCGCGGTGCGCAGGATCCAGTAGAAGGGCAGCAGAGTGACCAGCATGATCGCGGCCATCGCGATCCAGGCGGCGACCTTGCCGACGGAGGGCCGGGGCCGGGGCGGCCGTACGATCTCCTGCTGTGCCGTAGGCGTAGGGGTGTTGGGCACATTGGGCGTGGTGGTCAGGGTGGCCATGTCGACTCCTTCCGGTCAGCCGAGGTCGGTCTGTCCGGCGCGGGTGATCCGGTACTGGAGGAACGTGATCGCGCTCAGCACGATCAGCAGGGCCACGGACATCGCGGAGGCGTAGCCGAACTGGAAGCGCCCGAAGGCGGAGCCGTAGATGTAGTACTGGAGGACGTTCGTCGCGTTCGCCGGGCCGCCCGCGGTGGTCACCGCGACCGTGTCGAACACCTGGAACGAACCGATCACCGTCATGATCAGCACGACCGCGAGGACCGGCCGCAGCAGCGGCATCGTGATCCGCCAGAACATGCGCCACTCGCTCGCGCCGTCCACCTTCGCGGCCTCGTACATGTCGTTCGGGATGGCCTGGAGCCCCGCGAACAGCAGCAGCGCGGTGTAGCCGACGTGCCGCCACACGTTGATCAGCGCGATCGTCGGGATCGCCCAGGTCTTGTCGGCGAGGAAGGGGATGTGGTCGAAGCCGAGTCCGCCGATGATCTCGTTGCCGATGCCGAGCTGGGTGTCGAGGATCCACAGCCAGACGATGCCGGCGACGACGTTCGACATCAGGTACGGCGTCAGCACGATCCCGCGCAACAGGGCGGACTGGGTGAGCCGTTGGAGCAGGACCGCGATGGCTAGGGCCGCCACCGTCTGGACGCCGATGTTGATGAACACGTACTCGACGGTGACCCGCAACGACGACCAGAAGATGGGGTCGTGGACCATGCGGTCGTAGTTGTCGAGGCCCACCCACTTCGCCGGTGTCAGCAGGTTGAAGCGGGTGAAGCTCAGGTAGATGCCGCGCAGGGTCGGCCAGAGCAGGAAGACCAGGAAGCCCAGCAGGGCCGGGGCGATGAAGACCGCCGCGAGCCGTCCGTCGCCCTCCTCTTCACGGGCCCGCGGCCGGCGGGTCGGGGGACTGCTTGAGGCGATGGTCATCTGGAGACTCCCTTGTCTGAGACGGCTCGTCCTCGCGGCACTTACTTTCGTCACGAAAGAATCCAGACGTCAAGGGCTGGGAGCAGATCTGTTTCTTCTCGGTTCACGGCCGTAGGGTGATCCTGTTACTTCCATGGCGAAAGAAAGAAACCTTGTGGGAGTGTGACCCTCATGACCGCACGTGCCGCCAGCTGGCAGCCGCTGAGCCCCGGCGAACGCTCCGTGGCGATCGAGGTGCTCGTCCACGGTCCGCTGTCGCGCACCGACATCGCGCGCCGCCTCGACCTCTCGGCGGGCAGCCTCACCCGCCTCACCAAACCGCTGATCGAATCCGGCCTGCTGGTCGAGGTCCCCGACGGCGGCGGCCCGGCCGAAGTCCGCCAGGGCCGCCCCTCGCAACCCCTCGACGTGGTCGCCGAGTCCCGCACCTTCCTCGGGTTCAAGGTCACCGAGGACATGGTCTACGGCGTCGTCACCACCCTCAGGAGCGAGATCGTCGCCCGGCTCGACCGGCCGCTCACCACCCACGACCCGGCCGAAGTCGCTGACCTGCTCGCCGGGATGACCGGCGAACTCACTGTCCGGTTCCCCACCCTCACGGGCATCGGCGTCGGTGTCGGCGGTCTCGTCCGGGACCGTGCCGTGGTGGGGGAGTCGGCCTTCCTGCAGTGGAGCGATGTCCCGCTGGCCGAACTGGTCGAGGAGCGCACCGGGTTGCCGGTCGTCGTGGAGAACGACGTGGCCGCGTTCGTCGAGGCCGAGACCTGGTTCGGTGCCGGGCGCGGCCTCGACCGCTTCGTCGTCCTCACCATCGGCGCGGGGGTCGGCTACGGCCTGGTTCTCGGCGGCAGGAGGGTGCCCTACGCCGAGGAGGACCGCGGCTTCGGACGCCACTGGATCCTGAACCCCGACGGCCCGCTCACACCGACCGGTGAACGCGGCAGCGCCGTCTCGCTGTTGACCATCCCCAGCATCCGCTACCAGGTCCAGGCCGCCACCGGGCGGGAGCTCACGTACGAGGAGATCCTCGCCGGTGCCGCGGCCGGTGAGCCCATGTCCGCCCGGGTGATCGGCGAAGCGGCCCGTGCGCTGGGTGTGTTGGTCGCCCAGATCGCCAACTTCGTGCTGCCGCAGAAGATCCTGCTCGCCGGTGAGGGCGTCGGTCTGATGGACGTGGCCGGGCCGGTGGTGGAGGACACACTGCGCGCCCACCGGCACCCGCTGGCGGCCCCGCTCGACGTGGAGACCAAGGTCTCCGACTTCCACGACTGGGCGCGGGGAGCCGCGGTGTTGGCGATCCAGGTGCTGGTGCTGGGTGTGACGGAGGTGTGAAATGCGTTACGGGGCTTGACAGATGGACGTGATCAGTAACACGGTCCGATATGTCCGATTGGCTCGTGATTACTCACATCGCCTTCACCTACGGCGACGTATGCTTCACACCATGTCCACCCGTGTTGAATCAGCCACCGAGCGATCGGCAGCCGAGGTCAACGAGGAGATCAGGGCCCTGTGGCTCCGATCGGGCGGGACACTGAGCGTCGAACAGCGCGAGGAGTACCGGCGGCTGGTGATGGAGTGGGCCACCGCGGCTCCTCAGCCGGCCACGGCGGCCTGAGAGCAGCCGCCCGGCCGGCGCGCAGATGTCGTTCGGATCCCGTCGCCCGGCCTTCCTCGTGACCCTCGGTCCAGCCGCCCGAGCCCCCGTCGACCCGACCCGCAAACCACGATCACCCGCGACGAACTCTCCGTGTGATCAGCCCCACATCGCCGAATAGTGCCGCTGGAAGGCCTTGCGGTCCTGCTCCGCACGGATCCAGCGCGTCGCCACCAGCGCGATCAGACTTCCCGCGATCACCAGCAGACCCGGCCCCACGTTCTTGGGGTCCGTGAGCCGGGACGCCAGGGTCGTCGTGCCCGCCGTGGTGTTCGTCGCCGGCGCAGACGTCCCGGGCGTGATCGAGCCGGTGCCCGCCGCGCTGCCTGCCGCCGAGGCGGACGGCGCGGGCGAGGCGGCCGTCTTCGGCGCCACCAGCAGCTTGACGTTGAGCGCGGCCAGCGCCTTGGTCAGCGGCTGGAAGAACGTCGTACCGCCCGCCTTGCAGTCACCACTGCCGCCCGAGGTCACCCCCAGCGCGATGCCGTTGGAGAACAACGGGCCACCGCTGTCGCCCGGTTCGGCACACACCGTGGTCTGGATGAGACCGGTCACCGTGCCCTCGGGATAGTTCACCGTCGCGTCGAGCGCGGTCACCTCGCCGTCGTGCAGCCCACTGGTGCTGCCGCTGCGGAACACCTTCTCGCCCACGGCCGCGTCGGCCAGGCCGGTGATCGTCACTCCGCTGCCGTTGCCGATCGCGACCACGTCCGCGCCCTCGCCCGCCGAACCGCTCGCGTACTGCACCAGGGAGAAGTCGCTGCCGGGGAAGTTGTCGGAGACCGTCTTGCCCAGCTGCTGGTCGCCCTGGTTGTCCGCGAACCAGATCGAGCCGACCGGGCCGCAGTGCCCGGCCGTAAGGATGAAGTCGGTCTGGCCGTTGGTCACGTTGTAGCCCGCCGAGCAACGTCCGCCGGTCGACAGGATGGGCTGCGCCCCGTTGATCCGGGTGGTGAACTTGCCCTGCGTGCGCTGCATCTCCACCGAGGCGCCGATGCCCTTCGCGACCTTCGTCATCGCGGCCCAGCTGGTGGCGGAGACACTGCTGTCGGCCTCCACGAGCACCTTGTTGTTCCGGTAGTCCATCGCCCACGCGGTGCCCGGCACCTTGGGCGCCGAACTCAGCGTGCTCGCGGCCGACTTCAGCTGGTTCATGCTGTACGGCACGAGCTTCGCCTCGGCGCCCGCCTTCGTCACCTCGGCCGCCGTCGCCTTGTCGGTCACCGCGACGACCGTACGGCCGCCGGAGTCGACCCAACTGCCCGCCGTACGGGCCGAACCGAGCTTCGCCACCAGAGCGGAACCCTTGTCCGCGGGCGTCTGTGGCGCGCTGAGTGTGGCGGCGGTCCTGCCCGGGGTGTCACTCGCCATGGCCGCCTGGGTGACCATGGCACCTCCCAGCAGGAGTCCGCCGACGGCCGTCAACCGTGTCACTCGCCGGACGACCCGTCGTCGTGCGTGCCTCATGCCTGGCTCCCGAACCCCGAACGTGCGGTGCCGAACACCGCGGGGCCCTCTGGTCGTTGAGGTGCCCTTCCTCCATACGTGGCCCGGCACCGTCCCGTTCACCGGATGGAAGATCGGCTTCAGCCGCCGGCGACAACAGGCGCTCCGGACCGCCGAGTTGGCGCCGACGGTGCCCGGCCGCGCCCGGTGGGCACCCGGTCGCTCCCGTCGCCCACGAGCCGTGATCCCCTTATCTTGAGCCCCATGACCAGCAACCCGCAGGCCGCGGCCGGTGAACCGAATCCCCTGCGCGCGCTCACCCTCGACCGCCTCCGATGTCGTACCAGCATGAAATGGCGCACCTACCCCGAGGACGTGCTGCCGGTGTGGGTGGCCGAGATGGATGTGCCGCTCGCCGGCGCCGTGGTCCGCGCGGTCACGGACGCGCTCGCCCTCGGGGACACCGGCTATCCCGCCGGTACGGCCTACGCGGAGGCGCTCGCCGCGTTCGCGGAGAAGCGGTGGGGCTGGGACGGGCTCGCCGTGGAGCGGACGCGGATCGTGCCGGACGTCATGCTGGGTGTCGTCGAGATGCTCCGGCTGGTCACAGGACCGGGCGATCCGGTGGTGCTGAACCCGCCCGTCTATCCGCCGTTCTTCCAGTTCGTGGCCCATATGGACCGGCAGGTCGTGGAAGCGCCCCTGGGCGCGGACCTGCGCCTCGACCTCGGCGCCCTGGAGGACGCTTTCCGGCGCGCGGTCGTGGGCGGGCGGCGGGCCGCGTATCTGCTGTGCAGCCCGCACAACCCGACCGGCACCGTGCACACCGCCGCCGAACTGGCCGCCGTCGCCGCCCTCGCCGAGCGGTACGGCGTGCGGATCGTGGCCGACGAGATCCACGCACCGGTCGTCGCCGCGGGCACCGCCTTCGTGCCCTACCTGAGCGTCCCGGGCGGGGAGCGCGGGCTGTCGCTCATGTCGGCGTCGAAGGCCTGGAACCTCGCCGGGCTCAAGGCCGCCCTGGCCGTCGCGGGCCCCGTGTCCGCCGCCGACCTGGCCCGCCTCCCCGAGGAGGTCGGCCACGGCCCGAGTCACGTCGGCGTCATCGCCCACACCGCCGCTCTGCGCGACGGCACCGCCTGGCTGGACGCCCTGCTGACCGGCCTCGACGGCAACCGCCGACTGCTGACCGGTCTGCTGGCCGAGCACCTGCCCGCCGTCGCGTACCGGCCCGGCGAGGCCACCTACCTCGCCTGGCTTGACTGCCGTGAACTCGGCCTGGGCGACGATCCGGCGAGGGTCTTCCTCGACCGGGGGCGGGTCGCGCTGAGCCCCGGCATCGACTTCGGGACCGGTGGTGCCGGGCACGTACGGCTCAATCTCGCCACGTCTCCGGAGGTGATCACGGAAGCCGTCCGGCGGATGGCGGCGGCGCTGGGGTGAGCGGGGCGTCGCGCTGGGGCGAGCCGGACGGTTGGGCTGTCACTCGCCGACGTCCCCCAGCCTTCGGCCGGGACTTGCCCCCACCGCTTCGCCCGCGGCGGAGCCGCTGACGTCAACGTCTCCTCCGCATTGCAGCTGCACGCACCACACCCCGCTCACCGGCGTCCATCAAGCACCGTCAGTTTCCTGCGACCTGATCCGCCGGACAGACCCCAGCGCCCGGCTGCCATGATGAACCCATGCGTGTGCTGATGCCGGTCCCCGACCGTGACTTCGACGTCACCGAGGTCGCCGTGCCCTGGCGGCTGCTCACCGACGCCGGGCACGAGGTCGTCCTCGCCACCGAGCGGGCCGGCACCCGGCCCGCCGCGGACCCCCGGCTGCTTACCGGCGTCCTGTTCGGACAGCTCGGCGCCGAGGACGAACCCAAGCGGTTCTACCAACAGCTCACCGAGGCACCGGAGTTCGGCGCCACGGTCGCCTGGGCGGACGTGGACGTGACCGGCTTCGACGGGCTGCTGCTGCCGGGCGGCCACGCACCCGGCATGCGCCAGTACCTCGGCTCGGCCCAACTGCGGGCGAAAGTGGGGGAGTTCTGGTCCCTCGGCCGCCCGGTCGGCGCGATCTGCCACGGCGTCCTCGTGCTCGCCCGCACCCAGGACCCGGCCACCGGCAGCAGCGTCCTCGCCGGCCGCCGTACGACGTGCCTGCCCAAGTACATGGAGCGCACCGCCTACTTGACCACCGCTTGGCGCCTCGGCCGCTATTACCGCACCTACCCGGCCTACGTGGAGGACGAGGTGCGGGCCGCCCTCGACGACCCGGGCGGGCAGTTCGAACGCGGTCCAAGGGAGCTCACCCGGCGCGGTACCGCGAGCGACGACACCCACGCGTTCGTCGTGGAGGACGGCAGCTACTTGTCGGCGCGCTGGCCCGGAGACGCATACCTTTTCGCCCGCCGGTATCTCGATCTCCTGCGGGCACCCTCGGGTGCTTAGACTGCCGACCATGGACGAGACCCCGCTGGACCGGCTCGGCGCAGGCCAGTACCTGCTGATCACCAGTTACCGCAAGAACGGCTCCCCGGTCCCCACCCCGGTGTGGGTGGTGCGCGACGGCGACACCCTCGGGGTGTGGACGGTCGCCGACTCCTGGAAGGTGAAGCGCATCCGGGCCCGCGGCGATGTCCTCGTGGGCCCCTGCGACCTGCGCGGCAACCCGACCGGCGACCAGGTCCCCGGCACCGCCGAGCTCACCGACGCCGAGACCGTCGCCCGCTACCGCACCCTCATCAAGCGCAAGTACGGCCTCACCGGCCGGCTCACGCTCCTGGGCAGCAGGCTGCGCCGCGGGCTCGACGGCACCGTCGGCATCCGCGTCACCCTCAAAGCCTGAGGACGGACCCCGTGCACACCGAACCCAGGGAGCGCCCGTGGACCCCGCGCTGAACCCGGCCGACCTGCGGCTGCGGCAGGAGCGGATCGTCTTCGCCCGGATGCGCAGCACCCAGGACCGGGTCGCCGACGCCATCACCGCCTTCGCCGGCACCATGCTCTTCGTCTATCTGCACGCCCTGTGGTTCGCCGTCTGGATCGCCCTCAACGAAGGGCTCCTCGGGCACGCCGGGATCTTCGACCCGTACCCGTACGGACTGCTCACGATGATCGTCAGCCTGGAGGCCATCTTCCTGTCGACCTTCGTCATGGTCAGCCAGAACCGGCAGGCGACCCGCGAGAACGTCCGCGCCGACCTCGACTTCGAGACCAACCTCCGCTCCGAGGTGTGGTCGGCCCACATCGGAGCCGCCCTGGGCCTGGACCCCCACGAGATCGAAGAACGCGTCCAGGAACTCCTCACCGAGAACCGCGCCAAGATGAACGGCGGTACGGGCAAGCCGAGTTGAGCGGTCGCACAATGAAGGGGCCGCGGCTTTTCGAGCTGCGGCCCCTTCACTTCGTACGGCGTTCTGCTACGACGGGTCGAGCACCGTGCCGGTCAGCACCGGACCGTCGCCGCGTGGGTCGCCGTTCTCGTCCATGGCCCGGAAGAGCACGGACTCGGGCTGTTCGCTCACCTGGTCGGTGATGGTGGGCACGCTGGTCTCCGCACTGAGCTGCCCCGCCGGAACGCTCGTCCAGAGGGCCAGGCCCGGCACCTTGGACAGGGGCCGCTCCGGGGTGGTCTCCTCTCCGGAGTTCTCGCGGAACCACTGCGCGTCGACGTCCAGGGTGGACAACTCCGGCCCCGTGGTGACCGGTTGGACGACGAACGCGGGGTTGATCTCCACGTCGGCGGGCGTCGAGAGCGTCACCTTCCACTTGAGGGACTGTCCCTCGGTGACCCGGTCGGCGACCGGGGTGACGGTGAATGTGGGCATCGGGTCGTCGTTCTCGGTGGTCACGCCACCGTGATGGGCGCCGACCACCGCGCCGTGCACCGCCTTCACGAACAGGTCGTGCTGGGCGCCGTAGTCGAAGCGGGTGTTGCCCTTCACCTCGACCGATACGTCGAGGTCGTGGCCGCCGGGCCGCACCGTCACCAGGCGTGAGGTGTCCTGGCCCGTGGCCGGATCGCTGACGTAGATCCGCACCTGGCCGCTGCCCCGGCCGGACACCTGGACGGGCACACGGTACGTCTTGACGCCCGAGTCGCCTTCCTTGACGGTGAGCCGGCCGATGTCGACGCGCGGGAGCGGGGCCGCGACGGTCGCCGGAGTACCGGGGCGCCAGCCCCAGGCGTCCATCAGCCACGCCTGGCCGGAGCGCGAACGCGGGGTCAGGGCAAGGGACTTGACGTGACGCAGGTCGAGTCCGGCGCGGGTGGCGGCGGTCAGCGGTACCCGGACCTCGCGCGCCCAGTAGGAGGCGGTGCGCCCGGTGCCGGGCAGACCGTCGACGCGGACCCGGCCGAGGGTCGCGCGGTGGCCGGCGGTGTCGGTGAGGGAGACGTCGAGCTGGGTGCCGGTGGTGTTGGGCGGCACGATCACCCGCAGGGCGAGGGACTTGGCGCCGCTCAGGGAGACCGGCTTGGCCGGACGTACCGTCGTCGGTGTACCGGCCGCGGACCAGTGCAGCGCGACGGCACGGCGGCCGATCTCCTTGTTGGTGTCCCACTGCGCGAAGTGCGGGGAGATGCCCTGGTTGTTGTCGCTCAGGCAGGCGGTGGCCGGGTCGGGATCCACGGCGGAGCACAACTTGCCGCCGGAGACGGTGACTTGGCCGTCCGGCAGGAAACCGGCGCCGCGGTTCGCGCCCACCGCGTGGGTGAGGACCCGCGCGGGGTCCGCCGAGGGCGCCCGGCGGCCCGAGCCGTCGAGCAGTTCGCGCGCCCGGTCGTCACCGGCGACGAACAGCCGGGCCGCGGTGGCGATGTAGGTGGAGCCGGCCTTGTGCTGCTGGTCGGCGGTCAGCCGGGTCGCGGTGCCCGGCGAGCACACCGCGTCCCGCTGGTCGGGGTCGTTGTAGAAGTCGTCCTCGGCGGGCGCCTGGGCCTGGCCCGGGGTCCACTCGGTGTTGAAGAAGTTGTGGTCGGCGCCCTCGACGTAGACCGCGCTGTGCAGTGCGGTGCCTCGGCTGACTCCACGTGTCCCGTCGACGTACACCTCGCCCTGGAGGTCGGAGACGTCACCGTCGCAGCCGGGCAGGATCGTCACGGACGGCACGTCGGCCACCGGGTTCTGGCCGAAGATCGTCGGGCCGATGAGGACGGTGCCGCGGATCTTCCAGCGCACCGGGCCGTGATAGCCGTCCTGCGCGGCCGGCGGCGGGTAGAGGCTGTCCATCGCCGCCCGGTTGACGCCCTCGCCGCCTCGCGAGTGCCCGATCAGCAGGACGCGGGAGAGGTCGGCCGGCGGCGCGTCGCGGACCACCGCCGGAGCGGTCCCCGGGTGGGCGGACCAGTCGGCCCAGTGGGCCAGGTGGAGCCGGATCAGCGACGAGCGGGCCTGCGCGCCGGCGTCCTCGGCCTCGGCGTCCTGGGCGTTGATGCCGTTCGCGGAGATCGACACCGTCATATAGCCCTGGGAGGCCAGGAGTTGTTGGTCGCGCAGATAACCCCGGTAGCTCGGGACGGACTTGGTGCCGGTCGGGCAGGGCCAGTCGCCGGTGATGTCCTCGGTGCCCGGCTTGTAGCAGGTGTAGTGCCGGCCGTGCAGGAACAGCGCGAGCGGCCGCTTGCCGGTGGCGCCCTTCGGCGCGACCACGACGGCCTTCATCTCGATCGGCGTGGAATACCCCGGCAGCCGGACCGAGTCGAGCGTGTACTCGCCGGTCGTCGTACGGTACGCACCCGGCTTGCCGGGATCGATGGCGCCCGGCGGGAGCGGAGCGGGGCGTTGATCGGCGGCCTCCGAACGTCCGCCGCCGGAGCCGGAAGTGTCACCTGCGGCGTCCAACCGCCGTCCACCGGCCATGACTTGAAGGTCCGTCAGTTTTCCGGGCGAGGCGGCGTCGAGGCCGAGCCGGAAGGTCCGTCCGTCCTTCGCCGGTCTCGGTACGCCGAGGAGCCGGCCACCGGCGTGGAACTCGACCCGGGCGTCCCCCATGGGCACCTGCCTGCCCGAGCGCCACACCAGCTGCTGCGCGGATCCCTTCCCGGTGATCCGCCAACCCGGTGGCAGAGTGCCGTCGTCGGCCGTCGCCGTGGTCGTGAACGGTCCAGTGCCCGAGAGTGGTACCGCCTGCGCGGACCCGGACATCCCACCCGCCACCGCGAGCACCGCCGCGGCCGTGACCCATATTCGCCGGGCACGGAACAATGTGTTCTCCTCCTCGAACCCCAGACGCGGGCGTCCCGCCTGTCCCGGGAGCCCCTCGCGCCCCGGAGGACGGGAAGGAGAGCCTGTGGGTTGCCTGTGGAGGAGGATTCGGCCGATCTTCGGCGGCAGGGCCCGAACTCGGCCGCGCGGCGCGGCCGTTCGGGAACCGTTTGCAGACCGGTGCCGGCCGGGCCGGCGGTCAGTGCCAGGCGCGGTACGGCTCGTCGAGGAGCTGGAAGACCGGTTCGCCCCGCACCGGGTCCTTGGCCGTGGACAGCCGGACGCGGTCGCCGCTGTGGATGCCGAGGGGATGGCCGATGACCCGGCCGCGCACCACGAAGCCCTCGGTCATCTCTATCAGCGACACATTGCGGGCGGCCGGGGTGTTGCGGTGCACGACCGTCGAGTGGCGCACCGTACCGGTGCCCTCGCTGCGCTCCGTGCGCAGGTCGCCGCCCTGGCAGACCGGGCACAGGAGCCGGTGGTACATCGAGGTGCCGCACCAGGTGCAGCGCTGGAAGAGGATGGTGTCCCCGTCCGGGCTGTGCGGTTCGAGTACGCCCGCCGGGGAGCCGGCCGCCGGACGGGTCGCGAATCCTGAGTGGTGGTACACGCTGTCAACTCCCTGCGCTCGGCCGGAATCCCGCGTGCGCGGCCGAGCCGGGCACGCGGGTGCGCGGTTCACCGTGCCACCGTGCACGACCACAGAGTATGGCACTCAGTGCCAGGCGTAAAGATACTGCGTACCCTCGTATTTTCCGGTTCAGTCGCGACCGAGCGCGGACTCTATCTCCTGGACGACGCGCCACAGCGGAGCGTCACGCCGGGAGACGACCACCACGACGTCCTCGGGCTGTTGCTGCACCTGCACGGCGGCGGGTGCCGGCGGATTCCCGAAGGCGGACTGCACATACCCCAGGGCGTGGTCCACCTCGGCGGCCGCGTCGCGCTGCCCGTCCGAACGCAGCCAGGAACGCAGCGCGTTGTTGTGCGCCGCGACCACGGCGGCGGCGATCACATCCGCCTGGAGGGTGCCGTCGGGCCGCCCGGCGAAGCGCCCGCGCAGATAGTCGGCGAGGGCCCGCTCGTAGCGCCACACCACCGACAGTTCGTACGCGCGCAGTCCCGGCACCTTCTTGGTGAGGCGGTAGCGCTGGACCGAGAACGTCGGGTTCTCGTTGTACATCCGCAGCACGAGCCGGGCCGCGTCGCAGACCCGCTGCACAGGTTCGTGCTCGTCGCCACCGGACGCGAGGAACGCCGTCATGTCGGCCAGGCAGCGCTCGTGGTCGGGGAAGACCACGTCCTCCTTCGACGGGAAGTAGCGGAAGAAGGACCGCCGTCCGACCCCGGCCAGTGCCACGATGTCGTCGATGGTGGTCTGTTCGTAGCCCCGCTCCAGGAACAGCTGGAAGGCGGCCGCGACCAGGGCGTTCCGCATGGGCGGCTTGGAGCTCATGGACGGGAACGTAGCACCAGGCCGACACAGATGGCACTCAGTGCGCCGCCAAGAGGGAACTGAGTCCCCTGAAGCCCGCGACTGAAGCCCGCGACGGAAGCCCGCGACGGAGTGCGACAGCCGATGCGGTCGAGACGATCGAGACGGTCGATACGGTCCGCGGCATAGAGTGACGGCGACCGGCAGTGCCATCAGGGGGACCCATGCGACTTCACGTCGACCAGCGCCATGAGCGGGTGCTCGAACTCGTCCGGGAGCGCGGCAGCCTGCGGGTCGCCGAACTCGCCGCGGAACTCGGCGTCTCCGCCGTCACCCTGCGACGCGACGTGGAGACGCTGGCCGGCCAGGGCCGGGTACGGCGACTGCACGGCGCGGTCGTGTGGCCGGGCGGGGCCGTCGTGGAGCCGCCGGTGCGGCAGGAGCCCGCCGAGGGCCCGGTGATCGGAATGATCGTGCCGACCACCGCCTCGATCTTCGCCGACATCGTGCGCGGCGCCCGTGAGGCCGTACGGGCCCAGGGCGGCCGGCTGGTCCTCGGGGTGTCCGGATACGTCGACACGGAGGACGCCGTACAGGCCGGGCATCTGCTCTCGGGCGGCGCGCAGGGACTGCTCGTCGCGCCCAGCTGGTCCGGCGGTGTGCCCGTCGACGGTCAGGAGCGGTGGCTCGTGGACCGGGGCGTGCCCGCCGTCCTGGTCGAACGCTCCGCCCCGCCCGGCAACCCGGCCGCCGCCCTCGACCGGGTGCGCACCGACCGGGCCCACGGCGCCGCGGTCGCCGTCGGCCACTTCGCCGCCCTCGGCCACCGCAGGATCACCGCGGTACTCCAGGAGGGCCCGCACGCCGCGCAGATCACCGCGGGCTACGAGTCGGCCGTACGCTCCCTCGGTCTCGAAGCCGCCCCGGGCGCCCCCTCGGTCCGCGAACACGGTGACTACGAGGCGAGCGTGGACTTCCTGGCCGACGCGGTGCGCCGACGCGGGGTCACCGCTGCCCTCGTGCACGGCGACGAGGACGCGATCGTGCTCGTGCCCAGGCTCCAGGCCCTCGGCATCCGCGTCCCCGACGACCTGGCGCTCATCGCCTACGACGACGAGGTCGCCCCGCTGGCCGACGTCCCGCTGACTGCCGTGGCCCCGCCGAAACGGTCGGTGGGGGAGCTGGCCGCGAAGCTGCTGCTCGGCCGGCTCGCCGAGCGCGGGACCGGAGCGCGGCCGACTCCTCGTCAACACGTGGAACTCCTCCCCGAGTTGAGGATCCGCGCCTCCTGCGGAGGCGGGCCGCCCACCCGGTGAACCCGGCACGACCGTTTTGATCATTACGCACGAACGCTCTCCCCACCTCCAGCCAAGGAGAACCGGCATGCCCTCCCTGCCTCCGGCCCGCCCCCGCATCCTGTACGTCACAGACCTGGCGTATCAGGCACGCGGGCGCCGCTATTGCGACGAGGACATCGACCTGACCTCCCGGCTGCGCGCGGACTTCGACCTGGCGCTGTGTCATCCGCTGGACGCGGCCGGGCTGATGGACGCGTTCGACGCGGTGGTGGTCCGCAACAGCGGTCCGGTACTGGGATACCAGACGGAGTACGACGCGTTCCGCGAGCGCGCGACCGACGCCGGAACTCGCGTCTACAACCAGCTGTCGGGCCGGGCGGACATGGCGGGGAAGCAGTACCTTCTCGACCTCGGCGCCGCCGGATTCCCGGCAATCCCGACCGTCGACCGGATCGAGGACCTGCACCGGCTCCCCCGCGCGGACCGGTACGTGGTCAAGCCCAAGCTCGGCGCCGACTCGATCGGGCTGCAGATCGTCCCGGCCGACCGGCTGCCGGCCCTCGCCGACGGGAGCGTCCTGGTCCAGCCGTGCGTCGACTTCTCGTACGAGGTGTCCTTCTACTTCGTCGACCACGACTTCCAGTACGCGCTGTACGCCCCGGACACCGGGCAGCGCTGGCGGCTCGAAACCTATGAACCCACCGCCGCCGACCTGGAGTTCGCGCAGCGGTTCGTCGACTGGAACACCATCGATCACGGCATCCAGCGCGTCGACGCCTGCCGCGCCCCCGACGGTGAACTGCTGCTGGTCGAGTTGGAGGACCTGAACCCCTACCTCTCCCTGGAGGTACTCGACGACACGCGCCGGGACGCGTTCGTCGCGGCGCTGAAGGCGTCCCTGCACCGGTTCGTCGGAGCGTGACCTGAACTCCTGGGGCCGTGCGCGCGTATCTCTCCAGGGGAATGGCGGAGATCCGTGTGCGCGGAACGGAAGGAGAGCAGTGTGTCTACACCGCCCGAACCGGGAGCCTCGTCCGGTGGCCCGGTCCTGGAACCCGCCCGTGTGCTGCGCCGCCGCCGGTCCGACAACCTCGCGGAGCTGATGCGGGACACCCGCCCGGACACCTCCGTCTTCGAGTCGGTCCCGCTGCCCCGGCCGTTCTCCGGCTCCGACGACGAGACACAGGAACTGCCGCCCGTACGCGGTGACTTCCGCCCGGTACCGAGCGACAGCCCCTTCGGCCCCGGACTCCGCCGGGCCGCCATCACCATCGGCGTCAGCGCCGCAGCCCTGGTCGGCTTCGCCTGCGCCCTCCTGCTGCCCGGCAGAGGCGAGGCCAGCACCGCGCAGCCGGTCAGCACACCCACCCCGGTGACCTCCTCCACCTCCACGGGCGCCGCCGACCCCGACGGCACCGGCACCCTCCGCGAGGGAGACAGCGGCCCCGAGGTGACGGAACTCGAACAGCGGCTGCTGCGCATCCCCAACGTCTACGAGAACGGCTCCACCAGCGGCCAGTACGACGCGACCCTCAAGGAGGCGGTCGCCCGCTTCCAGCTCTGGTACGGCATCCGCGGCGACGAGAACGGCGTCTACGGCGACGACACCCGCAAGGATCTGGAGTCCCGCACGACACTCGGCGCCGGCCAGTAGGGCTCGCGCCCGGCGCCGGTCAGCGTCCCGTGCTGTGCCCGACCAGTGCCTCGGTCACCGCGCGGACGCTGCGCGCGATGTGCTGCAGCTGGAGTAGCTCGGCGGCGTACAGCTTGATCGTGTGCTCGATGACCGACTCCGGCAGGCCGAGGCCGGGCAGGTCGGCGCGTGCGGTCTGCAGGGCGGTGCGGGCCACGCGGATCTCGTGCTGGACCTGGATCTGGGCGTGGCGGGCGAGCAGCACGGGGTGGCGGATGAACGCGGGATAGCTGGCGTAGCGGGCCGGCACCAGCTCGCGCAGCCACTTGGCGGCCGAGCGTTCCCAGTCGTAGCTGCCGGGCGTCTTGACCTGACAGGGCCAGTCCTGGCTGATGCGGGTGGTGGTGAGTTGCATGTCATCGCTTCCCGGTGTGCGGCGTCGCGGGGGGTGGTTCGACGGTGTGTGGCGGCCCCGGTCTAGGGGATGACCGGGGCCGCCCTGGGCGCTCGCGCAGGCGATGCCCGACCGAACACCCCTGGCGCCGACGCGGGTAGGAGACGGCGGCTGGGGGTGTCCGTGCAGGAGCCCCGGAGGACGGGTGTCGCCGGCGCGGCAGGTGGAGCGGCGTGCGCATGGGCGGACCGGTGCTTTCTCGGGGCGGGTGCGAGCGCTGGGCTCACGGTTGCGGAACGGGTCCGGAGTGGGCCGGACGCGATCCGTGAGCAGTATTTATATATGCCGTCCGCTTTGCAAGACGTATGAAAACATTCATGCGTGAAATGGGCGGAATCGTCCAAGTCCGAAGTGATCCAAGGGGGGAGTGGCGGGTCAGTCCCGCATGAAGAACTGGTGCTGCTCGGCGATCTGCTCGTAGTCCTCGAGGCGGGCCTGGGTGCGCTCGGGATCTGCGTCCGTCATGGCCTGGAGCAGCGCGGAAGCCATCAAGCCGGGGGCTGCGTAGGAGTCGAAGACCAGGCGGGAGCCGGTGCCGGTGGCGAAGGTGACGTCGGCCTCGTCGGCCAGCGCGCCGAGCGCCAGATCGGTCACGAGGGCCACCTTGAGCCCGGCGCTGCGGGCCACCCGGATCGCGGTCAGCGTCTCGTGCGCGTGCCGTGGCATGTCGAAGGCCAGCAGCCAGGTGCCGCCCGCCTCGCGGGACTGGAGGATCGCGTCGTAGGCGACGCTGCCGCCCCTGGTCACCAGCCGTACGTCGGGGTGGATACGGCGTGCGGCGTACGCGAAGTACTCGGCGAGCGAGACGGAGATGCGCAGGCCGAGGACGGTCAGCGGGGTGGACGCCGACAGTTCCCGGCCGACGTCGATCAGCCGGTCGGGGTCGGCGAAGTCGCGGCGCAGGTTCTCCAGGTTCTCGATCTCGGCGTCGACCGCTGCCTGCAGTTCGTTGCTGCGGTTGACCTCGGCCGCCGCCGGGCCGCCCGCGAGGGTGCGCAGGGCGATCGCCTGCAGCCGCTCCCGTAGCGCCGGGTAACCGCTGAAGCCGACCGCCGCGGCGAACCGGGTCACCGAGGGCTGGCTGACGCCGACGCGTTCCGCGAGATCGGTGATGGAGAGGAACGCGGCCTCGGTGATGTGCTCGATCAGGTACTGGGCGATGCGCCGCTGACCCGGCGACAGCCGTGGCCCGTCGAAGAGTTCGCGGAGCTGGGAAGTCGGCGCCGCCCCGACTTCCGGGTCGGTCTTTCCCGAGGTGATCGCGGATGCCTGGGCTCGTGCCTGCTGCGGCGATGGCACGGATCCGCCTCCTTTGTCTCCCACGGTCACTCAACATAGCTCACAGAGCGTTGTGACCAGAGGGCGATCAGCGCCGGTAAATGGTGATCGAATGACCGACTTGGTCGATCGGACGACTGCTGTCGATCAACTCGGCCAGTTTCCCTTGAGCTTTGTCGATCGAGGTGTCCGAAACGACCAGCAGACCGTGCACCTCGCGCACCCCTACCTTGCGCGGATCGGACGACTCGATGCCGTAGTACGACGGCACACCGCTGCCCTTGTAGACCAGCCAGATCCGCTCGCCCGGGTAGCGCTCACGGAGTCGGTCGGCGAGCCGGCCGAGGTCCTGGCCCCAGTCCACGTTGGAGTCGTGCAGCCGCAGATAGGTCTTCGCCGGACCGCCGAACGCCTCGTTGGAGTACGGCAGATAGTAGGGGAACGTCCGCAGCGAACTGACCGCGACGAACCCCACCAGAAGCCCCGTGGACAACGGAGCCCACCGCCACCGCAGCACCGGCACACAGGCCGCCGCGACCGCCAGGAACATCGGCACGAAGATCGCGTACCGCGTACCGAAGTCCCGCGAGCCCTCCATCGCCGCGGCCAGCAGCACGGCGGTGGGCACGAGCAGATACGGCGCCGCCGGCCGCAGCCGCCGTACCGCCACGACCGTCACGGCACCCGCCGCCCACAGGGCGAGCATGCCGAGCGGGGTCTTCACCAGGAACGCGGCAGGCAGGTAGTACCAGTGGGACCCGGTGTAGAGATGCCCGAACAGGAAGCCCTGCCACGGGTAGTCCTCCAGGCCGAACTGGATGCGCATCCCGTCGAGGAACGCCCGCGGGAACGGCAGCAGCTCGACCACCCGCCCGCGCAGCCCGTGCACGGCGGGCACCGGTTCCGTGGACGCGAACCGCAGATGGGGGTCCACCACCAGATACGACGCCCAGACGACGGCGACCGCGACCAGCGCGACGACCACCGCACTCGCGGCGCCGAGGAGCAGCGCCCGCCGCCGCGCGTCACGGTCGGCGGGACGGCGGGCGGACCACACCGACGCCACGGCCAGGAGCACCAGCACGGGTACGGCGGGCAGGGCGCTCATCTTCGTCGCCACGGCCGCGCCGAGCGCGGCGCCCGCGAGCGGGACGTACAGCCGGGGCCGCCGCCGGGCCCGCCACAGCAGCCACACCGACGTCAGCAGGAAGCCGGCCTCCGGCACGTCCAGGGTGGCCAGCGAGCCGTGCGCGATCACGTCGGGGGAGAACGCGTACAGGGCGAGTGCCGCCAACCCTCGTACTGCGCCCACGAGTTCACGGGCGAAGGCGAACACGACCAGCCCGAACAGCAGCGTCAGCACGATCACCGGCAGCCGGGCCCAGAACATCAGCCGCCAGGGGTCGTTGCCCGACTCGTACAGCAGATGGCGGCCCAACTCACCCTGGTCGCCCTTGTAGGAGGCGTCGAAGTGCGGGTCGGCGAGGGCGATCCCGGCGGCGATCACCAGCTTCCCGAGCGGCGGGTGCTCGGGGTTGTAGTCGAGGCTGTGCTCGCGCAGATAGACGGTGGCCGTGGCCACGTACACCGGCTCGTCGATGGTCGGTGTCTGCTGGACGGCGGTCGTGACCATCACGGCGGCCATCTGCGCGAGGAGCAGCGCCACCAGGAGCGGCAGCAGCCACCGCCGGTGGCGCCGCAGCCCGGCGCGGAGGCGGGCCGGCCGGCTCTCCGCCGCGCGCGGCAGGGGAGGCGCGCCGCCGTCGTCGAGCGTGCCGGGGTCGAGGACCGAGTGCTGTTCGCGCGCCATCATCCGCCCTGCGGTGAGGCCGGCCGCTCGGTGGCGGGAGCGATCCGGAGCCGGGTCATGGCCCTACTGTCGCATCGCTCCCGCCACCAGGGGCGTCACCGCTTCAGGAGTCGTACCGACAGACCTTCCGCCGTATACACGGGTACGGCCCGCAGCTTGTCCGAGTTCAGCGTGATGCCGTCGAACTGGCCGCGCAGCGCCGAGGCGCCCAGGACGCGCACCGTGGAGCCCGCGGCCGGCGGGTGCTCGGCGTCGAGCCGCAGGGACAGGACGCTGCCCTTGCCGAGCGTCGCGCGCCGGGTGATCTCGACGGCCGGCTGGTGGCCCGAGCGCAGCGTGATCTCCAGGGCGGCGGACTGCTGGGTGTAGGTGCCGTGGATCTGCACGGACTCGGAGATCCGCAGCGAGCCGCCGAGCACACTCACGTCACCGTGGCCGAGCGCGTGCGCCGAACCGGCCACCAGCGCACCGGACTTGAGGACGGTCCCGCCGGTGTACGCGTTGTGCCCGGTCAGCGTGAGCGTCCCGGTGCCCTGCTTGGTCAGGCCGCCGCAGCCGTCGATGTCGTTGCGCCAGGCGTCGGCCGCGCCGAAGCCCCCGGCCGCCGCGTCGAGGGCGACGACGACATCGGAGTCGAAGGAGCCGTAGCCGTCCGCCGCCGCGAAGAGGTTGAGGCGCCCCCACTGCTCGAAGCCGTCGAGCAGGACGTAGCCGGAGGGCAGCGCGGTGGTGCGCAGCACCTCGCGCCGCTGGGCCGCGTCAAGGTACGGCAGCCGGGTCTCCAGCAGGACTTCCGCGCCCTTGGGTACGGTCAGCGCCGTGTCCCGGCCGCTGCGGGTCAGGACGTAGGTGAACTTGGGCTCCACCAGACGGGAGTTGGCGGTCCGGTCCGCGTACGGGTCGGTCGCGGTGGTCGCCGAGTGCGCGTAGGCGTACAGGGTGTCCGCCGTCGTGCCGGTCTTCGCCTCGAAGTAGGCGAGGGCCTGGGCGCGCGCGGCGGCCTTGAGTGCGGCGTTGGCCGGGTCGGCGAGCGTGGCGGCGGCCAGCGCGGTGGCCATGATGCGACCGCCCATGACGTCGACCGTGGAGTGCATGCCGGCCATGATCCGGGTGTGGCTCAACTCCAGGGTGCGGGTGACCAGTTCCTGGAAGCGCTCCGGTACGGCGTACGCGTAGGCGAGCCCCGCCAGGTGGAAGGCGTTGGTGTGGCCGCTGGGGAAACCGGCGTCGTCGGTCGGGGACGTGCTGCGCTGGCGCAGGAGTTGAGGGGCGACGATCACCTTGGAGTCGTAGACCGGGTAGCCGAGCGCGTCGACCGTGCCCGTGTCGACGACCTCGCTCTTCTCGTTCATGCGCCACGGACGCGGGTACTGGTAGGCGTACTTGCTCGGGTTGCCCGACGCGTAGTTGCCGCGCAGGGTGTCGACGAGTTCTGCCACCTTGCCGAGCGCCGAGTCGTGCGAGCCGGCGCCGAGCGCGGCACCGGCGGGCGCGTCGGCCGGGACGGCGTCGTTGATCGTGGTCGCGGGGGTGGAGTCCGGGGCGCTGGTGATCGAAGTGACCGCCAGGGCACCGGACTTGTAGAGGTCGGCCAGCGGACCCAGGCCCGCGATCATGGCGTAGCTCTGGTGCTGGCGGTCGTAGAGGAACGCCTCCTTCGCCTGTGCCTCGGTGCGGCGGGCGGTGAGGTCGATGCAGTACCGCATGTTGGCGCGCAGGATCTCGGGGCGGAGCGGGGTGCCGGTGTTCCAGGCGGCACCCGTCTTCCATATCCGGGCCATGCCGCCGAGGACCCGGACCACGGCGTTGGTCTCGGGGGTGAGGTTCGCGATGACGTTCGTCTTGTAGTCGTCCACGAACGCGAGCGGAGCCGTGGCTGCCTTGGCATCCGCCGCCGCCAGCCAGCCGACCAGCGTCGGTGCGGCGACCACACCGGCCGAGGCGCCGAGCGAGGTCTTGAGGAATCCACGTCTGTTCACGGCGAGTCGACCGGCGTCCGTGCGGTGCCCGGCGGGTGACGGCATGGGTGTGCCTCTCTTGAGTTCTACGGCCGTGGAGGCCGGTGAGGTCGTGGGACCAGGGAGGGGTCGTGCGATCGGCTGTGGTTCGGGGTGCACCGTACGACGAGAGAAAGCGCATACGTCAACTGGTGCGTACGTGCGAAGATTTGCGGCGGGCCGTGTCCCTGTGGAGGGGGTTCGGCGTCCGTCGCATGACCCCCGGGTGAACGGGAGTTGTGCGGTTCACAGGATCGATCGGGCCAGCGCCACCGCGCCCTCGACGGGCGGTACCCGGATGGGCTGCGGCCGTGCCCCCGGCAGCCGCTCGGCAAGCGCCGTGGTGAAGGCGTCGTACAGGCGGGGCTGGGCGAGGACGGTGCCGCCCGCGACCACCACGTCGTCGACGGGGACGCCGCGTTCGGCGAGCCGTACGACGAGTGCGGTGAGGGACTTACCGGCCTCCGCTATCACCTCGCGCGCGAGGCGCGAGCCGGCGTCGGCGGCGGTGAAGACGACGCGGGCGTGGCGGCCCCAGTCGGCGGAGACGTCGGAAGCGCTTTCCAACGCGGCGCCGAGTGCGGGCACTTCGGCCACGGCGAACGCCTCGACGAGTCCCAGGGCGAGTGGGTCCGGAGCCTCACCACGGTCGTGCGCGGCCCAGGCGGCCCGGGCCGCCTCGCGGACGAGACCGGCGGCGCCGCCCTCGTCGCCGAGTACGGCGCCCCAGCCGCCTACTTGGAGCCGGCTGCCGTCGGCGAGCAGGCCCACCGCGACGGAGCCGGTGCCGGCCACCAGTCCGACCCCCTTGTCCAACCCGGCCGCGGGGACGAGCAGTTCGGCGTCCCCCACGACGAGCGCGGGAATCCCGAGACGCTTCTCCAGGGCGGCCCGGATCTCGGCGCACTGGCGGGGTGTCTCGCACGCGTGCCCGCCCACGGCGACCGCGGACGGGCGAGTGTCCACGGGCAGGGCGTCATGGACCAGTGCGGTCAGCCAGTCGGCGGCGGTCGCGATGTCGTGCGGCCGCCAGCCGCTGCTGGCACGGACGTGGTCGGCGACGACATCCGTGCCCGCGCAGGCGCGCAGATGTGTCTTGGTGCCACCCACGTCGATGCCGACCACGAGGGGCGTGGAGTCCTGCACGGAACCTCTTTCGTCGTTGCGCTGTGCTGCGACGGTGGGCGAACCGTGTCCGGGGGGACGGAAGTTGAAGCACTAGGGAAGCCCCGGGACGGGCTTCTGACGGACCACGGCAGGCGAGTACCGTGACGTTCGTTAGGAAGTTAACTAACGAAGTACAGTGCGTCAAGAGGCATCGCGTATCAGGCAACGGGAGGTACCGTCCGGGCCCGCGTGACGCCAGGACATCCCATCGCCGCAGCCCATGGAAATCCTCCGGGCGCGCGGCCTGTGAACTGGGGGAAGTGTGGAACACGTCGTGGCGCGGGCGTCTCGGCTGACCGAGAGCGCGAGCGCGGTGTTCGAGGTGCTGGCCAGAGCCGGCAGCGCGACCCGCCCGCAGCTCGCGAGCCTGGCCGGTCTGTCCAAGCCGACGGTGTCCTCCGCCGTCGTGGAACTGGAGAACGTCAAGCTCGCCGCCCACTCCGGAACCGCCTCCGGCGGCACCGGCCGCAACGCCGCCGTATACCGGCTCGGCCCGGCCGCCGGCGCCGTACTCGCCGTCGACCTCGGCCCCGCCCTCACCCGGGTGCGCGGCTGCGCCCTCGACGGCACCCTGCTGGCCGAGGCCACCGAGTCCCGCGAGGACGCGGCCGACGCCGTGCGCGAGGCCCTCGATGCGCTGCCCGTCGGCATCCCGCTGCGCACGGTCGTCGTCGCCGTCGGTGACGTTCTGGCGCGGGACCGGGCGGGCGCCGGGATGCGCCCCGCGACCGCCAAGGCCGGCCCGGTGTTCGACGCCATGACGGTCGCCCTGCCGCCCGGTGTGCCCGTCCACCTGGAGAACAACGTCAACTGCGCCGCGCTCGCCGAGCTGCACGAGGGCGCCGCGCGGGGCCGCGACACCTTCGGCTATCTGCGGATCGGCGTCGGTATCGGTCTCGGCATCGTCGTCGGCGGCCATGTGCTGCGCGGCGCCAACGGCGCGGCCGGTGAGCTGGCCCGGCTGCCCTACCCCTGGGACGCCGCCGTGGAGCCCCGCAGAGAGGCCCTGGAGGAGTACGTCGGCGCCCGCTCGCTGCTGCGCCGGGCCGCGGCGGCCTGGCAGGAGGCCGACGGACCCTGCCCCGATACCGCCGACCAGCTGTTCGCGCTGGCCGCGCAGGGGCAGCGCACGGCGTCCGCCCTGGTCGGCCGGCACGCCGCCGACGTGGGCAGACTCGCCGCCGCCGTGGCGGCCGTGCTGGACCCGGGGCTGATCGTCCTGGGCGGCAGCACGGGCACGGACCCGCAGCTGCTGCCCGGGGTGCGCACCGAGCTGGGGCGACTGAGCTGGCCCACCGAGGTGGTGAGCAGCACGGTCGGCGATCTCGGCACCGTGGTGGGTGCCGCGCGGCTCGCGGTCGCCAGAGGAGTCCAAACCGTGACCGATGCCGCGGGGGTGAAGGATTGACGGCCTCGGACTCGGTCTGCCAATGTCCGGACAAGCGCTTTCTAAGTCGGCCGGGACGTCGACTCGGAGTGAGCCTCCCGCCCGTACGAGAAGTACGGCAACCGCACCAGGGTGTGCTTGTGCGGCAGCGGCCGAGAGGGCCGGGGATGCCACCCGTCAGAACGGCGAGGCCGGGCGAGGCCACGCCCCCGGAAAGCGAACCTTTCTGCAGAATGCACCTGTGCCGCCTCGGATGGCGCCGTGCTTCCTCCGCTACGAAGAAAAGGGATCGAAGATGACCAGAGTGAGTGCGCGGCGCTCCCGCCGACTCGTCCACGGCGGCGTGCGCCGCATGGTTCCTCTCGCTGCCGCGGCCACGGCAGGAGCCCTGCTCCTCTCCGCCTGCGGGTCGGGGTCCGGCTCCGGAGGCACTTCCAAGTCGCTGACCTTCTGGATCTCCACGGTCCCGGGCCAGGACGCGGGCTGGAAGAAGCTGGTGGCGCAGTACAAGAAGGAAGAGGGCGTCAGCGTCAAGCTCGTCAACATCCCCTACGACGGGTACCCGACGAAGCTGCACAACGCCGCGCAGGCGAACTCGCTGCCCGACGTGGCGGACGTGCCCGCGCTCGACCCGATCTGGTCGAGCAAGCTGATCGACCTCAGCTCCATCAGCGGCAACAAGGCCAACAACATCAACTCCAACTTCCTCGCCAAGGACTCGTCCGGCAAGGTGCTGGCCATCCCCTCGGACGTGACCGCGTCCGGCCTGTTCATCAACAAGTCGCTGTTCGAGAAGGCCGGCGTCGCCGTGCCGGCCTCGCCCTCGAACACCTGGACCTGGACCGAGTTCATCGCGGCGGCCAACAAGGTCCGCGAGAAGACCGGCGCCAAGTACTCCCTGACCTTCGACCAGTCGCCGTCCCGGCTCCGCGCCATGGTGTACGAGATGGGCGGCCAGTACGTCCACGCGGACTCCTCCGGCAAGTTCTCGGTGGACGACGCGACCAAGAAGGCCGTGAAGTACTTCGTCGGGCTGAACGACGACAAGACCATGCCGAAGTCGGTGTGGACGAGCGGCGCCGACCCGTCGGCCATGTTCCAGAGCGGTGACGTCGTCGCCTACTGGTCCGGTGTCTGGCAGGTCGCCTCCTTCGCGGACAGCATCAAGAAGTTCGACTGGGCGAGCGTCCCGACCCCCGCCCAGCCGGTGCAGGCCAGTGACGTCAACAGCGGCGGCATGATGGTGGGCTTCAACAACAACAGCGCGGCGTCCGCCGCAGCCAAGAAGTTCCTGTCGTGGGTGTACGAGCCCAAGCAGTACACCGAGCTGGTCGAGACCTCCGGATTCCTCCCGGTCGAGAGCGGTCTGAGCCCGAAGTACCCCTTCAAGTCGGCGGCGGCGCAGGCGGCGTTCAAGCTGTACAACGAGGAGATCCCGCTGTACGCCCCGATCTCGGGCTACTTCAACGGCGCGCAGACGGCCTGGGTGCTGAAGGGCAAGAGCCTCGCCACCGACCCGACGAAGACGGAGCTCGGCAAGGCGATCAACGGCCAGCAGTCGGTCGACAAGGCCCTGCAGAACATCGTGGACGGCTACAACACGGCTGTCGGCGGCTGATCGTAGGGCCAAGGGCCCGGGCGGCGGGATCGCACACCGCCGCCCGGCCCTGGCCGCCCGCGTGATGCCGGGCTCACGGTGTGAGCCCACAGCAATCCATCCACCAGCACGGAAGTCAGGAAGATGACAAAAAGCGCCGCGGACGTGTCCGTGAGGCCGCCCAGGAAACGACGCAGCACCTACACCCTCGCGCCGCTGGTCCTCATCGCGGCCAATGTCGTGCTCTTCGCGCTGTTCTTCGTGTGGCCGGCGGTGATCGGGCTCGTCTACTCCTTCACGAACTACACCGGTGTGGGGGCGTTCCAGTTCATCGGACTGGACAACTACCACAACCTGTTCGGGGACTCGACCTTCTACGACGCGCTGACCCGGACGCTGCTGTACGCCGTGCTCTTCGTGCCGCTGAACTTCGCACTCTCGCTGCTTGCCGCCAACCTGGTGGTGAACAAGCACGCCAAGGGCGCGTCCGTCGCCCGTGTCATCTTCTTCATCCCGTGGCTGCTGTCGCCCATCGTCGTGGGTGTCCTGTGGCGGTGGCTGTTCGGCGAGAACTTCGGACTGGTCAACTACGTCATCGAGAAGCTCGGCGGGTCGGCCGTTCCGTGGCAGTCGAACGCGGACCTCTCGCTGATCGTGGTGGTGTTCGCGGCGTCCTGGGCCTGGACGGGCTTCTCGATGCTGCTGTTCATCGCGGCGATCAAGAACGTGCCGGTGTCGTACTACGAGGCGGCCTCGCTCGACGGCGCCGGCCCCTGGCGCCAGTTCATCAGCATCACGCTGCCGAGCATCGCGCCCACCTCGTTCATCGTGATCCTGCTCAACACGATCAACGCGATGAAGGAGTACCCGGTGTTCGTCTCCCTCAACAACGGCGGACCCGGAACGTCGAACAACCTGCTGGTCCAGTACATCTATCAGACCGGCTTCCAACGGGGCCAGATCGGCTACGCGAGCGCCGCGTCGTTCGTGCTCATGCTCATCCTGATGGCCGTCGCGATCATCCAGCTGATCGTCAACCGGCGGGTGGAGAACCGATGACAACCACAGACATGCCTCGCAAGGTCGACGCCGGTTCCGGACGGGCCGTTTCCAGGAAGCGGCCCCGTGGCGCGAGCAGTGGTGGGCTCCGACGGGCCGTACCCGCGACGACATTGCTGTGGATCCTGGCGTGCCTCTACGGGCTGCCGGTGCTGTGGTTCATCCTCAGCTCCCTCAAGCCGGCCAGCGACCTGTTCTCCTATCCGCTGACCTTCATTCCGCACAACCCCACCTTCTCGGGTTACTCCGCGGCGTGGCGCAGCGCCAACTTCTCCCAGTACTTCATCAACACGACCATCGTGTGCGTCATCACCACGATCCTCACGGTGGGCGTCAGTTGCTGCACCGGCTACGCGCTGGCCAAGTACGACAACAAATGGCTCAAGGCGTTCTTCATCTGCATCCTGGCCACCACGATGCTGCCCGGCGAGGTCATGCTCGCCCCCGAGTTCCTGGTGGTCCGCAATCTCGGCCTCTACAACTCGTTCGCCGGCATCATCCTCCCGGCCGTGCTCACCGCGACCGGCTGCTTCATGTTCCGCCAGTTCTTCATCACGGTCCCCGACGAACTCGTGGAAGCCGCCCGGATCGACGGCGCCCGCGAACTGTCGATCTTCCTGCGGATCATGGTGCCGCTCTCCCGGCCGATCATGCTGACCCTTGCCATCCTGTCCTTCCAGTGGCGGTGGAACGACTACATCTGGCCGCTGCTGATGCTGAACGACCCGAACAAGTTCACCGTGCAGATCGGCATCCAGAGCATCGTCGGCGCGCAGAACATCAACTGGTCGGTCCTGCTGGGCGCTTCGGTCATCTCGATGATCCCGCTGATCGTGATCTTCCTGGTCTTCCAGCGCTACGTCATGGGCGCCGACATCAACGCCGGCCTGAAGGACTGACCTTGTCCACCCCGTTCGACCACGAGTTCGTCCGCGCGGTGGCCGGCGCCGCCGTCCGGTCGGCGGCCCCGCTGGCGGCCGACCCCGACGGGCAGCTCGCCGGTGTGACCCACCGCGCCCTGGCCCGCCGGGTGAAGACTCTGGTCGCGGCATACCGTTCCCCGGACTCGGCCCTGCACGGCAGCGGGTATGCCGTGGCCGCGGCGCTGGCCCACCTCGGTGCCCTCCGGACCGCGCAGACCGGCACCGGCCTCTTCGCGGGCGGCGACAACGTGCAGTCACCGCCGGACTCCGCGTTCACGCTCAACGACGTGTGCGACGCGCACGTCCTCGCCGCCGGCGCCGGTCCGGAACTGCATGACGTCACGGCCGCGCTCGCCGAGATCGCCGGCGCGGCGTCCGAAAGCCTTGTGGCGGGCGGGGTGCACACCCCCAACCACCGTTGGGAACTGTGCGCGGCGCTGGCCCGGCTGCACCGCTCCTTCCCGGACGACCGGCTGCTCGACCGCGTCGAGCAGTGGCTCGCCGAGGGCGTCGACATCGACGCGGAGGGCCTGTACTCGGAGCGCAGCGCCGTCTACGCCTCCCACGTCTCCAACCCGTCGCTCCTGCTCCTCGCCGATGTCCTCGACCGCCCCGACCTGCGGGACGCCGTCGAACGCAACCTCACCGCGACCCTGGACCTCATCAGACCCGACGCCACGGTGGAGACCGTCCACTCGCGGCGCCAGGACCAGCACGGGCGCTTCCCACTGGCGCCCTACCTCCCGCACTACCGACTTCTCGCGATCCGCACCGGCCGGGGCGACCTCGGCCGAGCGGCGCACTGGGCGGCGTCCGGCGGCATCGACGACCCCGACCTGCTCGCCGAGACCCTCCTCACCCCCGAGCTGTGCCGCGAACTGCCGACACCGGAGCCGGAACTCCTGCCCCGCCACCGGTACTTGACCACGGCACGCCTCGCCTCCCGGGTCTCCACGACCGCGCACAGCGTCCTGTACGGCGGCTCGGACGTGCCCGAGCAGCGCCGTATCCGCTCGGGCCTTGCCTGCAACCCCACCTTCCTACGGCTGTTCGCGGGCGACGCCGTCCTCGACGCGGTCCGCCTCTCCCGGGGCTTCTTCGACCTGGGCCCGTTCCGCGCCGCCGACATGGAGCAGCTCGCCGACAACCGGTACCGGCTCACCGAGACCCTGACGGCCGCCTACTACCAGCCGCTCCCGCCGGACCGGCGACGCGACGACGGCGCCTACCGTATGGCGGACGAGGGCCGCTTCTCGGCCGCGCTGGCCTTCCCGGACCGCCCCCGGGACGAGGTCTCCCACACGACCCGCGTCGAAGCGGACCTGCGGGAGGACGGCGTCGATCTGCGCATCGACATCAGCGGCCCACGGGTGCCCTGGTGCCTCGAACTGACCTTCCGCGCAGGGGGAGTTGCGGAGGGAGTTGTGGAGGGCGCCGCACCGATCGGCGAGGGACGCTGGTGCCTGACCACCGGGCCGCTGACCTACCGGATCGGCGACGACGAGATCCGCGTCGAGGTCGACGTCGAGGCGGGCGAACCCCTCGCCGGGCCGGACCGCGGCGACGTACTACGGTACGACCCGGGCCAGGACTACACGGTGGTGGGCGGCACCGACGCGACGAGCGGGAACCGCGTCTACATCGGCGGAAACGGCCCCCAGACACTGAGCGTGGCACTCCGCACCAGCCGCCCCGCACCCGCCTTCTGACCTCGACAACCCACGCCACGGCCACCTCCGGTACGAAGGGCTGATCCACCCGTGCACCTCCTCCACCAGCGCGGCCCGCTGCACAACCTCCCCGACACCCCGGAGGCCTACGACGCGGTCCTCGCCGACGTCGTCGAGCAGGCCCTGCGGCGCATCACACCGGAGGGCAACCTCGAACACCCCGACTGCTACGACGACATCGGGGACACCTCGCTCGGCATCACGTCACTGCTGGCCCTGGCCAACCAGCGCCTTGACGACCCGCGTCTTGCTGAAGCAGCCCTGCACAGCCTGTACTTCCACCTCCGTGAGCGGGTGTTCACGGAGGACAACCCCGGCTACCCGAACCTGAAGGTGCGCAACTCCGGTCTCCCGTACGCCCGTTACGTACTGGAGCCGGGAGCGCACCCGATCGGCGACTGGCCGAGCACGGTGTGGGCGCTGCTCCAGGTGGTCAATGTCGTCGCGGTCGGCGACAGCATCATCCACGACGAACTCCGATATGAACTGGGCCAGTTGGCGCTCGGCTACTGGCGTTGGCTGACCGAGGCCACCTTCTTCAATCCACAGGAGGCCGGCAACCAGGCGATCGGCTGCGTGGTCGGCGGTCTGATGCTGGCCCGCCAACTGCCCGGCGACGAGGGGAAGGCGGTCCACGAGCGCGCGCTGAGCCTCTATCACGACGAGATCCGCGCCCACCGCGTGAGCGACCGCGGCGCCCTTCTCCCGCCCGAGCACGGCGGCGCGTACGACAACAACTACGGCCCGATCTCCCTCTCCTTCCTCGCGCAGGCCCACATCGTCAGCGGCGAGGACGTCTTCGCCGAGGACGGGGAGGCGCTGGCCCGCTACATCGACGCCCGCCTCACGGGCGGCGGCTTCGACAACGGCGGTCCGCGCTACAGCGAGCAGCACTCCGCCTTCGAATCGGTCCTCGGCCTGCGCTACTTCGGCGCCCGTATCGGCTCGGACATCGGCCGCTACCGTGGCGACAGCCGCTGGGCTCGCCACGCGGTCAAGCCCGACGGGGGAGTGGACGGCCACTTCGCGTGGATGCTGGTCTGGCAGATCCAGGACGCCACGCCCTGGCACCGTACCCCGTCCACGGCCCCGGTCCGCCACCAACTCCGCGCCGGCACCGTCTCGGTGGCCTTCGACAACAAGATGACCCCGTCGGTGGTCGAGGCCGACGGCACGTACTACCTGCCCGCGGCCGTCAACCGCCAGCACGGCTTCGGCCCGGTGCTCGACGGCTTCCTGCTGTGCCGCCCGATGGGCGAGGTACGGGTCCGCGACATCCGCGCCGACGGCCTCACCGCCAAGCTGGTCACCAAGCCGGTCGTCGGCCGCGACCACGTCCTGCGCCACATCCGTTCCCTGTACGTCACCGACGGCACGAGCCTGTGGACGACGGTCGCCGTCGAACGGCTCGACGGGGCACCGTACTTGCTCGCCGGGCTGCCCTACGCGGCGGACGACGGCGACCGGGTGCGCCGGACGGCGGAGGGCGACGTCACCTCCGCGGGCACCCTGCGCCTCACCCACCCGACCGGCGAGGGCGCCGACCACTTCGACGCCCGCTCCGAACTCTCCCAGCAGGAGGCGGCGTTCGCCCTCGCCGCCGACCCGCGCGGCTACGGCAACCCCGACGAGGGCTGGAGCCACCTGGTCACCTCCACGGCCCTGGAGACCGACCCGGCACCGGGCGCGCCGGAGGACCTGAATGTGTTCGTCGTCCGGTACGGCCCCGGAACCGGGCCGCTCACCGCCGAGTTCGCGAGCGGCGAGAACGGCGAACTGACCGTCCGCACCGAGGCGTTCACCGCGGTGATCGGGGACGCGGCGGGCGACGCCCACGGGGAGCCGGAGCTGACGCTCCACGCGTGAGCCCTCAGCTGCGGGGCACGCGGTACGGCGAGGGCAGCGCGGCCGGGGGGATCACCAGATCCGCCCGGCCGCGCGTCGAGGCGACGAGGTCGGCGTTGCGCTGGTCAGTCCCCCACACCCAAGCTACGGCGGTCTCGTGGTCCTTGCCGAACTCCTCGTGCCGGGCGACGAGTCGGCGGACACGTTCGTCCTCGTCGGCCTCGCAGAACCACACCTCGTCCAGACACGGCCGTACCCGCGCCCATGAACCCGCCTCCAGCAGCAGGTAGTTGCCCTCCGTCACCACCAGCCGGGCCGTGGTCAGTACCGGGATCGCGCCGGCGATCGGCTGCTCCAGGACCCGCTCGAAGCCCGGCGCGTACACGATCTCGTCGGTCTCCTCCCGCACCCTCCGCAGCAGCGCCGCGTACCCGGCCGCGTCGAAGGTGTCGGGCGCGCCCTTGCGCTCGCGGCGGTCGAGCCGGTCCAGTTCGACGTCGGCGAGGTGGAAGCCGTCCATGGGGACGTGTGCGACCCATGGCTCGCCGGTGCCGTTGAGCTGCCGCACCAGCTGCTCGGCGAGGGTCGTCTTGCCCGCGCCAGGGCTGCCGGTGATGCCGAGAACGGCACGCCGGCCGGGGCGGGCGAGCGCGGTGGCACGGGTGAGGAGGTCGTCGAAGGTCAGCGGCACAGGGAGAGTGTGCCATCCGTCTCGGTCACCCGGCCGGGGCCATGTCGCGCCGAAGATCGGGGATTCGGTCAGCAGAGAGACCATGGAGTGGGGGACAGGAACAGGAGCCGCCCATGACCGACGACGCGACACAGATCCGTGCCCTGATCACCGACTGGGCCGCGGCCGTCCACCGCGGCGACCTCGACGGCGTACTGGCGGACCACACGGACGACCTCGTCATGTACGACGTCCCGCCGCCCCACGCCGGCATCCACGGTCTCGCCGCCTACAGCGCCAGCTGGCCGCCGTTCTTCGAATGGCAGGCACAGGGTGCCCGCTTCGACATCGACACCCTCGACATCACGGCCGGTACGGATGTGGCCTACGCCCACGCCCTGCTCCGCTGTGGCACCCCGGAGGAACTCGCCGCAGACCCCACTCTGCGCCTGCGGCTCACCTTCGGTCTGCGCAAGGAGCAGGGCCGCTGGCGGGTGGCGCACGAGCACCACTCGTTTCCGCACGACTGATGGGGACGGGACTTTCAGACGGCCTTGTCGATCAGCTCGTCGGCGACCCAACGGGCGACACCGGCGGGGTAGGGCGCCGACAGCCCGAGGACGATGTGGTGGAAGCCCGCGTCGATCGCCTCGCGGATCGCTTCCCCGGTGGGCTCCGGCTTGTCGTACGACACGGAGAGGTGGATCGAGCGCGTGATGGTGGCGGGGTCGCGGCCGATCTCGGCGCAGTACCGGTCGAGGAGGGCGCTGCGGGCGGCGGCGTCCGCGATGTCGCCGCCGGGGATGTTCCACAGGTCGGCGTGCTCGGCGGCCACGCGGAGTGTCGCGGCCGAGCGTCCGCCGATGAGGATCGGGGGGTGGGGGCGCTGGACGGGTTTGGGGTTGCCGAACGCGCCGGTGAGGCGGTGGTGGGTGCCGTGGAAGTCGAAGGGCCGCTCCTCGGTCCACAGCCGCCGGATCACCGTGCAGGCCTCGGCGAGGCTCGCCACCGCGTGCGCGGCGTCGTGGAAGGGGAGACCGTGGGCCGCGTACTCGCGCCGGGCGAGCGGATGGTCCGGGCGGGAGCCGACACCGATGCCGAAGTCGAGCCGGCCGCCGGAGACGATGTCGACGGTCGTGGCGATCTTGGCCAGCAGTGCGGGCGGCCGGAAACGGTTGCTGGTCACCATCACACCGAGCCGCAGCCGGCGGGTCTGCGCGGCGAGCGCCGAGAGCAGGGTCCAGCCCTCGAAGGCGGGTCCGTCCGGGTCGCCGCCGATCGGCATGAGGTGGTCGAACAGCCAGGCGTGCTCGATCTCCGGGACGGTGTCCGCCTCGCGCCAGACGCGCAGGAGGTCGTCGTAGTCGACCTGCATGGGGGCGGTCATGATGCCGAAGCTGGTTCGCGGGGTGTGGGGCATGGTGCCGTCCGTCCTTCGACAAGGCGTGATGGTGGGATGGGAGGGGGTGGGAGGCGGTCGGATGGGAGGCGTGGCTTTGTCGCCCGGCTCGGCTCTGACATCATGACCAAGCGGAACCTCGTTCCGGAACGATACGGAACGTTGTTCCGTTTAACAAGCCCTACCTGGCTCGGTTGGCCTTGTTCGGTGCGTCTCGAAGTGGAGAAAGTGCGTGGTGAGTGAGAGCGGCCCGGCCCAGTCCAAGCGGGCGGACGCCCGGCGGAACAAGGAGACGTTGCTCGACGCGGCGGCCAAGGTCTTCGTCGCGTCCGGCGTGGACGCACCGGTGCGCGACATCGCGCGCGAGGCCGGTGTCGGACTCGGCACGATCTACCGCCACTTCCCGACCCGCGCGGATCTCGTCATCGCCGTCTACCGGCACCAGGTCGAAGCATGCGCCGAAGCCGGCCCGGCGCTTCTGACGAGCAGCGCCACTCCGTACGCCGCACTGCGGGAGTGGATCAATCTCTTCGTCGACTTTCTGGTCACCAAGCACGGGCTCGCCTCGGTGCTGCGGTCCGACAGTGCCGGTTTCGAGTCGCTGCACTCCTACTTCCTCGACCGCCTCCTGCCCGTGTGTGCCGAACTGTTCGACGCGGCGGCCGCGGCCGGTGAGGTCCGGTCCGACCTGACCGCCTACGAACTCATGCGCGGCGTCGGCAACTTGTGCGTCGGCGCGGAGGGCGACGACCGCTACGACGCGCTCCGGCTGGTCGACGTCCTCGTCTCGGGGCTGCGCCTGCTGCCGGACTGACGTCGGGCTGGACGCCGTACGGCGGACCGAGGCCGGCGTCGAGGTCGACCGGGCGCCCGACGGTCACCGGTCCACGTACTCCGCGCACTGGCTCACCGCCAACGTGCCCGGTGCAGGCGGCGGCCCCGGCGACCGGCGTGCCGGGAACGGAAAGACGCTGCGGACCGCCGCCGACCTGAACGGCCGTCTCCCCGAGGCGAGTTGGGCGGAGTATCTGAGCGACCTGGCGGTCAAGACGCGGATGCTGGAGTCGTTACTCGGGCTCGGCTTCGCCCTGCTGCGCGAGGCGTCGTGCCGGGAGGGCCAGGTGCTGGAGGTGGCCCAGGCCTTCGGCTACGTCCGCGAGACCAGCTACGGGCGGCTCTTCGACGTACGGGTCGAACCGGACCCCGACAACCTCGCCTTCACCGGCGCCCGGATCCCCCCGCACACCGGTGCCGTTCCGCTTCAGCGACGCGCACACCGAACTGGCCGCAGACCGGCCGCCGATCGACGTGGACGGCCTCTCTGTCTCCGCGAGGTGCGCTTCAACAACCGCTCCATCCGCACCCTGTTGCTCCCCGCCGACGAACTCGAATCCTTCTACCGGGCCTACCGCACCTTCACCGAAATCACCCTGCGCCCCGAACTCCACCTGGAAGTCCGGCTGTTGCCCGGCTACTGCCTCATCTTCGACAACGTACGGCTGCTGCCCGTGCCCCCGGAGTACCGTTCGGCGAGCTCGCCCTCGGACGGCAGCCGCCCGCCGGAGCAGTAGCGGCCCTCGCCGATCTCCCGGCGCAGGTCGGCCGCCACCTGCCGGTACAACGCGTGGGGCTTCCCCGTCCCGGCCGGGCCGTCCATCACCGCACGCGTCTCCGTCCTGAGCGCCTGCGCCCCGCGGCCGTCAGTCGCTGTCGGCGTTCTTCTTGTTCTTGATCCGCTCGGCTTCCTTGCGGACCTCGGCCTGCGTGGCGCGCTCCTTCTCCAGCCACTCCGGGCTTTCCTTCTTCAGCGCCTCGATCTGCTCGGTGGTGAGCGGCTCGGTGACTCCGCCGCGGGCGAGGCCGGCGATGGACACGCCGAGCTTTGCCGCGACGACCGGGCGCGGGTGCGGACCGTTGGCGCGCAGCTCGCGCAGCCACTGGGGCGGGTTCGCCTGCAGCTCGTTCAGTTCGGCGCGGGAGACGTCACCCTCCTGGAACTCGGCGGGCGTGGCCTCTAGGTACACACCCAGCTTCTTCGCCGCCGTGGCGGGCTTCATCGTCTGGGTGGTCTGGTGCGAACTCATACCGTCAAGAGTATCGACCGTGTAAGAGGCCTCCGACCACGGCGGGTAACCTTGCGGGGTGACAGGCTCGGAAGCATCCCCCACGTTCCGGCTCGCGTACGTCCCCGGGGTGACGCCCGCCAAGTGGGTGCGGATCTGGAACGAGCGCCGGCCCGACGTCCCCCTGACCCTCGTACCGGTCCCGGCCGCCGAGGTGTCCGACGTATTGCGGCGCGGCGAGGCCGACGCCGGACTCGTTCGGCTGCCGGTCGACCGTACGGTCCTCAGCGCGATCCCCCTCTACACCGAGGCGACCGTGGTCGTGGCCCCCAAGGACCACGTCGTGACGGCAGCCGACGAAGTGTCCCTCGACGAGCTCGCCGACGAGGTGGTCCTGCACCCTCTCGACGACGTCCTCGGCTGGGAACAGCCGCCCGGGGAGCCCGCGTTCGAGCGTCCCGCGACCACCGAGGACGCCGTGGAACACGTGGCGTCGGGCATCGGCATCCTCTACGTCCCCCAGTCCCTGGCCCGGCTGCACCACCGCAAGGACCTCACTTACCGGACCGTCCTGGACGCCCCCCAGTCGGACGTCGCCCTGTCCTGGCCCGAGGAAGCGACCACCGACCTCGTCGAGGACTTCATCGGCGTCGTCCGGGGCCGCACGGTCAACAGCACCCGGGGCCGCACCCCGCCACCGGCCCAGCCGAAGACGAAGGGGAAGCGCACCGAAGCCCCGGCCGGCAGTCGCAAGCCCTCCGCTGGAAAGGCGACGGGAAAGACAGGCATGACGGGCAAGAACCCGCGCGGCTCGTCCGGCGGCGCCAAGGGAACGAAGCGTGGCAAGCCCCGAGGCCGCTGACGGCAACTGCCTGTCGCCGCTCAGACGAGCACTCCCGCCAGCATTCGGAACAGGTCGTCCGTCGCGTCGGCCGCGCCCAGTACGGGCAGCGCGCCCAGGGCGAGGACGGCCGCCGCGAGGGGCCACAGGTGGGGTGGCGGGGTGGTCTGCAGCGCCGCGATCCGCCGAGTGACCGCACGGTCTGTGAAGCCCAACGCGCAGGCGGGGCGCGGGTGTTCGGCGCTCAGGGCGGCGCGGGCCAGGGCGCGGGCGGTGGTGGCACGGTCGCCGACCGCGTCCGCCGCCCGCTCGTCGGCCCACCGTTCCACCAGGAACGCGACCGTGCCCCGCACGGGCCGCAGCAGCGGGTTGGCCGCGGCGGCGAGCGTCGTCGCGGTCACCAACAGGGCGTGCCGGTGGGCGAGATGGGCGCGCTCATGGGCGAGCAGGACCCGGCGTTCCGCCGGTTGGAGGGCGCTCAGCATGCCCGCGGTGACCAGGATCCGGCCAGGTGTGCCGGGGATGGCGAACGCCTGCGGTTCGGGGGAGGCGGCGACGATCAACTCGGTGTCCGCCGGGTGCCCCTCGCACAGCCGCCGCAGCGCCCGCCGCGTACGACGGTCGGCGCGCACCGCACCCTGGACGGACACGAGGAGCACGGCGAGGGCGACACCGGCCGCGATCCCGATCACCTCGGGCACCGGTTCCGCCAGCCGGTGCCCGTCCTGCCGGGCCTCGGCGACGATCGGCGGAGCGTCACCGACGAGTGTCGCCGCCAGCAGGAACAGTGACCAGCAGGTGGCCGCCGCGGTCACCACGGCGGCGGCGGTCAGCACCCGTGCGGCCAGCGCCGGAGCCACCCGGCTGCCGATCGCCGGGCTGATCAGGGCGAGCAGCACCGACAGCGGCAACGGCGTGTAGACGTCGAACCTCATCCCGCGCCCCCGGCCAGCAGGTCGCGCAGCGCCTTCTCCTCCTCCGGCCGCAGTCCGGTCACGAACTGCTGGAGCGCGGCGATCGGATCCGGGCCCCGGTCCAGCGCCTCGTGCATCGCCTCGGCGGTCAGCTCGGCCGCGTTCTTCGCCGGCCGGTACGCTCCACGCCGCCCGTCCGCGTCCCGCAGCACAAGCCCCTTGTCGTAGAGCCGCTTGAGAATCGTGTGCACGGTGTTGTACGCGAGCGGGCCGTCGATCTCGGCCTGGATCTCCGCCGGTGTCAGGGGGCGATCGGTCGCCCAGAGCGCGGCGAGGACCTCGCTCTCCAGCTCACCGGCGCTGCGCCGTTCCGCCCGGGCCCGCGGGTCTGTGCCAGCCATGGCGTCACCTTACAGCTTGTAGGGTGCGACATGTCTACCGTTGGCGCTCTGACCTGCCGTTCCGGTGATCTGTCCGACCGTCACCCTCAAGGGGCGCCGCTACAAAAACGCCGACCGCGAACTCGCCGCGGTCGGCGCGCCCTCGGCCTGCGGCAGGCCGAAGCAGAACTCGACCGTCTCGCCGCCGTCTGGACCGGCCGGTGCCCACCGGTCTGACACGGCCCGAACCCCGGTGCCCAGGGCTGAGCGCACAGGGCTGTCAGCCGCTTGGCTGAATTACAGGCCGCGACCAGCCCCACGGCGGGATAGTTTGTCCATGTTTTCCCCGGCTCCCGCCTCCACTCCTACAGGCTGTAGGGTGCCGGTAACCCTACAAACTGTAGGGGGGAGGGTGGGTCATGTCCGGCAGCACGTACGCCACACTCGCCGGGACCCGGCGGCCCGGCCCGCCGACCGCGTCCGGCCGCTCGGAGTTCCCCCTCGCGCTGGTGGCCGGTGCCTTCACCCTGGCCCAACTGGTGCTCGTACGCCCCGGGTTGGGCCTCGGCTGGGACGAGACCGTGTACGTCAGCCAGATCAGCGCGCACGCCCCCGCCGCCTTCTTCAGCGCACCCCGGTCCCGCGGCATCTCCCTCCTGGTCGCACCGATCACCTCCTGGTCCTCGTCCACCACCCTGCTCCGCGTCTACCTCGCCGCCCTCTCCGGCTTCGCCCTCTTCCTCGCACTCCGCACCTGGCGCACCCTGTTCCCCGCCCGCGTGCTGGCTGCGGCGGGCACCCTCTTCGCCTCCCTCTGGGTGACGCTCTTCTACGGCCCGCAGGCCATGCCCAACTACTGGGTCGCCGTGGGCGCCCTGGCCGCGACGGGCTGCTTCCTGCGGGCCCGCGCAGACCCGACCGATCACGCCCGCGCCGGCCGTTCGACCTTGTGGGGTTTGGCGGCGAGCGCGTCCCTGATGGCGTGGATGCGGCCGACCGACGCGGTGTGGGCGACCCTGCCCCTCCTCGCCCTCTGCCTCGTCGCACGCCACTGGCGGTTGCTCACCGTCCTCCTCGCCGGGCTCGCGTCCGGCGCCGTGGAATGGGTGGTCGAGGCGTACGTCAGTTACGGCGGTCTGACGCAGCGGCTGCACGACGCCTCGGCGATCGAGGGCGGACTCGGCTGGCACTTCGCGGTCACCGACCAGCTGCGCAGCCTGGGCGGACGCGCCCTGTGCCGCCCGTGCACGGGTGCCATGCCCAACCCGGCGGTCGACGTCTGGTGGCTCGTGCTGCCCGTGCTCGCCGTCGTCGGACTGGTCGTCGCCGTCCGCGCCCGGCGCACCGCGCCCACCCTCGTCCCGTTCGCCTGCGCCGCGACTGCCGCCTTCCCGTATCTTTTCATGATCGGTTACGCGGCTCCGCGCTTCCTGCTGCCCGCCTACGCGCTGGTGGCGATCCCCGTCGCCGACGCGCTGGTCCACCTGGTCACCAGGCCGACCGGAGCGTGGCGACGGGTCGCGGTGACCCTGCTCGCGGTGGGGCTCGCCGGGCATCTGGCGATACAACTCGCCGTCCTGGAACACACGGTGAGCCGTACGAACGCACAGCACCGCGACTGGTCCCGCACCGCCGCCGAACTCCACCGCCTGGGTGTGCGCGAACCGTGCCTGCTCACCGGGCAGGACGCCATCCCGGTCGCCTTCTACACGGGCTGCGCCTCCGCCTCGACCGAGGGGCACAACGCCAACTCCAGCCGGACCGTCATCGACCGGACCGCCCGCCGTATGCCCGTCGCCGACATCACACCGGCCGGCAGCCGCCCACCCGCGTACGCCCACGACTGGCCCGTCCACCACTACGGCACACTGGATCTGCGCGTCGCCCCGACCACCGAGAGGGACGGAGGCGCATGACGGCACCTCCCGACCTCACCGCGACGACCGGCACCCGTCGCCGACGTGCCTACTGGCAGGCCGCGTCGACGCTCTGCGTGCTCGTGGCCGTGGTCTGTCTGCTCCGGCGGCACTGGCCCGTGCTCGCGAACGGGGCCGGGCGGCTCGCCGTCGCCGATCAGGGGTGGCTGCTGGTGGCCGGGACGGCCGCGTTCGGGACCTGGGTGTCCTCGGCGCTCGCCCAGCAGGGCGCGGTGCCCCAACGGCTGCCCGGCGGACGGCTGGTGGCCGCGCAGTTCGCCGCGTCGGCCGCAAACCATGTGCTGCCCGCCGGGCTCGGTGCCGGTGCCGTCAACCTGCGCTTCCTGATGCGCTGCGGGCTGCCGGTCGGTCGCTCGGCCAGCGCCCTCGCCGTGAAGGCGACCGCCGGTGTGGTCGTCCGGATCGTGCTCATCGGCGTGCTCGCCACCGCCTGCCCGGGTGTGCTGCGCGTCCCGCACATCTCCGTGGGCGTGGTCGGAGTCGTACTCGCCGTCGTCGCGTTGGTGGCCGTACTGCTCAACTGCCCACTGTGGCCCCGGTGTCGGCGTGCCCTTGCGGCCGTGCTGACCGACATCCGGGCCGTCCACGCCAGGCCGCAGCGGGCGGTGGCCCTGTGGGGCGGTTCGCTGGCCTTCGCGGCCCTGCACTCCCTGGTGCTGATCAGTGTCACCCAGGCCGTCGAACTGCCGCTGTCCCCGGCCCGGGTGGCGCTGCTGTATCTCGCCGCGAGCAGCGCCGCCGCGCTGCTGCCCACCCCGGGCGGCATCGGCTCCCTCGACGCCGCCCTGGTCTTCGCCCTCACCGCCTCGGGAACCACGGCGTCGGCCGCCGCGTCCGTCGTCCTCGGCTACCGGCTGCTCACCGTGTGGCTGCCGTTGATCCCCGGCCTGTTGGTGCTCGGGGTACTGGTCCGCCGTAAGGACCTCTGACCCCAACTGGTGTTTTCGGCACGGCTGGTTCAGGTAGGACATCGTTATTGACCCACGGGCGAAGGGGAGTCGCATGGCGGGGAACGAGACCGACGGCCGGTTGGGCGAGGAGTTCTTCACTCCCGGGACCTCGTCCTTCACCGACTTCCTGGCCGCGCACCGGCCCGCGCTGCTGCCCACCCGCCGCCCCTTCCCGGACGGCGTCCGCGCGAAGGACGACCAATTCCCGCACGGCACCACGGTGTTGGCGCTCGCCTACCGCGACGGCGTGCTGATCGCCGGCGACCGCAGGGCCACCATGGGCAACGTCATCGCACAACGCGACCTGGAGAAGGTCCACCCGGCGGACGACCACACGGCGGTCGCCTTCGCCGGCACGGTCGGGCTCGCCGTCGACATGGTGAAGCTGTACCAGGTCGAGCTGACGCACTTCGAGAAGATCGAGGGCATTCCGATGACCCTCAACGCCAAGGCCACCCGCCTCGCCGGCCTGATCCGCCAGAACCTCGGCCAGGCCATGCAGGGCCTCGCCGTGGTACCGCTCCTCGTCGGCTACGACCCCGCCGCCCCCGAGGGCGCCAAGGGCCGCATCTTCACCTTCGACGTCGTCGGCGGCACCTACGAGAAGCCGGACTTCCACGCCGAGGGCTCCGGCTCCCCGTACGCCAGGGGCGCCCTGAAGAAGCTGTTCCACCAGGGCATGTCCCGGCGCGACGCGGCCCTGACCGCGCTGCAGGCCCTGTACGACGCGGCCGACGACGACTCGGCCACCGGCGGCCCCGACATCAACCGCCGTATCTTCCCCATCGTGTCGGTCATCACCGAGGACGGCTTCGAACGGCTGCCGGAGCCGGAAACCGAGGCACTGACCCGCGAGATGGTCGGACAGCGTCAGAGTCACCCGGACGGGCCGACCGTCGCACCCTGAGCCAAACTGTCCGGGTGGAACGGGAGAACGCGTTGACCAGTGCCGTAGGAACAACCGAGCCGTCCCGTGTCTGGTCGCATCCGACGCTTGGGCTGCATGCCCTCGTCGACACTGCCGGAGCGGTCCGCCTGGGAGGGCCCGGCCAGGACCGGGACCGTCTGGTGCCGCTCGTCGAGGTCACCGCGACCGGGCACGGCCGGATGTGGTCGGGGGAGCGCTTCATCGAGACGGCGATCGGCGACCGTCTGACCTACCGCGACCACGAGACCGTGCGGGAGGGGAATCGGGAGCGTACGACGATCCGGCTGGCGGACCCGATGACGGGACTGCTCGCCGAGGTGACCCTGGAGGCGAGTGCCGGCGCGGGCTTCCTGCGTTCGCGGGTACGGCTGGTCAACGAGGGTGTGGAACCGGTCCGGTTGGAGAGCGTGACGAGTCTGACGCTCGGTGGGATCTCCAGCGCGGACGCTGGTCTCGACGACCTGGTCCTGCACTGGGCCGACAACGACTGGCTCGCCGAATGCCGGTGGCGCCAGACCCCGTTCCGCGACCAGGTCGTGCCGTTGAGCCGGTCCGCGCACGGGCACGAGGGGCGCGGCTGCTTCGAGCGCTGTTCACAAGGGAGTTGGTCCACCGGCCGGCACCTCCCGATGGGCGCTCTCACCGACCGGGACGGTGGTGCCTGGCTGTGGCAGATCGAGTCCAGCGCGGGCTGGCGCTTCGAGACCGGAGAGCGCGAAGGCGCCGCCTACGTCGCCCTGTTCGGGCCCGATGACGCCCACCACCAGTGGCACCAGACCCTGGCCCCCGGCGAGGAGTTCCACACCGTCCCGGCCGTCCTCGTCCGCACGGAGAGCGGCGGCCTGGACGCCGCCTTCGCGACCCTCACCGACTACCGCCGGAACATCCGCCGTGACCACTCCGACCATCGCCGACTCCCGGTGATCTACAACGACTACATGAACACCCTGATGGGCGACCCCACCACCGAACGGCTCCTGCCCCTCGTCGAGGCGGCGGCGAGCGCCGGAGCGGAGGTGTTCGTCATCGACGCGGGCTGGTACGACGACGACGCCCAGGGCTGGTGGGACTCCGTCGGCGCGTGGGAGCCCGCGCCCGACCGCTTCCCGGGCGGCATCGAGGAAGTCCTGGACGCCATCAGGAAGCACGGCATGACCCCGGGTCTGTGGCTGGAGCCCGAAGTGGTCGGCGTCCGCAGCCCGTTGGCGCACACCCTGCCGCCCGAGGCGTTCTTCCGGCGCGGCGGCGTCCGCGTCACGGAACACGGACGGCACCACCTGGACCTGCGCCACCCGGCCGCCCGCGCCCACCTCGACGACGTCGTGGACCGGCTGGTCGGTGAGTGGGGCGTCGGCTATCTGAAGCTCGACTACAACATCAACATCGGGCCCGGCACGGAGCACGGGACCGAGAGCGCGGGCGCGGGACTGCTCGGGCACCACCGCGCCCACCTCGACTGGATGGCCACACTCCTCGACCGCCATCCCCAACTGGTCCTGGAGAACTGCGGATCGGGCGGTCTGCGCATGGACTACGCCCAACTCGCCGTGGCCCAGATCCAGTCCACCAGCGATCAGCAGGACCCGCTGCGCTACCCGCCCATCGCCGCCTCGGCCGCTACCGCCGCTGCCCCGGAGCAGGCCGCCGTGTGGGCCTACCCCCAGCCCGACCAGAACCTCGACGAGATCGCCTTCACCCTCACCGGCGCACTCCTGGGCCGTATCCACCTCTCCGGCTTCCTCAACCGCATGGACGACGAGCGGTTCGGGCTCGTCCGCTCGGCGCTCTCCGTCTACCAGGACATCAGGGCGGAGATCGGCGCAGCGCATCCGTTCTGGCCGCTGGGTCTGCCCGGCTGGGACGACGAGTGGATCGCGCACGGGCTCCGGGGCGTTCGGTCCACCTATGTGACCGTCTGGCGGCGGGAGTCGGACGGTGACGGGCCCGGCAGCGTCGACCGCGCGCTCGCCGTCCCCCACCTGCGCGGCGCTCGTGTCGAGCCCGTGGTGCTGTATCCGTCGACGGCCGATGCCGGGGTGGAGTGGGACGCGGCCGAGGGGCGGTTGACGGTGTCGCTGCCCCGGGCCGGCACCGCCGTTCTCGTTCGGCTGGGAGGCAGTTGACCCGACGAGCCGTCGGGACACGGATGATCCCTTGGTGATCGTCGGGGAACAGACTCCGCGCGTATTGCGTCGGAAAGTCGCCTTCAACTGGCAATGCCGGGTCGTGGGGCGCTTCGTCCGCGTCCCGCGAACGGCTGCTCGCCGCCGGCGCCGAGCCGACCGTCGCCCGCGCGCGGGCCCTGTGGTCGCCGGCCCTGATGCTCCTCAGCCTGGGCGACGCCGTCCGGGCCGCACGCCTCGTCGAGGAGTCCCGCGATCTTGGCCCTACGGCTCGACGCCGAGGCCGAGGTGGCACACACCTTCTTCGGCCGGGGCGGCGCCTGCCTGATCCCGCCAGGTCCCCGGGTTCGTGGACATGAGGTCCGCTGACGGGACGACGGGCGGCTGGAAGATCCGGATGGAGACGGACCTCGTGGGGACGGACCTGACGGCGTCGGGTTGACGAACCGCCGCGCGGATTCGGGTAGTTCCCCCCCGAGACCCGACGGGCACGGCGGACGCATGGTGGACACGAGGCCGGGTCCGGACCCGGCCTCCCAGCGCATGCGCCGAACGCCCGCCGGGGCCGAAGGGAAACGACCATGCCGAACGACCGTCCGCGCGGCCTGCCGACCGTGGGCGATGGCCGCACCACGATCCTGGGCTCCTGGGCCGGGGAAGATCCTCGGTCCGCCAGGCCCGGGAGGCCGTCCGGAAATGGCTGGTCGAGTGCGGTCTCCCGGACCTGACGGACATCGCGGAACTGCTGGTCGGCGAACTCGCCACCAACGCGGTCGTCCACGCCGGCGGCCGCTACCGGCTCACCCTGTCCCTCGGAGTCGGCACCCTGCGCTGCGAGGTCGCGGACGAACACCGGCACCTTCCCCGACCGCCGCACCGGCAGTCGGAGAGCGCCATGCTCCCCGAAACCGGCGCCGACAGCGAGAACGGCCGGGGTCTCCTCCTCGTCGACGCACTCGCCCACCGCTGGGGCAGCCGCCTCGTCGAGGAGGGCAAGGAGGTCTGGTTCGAGCTCGAACTCGTCCTACCGGACGACCTGGAGGACACGGAGGAGTTGAACGCGCACCGCCCGGCCCCGGGCCGGCCCCGGCTGGAGGCGACGACCGGCTACGACGCAGAACCCCGGGACGCTTGCTCCTCCCGTGGTGGTACGGCTCCGTCCGGCGCGTCCGCGAGCAGCCACGCCGGAAGCCACCAGGCCGCCGCGCACAGGCACACGCCGAGCCAGCCGACGGCGAACAGCCAGCCGCCGAGCACATCGGTGAACCAGTGCACGCCCAGATACACCCGGGTCAGCCCGACCAGCGCGCCCCAGCAGCCGACGGCCAGACAGAGTGCGGTCC
>Ga0307511_10000185_pt1 | contig 61989 bp, 74 predicted proteins | sample 13_EM_MG_FD_200266 | JGI IMG/M metagenome (GOLD analysis project Ga0307511, IMG submission 200266) | Populus trichocarpa ectomycorrhiza microbial communities from riparian zone in the Pacific Northwest, United States - 13_EM | ecosystem: Host-associated > Plants > Roots > Unclassified | place... | reverse complement strand
GTCATGATGGAAGGTGTGAAGGACGACTGTTCAATTGGCCGGGGTTTATATAGGAGGAGTTACTTAACGGGCCTTGTGACCTCTTGTGGATCAAAGGTCTCAGCCGGACCGTCCCACAAAAATAATAAAATGTTCGGCCTGGGCCTTCTCGTCTTACCCGAACCCAGTCTTCCCTTTCGACCACCAAAAGGGCCAGGCGAAATCTAGCGAAATGTGGGGTAAATGATGTAAGATTAGCAGTCACGTGCACTCTGCTTCTTTATCCAGCACCAGCCTGTGCCTCAACCTCGCTGGACATGGCCGAGATCGAGGCCATAGAGTCAGACGTCCACTATTTCCTCCACCCCACGGAGGAGGCGAGGGTCGTTGCCGAATGCGTCGTCGTGCATTCTCCTCAACTATCCGACCAGGAGACAAAGCCTGTCTTTGTCGAGGAGCGCATCAAGCGTGTTCTTGCCGTGATCTCGCACAAGGCCGATGCGTATCAGACACACGAGCAAGGATGGTGAATCTTTCCGTCGCACCAACCCCGTTTGGGATCCTTCCGTGCCGGAAACTCATGGTTTCCTATCAGCCTCTTCATCTTCAGATTCAAGTCGACGAACGTTGTGGAGGGCGCAACCCCCTCGGCCGAACTCGTGATTGACCACGTTATCCCCATCTTTGGAGAATTCTCGATTGAGGTCGCTCAGTCCAAGCGGAATACGATCGACTTGCGAAACCACTCGTCACCGCTGACGAGGAATCAACCAAGGACGGGTACGCGTCTCTCGTGCCCTTTGAGCACTACCACCCCCTTTTTTCCCTTTGAGCCACTTGATACCGCCGAATGGGTTACTCACTCTCGTAATCACCGTGTTTTGCCAACAGAACTAAGAGTCACCATCAATCCAAACCATCAATCCACCGAGGATCAGCGCACTGAACCAATCACTCTCCTTGCAAATGACCTTCAGCGATTGCGATCCGTTCTTGCAGAGTGCAAACGATTAAAGCAGATCGCGGGTTTGTCCTTTGTCCCTTTCCTGCATTCTCCGAACCTCGGGGATTGATTTGGGTTGTCCAGATGAGAATATCGACCCAACTGCGGTATCCACCGCATTTTTCTGGGCCCTGCCTTACCTCAGCACGGCATCTCCTGCGTTCTGTACGCCACCACACCTCATGTCCCCATCGTGGTGCTTTCATGGCTCATATCATTTCAAAACAGCCATTATTCCACCTGATCTTCGCTTATCTCGCCGCCCACTACACACACGGCTTTCACCCGCGAGCGCCGGCCTACCGGGCGATGACCTTGCGGACATTCGACTCATCCGCGAGGAATGGATACCGGAAGCTGCCAGGATCATTTGTAACAAGACCAAAGCGAGGCACGATCTCAGGTGGGGATTGCCCTCCTTTCTCGTAATCCGAGCGCATATACTCATGATTCTTGGAAGGATCCGCCTTGGAACGTTTAATGTGAATGGGAATTTACCCACTCAGGATTTGGGGGCGTGGGTTCGGGGGAGTGATTATGATGTAGATAAGCTGATACCATCTCTCAAGAAACTTCCGAAAATCACTCTCGGAGAATCTGATAAAAAAGAGGGTGAGTACCGGCATTGCACATCAATAACTGTCGACCCTTGAGTCATTGACATTGACGCGCCTCAATGGAATAGATGAAACCGCTGACGACCCTGACATACTCGTCGTGGGCTTCCAAGAACTTGATCTTTCCACCGGAGCACTGCTCTACTCAACCGAAACGCTTCGCGAAGACGCTTGGACGTCCGCCGTCTTCGCCGGCATGGGTGAAAAAATCGAATTATATGATAAAGTTAGTCATGGTGGATATTCCTTTCTCAAAGCGAACGAAATGCTATCCATCTTTTTGCGGTCTGGTAGTTGGCTTCGAAGCAACTGGTCGGAATGCTCATCATGGTCTTCGTCAAGAAGACCTTGAAGGAGTGTTTTCAAGACATCAAAACGACCTCCGTCGGGGCAGGGATCCTGGGTTTGATGGTACGGAACTACCTAAACCTAGCTGTGGGCACGGGGATGTGACCTTTCCTAGGGCAACAAGGGCGGTACCGCCATTCGGCTCAGTTTCCATCCGAAGCTCCCATCAGGGAAACCCTCCATGCCGACCGTTCTGACATTTGTGAATTCGCACTTGGCTGCGTTTGACGAGATGGTCGACAGGAGGAACACTGATTTCCACGACTTGTCGTCCAGGTTGCTGTTCCGTCGACAGCTAGGCCTGGGTTTGGATGCGCCTGCAGAGAGCTTTCCGCAGGTGGACATTTCGGTTTTCGAAACCGACGTTTTGTTCTGGATGGGAGGTCCGTGGGCAACTCCCCCAACTCGCAGTGTTACGTGTTGATCTTAAGCACCGGGTAGATCTGAATTACCGGATAGACCTTCCTAGCCAAGCGATCCGGACGTTGTTAACGTGGCCTGGGCCTGCAGAAGCAAGTTTAGTAGAGCTGTACAAGTACGACCAGGTGAGTCCCGGGTACAGGGGAGAGTGCTGTGTTGTGCTGAGGATGGGACCACAGCTACGAGCTTCCGTCCGAGAACGTAAGGCATTCGAGGACTTCAAGGAGGCAGATCTCACGCATCTTCCGTAAGTACCTGACAGGCACTTCTTCCGTGATACTTCCCTGAGTGCCGCGGGGTTTAGAACGTACCGCTTTGCCGCTGGGCTGGCCACGGACCAGCTTGGTTACGATATCAGGTGCGTGTTGAAGGCCGCTACTCATCAGTCCTCCTGACGACCCCTACGACAGGCGGAAGCCAGCGTGGACGGATAGGATACTTCACGCGTGCTCAAAAACGACGCCCGTCCAACAATTGTCGTACCACGGCCACCCGAGCATTACGATGAGCGACCATCGGCCTGTCTCAGCTGACTTCGTGGTTTCGGTATGCAGAGCAGATTTATGGCTCATCCCTTCTCAGAAATTCATCCCTTCCATCCAGTGCGATGTCTTGGATCTCTCCGAATACGAGACAACCATGAAGAAACTCAATCGACAGGTTTTGTATATGGAGGAACAGGAAACGCCTCCAAAGGTCAGCCTTAAACCCGCCTCGATCGATTTTGGGGCAGCTGGGTACTTGCGATCGGTGACAAAGACGCTTGAGGTGAAGAACGTTGGAAAGGTCAGTGCAGAATTCCGGGCATATTGCCCTTCCACCGATTTGGTTTCGAAATTTCACACATGTGAGGACCCTAGATACCCTGCGCGTTCTGGTTCGTGCCTGTGGAGGCCGAGGAACTAATTTGTGCGTCTATCCCTGACTTTAAGGGATCAGATCAGAGCTGAACTGCATGCAACACGAAACGATAGGCCCGGCGTGGTTGAGGATCGGACCTATGACGGTTGGTCACTTTTCCTTACTGCCACCTTGTACGAGATAATTTGGAGTGGACCTGACGTAAAGCGGACTTCCACAATACTATAGGGGCTATTGTTACCTGACGAAAGCACGGTCATCGCGCTCACGATTGACATCGACGGTGAGATGGCGGCCGAATTGAACCAATTCCGACCCAAGCTCGAAGCGACGTTGATCTTGCACGTCGGACTTGGCAAGGATCACTTTGTACCCGTGTCTGGAACTTACGGTATGTCACTCAGTTCTGCAGTTCGTTGGGGGCTGCGTGCGCGTGCGTGCATTTTGGGGGTTTACACTAGCTCCGTTGCGTGATTAGTGCCAACGTGCTTCGCGAACACGCTCACACACCTAACGCGGCTCAAGGCCCCCATAAGGGAGGTGAAGTCTACGGACGACCTGTTCTCCGAAGAGGATGCCAAGAATGCCCCAAGAGAGGTGATGAGGCTTGTCAACCACATGATGTCTGGTGACGGGGATGTGGTAAGTGTTTCTCGCATTACTCGCATTACACGAGATTTGGTTAGCGCGAGTGCCCAGGGTCGAGGTCTGACGCCCAATTTTTATTTGTTTGTGGACAGTCTAGCCTGTTCACTGTTCGCGGAGATTCAAAATTGGTGGAAATCATACGAGAGGTTTGATAGGATTTCTACTTGTCACCCGCCTGGGAAGGGGGCGGTTGTGCCCAGGAGGCCGTTGACTGATGCGCTAACAAATTATTCCGTACAATCTAGTGCCTTGACACTGGGAAAGATTTCGCGTTTCCAGACGATTACACGACTTCGGCGATCTCGGTCGGGTTTGGGGAGGCGTTATTACGGCTCCTTGGGTCCTTGGCTGAGCCGGTCATTCCGACGTCGTTGAACTCGGCTTGCGGGCAGGCGTCGTCAAAGGATCAAGGGTTTGAGGTGAGCAGGATCTCCCGTTCCGTGTGGTTTTCGGCGGCGGCCAGGCCGAGCCGAATGCGGTCCCCGCAGCACCCATCACTCGGCTACTGTACGCTTGTTGCTTATTCCATTCGTTGGCGCCAAACAGCTCCTCGACAGGTTTCCACATGCTTCCGTGAACGTACGTCGGGAATTTTTCCATTTTTGTTATTTGATTTTACCTGCGGGCAAATCGGCCACCCCCCCCCGTTGCTCCACAGACGGACGCGCTTATGGCAATAAACACAAATGAGAATGGGGAACTAACCCAGATCTATTTAGGTTTGGATCTCTGTCACGGCATTCTTGCACTACATCTGCCAACAGTGTTCCCCAGACGAGGCGAGGATCGACCGGGCAAAATCATTAGGTACGTCATTCATCCTCTTGTACATTCTTCCCCCCCGCCACACATTATAGTGAGATTCAGCGCATTAACCAGTCGACAGCCGCAGTTTTTGCGCCAATCATGTTCCGCGACCTTCCCGGGGAGAATATATTGCCGATATCTAAGAGGGACTTTATTTTATTCTTCATCGCCTAGCGGCGGGCGGGACATAACTTCCATACTCGTAGCATCTGATCGAATTCGGACATGTTTAGTTGGACCATGACGCGGCGCCGTGTTTCCCAGAGACGGTGAAAAAGAAAAGAATATCATACATTAAGTGCTACCTACTCTCAGTCTATGACCAATAACAAAGCAGTTCAAACAGATCCAAAAAAAAAAAGCTCAAAGCGTTGCGACAAAAACGGGGCGGCGTGGATATCGTCGGCGTGATATTACAGCATGTGGAAATATCGTGGGTCATAACAAGAAAACAGGGCGAGCAAGGGGAGGGGCGACAGATCAAGTGTATCCAGGGTGACGTTGAGCGTAAGAGGAACGACGATAGTAGTAACTTCCGTCGTCGGGGTAGCAAGGTTCTAACCGACGGTCAGTAACAGGTGTGATGTACGGAGAGTCATGGTCACCAACCGTCGTATGCGTATGCTTGTTGGTTCGAGTACGAGGGGTGTTGGTGATCCCTAGTCCCTGGTTCCTCTCGATACGTGGGATCGACATGCTCCTCGGGCTGGGGAGACCACATGCATTGCTCGAAGACGTTCGCGAGGTCAAAGTCGAGGTAGAACTGGAGATACTCTGGCTCCTCCTTCAGCCCCGTGTTCTCCTCTTGCTGCCAAGCACCGCCCTTGAAGATGAATGGATCGAGGCGGAAGACACCCATCATTTTCTTCATGTCCTTGGTGGCGTGTGTCGCACGCAGCGAGGGACAAGCGGTGGTGGTTGGGGCTTGTACGCAGTGGGCCATAAGTGGAGCTGGGGCCTCGATTATGAAAGAGGTGTCGAGGGGTTCTGATTTGACGCGGACATCGTGCCTCTCCTGCCTCACCTCGTCCTGATCTCGCTCTCCCGGGTTGGATGATGAGAAGTGCCGATGCTGGTCGTCGTCGAGAACGTAGAGTCCCGAGCCGTCCCAGATGTAATCTGCCGAGGGCGATTTGGTCGAACCCGCCGACGAACACGGGGAGAGGGAGGGAGAGAGGGCTGGCAGGGGGTAGTTCGAGGAGTGGGAGTCGTAATCCGGGTAGTAGTCGTGGTGGTAGATGGATGTAGCGGAGGAGGAGGAGGTCGCTGGCCAGTAATCGCAGGAGGAGACGTCTTGGATGGCGGAGCCGGGCCAGCGTCTTTCGGAGGCATTGGGGTCGAAGGAATTCTGCATCGCGGACTCAAAAGGTAAGGGCGAACGTTCCGAACATGATTTCTAATATATATATATATATATCCGACGAAACGGTCGAGGATACAGGATAGCGTGTGTGTTTGTAAATATTTGGCTGGGCCGACTCCCCTCGAGAAGTTTTCCTTTTTTGGATTAGCGCCAGAAGTGGGAGGCAGCGATCGTGGGAACGTAATTCATACCCGCTGATTGGATGCGTTGACGTTCCAGATTGTATGGTATCATCGTACACTCAACCAGGGGGAAGAAAGTATGGATGGATCTGGACGCTATCTCCGCGGATGTAAATCCGGCCTACTCGGCCATTCCATCCATCCATCGACCAACTCATGTCCCTCCGGCGTTTCAGCCCCTCCCGATCCAATCCTGGCCCACGAACAACCATTTTCCCCTGCCAGCCAACTTGTTGGTAACCCTCCTCGACCAGTAGAATTCCGGCACGGTGGGCCTGATCTATGAAACGGTCACAGACGTCCTGTTTGGTGTAATTGCCGGCGGCAACGTAAACGCGAGATCCGCCAGATTTTGCGAGTAAGGCGACGAGGGAGTCTACGAGTGCGGAATGTGAGCTACCGAAATGCAGCAAATCTGACATGATCACGATGTCAAATCCGGGCCCGGTGCTGTTTGGAAGGAACTCGCTGGGGTTGGGGATCTAAGATCAGATGATAATTGGCAACGAAGGTGCCATAAAGAGACTCAACAGCAACTGCGAGACGTCGGATCCCCATTCAAACTCTGCACATTCAATCCTACAATACTCTCCATTCTTGTCCTCGTTCTCCTCGGGGGGTTGGTGGCAGATTGTGGGATGATATTTCCCCCTCTGTTCCCTCGCTCTTTCAACGTTCCCGGTGAGCGTGCGCATGATCGATGGTTCCGGATATTCTGTGACAACCACCAATGACGCGTGTCTCCCGTTTGGCAATGTCGCAGCCAACAAAGAGGGAAGCGCACTCCCTGCGCCCAACTCCACGACTAATCGGACAATCAGTTCAAGTGGATCGTGTGTGATACATGTACGACGAATCTTAACTTGTTCGTTTTTCAACAGTGATCTGGCCAGTTTCAATGGCTTCCGCCAACAGAATCGAAGGGGAGAATAGCGCATTGGCCATGACACTTATAGCCTAATTCCACTTTCCAATCGTGCCCTCGTACCTGGAGCGTCTCTTCTTACCTTGCCCTCCTGTACACATCCCTTCAATCAGCTGATCGACAATAACTCCCGTTTGAGTCGGTTCACACCTTTGGAACGACCCCCAGTTTCAGACCTTCATAGTACACGAACCCATCGTCCTCCTCAGCCTCTGGCCCAAACAGTCCCAGAGCGTCGCTGAAAATTTCTTCCATGGTAAAGAGGGAAGGCGAAAGAGAGAGAAGAAGGGAGGGATAGAGGGCTTCTCCCGTACATAATTGCCAAATCAACGAAAATTGGAAACCCCGAAAATTGGCGCACAACTTGAACGAGAACGTCGTAACGTGGGCACCAAAGCATCAAATTATCGGGTAACAAGTTCTCCATTCTAATCGGGACATGCTGATAGGACGGTCGCCGGCGTTTAGCCCGTTCCACCACTCACGCACATCCAACAAAGCACGGTTCTCCTGCTTCACAGATCTGATCCTCAAGTACGTTTCGTCACGGCAGCCAATGATAAGACAGCCTGTTCCTTTTCTGTCGTAAATTCCGAACCCCACTGGTGGGTTTGTCGTGGTTATTTGTATACCCGAGGAAAGGGGGTCCGTGGTTCGGTTGACAGGAAGGGGTATGACCGCCGGTTGGTGAAGTTGCAGTAAGGTTCCGCCGGCTTCTTGACTCTGGCCGGGCTTACGAAATTCAAGAACAACTGGTTTCTGAAACAGGGCGGTTGAGAGAGACTGTGTTGAGCTAAGTTGGGGTTGGTGTCTGACCTCAAGAGCACGGTAGATTCGGACAATCTGATCCGCGGTTTGCAACCTTGGATCCACGAAGCTGTCCGCAGCCGAGATCATGGGCGCCATTTTCAATTCTTCGCGAACGTTCTGTGGTTCCGCTTCGAGCTTGGGGGAAAAGGATGAGAGAGAATGAGAAGATAAAAAAGCGGGGTGACAGACCTTTGAATGTGACATCTGCCGGAGTACGGAGACTAGAAGTTGACCGCCCTGTCTCCCCAGAATGTTCCTTAATTGGCCAAACGCGGTTCCATCTGGGATTTGCTAATCGACCCTGTAAACTTGGCCAGTTGAGGGAATCGACTTGGCTCACCGTCTTTTCGCTTCCCCAGACGTCGCCAGAGTCGACGGGACCAGCCTTCATCTTGAGCATTTCGATCACACACACACCCGTCTCTCTTTCGCCGTTAAGGAGCACGTGTTGGATGGGGGCTGGGCCCCGGTAGTGAGGCAACAAGGACGGGTGCACGTTCACTCTCCTCCCAGGCGAGAAAAGCTCGAGCTGTCCCTTTCTGAGTATCCGACCAAACGAGGCGGTGACCAATATATGGTTTGACTTGGGTTTCTGTTTGTCCCGCGAGGCCGAGAACGGCGCTGGGGGCTGTATACATCCAGCCACGATGCTGATGAGCTGATCTGCGCCTGGGACCGTACGACCACTGTTACAGCCACTCACCAGCCAATGCTTGAATTCTGATTTTGCCAACGGTATGGAGTGCGTCGCGAGGGCCAGCTCATGCCCCAACAGTTTCAAGGGTGCTAGCCCACACCGTCAGAACAACCCTGGGGGGGGACTAATCCAACGCACATATGGACAATTGGCTCCCGCGTCGGCCAACACGATGATCAGGGTGGGTCACGAGTGTGATGCTCTGCCACACGTCTTTTCAACGTATACCCAACCGAGAACTCGGCAGAAAACACGCCATACCTTTCGCAGCATGTAATTGCCTCAGCACCGAGCAAGAGAATTCGTCCCTGCCGAGAAACAGGATGTCGAACCGCTCATCCGGCGGCAGACTCGTCAAACTCCGGCGCGGAACCTTGTCCCACGCGCCGCGGACGAGTTTCCATCGACAGTGCGCCCAGAGCCACGGTGTCATTGCCATCCAGAGGTGACAACACACGGTCGCGCCGAACGTTCTTTCAGGCGGCGTGACGTCACACGTAAGACTGCATCGGAGATGATCGAAGTTGGGCATGCTTTTTGCACCCGGTCGACCATGTTCTCGAGGTCGTTTCAACCGAGCATAGTCTCCCTCTTTTCCTCTACCGGATCTGATCCGTTCACTGGTCTGTGGACGGTCGAGAAGGACGACGCTCTTCCCGAAGACTCTTTCATTCACCTTCTTAATGACGAAACTTCTCTCCCTGCTCCCCCAAGAGACCAAAACCTCGTATCAGACGATGACGCCAACACCTCAAGCCAGATGACGAGACTTGACCAAACCGTGCTTCACTTGCAATCACCAACCCTTCCTACCACCTTCATTCGATGTCCCTCTGTCGGTTCAGATCTCCATCTCAAGCATCCTTGGCTCCACATTCAGGTGAAAAGGCTGGGTCGTGAATGGTCTTTCGAAGTCGGCATAGTGGACCACGCAGGTCGAGAGGGCACCATTCGGTGTTCCACATTCAAGGTAGCCCCACTTCTCCCATTCTCGGCTCATTGTTCATCGCGTTTCCACCCCCAGAAGCAACCGTCCTTGAAACTCTCCCCGAACGCCTCCCCCCTCCTCCATCTTCCCCTCACATTCCCACCTGCGTCGTCTCTCCCCCTTACTTCGTGGTGTAGCGTAGACCTGAACGTCGCAACCTACCTTCCGTCTTTTTCGGCCTCCAGCCTCCTGGCCACTCCCGATCATGAACGCCCCTCGGGACCGATGAGACCCGTGCCGAGTGGCACCTTTTCGCACGTATCCTTCATCAAAGTCTACGCCACCTGCAGGCTACGCAGGATTTGGCTTTCTGAGACCTGGCCCTCGGATCAGCGACTTCCCTGGGAGTTCCAACTTTACTCATCTACCTGATCTCTTTCATCATATTACTCACAACCTCATGCATCGCGCCACCACCACCGCCAGATGTTTGTTTATAGTCCATCTAGTTGTAAAACATATTTCCTAATCCCAGTCTCACAATACTTCATTTCGTGCAATATTTATTAAACTCAGCAGATAGGGTGTTGGCGATAGCTATAAAACAGCAAGATGAGAACAGACGCGGAACGAACGATATGCAGGTGGAGGTGGAATGATTCCAGATCTATGGCCCCGCTGGGGCGGCATGGAGCAATCCCATCCTCACCGCTCCCTCCAACCCTTTCAACACCTCTCGTGCTTTTCCCTTGTCCTCCGGCAACTTCTCCTTCCCGCTCACCAATCCCATCAAATACGCAAAGTCCGCTTGAAGGACCAATGGCAATCGGGCCTGCTTTTTCTTTCCCTCGATCTTTTCCTTGAACTGCTTCGCAAAATCTTTCGAGACCACATCTGCCCGGTAGACTACCGCGGTAGGCACCCCGGCGAGGGAGGCAACGTGTGTGCCAAACGAAGAAGAGGCGATCCCACTCACTAGCTTGTATAGGAACACGAGCTAAACACGGGTGATGGTTTAGTAGCCGAAATGAACCGCTTCGCGGAGCGAGGATGAGGTGTAATGGAAGATCAACTGACCTCTTGTTTCTCATCGTCCAACATTGTCTTCATGTGCATATTGCGGATGTTGGGGTGGTACGCGAAATCGTCCGTCAATGAACCGTAATGGGTCGCGAAGAAAGATAAGGACAACGTGTGCGTCGCGAGTTGGTGCAGCACAGCCTAGGTAATAAAGCCCTTGTCAGTTCGAAACCCCAAGAGACCCTTGAGGGTTGGGCAGAGTGAATAGGTGACGTACCCCAGCGATTGCCATCCCGTCGTACGTCGAGGTACCCCTTCCGAGTTCTGCGTGAAATTACGCCGTGAGAACCACGCTCGAGGGTGGATCCACCTCTATCGTGTCAACTCACCGTCCAGGATAACTAATGACTTGGGAGTCGCATCCCGGAGGATCTTACAGCTGCCCAGGATAAATGAGCGTCTGTGCAGCAACCCCGAAACCTGATGAGGTGATACGTACCATTCATCCAGTTCGACCTTGAACGTACTAGCGTTCGAGAACATGTTGTCGTACGCGCCCATACGTGTAAGGATCGTGTCCACGGGACAAATTCTTGTACAAAAGAACAGGATCGGCGTCGGCGCGTGGGGTACAGGTTGGAATGAGAAAAAACTTACCTGGCGCTAGAGGCCGGGACGAACATCCCAAGTTGAACCATGACCTAAACGGAGTCGTCAGCTGAGGGGGAAAGATAAGCAGGGGGCCGTGAGGGACCGACCACTCCGGCAGCAGTCATTCTCATAACCTGATGTGAGTTGTGAGCGATCACGACCCCTACCAGCAACTGAACCGAACTTACCGTGGATTTCCCGCTGTTACACCGGAAGCGAAACGATGGTCAGAATACCAAATGCAGGAGCAGCGCGATCTTACCCCATGTTGGGTCCTACGGGATTTTCGGCGGTCAGCTTCATGATCACCCCTCGCACATCGAGGATCAAACGGACGGACCTGTCAGCAACGCGATCTTCCCTTTGTCCCCGCCGAGTTGAACATCATTCGGAATGAAGTCGCCCTTCAACCTCTCGCTCGCACATAACGCGGGATGCCTCAACTCCTTAAAATCAACAAACGCGCTCTCCCCCTCCACGATCTCCGGTCGGCATCTTGGTTCGCCGAGCGCCACAGAAGACTTGGCCAACGAAATCAGACAGTCGAGCTCAGATAATGCCCGGACCGCACGCAGCCAGACGCCGCGATCCGCGTCGAATTCACCGAACAGCCGGTTCTTGAACGTTTTGATGGCCTGGTTTCGACTCTCGGTCGCTTCTTTCAGGCTTCTAATCATCGGAGCTAAGGAGTTGACCTTCCATCTCGCAGTAGCCTAACCACGCGGTCAGTCCGAATCAATTGAAGTTCTTCATACAACGGAGTCCCCACCTTTGTACCCCCGCTCTTGATCCAACCCGTCGGAACTTTCTTCTGACTGGCCGCCGTCTGAACCAGGTAAATGTCCTGCACAAGGTTGGTCAACGTCATTGTCCAGGCACCGTTGAACCGCAAACTGGTACCTTGTTCCCGATATGGCTGTGCCAGTAGGTGAGGCTGAATCTGGGGAGGACGTGAGGTAGGGAAGCAGCTGGAGCATCGAATCCACTAACCCCACTTGTTTTTCCAACTTCTTCAACTCCTTCTCCAAACTCCGCTCCCAGGTTGCGATCTCCTCTTGCACTTCGTCGTATACCTTGTCTTTCCCGGCCACTGGGAGGAGCTCATCGGGGCCTGTGGTGTTTTGGCATCAGCATCGTCGCTCGGAGATGGGCACAAGGAATTCGTACTCGACCCTTTCTCCTTCTCTCCTTGCACAAACATTTCTTGGACGTGTTTGATATTCGGCATCAGATCTGGAGCTGACCTCAACAACCCAAGGATGTTCTTCGATTTGAAGCCCTCAGCTGATTTTTCGAGCGCCTTCAAACCCCTACTCAATTTCTTGAAAGACTGCGCCATAGAATCTATCAGTGGCATAACACACCAAATACCTCCCGAACTTACGTTGAGTGCATGCAAGAAGTCCTTGATCTTACAACTCTTGGCGTGAATACGAGAAACGATGCGCTCGAGATCGGGGAGACCTTTGGCGAGCGCCGTGAACTCTTCCTCAAACGCAGGGTTGTTCATCAAGTCTTCCACGGCGTCCAATCTGGGGAGGGTGTCATCAGTGTTCGAGGTGGTGACGCGAAAGAACCATACCTCGCGTTGATATCTTCGGCTTCGCGGAGGGGCATACAAAGCCATATTCGGAATAGGCGTTTCCCTGTTGCATAATCAGAAACAACGCACCTAGCCTTAGTGGACTCACAAACCTGATGGTGTCATGCATCTTCCCAGCAATTTCAGAAGAGTTCCATCCTCGGTGCCATCGCTGTTGATGAGGACCTGTTTCGAGGGTGAGAGACGTAAGGCCAAACAAGGATGGTTTTTGTTCACCTCAACATGGGCAAGCGTCTGTCCGTCAAGGACCAGACCTTGGCCCCTCTTCATCGGGTCATACACGTTGAAGTTTCTCATGCTCATAATATCTTTATCGATGTTGAGTTGACGGAGGTACCAAACCATCGCTCCCAAGGCCTCTATGGGAGCCTTCATACCGAGCATATTGCGAATGGCTTCAGGAACGCTGGACGGAAGGACGTCGTCAGTGATCTCGTCATCTTCGCCAGGAGGGTACATCTTCTTCAGTTCCTCTAAGGTGGTCTTGTAGTCAAAGCCTTCGACATCTCGCAGGGTCGTCCATAAACACCCAGTCGGTAGGATCATCTTGAGCAGCCTCGTAGTAGAGACGGACAGCGCTCCCTGTTGTCGTGGGCAGGTCAGTCAAAGAAACCAGCCCGAAGTGATCAACTGACCTTGGTGAAGAGGATCTCCTTGGGTCGCAATTGCCTCAGCATGGTTTCGAACTTGGTGCGACAAACGTCATCCGAGAACGAGCTGAGGTTGAACTCCGAAGTGGAACTGTCCAACACACAGATCCCGAACACATCTTCTTCGCCTCTCCCGCTGCCCTCACGGATCGAAATGCAGTGGCCCGCTTGATCGTCAGTGAGGAGTTCTTCATCGACAAGAGTACCGTTGGTGTATACTTTGTGCAACTCTCTAAGTCGTTCGTCAGTGGCGCTGGACGGCGACAATTAACAACAACAGACCGTTTCACGATCTTGTCCCCTCCGCCCTTTCCTGAGGTCCTTTTGCCTTTATCCTTGTCTGCGGCGAGACGCATCTCTGCCCCAAGCGCCGTCTCGGCTTGGTCAACACGGCCCACCTTGTATCCTGTTGGATTTTTGTCAGCCCGGATGACGCATGCACTCTGCCCGATCCTGACCTTTGCCCAAGAATTTCCTACGTCAAACGTCAGCCGTGAGGAGGGAAGAAACAAGTGTATCGGAGAGGAACGTACGCAGCCCAGAAGTTGAAAGACATTTCAGGAACCCCGACCATGGACATTTTGACTCGTTGTGTAAGCTTGAGGTCAAACTCGCGGTGGCCGACGATTGCGTCTTCTTCGTAGAGCTGGAGCAACAGCATCAGTGTGTGAGGGTTGTGACAAGCATTATGCTCACCTCCAAGAATTTTCTAGGGAGGTCGGCCGAATGTATTCGATTCAAACGGACGATATCACGATGACAGAGGTACGTACCCTTTCTGGAAGAACAGGATCTATTTCAAATGCGGCAATGAGCTAGGAAAGGTAAAAGGCGTGAGCGGTCACTCACCGTGTCATAATGGTTCTGTTTGATCTCCCAGAACTAGGGAACTCTGGTAAGTTTGATATCTGGCAACCGGATCGACAATGCCCACCTGTTTCTCGAATGGAGTGAACCCGGCCCAAGAGGATTTCGGTATGAATATGGTTCTTGGATCGTATCCTGGCTCTCCGGGGCGAGTACCGTCCTTGTCTTTGACATCTTGGAGGAAACCAAAGGGCTTTTCGACGTTCTTCTTCTCCAACTTCTTGTCCTGCATACTCCTCTCTGCGGCAGTCAGGAATGGCGAGGGGTCCGCGGCAGCAGCGCTTGAAGCCTGAGACTTCCCGGAGGGCTTTGAAGCCGCCTTTTTTGGTTTTGGTGCCTCACCCTCGTCTGAGTCCAAACCGGACACGGAGCGCGCGGATGATCGAGAAATCGAACGTCGATCATCCTCGGAAGGGATGGAGGCGGCGTCCGAATCGCTTGGGTCGTCGGGGACGATGAAGTCATCATCATCACTCGCTGGCTTGCGTTTCTTGTCTGTGTGGGTTGTTAGCAGCGATCGTGGGAATCGGAGAGCGCGGGGGGCGCATACATTGGACCTTCTTCCGAGGGGATTTCTTGAACTTTTGGAGCTTCTTGGTGAATGCGTTTTTCCCGATGGCAACCTCTTCATTCTCCTCGGGTTCCTCCGACGGAGGTCTTGAAATACGCCGTTTCTTCGCCCTGCCGGACGCCTCTGCGAGACCTGGGTCACTGTCATCGGTGTCTTGCACGGAGATCTTCCGTTTGATCCGCTACGACGCAAAACTCAACCGTATGCTATGGAAACGGGTGAGGGTCACGCGGACATACCCTTTTAGGCTGTTCCTCTTCATCGGAGAGCATATCGACGTCAACAGCGTCACTGCTGGGAGGGGGGCTTCCCGTGCGGTGACTCTTTCCATCAGAGGACCCGGTGAACATCGCGCTCGTAACGGAGGAAGTGCTGGCTTTGCGAGGATTTGGGGTCCGGTTCAATGGCGAGGAAGACGGGGGGCCATCCGAGGACGTGTCCTGAAGACGCCGCTTCACCGCCGGGGTCGCCGTTGCTGGCGTCTGGGGGCCCTTGGAGAAGAAGGACATGAGACTCTTTTGTTTGAGATTCTCTTTTGACTGCGACGGTTTGAGGTTAGATGAAGACATGGCCACGCTGTCTGCCACGGATGAGTGTGCGGACGGTGAACTGGTCGCGACGCGGAGTCAAGTCGCGGTGAAGTGTGATCGCGTCGCTGGTCACGTTTATTTGACGTTGAGCCCACGCGTAATTTGCGGCACCGCCCCGTCGCCTGGCGTGGGGCATCTTGTGCTATTTTCTCGTTTGGCCTCGCTTCCGCAATTCTGCTGAGAGGCCACGCGGGCCACAGGGTTATTTCCAGTATTTGATTTGTTACGCGCGAGCCGAGCTGGAAACCGGTCGAGATCAGGAAGAGGCACCTGACCGGTTCATTTTCCTGGTGACCCCGGCAAAACCATAAATATCACCTTCGCTTTACCTCCCCCCATCTACCTCCCGCCCCGCTCGCGCGCGTGCCCCGTTCTACAATGTTCTCTCTTTTACTTTTGGTACCACTCATCCAATTGGTAACCCTGGGCAGTGCCCAGGGAACAACCTGTGCGTCCGATTCTCTCAACCCCGACAGACCGAGCCGAGACTCACACCGGGACTCAAACCACAGGCAATTCTACTTCCTTGTGTCCATCCTCTGCCCCCTGCTGTAGCGAGTTCGGTTATTGTGGAACCGGCGAGGTGAGCAGTCGAACGCATGCGCACTGCTGACTTTGGTTGTCTGATGTTTGATGGTTGCTTAGTTCTGCCTCGGCGGGTGCAACCCACTTCACTCTTTTTCGCTCGGTTCTTGCTTGCCCAACCCGGTCTGCAAAAGTGCTCAATACGTCTTCACCGACAACTCGCGCATTCTCTCCAACGCCACTCATTTCGATGGGAATGCGACCGAATGGGGTAGGTCGATCACATCCAGTCGCCGTATACATGGACTTACGGCACCACCTCAGACTGGACCTTGGACAAGGGTAACATGCTAAACACCAACACAAGTGGAGGAGAGCTTGCACTTCTTTTGACCCAGCAGAACGGTGGAAGTCGGATCTCTTCCACCCGCTACCTTCACTATGGGACGGTGACCGCAAGGAGTAAGCGCCCGTGCCTAACATGCAGAGATCAACACTCAACCACATCGGATTTCCAGTGAAGACCGGTAAGTGGGGTGGTGTAGTCACCGCCTTCATCACTATGTCCCCCATCAAGGATGAAATTGATTGGGAATGGCCCGGTGCCAAGACTACTGAAGCTCAGTCAAACTACTTCTGGCAAGGGCTCATTCGTATGTACCCTCCGACTCCACGACAGAATTTGATCGCTCACCCCCTCCTGTAGCCGAAAAGACCAATGGTGGCGAACATGGGAATCTTAGTGATACCTTCAGCAACTACCACGACTACACCGTGAGTTTGCATCTCATCCCAACCGCCGAACCATCCCCCTAAATCCGACCATTCCAGATCGACTGGCAACCTGATACTTTGACGTGGTTGATCGACGGAAACGCGGTCCGCACCTTGAAGAAGTCCGATACCATCAACTCGAATGGCGTTGCTCTTTACCCAACTACCCCCGCTCGTATTCAAATCAGGTAGAACTCCTTTCTCCCTTTCTCGCTTGGAGCGAAATTGACATCGTCCCCCTACTCTAGTATGTGGCCCGCTGGTATCAATGGAACTTCCCAGGGCACAGTTCAGTGGGCTGGAGGCATGATCAACTGGAACGACCCCGACTACGTTGCCGCTGGAAACTTCTACACCCTCATCAAGTCGGTCAACGTCACCTGCAATGACCCCGTCAAGCCTTCCCCTGACATCACCTCCTATGTCTACAACCCAAATACCACAACCTTCACCCCCGGAATTGCCTTCTCGAATAAGACTACCGTCAACGGTGCTATTGGTGCCCACGTTGCCAACCCCCTGCTTATGCTTGGCGCTACCGCCGCTGGCCTTTTCCTATCGCAACTCTTCTAAATCTCCTCGGGTCGTGTTATGCGGATATCAGCCGGTCATGGTATACCCATTTCTCCATTCTGGAATATGTTACATTCGACGTCTCAAAACATTTAACACCATAAATGGCTATCCTGGGACCTTTCGTACACTCTAATACAACTACCAAGTCGCTCATTGAATACGTGATCTATGTTACCGAAGTGAATGGATTTTCCGGGTCCACAACTACGGTGTTATCCCCAACATCATCAAACCCAAACTCCTCGCCCCGATTTGCTCCCTTACTGAACTCATCCACCAACATCTTGGTCTCATCGATAATTAACTGCAAGATCCGTGCTTTGGTCCATCCTGAGATATCCACCGGGTCATCGTCGACACTCATTGAATCGGGATTTGGGAGCAAACGGCTGTACCCAAGGTATGTCTGGACGAGCCTGATCTTCCTGAACACCGCACGGGTGAGAGGCCCGGACTTGATTGCGACGGATTGCGACAGCTGGATGGCACCACCTCCCTCCGACTCCAAAGTCCTGAACATAGCGGAGTGTCGGACCGGTCCCAGGTGGATGATATGCGGGAGCCCGGCCGCGGGAGATGTACTGGAAGGCGAGAAGAGGTATCCGGGATCCCGACCCCGTATCGCCATGTTGGATACGTCCGGATCGAGGGGGGTCAGGCTCGTCGTTCGGGCCCTCGGTGATTGGTTTGGCGTCGTCATGGTTTGGTATCTTGAGAATCTACCACGTTTTGAGAACAGCCCCGAGGTGGGACGAGAAGAGGACTGGCGTATTGCAGACCGCGCGGCCAGCCCCTCCATCCCGAGTTGGTCTTCGAGGATCCTGACCTTTTCCTGCATCATTGGTCGCATCTCCAGTAGGAGTTGGGTTCGGTGAACGCAGAGGACCTCGAATAGCGACCACGTCATGTAATCCAGAACCCTTGGTCGGGGGATGTGGTTTGATTTCTGCGAAGGAGGGAAGAAGAGGGCACCCATTTGGTCTGCCACCATCGAAGTGTGCGGGGATACTGACGGCGATTGTAATGGCGAGGTGGGCTGGGAGTAGTCACCAGTAGAGAAGGCAAAGGCCGTACTGCCTCCCTTCAAAGCCCCCCTAAGGAATTGACCAGTTCTACACCAAACGTCTGGGAGAACAGAGGTGATGTCGTCGCCCGCTCTGATGGCCACCACCTTGATTATCTGTAGTCCGATGGCCATCGTCAACGCCAACTTCTCCTCTTGGTTTTCATCAATCCCTTTCTCTCCCTGAGAGGCAGATGGTCCTTTGACACTTCCCTGGCACGCTGAAGCGGCGTATGCGAGAACTCGAACCCAAACGCGAGGATATGTGTGCCGGTCCTTAACATGGTCCTCTGCCATTGCCTGGGTGGGGGTTTTCAGACCCAATGCGAATGGTAAGACGATTCCGGATAAGAACTCGTAGGATGGATTTATCCTTTCAAGCAGGGATGAGACATCCTCCCCAGCCACCCCAACACACGCCTTGAGCAATTCCACTATACTCGTTTGCATCTCTTGCGAAACCATATCGGAATTCTCGACCACTGTACCAAAAGCATCGAGGGCGGAACCGCAAAAGGACGTCACAACACGCACGAAGGCGGAGTCGTTTGAACGAAGGGGATCTCGGGTGAGTTGAGCGATGGTGCGTAGAACCGGAGAGAGGTCTGTGGTCGGGAAGATGGCGCGCAGGACCGGAGCAAGTTCTTGGAGGAAGGTAGGAACAAACCCCGAGGAGGGGTTCATCGTGTTACGGAGCAGGGAAGCTTCTGTCCACTTGTTTAGGAAATCAGCGATGTGGACTGGTGCCGTGCGAGCTTCCTTGAACATAACCTTCACTAACTCCCAAACTCGATAAAACCCGGCCGGCCTCAGGTACCCCCCTACCCGAGCGAGAGCTTCCACCAGGGATAGGTACTCCAGACGCATTGCCAGGAGGTCGGAAGATGAATTGGGGTGACTCGCATCGGCGGCGGCGGAATCCATAGGCCGGTCAAAGTTCTCCAGGTCCAACTCCTTTTCGGATCGGGAGTACATCGAGTCCGGCAGTTTCGTCCTTCCGACTTTCGAAAGGAGAATCGATCCGAGAGCCTCTGTACCTTCGGTTACGACTGCCCTAGCTTCTTTGCTCACAACACATAAGTGTGGTGCAAAGTATCGGAACATGGTGAGGAATTGCTGTGCGCGGTAGATGTCCGGGTTATGGGCAATGACCGTCAGGAATAAACGTGCCATATCGTCATCGCTGAAACCCCTCCCAACCGGCTCCTCCGTCAAAGGGAACTCGATCGTCTGGCCTTTAGAGGACCGTATCTTCTCTAAGAAATTATGCGGTTCAACCTCCGCCTCACTCACCAGCAGGGATTCGTACTCGTGCACCTTGTTGGCGCCGTGAATTCCTGCTGGATCTGGAGCACTTTGGGACGCAGCGTTCCTCAACGTGGATAAGAGGTCGAAGACGTCCTCCGCGGCCTTGGGGTGGTTGGTACACTCCTTACGAAAAATCATGAGAGATAAAACGTCGAGGGTTTGGAATACGAAGGCCTCTTCATGCTGAGTGTAGAATCGGTTGATCCCATATTCGATCGCCAGCCGGATTGCTGATCCCTTATGAGATTGAGAATATGACTTGAATACGGCAGGCATGAATAACGTATATCCACCAGTAGACATGAATAGCCGTCGAAAGCGGGTGCTAGCAATCATGAACGCTGTAGACGGAATTTTAGATGCGAAACGGAAAACTTCGACATCACTCACCTATCATCGCCTGGGCTACTATGCCAACATCGTCCCCATGAGCAAGGAGGACCCGGTTAATACCGTCTACGAGGAGTCCAAACTCTTCTCTATCATTCATGTGCCGTGACATCGATAGGAAAACCTTGCCAACGAGCAGGAGGTAGCTACGGGATAGGACCAGTGAAAGACCGCCGATGATTGGGTCATTCACCTCCCTGGACTTTTTGCTCGATTGGTCTGGGATAAAATCGACGAAATGTACAGGTCCCATATGGTCGTCCCCAGGCAGCGAAAACCCCTCGAGGTTCTTCCGAATGGCGTGAACATCTTGTGGACTCTTCTTCAACATGGAGAGGAATAGAGTATTCTGGGCTGTTCGGATCATCGTAATCCAGCGGAGTTTGGGAGCCACAGTGAATGAATCGCGCGCACTGCCGAGGGATTGGGGAAACATTGGGGAGACGGGTGCAGTCGGAGGAAACCACAAGGACAGGTTAGGGACAAGGAAAACCTCCAGCTTGGCCTTCCGGACTTCCCTCATCACCATACCGTTGACCTGAGAGATCAACTTGGACAAGAGGGGAACCGTGTAAGCGAACCCATGCAAGGCGTCTATTGTCTCCATCTGCCGCGCAGCGAATTTGAGATACCCAGTGAGGTGGGTAAATACGTAGTGGGTGGTTGCCGGGGGAAGACGGTGGGATACGTGGATGAATTCTCGGAGAGTAGAGATAGCAGAGCTCATCTCATCTCCCTTACCGGTCATGGCGGACAGCACTGGCCGAGAAAGAGAAGTAGGGTCGTCGCGCATTAGCTCTAGCACTAGGTTCCTGGCTGCGCTTGCGACGATAAAGTCTGAATCGAGCGTGAGAGAAACGATACGGGGGAAGATGGAAAGGAGGGATGTCACTAGGATGGGTCGCCGTTTGACTGGTGTATCGGTCGTTGGTTTCCGTTTTGGAGAAGCTTCCCGTTCGACCGGCTTCTTTGACGTGGTCTCGAAGGCCAGGCGCTGAGTTCCTGCGGAGAGGGTGTCACCACTGTCTACCTTCACCAGGTCCATACTGGGTATAAGGGACATCGGGGTCGTAGCCCACTCCAATCGTTGGTCGAGAGGCCCTTCGTCATCATCCCATCCAATCTCCATCAGCCGCTTGCGTAGTTCGAGGGGAAGCGCGTTCTTGTTCTTCTTGGTCGTTTCATCCTCCTCCTTGATATGTTGGGACGAGCCGATATCTGTGGGCACGAAAGATATCGGTGGTCGTGCCGTCTTGAAGGGACGCCTGAAGGTCTTGTCGAGGATGACAGTTTGCGAACCGATTTGGAACCTCCAACCGATCAGCTTGGCCACCTTATCAATCGCAGAATGTCTCAAGGTTGGACAATCGCTACGAGTAGAGTTCGATTGTGATGCCGTTCCAGGATCAATGGAGACATACCTTGCCATGTCATTTGTAATATACCCGATGAATTCGTTTCCACATCTCTCGGCGCACTGCATAGCCAGGAAACACGCCTGAATGTAGGTCAGTCGTAGTCAGAACTCGGGATCCCTGACTACGCACGGGGGCGAGAATTTTAGGCTCAGAATCTGCCAAGGAATCCGACCAGAGGATTGGACAGAGCGTGGTGTAATCATTTGTGGACAGGAGCCCACAGACCAAGACCAATAGGGGGTAGGAAACGGCCTCAAACCGGTTGGAAAATGATTCTAAAAGCTGCTTCCTGTCGGACATCAAAGTGGAAGGTTCGTTACCTGTCGATGGCGTTTCGACGATAGAAAAAGTCGCGAGGACCATGGTGCTTCTGAGCTGTTCTAGGTCAGATTGTGCCACCGAAACAAGAAGACACGCCTCCTCACCTTGGCACTGGCATTGGGTTGAGAGCCTATCTCCGCAGTAGAATACAAGGCGAGCAATTTGGACACCATGAATTCCACCTCTTCCTTGGGGGAAAGACTCCCCTTGTGTCCTTCGTGCCATTGTGCGACCCACTGTAAAACTCGACTGACCCATGGACGGCTGCAGAGGAGAATCAGCACGGGAGTTATGAGACATGGATGCGCAACGCACGGTTTTAATGACCGTGTGATCAGTCTCATCTCATGGAAAAGCATACAATAGAGCCCGCGTTGGGAAAACGGGACAAGAGTACTTTTCTCCTATTGGGAAAGTTCGGCGGTCGGTATTTGTATTTTAGTAACCCTTTCGAAATGTACCTTAGCATCTAGGAGGACACCCAACCGAGACTCCAGTGAGGTAGCGAATGCAACTAGGCCTTCCGGTATAATATCCTGCAAGGGTTACTTAATCTATTTGTTCTAAAGGGTAAACCGAGAAGACACACCGCACTCTTCCTGAGGGTTCTCATGCGGCTGATTAGTTCCAATAGGATAACGCAATGACCCAACCTCGCTTGCTCCCATGGCGGGTCGATCGTTTCGTCGACACTCCCAGTATTTGACAAATTCCCCATCAGCGCAACTGACATCATCTCCGGATTAGAAGTCAGGATGTTTGGTAGGTAGGTCGAGAGGGTGATGAGGATGCGAAGATAGTTGGCGATGGTGAGTTCCTTGTTTGATGCAGCGCACAAGAACAGGGGCTTGAAGAAAACTTGAGGGTATCGTTTAGCGACGGAAAGCAACAACTCTGTGATAGACGGGTCCGGGGTCGCGATCGGCTCTGCAGCAAGCCTCTGTGAAAGCGTTGAGTAACCGAGATAACGCAGGCTGTAATAACCATACATCGCATAGTTTTGGGAAACAAGCTATCATGACGGATTTCTGAACGTCTCCAGGCAGTGGTCCCAAGGAGCTGAACACGCGAGCAATCTTCGATAGCTCCTCATTCTCAATCTAGGGAAGGTGTCTGGCAGTGAGGGCAACTACCAGAGGTGACACTCACCAGATAGCCGAGTGCACCCTCCAGTTCGAACTTCCACGGGGAAGAACCCCGTACCCATTGGGTCAGTAGGTGAACGGAGCGGGACAATCTACCCTCTCTCGTCTCCAGATACAGAACCTGGACCACCAAGAGGGCAACAAGGCGCATTGTTTCGTTCCCTTTGATCTTCCCGAACCTTGCGATCTCGGGTAGAACTAACGTCTCGACGATGTTGAGAATAGCAGCGCAATGATCTGAACCATCGGCTTCGAGTAACTGACGAGCGGCATGGGCGAAAGTACAAATCTTTCGTGAATGGGCCTTTGTGGAGAGAGTCGACAGCGTCTCTGTCGAAGACGGGACAGGCCAGTATTCCTGGGCCAGCTGTTAACGTGCGTCCCACCATATCGTGAGAACATAGGTACCTCGATAAGGTTGCGCAAGACCCAAGCACGGGTTTTCAGAGAGCCGTAAGCCATGCACCTCAGCGCGCTCTCGATCGCAAGCGCTTCCCTGATGTCGTGTTCCGTGTCAGAAGGCAAGAACCGTGCTCCGAATTCTTGCTCGATCGACTCTTTCGATAACAGCCCACTCCCCCCGTGCCAAATCTCAAGAACAAAGGTCTTAATGGACTCCAGTTCCCCAGGGCTGGACGAGAGAGCCGGGAGGAGTGAAATGAGGCTCTGGAGGATGGTTTGCAGGAGGACGGGAGACTCGGTACGAAAGGTTGCATCTCGCGAGAACAACAGTGTAGACATTATTCCGATAATCTCGGCCCTGCACTGTGAAGGTCGTGCCGCCGAGCTACAACACCATAAGCAGCGATCAAGTTCAGCCTACACCAGGAGCATCAGCGAGTGACCACATCAAACGCGGAAGTCTGACGAACCTCTGGTAAATCTGTTCGCCAGGTCTTAATTATGAGCGAAAACGCCCTAAGGGCATACTCCTGCTCTCGTTCCAAGGGGTCCGACGACGTGAAGGGTACCAGTAGTGCGGACAATACTTGGTTCTCAAGGGGTAAGGTTCGTGGGAGGTGTAAAAGGGATGCTTCATATTGCTCCAAGGTCCGAAGTAAAGTCAACACAGAAGGCTGAGGGGGTGCTATGATCGATCCTGTCGACTGTTTCGACCAATTCGTCGACGGAATGGTCGATGCAGCAGCAGCAGAGTGGGCCAACGAAAGCGATAAAGCAGACCCCCCAATACTTCCTTGCCGAACGGGTCGATTATTAGCAAAGTCGGGGGTCCTGAGTTGTACGCACGCGCGTTCGAGTTCCAAGGCGAACTTGCGCATATCGTCCACAGCGACTTCCCGGGCGGTGTCGACCACTTGCTTCATGCCTAACCTCGGGAACCTGGAGGATTTTGGCGTGCCGGGCCGTCCGCCTAAAGGCAATGGGGAGGCGAAAGGTCTTGGGATTGACTGGATGGACGGTGCCGGCGATTTCGTGACAGACGGCGAGGGACTATCCACAATATGACGGCGGATATTGTCCCACCTTGCTCGAGAGGGAGATGATGGCTCGGGACTTGAATCTGGCCTTTCAGAGTGCGGGGGAATAACATCAAGATGTTGGGGTTTCTTTTTCTTGTTCTTTGGGGGCTCCTCCTCCATCGGCGAATCAACAATGTAGTCGCCATAGAGAGACTCTGAGTCATCTGGGGTTTCGTCAACGCCTTCGAGACGTAGAGCAGTGGGCTTGGAAAACTTTCGCGATTCTCCCGGGAGTGTGCTGACCGAACGCTGAGATTTCACCGAGGCCGTGGTGTCGACAGAAGCCGTCCTTAGAGGGCGGCTCCCTGTCGGTTTTTTGGTGGGAGGAAGGTGGCTCATGAAACACGAGTAAGGACGAGGAGGTGCATATCCAAGGGGAGGTGCAGGGTCAATCGCCGTTACTTCCCAACTGGCGCTCACAGGATTGAAGCTCGGGCAACCTAACACGTGGTAGCGAATCACTCTGGTCAACCAGTGTAGATCGTAATCGAATGCAGTGCAAGGATGTGATTGCATACAGACTTTGTGCAATAGAGAGTGTAGGTAACGACATAACAAAACGACCCAAACTCAGCCTCCGTCCTACACTTCCTTGACCTTGACCGAACCGCGTAGCAGACCCGTCTGAAAAACGAAATCGGTCAGCAATCGATCCAGCGGAATTATCGGAAGGACCACGTACCCGGCGAGCGGCGATAAGACCAACTTTCTGACCGGGGACGGCAGAACGGGCGATTGTTGAGGCCTTACCAATGTGTTGATGATTACCACCACCGTGGGGGTGGTCAACTGGGTTCATGGCAACACCACGAGTACGGGGCCAACTGGTTGAAGTTGATTGTCAGGAGCGTTCCACGTCGATCAGGAAACATAGGACGAACTTGTAACGCTTGGCCTTGAATTTGTAGTAAGCCCTGCCTGCCTTGAGCAAGGGCTTGTCAATCCGTCCACCACCAGCGACGATACCGACGGTAGCACGGGAGCGACCAGAGATGGTCTTTTTTGAACCAGAGGGGAGGCGGATACGGGTCTTGTCATCTTCGGGGGAGTGTCCAATGACGGTAGCGTAGGTTCCAGATGTCCGGGCGAGAGAGCCACGGTCACCGACCTTCTCCTCGACGCTGCAGATGATCGTTCCTTCGGGAAGTTGGCTCACGGGGATAACGTTTCCGACGCTGAGGGTAGCCTTCTTGCCACAGTAGATGAAGGCACCGGTGTGAAGACCCTCAGTGGCAATGAAGGTTTCTTTACGGAGCTTGTAACGGTACGGATCGCGGAAGATGACACGGGCAAGGGGAGCACCGCTACGGGTTCAACGAATTTCAGCAATTCTTTCTCATCGAGTACACAACGAGACGTACCGGCCAGAGTCGTGGATGATCTCCTTGACGATACCACGGATGTAGCCGTTCCTTTCGGCAAAGTCTAGGGGACGTAACCTCGCAGGAGATTTGTTCAAGTGCGTGTGTGCTTTGAACTAAAAAACCGGAAGGTCGAGATGCATATAAATCGGTGATCCAAGGGCGACCTACGATGGCATGAGACCGCCTCTGTGCCCTGATAACCCTACCCATCGTTTAATCTAGAAGAAAAGTCGGGTCAGCACCAGCTCCCATCTTTGCCATCCGAAGAGGTTGCGACGCATCCATCCTCAAGACAACCACTTTCGGCACCGTTTCTTTCGGATTCGATGGCGAGATTGTCCTTGGACGGGGCGGACGGCATTCTAGGCAGAATCGAAGACAGAACTCACAGTTTTGAGGGAGTAGGTCGTTGATGATTGTGAGGACGAGTGGGTGCTCAACCAGGTGATGACTCAGCAGCCACCTATACGGCAAGTTCCGATCGATGAGGTTTGGCCTGAGGTGGATGGTGCGGCGGGTAATAGTCCATCGTTTACACTATTGTAGTCTTACAATGTTCAAGATAAATTGTACGCCCTTCGCAGGGTCCGTTTCACATCTCCATCTCCATATCCAGTCCGTCCCATTCGGATGTCTTCCCTCCGCTCTCCTCTTTCTTTCCGGCTGAATTGTTGAAAGTGCGATCCAGCGTGGACCGCTCGTTCATTTCAAAGTCAGAGTCATCCTCTGTAGGTGGGGAATAGGATGATCTTGATGTGACCGAGGGACTGTGTGGGTTCCACGCGTGTCCCCTGCCCCCAGAATTGTTTCGAGAAGGGAGATCACCAACATTCTTGACCGAACGAAGATCTATGGGAGATGATGTGGCCCTGCTGATGGAAGAGTCACCTAGGTCGTTTTTGCCGATGCTGGGCGCGCCAGGCCGAATGCACTTGGCATCGTTGGTCGAGGTGACGGGGTGTTCGCGGGCCCTCCGCGACGAATAGGATCTATTCAATTCAGAAGGATTCGGGAGGGAGCTTGACACAGGGGATGATTTCTCCCCGACAAGTGTGGCGTTTATCGGCGTTGTCATGATGCTCGTTGTGGGATAAAGTGTCCCGCCAGAGAGGTACGCGGGCCAGAGGCCACGATCTTCTGGTAATGAAGTACCCCCACGTGCGCTTGGGGCAAGATGCGACAGAATGGCGGCGGCCTATGAAACACCGGAATGGGTAAGAAGGGAGGTAAGGGCGAAGGACCAGGAATAGTTTACCTCCAGGAGCTGAACCTGCTGGTGTTTGCTCAAAAGAAATTTCGAGGTCTCACGCCAGTGAGGAGAGTGCTCCCAACGGTGCTTGACCAAGCAGGACGGATGACGATAGACCTGGGAATTATATCAGCCTTGTTCTCGTCGGGAACCTAGTAATTCTTGCCTTTGAACAAGTTTCGCACTTGAAAATGGCACCCTTCTTTCCGTCCCTGGGCAGACTAACGCTGACACCCATACCTTCCAGCCTGGCATCCGCTTCTGAGCTCGGAAAATCCGGCTGCCCCTCCCCCCCGGGGATATCGCCCGACTTTGGTGGGGACAAAGAGAGCGTGGCCAGAGATGCCAGTGTGGATGCTGCGGTGTGGACGGCGGTAGCCCTGAGGTAACAAAGTCAGGAGAGGTATTCAGCCATGGGGGTCGAACGCACGAAGGTCGCGCAGCGGCTTCACGGGCGTCTGATGTCCTCCTTCTCGATTGTCCGAGCGAGGACATCCTACGGTGCTTGTGAAGCTGGGATGGCGGCTTCGTTGAACCTAAATTACCGCTAGTACCAACGGTCGCAGACCATGGAGAGATACCGGGGTCTTGCTGCATGCCACTCTCTGGTTCTAACACACAATGAGTGACAGTCCGGGCTGATGGTGAAAGTACGGATTCGTACCACATTCCTGCTCTACTTCTGGTGTAGTTCCCGTCGGGATGGGGTTCGAGTTTGCCGCTGCAATAGACAGTGATAAGAGGCTTTTCCCGCCGATGGTGGTCTACGATTGAGCCGAAGTAATCAGAGAATGAAGCTAGACATTTAGCCGAGGGTGTGACGACGACGAACGCAATCATACCTCTAATGCGTCCATGTCTGGGAGAGAATCTGGGCAGGTTGTGCGCAGTGGTGGCGAAAGTGAGGGTAGGATACTTGAGCATCAAAGCATACTATTTCTGGGGTGCAAACGAGGGGAAAAAAAAAGTTGTTAGGGGCAGGAGAGGGTCCTCACATGCACACCTTTGTCGATCAAATGGCGTTTGGGTGGTACTGGGTATGGACCTGGCTATGTGCTACTGAGATACATGACAAGCAGACCTACTCCACCTCATTGCGTTGCGGGCACTCAGTTAAACACACTGATGATACTCCGATTCAGTCACGAGAGGCAACGGAACGGTACCATTTGGGGAAATCAAGGCATGGGTTGAGGATGGGCATAGAAGGGAGAGACCAGAACAGATACGTCAGAAGAGGAAGTGGAGGGGAAAACAAGCACACAGCGTGCAGGACATCACAGAAGAAGGCCGACTTAGAAATGTAGGTACAGTTGATGTGACACACAGATAAGACGGACGATAGCTTGCACGAACAACAGCATTTAGAAGACGGGGATCGCGATGGAAAGGGTTTCCTCAGAGGTGTTGGTAACAGTGTGCATGTCAAAGCGAACGTGGATCAAGGGGCGGCCTTTCGGTGCCCACGACTCCGAGTCAGGAACGGTAGTGGCCGACGAGCGAACGACATACTAGGCAGCGGCGGTGGCCTCAGCCTCCGGTTCAGGTTCCTCAGCGATGGTCTCAGGGACGGGGACGTCCGCCTTCTCCTCGGTGGTGACCTGGACCTATATCGCTGATGTTATCTCCCACCGATGGCCCAATGAAATATGGTCTCACCTTGGATGCCGGCTTACGGGAAGCAGTAGAAGAAGGCTTCTTGGCGGTAGATGTAGGCTTAGTAGTTCCAACTTTGGAAGGGGGTTTGGAACCAGCTCTGCGAGAGGCGGGCTTGGAGGACGTGCCATCGACTGCCTTTGAGGCGGGCTTCGCCTTTGAGGCGGGTTTAACCGCCTTGGATGCGGGCTTGGTGGCCTTGGAAACAGGTTTGGTGACCTTCGAGGCTGGCTTGGTGGCCTTAGAAGCAGGCTTGGTCTTTTGGGAAACCACGTAAGTCAAGAATGTTGAAAGGATGTTGGTGAACACGCACCTTCTTTGCGGGAGGTTCAGCCTCCTCGCCATCCTCAGCCTTTCTCTTTTTACCACGAGACTTGGGAGGGGCAGTAGCTTCATCGCCCGCAGGCTTGTCCTCCTTCGCATCCGACTTGGGCTTCTTGGAGCGTGGTTTGACCGGAGCCTTTTTAGGGGCGGGCTCAGGCTCAGGCTTTGGTTGGTCCTTGATACGAGCAGAGCGGCGAGGGGCTGCATCGGCGTCTGCAGTGGCGGAGGTGGATTTGGGTTTAGTGACCATGATTATCGACGATGAGGGTCGAAGGAAAGGAAGGGTTGGAGCCTGCTACTGCTCCGAACGCGTTGTGGACCAACGAACACGTGACAATGTTGATCGTGTTTGATTTCGATCTCCGCCAGAATTTCCTCCGAGTCCGCCCTGATCACCCGACCTAAGAAGGTAAGCGCCCGGCCCGGGTGGTCAAAATCCCGGTGGATGGCGTGGATGTGGGAGGGGTCGTAGAGAGGGGGTAGAGCGGGGCTGGAGGATTTGGGATGGGCAGGGCAGAGGGTGGTTTTGCGGGTGTATGTTTTAGAAACACCTTTTGTTTTTTATTATCAAGTGCCAAGAGAGTGGGTGACGCGTGACGACCCTGATCGGCGGTTGCGAGGGGATTCATTCCCGCGTGTCAAAGGCGCCTAGAACTGATTTCGGCCGGGTATATAGGAAGCGAGACACCGTCGCAAGGGCCCTCTTTCGTTTTCAAAGTCCCCTTCACTCTCTTTCTTCCGGTATGGCTGCCGCTATCCCTGCCCACGCAATGCACTCCGGCATAGATCCCTTCACCGGTAGAGGAAGAGGTTTCTGGTCATCCCTAATTAGCGCGCTCCTTGCAACCGCCCTCTTCAGGTGCTGGCACATTCTCCTCTTCTTCAGCGGATGGGGAGCGATGGTCACCCTGATTTCCCATTACGTCCGCCCTCTCGCCATCCAGCCCACGCTGCTGACAGTGTTAGTGTCCACAATGGTCCTCCCACTGTTCCACTCATTAGACGCATCCATTTAGACTGGGTACCGTGCTCGGTTTCGTCATCTCGTACCGTACTACTTCCAGTTTCGAGAGGTACAACGAGGGTCGTCGATTCTGGTCTGCGATTATCCTTGGCAGCAGGACTTTTGCTCGCATCGTGTGGTTCCACGTGCCAGGTACAAGCGCCCATGAAACTGTCACATCTGCCCGCCTTACCCATATTTCACAGACATCATGCCAGAGGTTCCCGGAGATACACTCAGCGAGGAGGAGCGAAAGGCGAGGGTCCTCATCGAGAAGAAGACCATAATCAATCTCATCGAGGCGTTCGGTATCTCCATCAAGCATTACCTCCGCGGTGAGGAAGGTGTTTTCTATGAGGACCTCTACCACCTCGTCAAATTCCTCCCCCCCTACGCCTTACCTGCCGGTCTCCCATCAATGGTTGACGTATCCCAGATGCCGACGAACCGCTCGTCCGATGGAACTCGACACTCAACTTCTCGTAACGATCGCAAAGAGAGTGCCGAAGGTCAGCTGCCTCTCCCGGTCACTTCGGAACCGAGGTCTCCCATTTCTGGGTCTGTCAAACCTCGCCCAGGCGATGATTCCTTCCTGTTGCCCGCTCGTAATCCCCCCCAGTTTGCCATCTTCGACGTTTTTCCGTTCTCCCTATTGGTTCGCCAGTTGACAAAGCGTGGGAAGGACGTCAAGGGAAAGAAGGCTGCAAGACTAAGGGCCACCCTGAGAGAGCACGTTGATTCTCACAACATCCCCCTGGAGATCTCGTTATACCTGGTGAGGTTCCAGCCGAGCCGACTGACGTTATATACTCACCCCGTTCACAGAGCTCCTACATCTCTGCCTTGCAATCCAGGAAGGCGATTGACCCGGCCACGACCAGTAAGCATTTGCGCGGTCGATCTGCCTGATCCGTCCTCACGTCCCTTAGCTGCTTTGTTGAACGGCCTGCTCTCCCTCACTGATTCGCTGACTGGTCTCGAGCGCATTTTGACTACCCCCATTCCATTCTCGTACTCCATCCATCTGTGGGCCGTCACTGTCATCTACTGTTTGGCTCTTCCCTTCCAAATCTGGAATGCCTTGGGCTGGATTACGATTCCCGGTACGACCTTGGTGGTACGTAGCACACCATCCATTCGCACCACACTGCCAATCGACAATCATTCGACTCTAGGCTTTCGTTTTCTTCGGTTTCTTGGTTGCTGGCGAGGAGATTGAGAGTAAGCCCCCCGCCATTTCGTTACCTTTCATATCCCTCATCTCCTTCCAGACCCATTCGGTTACGACAAGAACGATCTCAACATGGACTACTTCACTCACGTGATTATCCGTAAGTCACTCTTTGTTTTTGGAGCGCCGAGCGACTGATTTCCCCTCAGGCAACGAGCTTCGCGCCATTTCTGGTACTCCCGCTCCCGATCCCGCCGTCTGGGCCTTTTCCGACATGAACGACTGTGTCTTCTCCTCCACCAGCAAGTCGGAGGAGAAACCCAATCACGTTCCCCCTCGAGAATGGTTACGCCGTGGATTTAGCCCCATTCAAAGCGCGCTCGCAGAGTAAACCTCTACTCAGGGAAAAACCCAAAATACCTCTCCACCAAAAACCCTATACTCTTCCACCATCATTATTTCAGACCTAGTTTGCTCAGTGATTTTCACCTTCTAATAATTATCCGATAATACTTCCCTTGCTCGATTCCAAATTGCTATCGGGGCTACGCCCACATGGACATGGCACATCATTCATTTACTTCCACACAATCGTTTATGAGCAACGCATTGAATGTAATTGCTTCACCCACCATGGAACCTCGGTTGGACGATTGCGACTGGGCAAGACACAAGAACGACAAGAACGAAACGATACAAAACGAACTAGAGAGAACCATACCCGATACTTAGAAATCGTCAGGTTGTCGCTCCTCCCCTGTCGAGCGCATCTCTCACTCGGATGCTCATTCCAGCAATCTTGACCAACGCGTCGAGGACCTCAGGTGCCATCTTCGGAGACGCCATCTCTCGCTGCAGATCACTGATAACCTGCTCCAGTTCCTCGTTTTTCCGTTTCTCTGACTTGAGGTCAATTTGCAGAGTATCTTTCGCCAATTGACTCCGTTCCCGAAGTAAAAGGTATTTCTGTGCGTAGGTCGCTGCAGCTTGTCTCTCCTCGGCCAATAAACGCTTCTCCACCTCAAGCTCTTCTTTCGCTTGAGCCAGTGCCATTTTGGCAGCGGCCAATTCGTCCTGAAGGCTCTTGATCTTGTCACTATCCGTTGTCGAAGACTTCGCCGTCCGGATTTCCCGATGTTGTACATCGTCAATCAACGCTGAGCAAAGGGCGTCAACACATGAACCCACAGACAGATCTCTGCCGGGCCGTTCACCTTTGCGAGATGAGTGGACACCGTTGAGGTCATTGCTGACATGTCTGTCCCTTTCTCTCTCTCGTTCTCTCTCGCGCTCTCGCTCCTTTTCCTTCTCACGGCTCCGCTCCCTCTCAAACTCCCGGTCTCTCTCTTTCTCTCGCTCACGCACCAATTCTCTCTCTCGTTCTCGTTCTCGTTCTCGGTCCCGTTCCCAGTTCCTATCTCGTTCTCTCTCGTCGTACGGTAGTACTTGGACATCACCCCTCCTTGCGTCCCAAGACTGGTGTACTGGCGAACGAGTTCTCACATGCGAGTGCGCTCGTGGTATTGGTACAGGGGACCTAGAGCGCTTACGAGAAACGTGCGCCGTCTCCCTGTCCCCAGAATGAGGGCGATCCAGCGGTGGTCCAAGGTTCTCTTTCCGATAGCTACCGCTATATTGCGGCCTTTCACTCGTGCGGGAGCTCGTTGAACCCCGTCGTTCGTGAGGGCCCGCTTCATTTTGCACATTTGGACGGGTATACTCCCTATAAGGTTCGGAAACCTTCTCCGTCTGAGATAATCAACAGCGAGTCACACGAAGCGGAGGATTGGACAACATACTAACGATGAGCTCGAGCGTTCAGTGGTTATCGGATGTATTGACCTGGGCTCGGTTGGCACGGCAGCAGGTTTTGGGATATGTGGGGTACCGTTGCCGTCAGTCGAGGCAGCTGATATTGTTCCGTGATTCTGCAAGGCTTGAGACAGGCTCTGCAATTTCGCCAGATCGAACTGTGACATGCCCGAGACTGACGCTGACGAAGACGGCGGTACCGAACTCTGCGAAATAGACCTTGTGGTCCGCGGTGGAGGCTCAACGCCGTCTGTCCGTGATAGCATCGACGATAAAGCAGTCGAAGAAGACAACGTTGCCAGGACGCTAGATATTTTCAACGGCGCGGTCGATGTGGACGTGTGATTCTGGCTATCTTTGGGATCTGTAGGCGCGGGCGTTTGTGGAGAGAAAGATGTTTGTGGTGTTTGGGACAATCTTGGACTGGGCTTGTACCGGTCATCTTGGTGTGACCTGACGCTTTGCGTGGGCGTTTGAGGAGGCTGGTGATAGCTTGCAGCAACAGGATAATGCGGAATGGGTGGATGTGGCCTCGGGGACGGTGATCTCGGACGTTGATATGCCGAATGTGAGCTTGATGGATCCATATCGGTGCGGGATCTTTTTCGTGGAGGGCCAGGGGAAACTGACCTCCGAGTCCTCTCCTCGGACTCGGGGTCCCTTTCCCTACGCCTTTCATACCTTGAGGAGATAATTTTCACGTACTTCCTGGGTGATTGAAACCAGGATGTGAGATCGTGGTTGCCTCCACTCCCACGGAGTGACTTGGGGGAACTCACAAACTGGTCTGTTCCTTGAACCCTCGCATGGATGGCCTTTCAAGTTGAGCGACCCTCGCACATAACGATCGATGGGAAGGCTATCGTCCATCAGTTTTCGCCAGGAGGACGGGCCACCCACAAAAAACTCACTCCGTTCTCCTCCACCACATAGTTGCAGAAGATCTTTGCGCTCTGTTTGACATAGTTGACGGTCTCCGGATGGCCGAATTCAAGTGCACTGAGGTCACTGTCGAGCATCTTCCTCCAGCTGAATGCACCTTCGGGAAGCTTGTTGCGGGTTGGATCATAGGGAGACCAAGGGAGGACCCTGTGGCCTGGATCGCGGTCGTGATTCATCTTGCGGGCCTTATCGCCCTGGTACTGAAGTTCGAGCCGGAGGGTGACAAACATGGTGGTCGTATGTCACTAGACCTGGATCAAGTCGTGCCCGTGACCGGTGCGGAAGGAAGAGGCGAAGAGGCAAAAAGCGACAGATCCACGGTGTGTGTCCCGCTGAGCTAAACAGGCAACGTATTGGCTCCGACAAGGGTACACTTCCCGTGCCGCGGATCACGGATGGGAGGGCGGGAATTCACACGTGGCTCGCCATCAATCCCGTTCCTTACTTGGATAGTGGCAAGTGGTAATGAATGGATTCGGCGAAACTACAAGCACAAGTGCGAAACACGGCAAATTCGATAGGTGTAGGTCCTATTTACAACCGGTAGCTACCGAGCAAACGAGTGGCCACTCTAGTAGGCAGGGGGGAAGAGCTGCGCCGCGCTGAGGTGGATGAGGTGAGTAACCTACACGTGGAAGAAGAACAAGCCACTAACGAGTAGATCCACAAGTTCTGTGGGTTGTTGTAGGTCTCGTTGGTATAGCCGAAGCGGACTGTGGAGAGGTTCAGCGTCAGGTTGGAGATACGGGGTAGAACACCTTACATTGAGGCTGTTCTGCCAGGTAAGCTAATGAAGTGTGGGTCAGATCTAAACATCGTCGTGCAAGTGGGCGCCGCTTACCAATAGGCTCTTCCTTCTTGATCCAACTCCAAGCGGTTCTCCAGTTAATCCGGTAGTTCCCATCAATGATCCTGGGGGTTGGGTTGGGTTGGGTTAGGATGAACAGCTGCGGTCGTTCGCTTCTCGAAACTCACAAGTCGGGTGGGGCAAGGGGGTCACTCTTCAACCCGGCGGTCTTGACCTCTGAGTCGAGCAACCACCAGTCAAGAACCTGGTTGCCGGCCATACCCTTGTACTCGATGTGTTGACCGGGTCGTCCACCGAATACAGCTATCTTTGTTTGGAACTTCTCGTACATGAGTGTGCTGAAAAAGGCACAACTCGATGCACAGTTTCCGTTGCCAACCAAGGCAATGTTTCTTTGGTTGTAGGGTCAGTAACTGCGAGGCCCTTTCGGTCGAGAATCTCACCCTGGCGTGAAAGCAGGCTTATCGGGGATCTGAACGCTGAATGAGGCTTGGCAAGTGTCGTGGAAGCGTTGGGAGGTGGGGTCTGAGATGCCGTTGACGCTGAACGGCGCCGACGGATCGACGTAGTTGTAGTTGGAAGGTTGAAGAGTGTCGTTGGTGAACGCCCCTGGAGATAAAAGGATGAACAGGGTTATTGTTGGTGGGCGTCAGTTGGAAGCCTACAATTGTCTGGTGCAAAGAACGTCATGGAAGAATTGAGTCCTAACTTGATGTTCGAGGCGACAATTTTCTTTGACAGTCCGTTAGCGCGGAGTGTACTATCATATCCTCTATGACGGGGGTCAAAACACCATTGGGCAGGAATAGTTAAGTCACTAACGGGTATCCTGCGCCTTTTCCCGCGAGGAAGCTGAACAAAAAGCTAGAGAGGCAGACATATCCACCTGGTGATCGTTAACTTACGCCACACGAACCGAAAACTGACTGAAGATATACCACCGTTGTTGTGAAGGTCAACGATCAACTTGGTGACGCCCTTGCTGGTGAACTCCTTCACGGCAGATTCAACATCGCGTTGGAACCCATCGAAGCTGTCTGGGCTGAAGGTGCTGACATACATCTAGAAACGTCGATCAGGAGGGGTAAGGAAGTATTCGCAAGCGTGCTACTTACCACTCCGGTTTTACCGTCTGGCAGGATGTAAGATTTGATGGCGCCCGCGCTACCCGCAACAGGGGGGATTGTCGGGACATATTGCTGAGGCAGGCCGACGGCAGTTGCGCGGGTCGAGTCTTGGATGATCTCAGCGATGGGCTGCAACTTCTTCCTCTTGGCTACACGGCTCGTCGGGTTTGCCTGAAGGTAGTTGACACCATTGGTGGTGTTTTTGACAGCACAGTTAGTGTTCCAGCTAAGGAATCTCAGTTAGCCCGCAAAAAAATCGGGGAAAGTTGTACCCACTAAGTGGCCCCGTCCGTGAACGGAGTTCCGAGATAGTTGGCGAAGAATGGAACCTTCACCTCCTCAACCTTCTCGGAACCAACGGGGATCACGCTCATTGTGAGGTAATCCTGGTCTGGGAATTGTCGACCGGCGAAGAGGCCAAACCTCTGGGACCAGTCAGAACCGACAATACGATAGCCAGTGAAAACGCTGTTGACACGAATTCCGTGGTCGAGGTAATTTCCGGCTTGGGTAGTGGCGAGGTAGTCAATGTAGTCATAGGCCTTCTTGCCCTCGACCTCCACAACTTTAGCACCAGCAAGGCGCTTCCAGTTGAAGCCAACCTGGTCGTATAAACTAGTGAACGCATCGCCGACCAAGTTAACGACCTCGACCGCGTCTGGAGCGATACGGATGTTGAAGTCTCCACCCTCGGCGAGACTGATGACGGGAGTGGGTAACAGGTTTTGAAAAGTAGTATAGCAGCTAGGGAACCACCCTATACAGTGTATCAGGGAGCATCGGGGTTATGATAGAGGGGATTACTGACGGGTGTGACCATCGTTCAACAACAGGGAGGTGTCGAAGAGGTCACGGTTGAAAGCATAGTCCGACTACAAACAGAAATCTAAGACACATTGCCACAAATGGCGTCGATAGGACTCACATCGTATTTTGTGTTGCGCATTCGGGAGAACTCATCCCGGATCTGGACGGTCGACTCCTGGAAAGGAAGTGGAGAATTCTTGTAGAAAGGCTCGAAAGAGAAGAAGTCTGTGACACGTTCGGCGTTGGTCATGACATTGGTTTTGATTGTTTCGTTGTAAGGGAATGATTTGAGACAAGCCAAAGCTTGGGAAGGAATGACGAAGGCTTTGCCTGCAATAGCAGCGCAGGGATCGGAGCCGATAGCGGCGGCATTAACGAGCGAGGACGCCTGCAGTACGGCGGCGAGGAGAAAGGCGAAGGAAGCTGTGAGCTTCATGATGACGGAAAGGAACGTGGGGTAGCTCGCGAGGAGGAGGACTGGGGGAGCGAAGCGCAACAGAGCGGCACATTTTATGGGCTCTCGAGTGGTCTAATTTTAAAGCGTCGGCGCGCGAAAAGCGGAAAGAAAGGACTCAGATAATCAGCTGGGTTGTTTTCATCCTGTCAATATTTTGCCTCTGGACGTGAGCGTATGCGCGACCAAGGAATACAGCACACGCACGCTGGGAAGCTCGACGGACGGCGCATGGACGAGATAGCGTTGTAATCAGGCGGAGCGGTGGACGTGGTCCTGGAGCGCATGGGCTCATGGCGAAATACCAACAATGATCGATACCCATAGTTCGCGAGTTTATCCTGGAAACAGTGGCAAAATAATTCAAAAGGAAGTGCGAAGCTATTCGCATGGCGACCAATGAGTCCCGATCATTTCTCCTAGATAGCAACATCGCGACTCATTCAACGGGGTATAACTCGTCGCTCGAGGCGAGCCGAGGCGTGGCTGACCACCGTCATACAGTATCTTCCACATGGTGTTCCTCTCCCGTCGGGGCAGATACCCGTGAAGCAAGATCGCTGACTGATGGTTACCAGGGCAGGACCGGTATGATGCAGAGCCCGATCTACCGGTACACAGCAAGCGAACGAGGACCGCCGGGCGGTCACAAAGTGACCGGTGGAGTTAGGGTAAACAGAGAGTCACTGAAGGTATATTCGATACGATGGCATTTGGAGAGGCTATGCGAAGCAGGGTGAGACCAAAAACATGACAAAGACGATACGGGCACCTTGCGGAGGCACGTTCGTGGAATACGAAAATTCAAGGACTCCCAGAACCGTATCTGCGGGTGTGAAGGTAGGGTGGAATGCCCAGCTTGTGATGAGCGGACATCCTTCAGCACGACAGTGGCAGAAGGAATCGAACGAATGGCCTGTGGAACCACAGGTACAAGAAGAGCTTATCAGTAGGAGGCCTTGTGGGCTTCAAAAGGGATGGCCGGAAGCAGGATAGAGCGAAGGGTTAACCACACCCTGAGAATAGCCGGTAATCCTAAGAACCCATACCTGAACGGAGGAACGCGCTGAAGACCAAACAGGTGTACTACGCCCGGGGGGGTGACTTACAGATGCCGAAGACTTCCACCGCAACCGGCGCAGATACCCAGGGTTTGTGGTGGGTGAGGCACAGAGAGGTCCTCCAGGGTGGCAGAGATGAAATCACCGAACCCATCTGTAGCCATCTGCTCGGTGCGAGTTCCGTGGGCCGTACCCACCCGTGCAAGCGGGTGTGTGTATAAACCATTTCACGAGGTGCTCTTGTTTATTAGAAGTTGAAAGTTGATCCGCGTTCTGTGGTGGAAGGTCGTCTTATTCCCAAGGACGCCGGTCACCCGAACGGCCCTCGTTGCGGTTTCGCGCCTAGGGGATTCAAGTTGTCAAACAATCGTAGTGAAGGATGCCTGTTCGTTGGGAGTACTACATGCGGACGTACCAATAGGCGACTTCAAAACACGAGCTCGCGCCGTTCGCGCCTGGTGATGACGCCTCACGACCGTGGCTGGTTCGAGTGACACCTACTCCACCGCCGAGAGGAATTTAGTTCGTTATCAAAGGTTGTCCTGGGGTCTGCCCATCCGGGAAAATCTCCGTTGTCAGGGGGGGGGGAGACCGACGGCGGACGTTTTGATTACGACCGTGACCCTGGGGAGGTCTATTGAAGCAAACCCCATAGATGTAACCACGTTTGAAGCACCGATGATGGCACCGGAAAGTTCCAGATATTATTCGGACTGGATGAACGTGCGGTCTGCTTGAGTGTCCTACCGAGTGTGGATCATTCTCTCGAGCGTCGTCCCACGGCAGGAAGAAAAATAGGTAAAAGATTTGGGGTTTTTTGGTAAAGGTTGGATTTCTTGGGACTTGTTGGATAACTCTTTACCAATGCAGTAAACGTCGATTCCCTATACCTGTACGAAAATAGGTTAAATAATTGGGGTCTGGACGAACTTATCCAACAGCTGGTTAAGTTCTCGTAACTATTAGGAAACAAAACTTTCCAGAAACCCCCGGATAGTTTACCAATTCTACCTGCACAGTGCGGGTTCCACGGGAGGCAGCTGACCGGGATAACCGCGGCGCTTGTTTATTCCGGACACAAATTTAAATCACGTTGATTGCACGATTTGGGACTAAGAGTCCTCACCCGGGATAACTTTCAAAGTTTATAAAATGTGTCAGCAACCCCCTGACATAGAGGGGGTCGAGTTCAGTGTTGCGGTCGCTCAGTTGGCCCAAGCTGGGGAAGAGACGTCTGCCCCAAGTGCGAAAAGGTCGGGGGGGGGGGGGGGCGTACCAGTCAGCGAGTGGAATGCGCAGTGTTGATCTGAGATGTTTCCAATTTCATTACTTTGTGAGTGGTACACAGTGTAAGCTAGGTGTTCGTCTAAGTCGTGAAGGTGATGTGTATACTACAGAGGATGCGAGTGATATGCAGATAAAGTACAACAGGTTGAAGGAGTGTCGTGAATATCGAAGAGGGTGACAATGGTATAACCAGAGAGAGAAACAAAAAAGATCGTCAAATTAATCGTCCAGAAATCGTGAAAATCATTCAGTTTGAAAACCATTCACCGCCGCTCGCAAGCTGGGCGAAAACACCTTTACGATCCATGAGTTCGTCGAAGGTGCCCGTCTCAGCGATGGCGCCGTCGTGAACAACTAAGATCCGGTCGCACATCTTCATAGCGGCGATTTTATGAGTAACCATCACTGTAGTGCGTCCGACCTTGGCATCCATAATGGTCTCCAGCACAGCGGCCTGGTTGGTGGAATCCAAAGCGGAGGTGCACTCATCAAGAATGAGGATTTTGGCGGGGCGAACGAGAGCGCGGGCGATCTGGATGCGTTGTGCTTGACCACCCGAAATCAACGAAGCATTCTCGCCAACCGCAGTCTCGTATCCTTTCGGGAGGGACATGATGAAGTCGTGAACGTGAGCAGACCCGGCCGCCTCCTCGATCTGGGCTTGAGATAGAGCCCGGGAGCCGTACCCGATGTTCTCGCTGATGGGGGCGTCAAACAGGTTCGGGTTCTGGCTGACCACAGCGACGTGGTCGCGGAGATAGTTGACATTGATAGATCCCAGTCTGTTTGGACCGATGGTGATCGTTCCGGAAGTGGGTTCGTAGAGTCGTTGAAGGAGAGCGGCGATGGTAGACTTTCCAGAGCCGGACGCACCAACGATCGCGACGCACTCGCCTTCGTGGACCTTTAGCGAGACATTCTTGAGGACTGGAACTTCAGGCCGCTCGGGGTAAGCGAAGGAGACCTTGTTCAGCGTGATCGAGCCCCTGATCGGAGGGCATGCGGATCCATGAGACTCCTGGGTGGTGGTCGACAGTTGGATGAGACGGTGGAAGTCGCGGGTCGCTTGAACAGAGGTAGCGATGTGTTGAGCTAAAGAGCTATTAATAAGGGATGAGAGCACCAAATGAGGAATCCACGTACTAAAACCCATAAGCTGAGAGCCAAGAGAAACAGTGAAAACTATGAGGTTGAGGACCTCAACCATCTGGGAGTAGGTGTAGGTACCACGAGCGATGAAAATCGCTCCAACGTAAAACAGGACGGCTTCCGAGAGGTAGATGAGTGAGCTGGCAACACCGTGGGTGCAGCCTTCGACAAAGGCGCCCTTAATTCCGGCGGCGTGAGCGTTCTGCACAGACTTTTCAAAAGACCGTTCGAAGAACCGCTCGAACGCCATGGCACGGATCGAGCGCACATTGGTGATAGCCTAGACGGAGATTGAGTTCATGAAGTGGGTATTGAGTAGGAGCAGAGCTTACCTCGTAGTATTCTTTGGCCACCTGCTCGCGAGCACGCTTGTTCCTCAATTCGCACTTGGCGACCAAGTTGGTTTGAATAGCCATAGTGACGACGAAAACCGGAGCGATGGCCATTCCAACAAGGGTCAGTTGCCATCCCCTAATCATAGCCCAAAGCAAGCCAGTTCCGAGCATGGTAATGACGACGATCGCCTGAGGGAAGACCGTGGCAAGCAAACTCCTAGCGTCGTCACCATCCTTGATGAGTATCTGAACCAACTTGATCGGCCCGTTTGATCCGTCCACCTTGTCGAACCACTTCTTGTCCTGGAGCATGACCAATCGGAAGCAAGACATTCTAAGTCGGTTGACCCAAGTGATGGCGATCTTCTCGAGGATGAAGTACTTGAGACCCAACAACAGCCCGTCCATGACGGCCAGCGCCAACACGGTGGCTCCAAAAAGGTTGATAAGGGAGACGTCTTGTGCGCCGGCGGAAACTTGAACAAAGAGTTTCGAAAGGACAAAGGAGAAAACCGGGGTAACTGCGCCGCTAGCGGCTGCAATGAAAAAACCGAGGAAGATGAAGAATTTTTGAGGGAGGGTCGGGTAGATATCGCGCAAGAGCTGGAAGAAAGGGACGGGGGCTTCGGTTGAGGAACTCCCCAGAACCGATTCCTCCACGGTAACTGCCTGCAGTTCGGGTTTTGAACGCTTACGGGGTTGCGCCCGACGACTACTCGCTTGGGTCGCAGACCTCTTGATGGTGTCTTTCTCGGCATCGAAGTCCTCGTCGTCGAGGATATAGGAGGGTTGCGAATGCAGGGTGGAGATGGGGGATATTGGAGAGAATTGGAGGCTGAGTCGGTGACCGTGGGGATTGGATGTGACGACGGGTTCGGGGATTGTCAGGGGTGGGATGTAGACACTCGACGGCCGCCTTTGTCGGGGGAACGTGTTGAAGCTTTCGTTGTCGATGACGCGGCTAACCTGAGGCGGAACAACGTTCTGAGGGTGGGGCTTGTCGTTAGTGAGGTCTGCAACGACATCGAACATCCAGTTTCGGAGAGTGAGGGGCCGCATCGATGGAGCAGTGACTTCAGGATCATCCTCTTCTGTCTCATCGAGAATCGCCTGGAGTTTCCGTTCTTTCTCGGCAATCTCTTGATCGATATCACGTTCTGGGAGAGCTGCGCCTTGAGAGGCGGCCATTTCGCTGAAGTAGCCTCCCTTCATACACTCCAAGTCATCCCGGTAGCCAGTCTCGACGTTGACCCCTTCCTTCATCACGATCACGAAGTCTTCGGGGCAGATTTGGCTAAGGTCGTGAGTAATAACGATGGTAGTCTTATTCTTGCGCCACTGCTTGATTGCCTCGAAGACCAGGACTCGGGAAGTGGCATCGAGAGCGGAAGTCGCCTCATCTGTGATCGGAGTTAGAAGAGTAGATCGATCCCACGAAATTTAAACGTACCGAGGATCAAAACGGTAGGATCGCGCAAGTACACTCGGGCGATCGCCAATCGCTGCTTCTGACCACCAGACAAATTGGCACCACCGTTTCCAAGCATGGTATCATAACCGTCTGGGAGGTCCCGGATGAACTCGTGCATAAGAGCGACTCTGCAAGCAGCGATGACCTCTTCACGGGTAACATCCTCGGGGCGCCTTCCAGAAGGGGAACCAGCCAGCCCCATCGCGACATTTTCGTGGACGGTCATGTCAAACATAATACACGATTGAGAGACGAGGGCAATGTGCTGGCGGGTGAACCTCTCGTCAAGGACTTGAAGGTCTTGTTGGTCGAGAGTGATATGTCCGGATTGGCGGGAGTACATGCCAGTGAGAAGTTGAGCCACAGTAGACTTCCCTGATCCAGATCCGCCAACAATGAAGGTGGTATCACCCTCGGGGAAATACATCGTCACGTTGTCAAGGATCGGGACAGTGGGACGGGAAGGGTATGCGAAAGTGACGTTGATCATCTCGAGCTCCCCGTGGCACTTGGAGGGCTGGATCTTCCTGAAGGTGGTGACCTTTCGAGAGAGGGGGATGAGGTGGGTCGAGTGATGCGAAGAATCCTCGGGAGCCGGCGCCTCCATCATGTTGAGAAGGGATGCCATGGCACTCTTGCCCTTCGCGAGGAGGAGGAACTGAGGGGTAGCCATATGGAGGTTGCTGGTGGCGATAAGACAAGCCCAGAAGACGGACATGACCTCGCCGGGGGTGTTGCGGCCTTCCCGGACAAGCTTCGAACCATACCAGAAAGCTTGGACGAACATGGACATCATGAAGAACTGGGTGAGCCCCATGTTGATACCCCATAACGCGATAATCTTCCCAGCGGCGGTCTTGATGCCGATAAGAGCACCTTCGAGGGCTTTCAGTTCGTGATCGAAGGCGTTGAAAGCCTTGACGGTAGCGATCGCAGCAACCGCACGGTCAACGAGAGTTGCCGCGATCGCCGTATAAGAACGTTCCCCCATGAGCAGACCCTGTGAGAGTCCTTGGGAAAGCCCACCGAGGAAGATAAGGATAGGGAAGGTAGATAAAACCACAAGGGTGAGCGACCATGAACCCTGGAAACCGAGAGCGAGGGCGACCAGAGTGGTGGTCAAGTATTGAATGGCCAATCCGAAAGCAAGGGAAGACGCGGAACGGACATCTTCAGTATCCCTACGTTAATGGGTTAGAAACTTGTAGAGAAGAACCGAGAATAAAGGCGTGCGCACTTGATAAATTGGGCCATCATACCACCGGCGCCTATGGGACCATCCTCGCAATCGGCCGTCTTCACAGAATCGTCGGAACCCATCTTCTTGTCGAACCAGACCATTTCCTTGTTGGTGATAACGTGGTAGGCACGGCGGCGTAAAGCCCGCAAGTTCCGTTCACCCGTCGCAATCCAGAGGCTCGAGGTCACGCTGCTAAGAATGAGGGCGGCGGCGGCCAGACCGAGCAACGTCAGAGCGGAGACCCCGACACCTCTCAACAACTTGTCTTTGTCTTCTTGAGTGGGATTGGAGAGCGGGAATTTAGCAAACGCGTCGAACGCTTGACCGACTGCGATAGTCATGAAAGGCGCGACGCCGCCAGAGATGAGGGAAATGAGGACCGCCGGAAGGAAAAAACAGAACATATCCCGACGGGACATGGGGGAGAAGAGGAGGGCAAGCGATGGTTGAAGGGGCTTGTAGGAAGATAAGGGTGATTTGGAGGTTGAAGTAGTAGGTGAGAGAGCAATACTGGACATCGTAGCAGGAGTCGTCTGCTGGGGATCGTCATCCACGCGGGTGGTGACGTCGACCCGAAGGGATGCAGGACGACGCATCGTGGTGGTGGTGGAGGGAGTAGAGCGAGGGACGCATAGTAGCTCTGGCCATGGTTTTGTACGATAGAGTGCAAAGAACAAAAGAGAGAGGAACAATAGACATTCGCCTGGCATTGTTCCCACGTGATCCCGATCAATTGTCACGCGCGTCACACCCGCCTCCCTTCGTCACTGTCACACCTCCCAGTCCCCCGATTTGGGACATCTGAGGCACAAGACCCCTCGCTAGAGCAGGCCAAAGCAATCGTGAAAGGTCAAGGCTCGGTGATAACGCAGGCGTGGCGCTGTCAGTATGCTCGGCAGAGCGGAATTGCACGAGATCAGTCCATTTACGTTCCCCATTGGGGCGGCGCTTATTTCCTTTATTGTCTGCCCTGTTATTGTCTCTCAGTCAACTTCGCCTCCCCCCCGCTGCGGGTCCGCCTTCTCGTTGATGTTGCTGACACAACTAAGATGTGGTTGAGTTACAGGTGTTGCCCAGTGGGTGCTGGTCCGTAAACTTGTGTTCGAGTGGTTGGAGAGTGTGAGATTAATGGCGCTCCAACAGAGCAACACCAGGAAAGGGTATGGCGGAACCGCCGAGGATAATCCCAATAGCAAGTCAAACAGCAAGGTGCAAAAACGACAAGGATCTAAATGTATGATGCGAAAAGAAATATACTGGAATATGCAAGCCCACATAATGAAAAATAACATACGTCGTTCCCCAGGAACCGTAGCATCCGCCGTGGGTTAGTTCAGATAGCCGCGGCATTTCGCGGATCCACACAGACATGGGATCTTGTCTTGTTCTATGGGGAAATGGTAGTCTGGAAGCGAAAACCCGGGTTGGTGTGAGGTTTTTGCTAAAAGTTTGGAACGCACCATATGTAATTTCATCCCCCAGCTCGATCTCCTGTTTGGCATAAATGACGATCTTCTTCACGCCGCTGATAGTGATGATCTTAGCCGTGCAATTCGGGTCGCAGGAGTGGTTGATAAGTCGCCTGCAGGGACCCGTCGTCAGAACAAGCACCAGGCGCACAGCAGGGTCAAAACATACCCAAGGTTGCCCTTCTTCGTAGCATCTACGACCAGGTCTTCGTCGATCCTGAAGAGGTAACTACTACCGATTCCCTGCCTCTCGTACGCTTTCTCCCTTTTGTCGGCGACAGCGGCGCGGATAACCTCTCCCACGTACTCAATAACCATCTCTCCACGAGCAATTCTTTCCATTGCGTATAACCCCCAGTCGTGAATCGGGGACCTTGCAAATCGAAGATGCTTCTTGCGTGTCTGGAGTTGATTGAATTTGACCTGGTCTGTGGCCGGAGTTTCACCCAGGGATAGCTGCATTGCTCGTTGCATTTGGTTGATCTCTTCAATACCCTGAGCGCGTCTCCTCGCGTTCGCACGGTTAGAACGTGAAGATGTGACAACGGGGACTGGGGCGGACACAGCGGGTTCGGGGATGGCATCTTTGCTAGTGGCTTTCGCCTGAGCGGTGTATTGCGCGACATAAGCAGATTTCTCGGCATGGGTAATCTTGTAATACCCTTCGGTACGAGCAGACCCAGTGGTATGAACCCGGAAGGGCGGGGGCGCATCAGGATCAGGCTCCTCTCCTACTACGCGAGGGAGGGGAATGTTGAACTTTCCGTCCGAGTTCCGGGCAAGAGCGAGTTTGGCGAAGTACATGTCTTCATCGTCCTCGAACAAGCCGTCCGCGATTGGGTCGAAAGAAACCAGGACGGGTTCTGGAGTGGCGAAGGCTGAGGACTCTCTGTCGACGGACAGACGGACCTCTGTGATAACGGGGACTTCGAAATCGATATCCCCTGGGATAACGACATCCGGTATAGGAGGCTGCTCCTCAACGGCCTCCTGCTTCTCGATATTCTTGACGATTGCCTTCCACTTTTTGACAGGACGACCGTCCTCAGAGTCCGCGGTGGGGGGTTCCTTTCTCTTCGCTATGTTGTCATGCGGGGAAAGGGCGCGCTCCTCTTCGTCTTCTGCCTCCTCGATAACTGGGGCGGCTTCGGGCTCTGGTTCGACGAGGTCCTCGATGATAACCTTTTGCCTCTTCTTCGGTCTTTCCGCCACCTCGAGCTCATCCACATCGTCTTCGTCCGCCTCTGACTTTAAAGCCACTCCTTGTGTCAAGTGCTCCTCTGTGAGGGGTAGAGGTTGGGGCTTCGGGACCCTGTTCTTTTTGAACGAAAGACCCTTGAGCCCTTTCTTTTCTTTCTCCTCGACCACGGTATCGCCTTCCACGCCGTCAACCTTCACGCCCCTCACTTTCCGTACCTTCTCCTCGTCAGCGACCATCTGTCGAAGCTTAACGCCAACCACCCTGTCCATCACATCCCGCTCCAAAAGAGCTCGTAGCTCCTTCATGATGAGTCGTTCAGCTTCTTCAACTATGTCATCATCCCGCCACCGCTTCGAAGCTTCTCGGGCAGAAGGTCCAGAAGTACGCATGGATGGCGTCCATGTTGATGGAGGCGTCTGAACATTTAGTGTGACAGATGTGTGAGCCAAGGTGCGGGTGCCTGCATTCAACACTGTCTTTGCTTTCCGCGCGGAATCTGACGTTTGGAACGTCACGTACCATCCAAGGTGGTCGCGGAGAACCTGCGAGCGGAGAGAGCATGTAGTCACATTATGATTCGTCAACAAAGAGACTCGGGGGGAGGTCAATGAAGTGCGTACCTTGTCCACCTTGAACCCCTCAAAGAAACGTCGTACGTCCTCTTCCTTCACATGGGTTCCAAGTTGGCCGCCTCCGGACTCTTCAATTGTCACGTACTCGTTACCGTTGCGTTCAAGTTCAGCGTCTAAGGCTTCCCGTTGGCTTTGCCTTCCGGGGTACCGGGATGACTGGCCAGGTTTACGGGAGATCGGCGACGGAGACCTCGAGCGTGACCTTGATATAGAGTATGAACGAGAACGGGACCGCGAATGTCGACGAGGAGAGTAGCGACTCCTTGGATAGTAACTTGACCGACCACTGTATCGATCATTCGGACGGCCTCTTGTGTGGGCGGGTGTAGATGACGAAGAATGGTCATGGAGGGAAAGAGTCGGACGCGAAGAGTATCTCGATGCCGAGTGCAGGTTCCTCGTCCGTACTAGAGCGGGTGGGGGAGGTTTGGATTCGGGAACTGCCGAGGTAGCAGTTCCGGGATGAGCGGGCAGTGGATGGCGTGCTGGGGGGAGAATGCCGCGATGACGGGGATCAGGTTGTGTAGATGGCCGGATTCTTCTTGCCTCTTCTGCCTCCTTCCTTGCGACTAGCTCCTCTCCTTTCTTCCGACGCTCCTCAGCTTCTGCCTCCTTTTTCTTATTTAACGCTGCCTCTCTTTCCTTCCGCCTTCGGTCATCCAATTCCCTCAAAATCGCCTTGAGTTTGGATTTGGCATCATCGTCCAAAACAACTTTGAGTTCTTCGCCAGGCACAGTTTGGATACTCAGCGTTGACCCCTGGCCATTGCTCCTTCCACCATGCTCTTTCTCTACACAAAATTTTGCCTCCTCGTGGGTCGAAAACTTGATATATACAATCCCCAGTGCGCTGCCAGTGGTCTTGTCGATTTCTGGTTCAAACGAAACGATGCGACCGTGAACGGCAAAATGCCGACGAATTTGCTGGTTCGAGGTGAGTGGTGAGATATTAACTGCCAAAACGGCGGTGGGGGGAGGTGGTCCAACTGAATGTTGATCGTGCTTGGAATCTATGAGTCTAACCTTAACCCCACGGGGACCTGAATGCACTCACTTCGTACTTGATCGCGTGAAACTCCACTCTTCCGGGTCTCAGAGGTTGCAACCTCCTGATACCTGGCACTTTCCTCGGATCTCGTATGGGCGGCATGTGCTCACCTTCCACGACCTCACCATCATATCGATACAGCACTTCCTTCCCTTTCCCCTTGCCCTTAACCCTGTGTTCTGCATTCGGATCCAGCTGCTGGATCTTCTCAATCAACTGGCGAAAGCGACCATCCCGATCCTTCTCGACGGATGCATCGAACAGAACCTTGTAAGTTCGGTCATCTTGGGGGAACTCGGATCGATTAGGCGGCCAAGGCGGCGGAGACGGCAAACTATAAATGGGTGCAGGCGAAGGAGACTTTGGCGGTGGGGGCGAAGGTGAGGGCTCGTCAACAGGCGGAGGGGTAGGGGGTGGTGAGGTATGGGGGGAAGGTGGTCTGGCTGCGGGCTCTGGTGGCTTTGGTGAAACAGAGTGTCGAGGCGATCTCACTGGGGACTGTAATATCAGATTTGGCTTCAAGGGTTTCGAGAAGTGGATCGGCAGCATGACATGTTTGGCGGGTAAAGTTGGCAGGGGAAGTGGTCGTGTATCGGAGGGGGGCGGAGGGGGCGGAGGTTGTGAATCTGGCTGGGGCGGAGGCGGAGGTGGTAGGATGGGTGGTGCATCTGAGGGAGGTTTAGGTTGCGGGGAGGTAGAGGGAGGTGGTGGCGGGGGCGCTAAATCTGGCGGGGGCGGGAGAGGGGGCGGGGGTGGAGGCGGCTGCATCGAAAATGGTGGCAGCGGCGGCGGTTTCGACGACGGTGGTCGTGGTTCATCTCCGTTGACCTGTTCAACCCGTCAGGTCCCTCCGAAAAAAATCATAACGCTAGGATGCACATACAGTAGTGAGATTGGATTGGTCTTGCCTGGAGAGTCCAATGTCGCTATAGTCGACTTCTTTGCCCTTGAGCGACGGCACAGGCGACGAGAAACCATTTAAAAACGACTTTGGTCTGTGTATCCCACCGTTGGTGAGACTTCTTGGTCCAGTAGGGATGTGGTGCCGAACGGTGGTGGACGTGTTTGGTGTCGTGTTTGATGATGTCGAGCTCGAGGACGCGGCGTTGGCATGGGCTAGCGAGGTCAGCAATGCCCTCGGAGCCCGTGGCGGGGCTTTGCCAGACATCGTCGAAGACGACGACGACGTGGGTGAGAACAAGAGAGACTCGGCTTTGACCATAACCACCACCCTCGGCGCCGTCTCTCATGCAGCACTTCAACGTACGATCTCCTTCAGACGACGCCGCGACGACACACAGTACACCTAGGGAGAGAGCAATCCTAGTCCCGTTTTCTTACACCCCCAGCAATGACGGTGTTGACGAGAATTTGTTGATCCTTTTGCACGGCTTGGGTGACACGCACATCCCGTTCGCTAACTTGGGAAAACAGTTCAAGTTACCGCAGACAGCAACCCTGGCTCTTCGTGCTCCAGAAAAGTCGGTCTATCGTTTCTACGGTCATTACACGTGGCAGATTTCTAACGGGGTGAGAACAGGATACCATATCTTCACGAGGGGGCGTTCCAATGGTACGAATCATTCGATCCCCTAGGCGACCTTCTCCCAAACCCAAACCCAACTCCCGCACTCGACCTTCTAACCAAGACGCTTGACCACCTGATCAACGAGTGCGGGTGGTCTCCCCAAAGAGTTCACATATTTGGATTCGCCCAAGGGGGCACGGTCGCCCTTGAGTTTTCCCTGCTGAGGTGGAGACAACAACTTCAGAGGAGCCCCGATTCGCCCTCCTCACCACTTGGTTCCGTTGTCTCCATCTGCGGCCCGTTACTATCGTACCCAACCCTAAAATTGCCATCCCCGGTCCCTCTGCTACTCTTTCACAGATCACCTCCTGCCGAGTCCGCACTCTCTTCGGGCGATAAGGCCGCCTTTCGAAAGGGTTTTGGGTCCTTCCAGGAAGCTCAGATGGATGGCGAAGGGATGCCGAGATCGAAAGCAGAGTGGGAACACATCATGAGGTTCTGGAGTGAACGACTGAGCCGTCAGCAGACGAGGGGTTTATACCAGATCATGTAGATTACGTAACCACCTCTGACACGCGTCTTACCCTCAACATCATGAGCGGGAAGATCATCATCCGCCCACTTCGTTCACGCGAGCCTCCTGCCCCATCTCCACCAGCTAGTGAGTCGGAGCCTGCAGATCCAGAGGAAGAACAACCCGAAGAGGAACAGGGCGACGAAGGAAATAACGACGATAATGATGACGAGAATAACGAAGGGGAGAATGAAGAGGTCGCGGCGACTGAAGACGGCGTTCCGAGCGAACCTGACGGTGTAACCGAGGAGGCTCCGGTGGTAAAAACTCCACGACCGAGAGGCAGGCCAAAAGGTAGTGGGAAGCCTAAGACTGGGACCCCCCGACCCAGAGGTCGCCCAAAAGGCTCAGGAAAGCGAGGACGTCCACGACGCGGTTAGTGACCTTCACCCGCACGAGAATCGGCACTCACACCAGTTTGCAGAGGGTGAGACCGTGGAGGGAGATGAGGCTGGCGAGGAAGGCTCGGAGGGTGGTGGACCGATCGGTGGCGGCAGGCCCTTCCGCAGAATCAACGGCAAGGTCTACGTTATCGAAGGCGATGAATTCGTCACCGAAGATGATCCAAAAGGCGATACCAAGATTGATGCTGCTGGGAGACTCCTAGGTGGCCGACGTTTCAAAGCCCAAACATTCAACCTGCCGCAAAGGCATCCAGAAAAAATGTTCATGTTGGCAATCGACGCGGCGAGGACTTCTGGTTTCCGAGATTCGCTCTATTATTTCCGCAGGAACCCTCTTGCTTTCAAACTAAACGCGACTCAACCGGAAAAGGATCATCTAATCGAAATCGGGAAGCTTGGACCTCACCTGCGAACAAGGAGTGTCACACTTATCACTGCGCGGAGTGCATACAAGCTCCATGGAGCGAAGATGCTTCTTGGTACGCAGGTTGTTCCATCCTATATGGCGTTCCTATGTTAACTCCCCGACCCCCCTAATAGACGGACGGTGGGTTGTGGACGATTACTACGAGGACAAGGTCCTGGAAGAGATCACAGCCATGGGCCTACAACCAGGTGACCTCGTAGGCGACCTCCAGGACCCCTCTACTCAGACCGAACTTGCGCAACTTACTGGTGGCGATAAACAATCTCGCGTTGAACGGGGTGGTGGAGGTGGCATTTACCGAGCTGGAGGCCCTACCACGATATTCGGAGGTTCTGGTTGGGGTCCGTACAGTGATGGACCTCTGAATGCCGTCCGGAAGTCAATGCTGACTAGGGATGGGCTCACCGAGGAAAACTGGATGTTGACCGCAGCCCAAAGGACAAACGAGACCGGCGAAGAGTTTAGTAAACTCAGAAAAGAGGGGCTGAGGGTTTGCGGTGGTATCTTGGGCGACCCTTCCTCGACACCTGGCACACCGAAACGCTCCGTTGAGGACGAAACCGAAGAAACAAGAGAAGAGAGACGAAGACGTGAAGAAGCTGAGCTCCCGCTCGGTGTGTATGAGCCGCACAACGGCATTATCGTATGTGAGTAGGATTTTTGCGAATGCACGCGTACCCCACGCTCATGTCTCGAAGACCGCTCTGATACACAACCAACGCGGAGTCGATGGGAGCAAGGTCCTCGGACGGACGAAAGAAGGATTTTGGGTGGCACTAAGACGGGTAACGGCGCTTGGGGGTTGGCGTGGGTTGACACCATTATGGAGTTCGCTCCTGCAGAACCTCCCAGCCTGCCCTACGTCCCACAATCAGCCTCCCAACCTCAAGTAGAAACCCTGTGATTTTACCGGCACCGGGTCAGTCACCGGCATAGAACCATAGTTTAATCATGTCGATCACTATAATTCACGGGTTTCCCCGAAGTCTCTGAGGTGTGCTCTCGCGAAACGGAACGGGGCGGTGTAGATACCATTCTCCGCCAGGAACGCCATCGGTCCCCTCTGCTCTGAGATATGCCGTTAACCTTCGAAGAATATGTGTTCGACCCCAGGCCGCAGTTCCCCTTTGTCGTCACGACGAAGCGTTACCCAAACTTGCTGGGCGACCAGAAGGGGTTCACCTTGATACTCACTCACGGCACCGGATTCCCCAAGGAAGTGTGGGAGCCCATCATCGAACGGATTTTCGCGACGGAGAACGCAAAGTCCAGCGGGTTGCCCATTCGTGAGGCATGGGCCATCGACGCACCAAATCACGGTGACGCTGCCGCCCTCAACGCAGATGTCTTGCGGTCTGGTGCCTACGACCTCGTGTGTGAGTTGCTATTTTGATGTCAACTGCTGCGCGGACTTCCGGGCGCTAATACCATGTTCCGGGGTCAAGTCAGCTGGGAGAACTATTCAAGAGCTATTCACTTGGTCCTTACAGGAGCAGGGGTTTTCGCCGATGGAAAGAACCGGCCTATTAAGATCGACTTCATGAGCAAGAGGTTGATTGGGATTGGTCACTCCATGGGCGGAGTTTCCCTGTACGTGTGCCCTCTCGCGAAATCGCAACCAAAATCTTTGTTGAACAAATCTCAAGGGTCCTTGCCCACACACTCTACCCGATTATCAAGCTCGATTCCTTGGTGCTCGTAGAACCCATGCTGATCACCATTCGACATTTGAAGGCAAGTGGTCGTAAGTTGGGAATGGAGGAGGGCGCCCTCGCTCGTAGAGATTTCTGGGAGAGTAGAAAGGAAGCGTGGGCGTTGCTTTCTACGAAGGGGATGAAGGAATGGGATAAGCGGGCGGTTAAGCTCTTCGTGGTCAGTAGTGCTGCACCCAACTCCCAACATTTCCCCTCCTTCATTGCTGACCACGTCGATGTGTCTGCAGGAATTTGGCCTTCGGGAGACAACCATGGATGATCCCTACGATCGACCTGGTGTAACCCTCAAGTGCGCGAAAACCCAAGAATCCGCGACGTTCAAAGACAGGACCAGCCAAGTGCTCGCGTTCGATTTCCTCGATACTTTGTGTTCGAACGTGCCTGTGCATGTCATTTGGGGAGCCATCGACGATTACATGTGAGCCAAAACAGCGTATTCATCGGCCCACCCTGGGCACTGCTGATTTGAATGTTAGTCCTCCTCCCGTTAAGGAGGATATACACAAGAATGGGTTCAGGGGCAAAGCTGCCTCGATCCAACGGGTCGCCAACAGTGGGCACCTTGCGCCACAGGTGAAACCGGATAGCGTTGCAGATGCCATCCTGACAACCTTTAGCTCATTGACAACCTCCCCTACGAAGAGTAGATTGTAACGAAGTGGACTACATACATTATGCATACCAGCGATGACCCCTACAATCACCGTCTCGCCGTTACAGCGGTTGTCGTTTCGATAGACCGCTCCCCATAAAATAGAGCCCAAATTTTTGTTTACCTTTTGATCGCATTGGAGTCCGGCAGGCCGGCATGACGCACGGTGCGAGAGCCAGATTCCCCTCATGTATAACTCATTCACACCGCCAAACTGCTCACAAAAACTTGACAATATACCACCCACTGGTTGCAGGTTGCTGACAACTTTCCAGACCGAAAAGCGAACAGGATAACTGGATTTGAGGTTCCCTATGGCACCTGCTCCACGCGACTCGGCGCCCCAGCATGATACCAGAGCCAAATCCCTGCCCGCGTTGTCAATTTACTCATAGAAGTTGATGGAGTAGCCCGGCGGCGCGAACCGCGAGCCGGATTAACAGTCTGGTTGGCCCTGTGCGATGCCGGCCTGCCGGACTCCAATGCAATCAAAAGGTAAACAAAAATTTGGGCTCTATTTTATGGGGAGCGGTCTATCGAAACGACAACCGCTGTATTTGGTGTCCTGGCTCATGGTCAAATGCGGAGTCCCGGGCCGGAGGCACTAAAGCCTTCGAGATTTCGCCGATCGGGGAAATAGTCACAGCCGTTGAACTTGCTGCCTCGCGGCAACACCGGCATCCCGAGACACACCTCTACGGTACCACCGCCACACTCCGCACTTGACTACGATATGGACTCATCTAGTACAGAATATTACCAGGTCGACAAGCGCGACCTTGGTAACCTGTCTGGCCGCACCCTCCTCCTTGGTACGACCCAATCTCGCAAGGCAATGTCTCGGAGATGGGACTCTCGATAGCTCACGCGTAACCTCCTCTGTTGTGTAGGGTATGAAACCGGAACAGGGCTCCCACAGATCCTTCGGGCAGGTCCGCCTCAGGGTTACGGCCGAGGACCAGGGCCCTCGCCGCCGTCCCAGTTCATATCCATCTCGCCACTCGAGTACAACAAAGCACAGCACAACCGAATATCCGATTTCGTGTTTCCACACTTTGGGAAGAAGAACAAGGCAACACTATGGCGCGCAGATCTAGGAAGCGCGGGGACGAAGGCGATCAACGCCGCTTATGAGCACCAAAGGAAGGTATTGTCACTGTTACAGAACCAGTTACAGTGTTGGCTAACCTTCCCTTCTACTTTTGATTTTGGTTACGTAGGACTTTACAGGCTCTGATACAGTCAAACGATTGGAAACTCTTCTCTGTTCGCCGTACGTGGAGTAAGGCAAGATGGGTCGCGATGGTTTGGACATACTGGAAACAAGATCACAGACGGCTTCTCGACCTCACTCTCACGGAATTCGAAATAGCCCATCCAGAGGACCGCGGCAACTATGGCAGGCTCGAACCTCTCCTAACTACCCGTTACGTCGTCAAGGAGTACCGATCTTTGGGACCCTCGCGGTCACGACCCTCCGGGGACTTTCCAGTTCCAGTCACCGAGGAAATCGTGAATAACGACGCAATGGGAGAGAAGATCACCGCGTACTTTCGAGCACGATCGTCAGAAGCTTCACCCCTCGTGTTGTTCTTGTATGATGTATTCTGGGCGAAGAAATGCTTTCCGAAAGGATCGTTTCCGGAGGCCGAGGAGGGCATCAACAGTTTGCTCTACGACCCTCCCAAACGTTACGATCTCGGCGCTCAGTCCTCTGGAGGATCTGGTTGGCACCAATCCTCTTTCCAGGATAAAGATGCGGATCGCTCACAGGACCCACGCCGTCCTCCCCCCGCTGGTGTTCAGAATCGGAAGGCGAGACGCGACGAAGGGAAGGTATACCTCTTGGACCTCAAACCCGCCATCGAGAGCGTCTTAAGATACCAAGACTCCAAGTGGGACCTCTACTCGGCAGCGCAGAAGTTTGGGATCCAAGTTAACGAGGAGGAGAAGAACCCAGTGCATGATTCATTGTAAGCCGTCATGCGTTGCACCTGCGACGAGACATGAACGCTCTCCACTGAACAGGTTAATTATTCGATTATGGACTCTAGTCTTCTCCGGTTCTCCCAAGAAGATCCGAGAGGAGGAACTGGAAGACGTACGGAAGTCGGCCCCAGCAACCTTTCAAGCTAAAAACGAATCCAAGGGTGAAGATACCAATGCTGCTGCACCGATCCGTCCAGATGACGAAGATGTAGACCCGAACGATATCCCTCCCGGCCCGTCCAGTGTAACTCCGGGCGCTTCGACCTTTGGGAAACCTCAGACCGCTCCCGAGGTGGATTGGGAAAACCCGTTCGACGAGGACGAGGAAGATTACTGAGCCAACGTTACGCAGAGCCAGGCAGGGGGTTCTCTTCATTTTAATCATTAGTGTACATATATGCATGGAGCAAGATTCCACGAAATTACAAAGGGTGCCATTCTGTATTCTACAATTTGTGACCAATGCATGCGACTTTTTGAAGTTCGAAGAGGTGGGGAGATGATGGCTCGATGACCACACAACAAGAAATGAAGAGAGCAAAACAGGTGGGGAGCGGGGAGGGGAGGGGGAGAGGGACGGAAGAAGACACGTGGTATATGACAATGGGGAGCACGGCAAGGAGGCTGGGATATCCGCGAAAGGGGGGATAAATTAAAGAAAACCAGGTCCGTCCAAAAAAAAAACGAAGAAAGGGAAAGGCGAAGCATAGACTGGAGGGCCAAGATGAAGAATAATTGTATGCGTTCGTGTGTGCCGAGTGTTCGTACGATATATTGTTAAGGGACTCGTGGTTCTTGGCGCGTTGTCACCAGGAAGGAAGGAAGGGTTTATACGAACATGGCAGTGTCCAGCCCCTCGGAGAAATCGAGTACCACAATCTTCTGATCGTGCGAAGTGCTGTACAAGAGTGAGATCAGAAGGTGAGCGGTATGAGTGGAGAATTAACTAACCTGACGATCCTCCTGGCGTCAAACTTGACATCGAAGATATGGCTGACGTGACTGTTTTTAAACTCGGTAATGAGCTTGCCGGTGTTAAGATCCCAGACCTTAACGGACTTGTCGTAACTTGCGCTAACGAGTCGGCCACTGACTGGATCGAAGGAGAGAGCACGAACGAGGAGGTCGTGACCGGTGAGGGTTCGAATGCATTCCCCACGGGAGGCGGACCAGATTTTAATCTTGCAGTCGTTCGAGCCGGAGACGATTAAATCATCCTGGAGGGGAATGGGTTACTACCGAGCGAGAGGGGGGAGTGTGGGGTGCAGACCTTGAACTCGATGCATGCCAGACCCCTGTCGTGGCCCTCGAACGTCTTTAAGCGTTCCCCGGTGGCAATGTCCCACATCATCATTTTGCCATCACCACTGGCACTAACTACCCTGTTGCCTTGGAGTCCAACAGCGTTCACCGGACCCTGATGGCCTTCGAGGGTAGCGAGGAGCCCAAGGGTATCTCTATCCCAGACACGGATGAGGGTATCTTTGGAGCAGCTGACGATGTGTTTGTCGTCGATGCGAAGATCGAGGACACCTCCGCTGTGAGCGGGGAGAATGGCGAAAACCTCGGCCCTGGATCCGTTAGCGAGTAAATTCCACACAATGATGGAACAGTCGCTACTTCCGGTAACCATGAAACCCGGGGCAGACGGGTGATCGATGTCCCAGTCTTTGTCGAATTTCAAGCAGAGGACGCTGCCAGTATGACGCCTAAATGAGGCCAACTCCTTCCCAGTCTCTAATGACCAGACTTTGATAGTTCTGTCGCGCGAGCCGGTGATTATCCGCCTGGAATCGAATTCGAGACAGTATACGCTGGGGTGACGTCAGTCTCAATCAAGCGAAGCCGAACATGGAACCGACCTATCGGAGTGGCCAGATATCTTCGCCATCTTGCCTTTACCATGGAGCCAGCGGTTCTCGAGCTGGGTCCTGGACTTGTAGAGGAGCCACCAATCAAGGGAGAGAGAGGGAAGTCCAGGGGAGATGGAGGGGACATATGAGACGCGCCTGGTTGTGGCGGTAGAGAACCTGGCGCGGGAGAGGTCGAGAGCCCATTCGGTTCTACGATAGAAGAGGCCGCGCCAGATTGCATTGTCCTCAGCATATACGCGCCATGTTCTGGATACCGCGCGACAGGCGATGATAGAGTCCAAATCGAGGAAGCTGAGAAGGTGCATCGAGAGCTCAGGGGGGAGTCGTGCGACGATGTCTGCGGCGGTGGTGAGGGGGTCGAGGTCAATGAAACAGGCTTCGTCATCGATGAGTTCGCCTTCCTCTCCGTCCAGGGGTTGACCATCGTCGATGAACCTGGATGACTTGTGCTTTGAGCGTCGGATAGCCTCCCAGAAGCGGGGGATGAAACCTCTGGGGCGGGCGAAGTTTGGGTTGACCATGTCTGGAGATGAGGGGCGGGTGACTGCGAGAGAGAGTGGGACGGCCTGGAAAGAGCCGTCGACTACATCGAGGTCGGGGAGGTCGGTGGTGGTGAGGAAGGGCGAGCCGAGGACGGAATCGAGGAGGCGGGTGAAGTCAGAGTCGGCATGGACGGCGTGCTGTCGGCGGAGAAGGGAACGGCGGGCGCGGGGTGAAAGGGAACTGGTCGCAAACATGGATTCCATCCTGGACCAGGCGGCAACTTTTATGTACAACACTGAGTCGGAACCATCTCCCCCGAAGGAACTCTAATTTCCCAATCCGGTAATCGATCACATCTCCACCATGACCCTCGACGTCCTCCACTTCATCCACGAAAAGGGCGACCCAGACGAGATCAGAGAGTCCCAGAGGAAGCGGGGGCTCTCTGAAGAAATCGTCGACAAAGTCGCCGAGAAGTATGCGGAATGGGTCAAGCGTACGCACAACCGTCCAATTCACCACCTCATCTCTCATCGACACCACCACAGTCGACTACGAAGCTTCGAGCCTAGCAAAGTCTGTAAACCAGGTACAGAAAGAGATCGCCGCAAAGAAAAAGGTCAGCCAACCCACGCAAGTTTCATCGAAACACCCGGCTCAAACACCCACCAGGCAAAGGAAAACGCAGATGATCTCGTCGCGAAGAAGAAGGAGATCGATGCACAGGTCGAGGCAAAGCGCAAAGAGGCCAGGGAGTGCGAGGCTAAAATGCGTGCAATCGCCTCCACTGCAGGCAACATCGTTGGCAAGGCAGTCCCAGTCAGCAAGACAGAGGTGAGTCATCTTCTCACATTCTACCCCGGATCCTCACCCCCCAGAACCGTATCTCAGGACGATAACCAGGTCCTTCGCACGTGGCACCCTGACGGTCCAAATGGCGTCTTCGAGAAAAAGTCTGGAATCCTCGCCCATCATGAAGTCCTCCTCCGATTAGACGCAATGGATCTCGATCGAGGTGATCTCCCCTTCATCTCCATTCCTTCTCCACATTCAACGGTCCACGCGCAGGCGCAAAAATATCTGGCCACCGTGGATACTTCCTCACGAATGACGGGGTCGACCTCAACCAAGCCCTCATCTCCTACGGGCTCGATTTTCTGCGCAAAAGAGGCCACAAGAAGATCCAACCTCCGTTCTTCATGAACAAGGACGTAATGGCCAAGACTGCGCAGCTTGACCAGTTCGACGAAGAACTCTACAAGGTTCATCTGCTCTCCTTGTTTCGTTTAAAAATCTCACCCCCGTTTCGTCCCAGGTAATTGGCGAAGATGAAAAGTACCTCATTGCCACCTCCGAACAGCCAATCTCCTCATTCCATTCAGACGAGTGGTTCGAAAGCCCGGAGAAACAGCTACCGATCAAGTACGCCGGATACTCCACCTGTTTCCGTAAAGAAGCAGGATCAGCTGGTCGAGATATGTGGGGTATATTCCGTGTCCATCAGTTTGAAAAGGTCGAGCAGTTCTGTATAACCGAACCCGAGAAATCCTGGGAGATGTTCGACTCGATGGTGGCCACCTCAGAGGAATTCTACCAGTCTCTCAAAATTCCATATAGGGTCGTCGCCATCGTTTCAGGCGCCCTCAACCTCGCCGCCTCCCAGAAGTTCGATCTCGAAGCTTGGTTCCCTTTCCAGGGTGCTCACAAAGAGCTTGTGTCATGCTCAAATTGCACCGACTATCGTACGCCTCCTTCCATAATCGGTTCATTCCCGCGTGGCCCTGATTGCCACACAGAGAGCAGGAGGCTTGAAATCCGTTGCGGGCTGAAAGTCAAGAACCAGGCTAGAAAGGTTTATGTCCACATGTTGAACGGTACCCTGTGCGCGACCGAACGAGCGTTGTGTTGCATCGTGGAGAATTACCAAACGCCGGAGGTTCGTGCTTGCCAATTTCCGCCCTAACCCTGACCTCATGCCCATCTCCAGGGTTTGGTTATACCCGAGCAGCTTCGACCGTACATGCAAGGGAGGGACTTCTTACCTTTCGTCAAAGAGCTGCCCAAGTCGTTGCAGAAGAAAAAGGCTTGAGGGGTCGTTTGGGAAGGGGGGCGGGGCGATACACCGTGTCTCTGAGGCTTCAATTATATGTATTCATTCAGTATTCCACACTTGTGTCATCCATAGATCAACCCTGGCAAACACCAGACCTGTTTTTGTATTCCATCGCCCAAGAAATACTCATTTTGGGCTTCTGGATACAATCCCCATTGTCGTAGTAAACAGGTTAGATTACCAGGGGAGCGAAACGTGTTCGACCACGACTTTGTTGACGTTTGTCACGAGCTGATTTCCAGTGGGTGGCGACCTCGTGGGTTTGGTACCCCTTCCTCATCTTTTTCCATCACAACGACACCTGCATCATCGTGCGCCTTCTTTTGAACTACGCACCGCGCTTTGTGTGCGTGGTCTCGTGCTCAGCTCGGCTTTCATCTTGTAATTTCTCGTTGGAAACACGAAACGGCTGTGATGTACACCCCTGGTGGTCGACGTCCCTCGGCTATGGGGCGCGTGCACGCTGAACCGCTCAAAAACGGATATCCGGTTTGGTTGGCGCGCTTCACGACCAAGCCCTATCTTTGCCCTTATCGAACCCCAGAAACTGCGTGTACGTGATATGAAAACCTCCGTGGCTGCTGGGCGGTTCCGTGGAATACGATTATCTATCCACTAGATGCTCACGGCATTCGAAAAAACTGTATTGGTGAGGGTTGGTGCCATCGGGGATCCGTTAATAAAATAAAGGGTGGGGACCCTTACAGAGTTCGCCGTCACTTTCATCTCGCCTCTCCTCCTCGTTGCTTTTGCGTATCTGTACTATGTTGCTGCTATGATGGATTCATAAACCACCACCTGGTACACCCGGACGCCTGTATCGTTTTCGGCCTTGAGGTCCTCCCTCGACACGCGTTGTACGCTTGGCTTTGTTTCTTCCTTCCCCCTTCCGTCCCCCTCCCTCCTCCATCGGCGCAGACGTTCTGTGCTATCCCTCTTCCACCCACCTATCCCGCTCTCCCGACAACTTTGCGAATCCATTTCCATCTCATTCACTTGCCACTGTTCAGAACCCTAATATCCATTCCCTTCATCTCTTCCCCACAAGACGATTTCCGATGTTCAGCGGGCTCGCTTCCATCCTCCCCTCCTGGCCTGGGGCTAAGTGGCCCACCACCGGCTCGGTGGACGTAGATCTAGAAAGAGGGGACGAAAGTCGACCCCGCATGGACGATGATAGATTGTCGGGCCTCAGCTCGTTTCGGGTTGCAAATTCCTATCCCTCGAGTATCGCCGAAGTAAATCATGAGAGAACACTCCCGGACCCCCCGCGAGACGAGCTCGACGATGATAACGACCTTTCTACTTCCGGGTGTGGTGCGGGTCCCTCTTCCGAGGAGTCTGCATCGGCGGCGGCAGTCCCGGGATTCCTCTCGACGATAGGCAGGTCCGCATCCACGCCCCCAGAAATCTTACGTGTAAACCCTCCTCTCGATTCCCTCCAACAACTCCAAGACCGAGACACAACATCCTCTTTCTCCTCCACTTCCCCCAATAATTCTTATACGCGATTCTTCAACCGGACCCGTACTCCGAAGCGCACTCAATCGTTAGGCCCTGGGGGCACACAAGGCGGTCCGAGCATCCTTTCACCTATTTATGAACCTTCGAGTCCGGGTTCGAGAGATTCGGATCCGACGCAGAAAGGAGTGGTTGTTTGGCCTTCGACGTCACAGAAGAAGACACCGGCCCCGTCGGTCCATTCGACGACTTCTACGATCCAGGAGAGGGTGATGTGCATGCAAGGTATGCAAGGAAAGATTTGACTCGGTTCGGATTTGGACTGAATTTTACCTTTTCTGTGCAACGCCCGTTCATCCCAATATCTCCACCCTCCCCCGTGCCTTCGTATCTGCCGCATGCCAACGCAAAATAGCAGCTTACCCGGGGTTTCTCAAACGGCCACTGAATAGGTCGCTTAGTCAGACCTCCTCTAATTCGCTCCATTCTGAGGTATCTGGAGCACCTCAACTCCCACCCCTCCACTTCCGGCCCGCATTTGCCGGGATTTCGGTGGGAATCCACGCTTCTCAGTCACCCGTCCCTTCGCAGGGGCCACAGAGTGGCACCAGGAGTTCA
>Ga0307511_10000184_pt1 | contig 62018 bp, 51 predicted proteins | sample 13_EM_MG_FD_200266 | JGI IMG/M metagenome (GOLD analysis project Ga0307511, IMG submission 200266) | Populus trichocarpa ectomycorrhiza microbial communities from riparian zone in the Pacific Northwest, United States - 13_EM | ecosystem: Host-associated > Plants > Roots > Unclassified | place... | reverse complement strand
CGTCGGCGCCGTCCTCGAACGAGTACCGGACCGACGCCGCCGTGCGGGGCGCTCCCGCGGCGCCACCCCCACTGCTGCCTCCGCCACCACCCCCGCCGCTGCCTCCGGTGGACCCCTGACCACCACCGGAGGCAGCGCTCCCCGCACCGCTGCCTCCGCCGGCCGCTCCTCCTCCCGCTGCGGGTGCCCCGCCGGCAACGGGCGGCCCGGCGTTCATCGGCTGGGCCTCGGACGAGCTGCTCGACGTGGTGGTGCTCGATGCCGTCGTGGACGTGGCGGCGGTCGGGTGGTGTGCGGGGGCGGCATCCACGGCAACGGAGTCGCGTGGCCACAACGTGGTTGCGGCCACGACCGCCACGGCGGTTACCACTGCCGCGGCGGCGGTGACGGCCAGCCGCCGGACCCACTTCCGTGCCGGCTGCGGCGGAACCGGCGCGGGCCGTCGCGGCAGACCCGACTGGTCGGCCACTGCGGTCTCGCCCGAGACGGCCGCCCTCGGCGCCAGCGGCAGCGTCCGGCCGGCGAGTAGCACCTTCGGCTCGATACGGGAGCGCAGCGGCTCGGGCCATTCCGCGACGGACCCGGCGTCGGCCACGGTGGCCACCACCGCCTCGGCGTCGGGCCGGTTGGCCGGTTCCTTGTCCAGACAGCGTTCGACGAGCGCGTGCAGGTCGGCGTCGAGGTCCGCGAGAGCGGACAGCTCGGGCGGCTCGTACACCACGCGGAACAGCACCTCGGTGGTGGTGCCGTCGCCGAAGGGCGGCCGGCCGGTGGCGGCGAAGGTCAGCAGCGCGCCGAGGGCGAACACGTCCGACGCCGGTCCGACAGCGCCGGTCCTGGCCTGCTCCGGGGCCATGTAGGAGGGCGTGCCGATGTGCTGGCCGGTGACCGTCAACTGGCTCAGGTCGGCGGCGTGCGCGACCCCGAAGTCGATCACCTTCGGCCCGTCGACGGCCAGGATCACGTTGGACGGCTTGAGGTCCCGGTGGATCACGCCGGCGCGGTGGATGGCCGCCAGCGCCGTGCCGACCCCGGCCGCGAGCCGCCGCACCGCCGGGACGGACAGCGGCACGCCCTCGCCGACCGCCTCGGCGAGGGACAGGCCCGGGATGTACTCGGTGGCCATCCACGGGCGGGTGGCGTCGGTCTCGGCGTCCACCAGCGGCGCCGTGCACGCCAGGTCGAGCCGGCTGACCGCCTCCAGCTCGTGCGAGAACCGGCGGCGGAACCGGGGATCGTCGGCGAGCTCGGGCCGGATCACCTTCACCGCGATGAGCCGGCCATCGGCCTCGGCCAGGTAGACGCGGCCCATGCCGCCGACCCCGAGCAGGCCGAGCAGCCGGTAGCGGCCCACCCGGTCGGGGTCGCCGGCCGCCAGCGGCGCGGCGCCCAGCACAGCCAGCTCGGCCTCGGCCAGACCGGCGTTCCTCGACACAACGACCCCCTGTCAGACGTTTCCCGGCGCGCCCGGGACGGTGGTGGGCGATCAGCCCTGGAAGGCGCCGATCTTGCTGGCGCCGCTGGTGTCGGCCTGGTCGATGCTGTCGATCACCGTCTTCGCGCCCTGGGCCATGTTGGTCAGCGAGGTCTCCATCAGGGCGATCTGCTTGCTGAACTGCGCGTAGTCTTCGTCGAACTTCTTGGCCGACACACCCTGCCACTCGGACTGGTTGCTCAGCTTGTTCCCGGCCGTCTGAAGCTGCTTCACCGCGTTGGTGAAGTTCGTGATCTGGGTCAGAAAGGCCTGCGCGTCGGTCGCCGCGTTGGCGCCGACGAGAACCTGCACTGCTGGCATTGCTGCCACCCTCCCGGATACGGGCCCCACTCCATTTCCAGCACGGGGCCGTTCTGTTCCAACGTTATTGACCGCGGACGCGCGCCGGTATCGTGCGCGCTGTCATGTGTTCGCATGGCACGGCGACCTGGACGGCGACGAACGACCCGTCGGACACCAGGTAACCGCGGCCCGGCGCGTCCGGCAGCGCCGCCCGGCGCGGCAGTGCGGCGCCGAGCAGGTCCCCGTCGAGGAACTCCGGCATCAGCAGCACACCGCAGCGGGCCCGCCGGACGAGCGACAACCAGTGCGAGCCGGCCCGCACCGGGCCGTCGTTGCGGGCCACCGCGATCACGTGCAGGCCCGGATCCTCGTGGGAGCTCAGGGCCAGGAACAGGCCGGACAGGTCGTCGAAGGTGTCCGCATCGTCCACGAGCACCACCGGCGCCAGGTCGTTTTCCCGCACGGCTGCGGTGAGTGCGTCGACGTCGGCGGCCAACCGCTCGGGTGGGAGCAGTCGCCGTAGCGGCGAATTGCGCGGCGCGTAGCCGAAAACCGGTGCTTCGGCGGCGGCGAGCAGGCCGGTCGCGATCGTGCAGAGCAGGGTGCTGCGTCCGGAGCGGCGAGGGCCGGTGATCAGCACATGGTCGTGTTCGTGCACGGTCAGTGCCACCGGATCCAGCGTCTCCTGGGCCACGCCGACCGGCAACGTCCACGGGTGGCTCGCGGCGGACGCCGTCACCGACACGTCCGTCAGCCGAACCACCGGCGGCAACACCTCGATGCGTGGCGACCGTGGGGAATCCGGCCAGGTCGCGCACACGGCGGCGACGGCGGCGGGCAGGCCGTCACGTGGCGCGATGACCTGGACCACCTGGCGGGTGGCCGGGACGATGGCCCGGCCGGGCGCGGCGGCCGGAACGTCCCGTGTGGACAGACCGAACGAGCCGTAGTCGCCGGTGTCGGCGAGCGGGAGCAGCAGCCGCTGGGCGGTGCGAGACAACCAGGTGCCGGGAATGCCGCCGGCGCGGTCGGCGCTGCCGACGAAGCTGATGCCGACGGCCGCGCCCTCGGCGTACACCTCGGCCAGGACGTCCATCAGGCCGGCCACGACCGGGTCGTCCGTGGCAGCGGAACCGGTCAGCAGTGAGCCGAGCCCGTCCACCGCGACGAGCCAGCGCTGACGGTCCACTGTGGATAGTCGGATGTTCTTGCGCCGCTTGAGTTCCTTGCTCAACAACCCGACCAGTCGGACCAGCCGCTCCCGGTCGTCGGTGCGCACGTAGCCGCCGGTGTGCGGCAGGTCGGCCAGCGCCGCCAACTCGCCACCGCCGTGATCCAGCACGTACACCCGCAGCCGCTCCGGTGCCACCGCCCGTGTCCAGGCGAGCACCACCGAGCCGAGCGCGGTGGTGGTGCCACTGCCGACCGCGCCGAACACCAGCAGATTCCCCACGTCCGGATCCCACCCCAGAGCGAGTTGCCGCTGGGCGTCGGGGTCGTCGGCCAGGACCACCGCCGGCAACCCGGCCGTGCTCGTCTGCAACCCGGCCTCCGCCGGCGCCAAGTTGTCCTCCCATGCGACGAATCCCGGCAGCGGTGCCGGCCACGGACTGCGCGGCACGGCGAACTCGCCGGCGACGAACGTCGCCCGGGCCAGGTCGACCAGCCGATTCAGGTCGGTCGGCGCCGAGTCCGGCTCGGCCGGCTCCGCGTCGACCGCCGATTGGCCGGTCACGCTGAACGGGCGCAGCCGCAGGCGGTCGGCCATGCCGCCGGTGTCGGTGACGGTGCTGGCGAGTGCGGTCTGCACGGCCTCTGCCTCGCCTCCGCCGATCCGGCGGAAGGCGCGGCCCCACTGGCGCGGGCCGATGCCGGCCGCGGCCGGCGAGTCGATCACGTCGAGGGAGTCCTCGCGGGTCTCCAGCCGCAAGGCGATGCGCAGCTTGACGTTCGCCTTGATCGCGTCGCTGACCGAGCCGGCCGGCCGCTGGGTCGCCATGATCAGGTGGACGCCCAGGCTCCGGCCCCGCTGGGCCACGTCCACCAGGGCGTCCACGAAGGTGGGCAGCGCCTTGGCCAGCGTGGCGAACTCGTCGATCACCACGACCATCCGGGGCATCGGCGCGAGGCCGCCGGACTGCTTGTCGCGCAACCGTTGATACGTGCGGAAGTCGGAGACGCGTGCCGCCCGCAGGGCCCGTTCCCGGTGCCGCAGCTCGGCTTCCAGGCAGCGCAGCGCGCGGCGGCTGAGCTGTTCGTCCAGATCCGTGACGAGGCCGACCACGTGCGGCAGCCGGGCACATTCGTCCAGCGCGCCGCCGCCCTTGTAGTCGATCAGCACGAACACCAGGTGGTCCGGGTCGTTGCCGATGGCCAGGCCGGCGACCAGGCTGCGCAGCAGCTCGCTCTTGCCCGAGCCGGTGGTGCCGGCGATCAGGCCGTGCGGGCCGTCGTCGTCCAGGTCGATCTCGGAGCGGCCGGTCTCGGTGACGCCGAGCACCGTGCGGGCCCGCAGCGCGGCGGCCCCCGCACTCCATCGCCGGGCCAGCACATCGGTCTCGAACTCCGGCAGATCCAGCAGTGGCAGCAACGGTGTCTCGGCCGGCAGTCCCGCGCCGGCGAGCGCGATCTCCGGATCCTCGAACCGCGCGAGTGACCGGGCCAGGCCGGCGGCGCGGTGTTCGCTCTGGCCGGTCACGAGCAGGCGGTCGCGCCGCTGCCCGGAGCTGACCAGGCGCAGCTGGCCAGAGCCGCTCGGACGCACCGTCAGCACCGCCTCGCAGAGGGCCGGCAGCGGATCGGCGAGGATCACCGCCGTCGTGGCCGCCGACCGGCGCGCCAACAGGTCGCGGAGCGGGCAGTTGCGCCCCTCCAGCAGCACCGCGCCGTCCACGACAACCAGCAACGCGCCGCGATCGGGATCGGGGAACGGGTGGTTGGCCAGCAGGTCCGCGGCGAGCGCATCGGCCTGTCCACGGCCAACCGCGATCAGTCGGGTCGTGCTCTGACTGCGGTCCAGCACGTGCGGCAGCCACTTCGTCCACTCCCACTGCGCCGCCCAGGCCGAGTGGGTGAACACCGCGATCGCCAAGTCCGCCGGACCCACCGTGACCGCGGCCTGGCACAGTACGGCGCGGGCTGCGGCCAGCGCGGCCTTGCGGCTGCCCTCGACTCCCAGCACCCCAACAGCGGCCAGGTCGACCGACACCGGCACCCTGGGCAGCTCGCTCTCGGCCGCCAGCAGGGCGGCGATCTCCCCGGGCAACTCGTCGGTGTTGTTGTCCCGCACGAGATCCGGCTGCCATGGCTCGTCGCCCGTCGCCACCGTGACGGTCAGGAAGTCCGGCGCGGTCACTCGCCTTTCCCACAGCCGCGCACCCGGTGCCGTAGCGCGGAATCCGGCCTCCGCGAGATCGACGGCGGCCGCGCGGCGACGTCGAACCTCCGCGAGCCGCCGTTGGCACAGGTCACGGGCGAACCGCCGCGTCTCGGACAGATAGGCGCGCTGGCCGCGCCGCCGACCCCGTCGGCCGCGCAGCCTGTCTTCCGCCATGGACGCGAAGTAGCCGGTGGGCGACAGGAGAGCGAATGCGGCGAACCGCAGATCCTGAAACAGCACAACAGTGACGGCCGCCAGCCCGAGCGGGACCAACAGCGAGGTGTAGAGAATGGCCGACCGGTGCGACCGCTCCGGCGCGGCCGGCACGGCCAGCGGCGCCGGCGCCGGCGCCGACCGACGGGCCTGGCGTTGAAAGGGAATCCGCCAGCCGTGCCGCATGCCGTGCAGGGTGTCGACCGCGGCGCGCTGTTGTGCGTCCGGCACCGGCACGACTCGCAGCAGCGCCGCGCCGGCGACCCCGACGGTCTCGTCCGGTCCGATCGACGTCGGCTCGCCGATCAGCACGCCGTTGACGTCGATTCCGTTGCGTGAGCCCAGATCCGTGACGCGCACGGTCTTCGGGTCGACCACCTCGATCCGTGCGTGCTTGCGGGAGACCGCGGGGTTGTCGATGACGACATCGGCGTCGGCGTCGCGTCCCACCGAGTTTTCCCCGGTGTGCAGCGGAATCCGCGCACCTGCATCGAGACCGCCGACCACTCGCGCCTCCATGGGCGCAGGCCGCTGGCAGGTGCGCGCGGCCGGATCGACGGCCGCGACAGTGGATCCGCAGACCAGGTTGGACGCGCGCAGTCCGACATCTCCGGCGACCAGTCGGCCGTCGATCACCAGCGCGGTCTCGGCCACGCCCAACGCCGCGGCCAGGTCGGCCACGCGTACGGTCGGATCGATGACCTCCAGCTCGAAGGCGCGCATCGTCCCCGCGTCGTCGAAAACGAATTCCACGCGCGCACCTCCGCGTCGGCCCGTTCGAACCGCCAGTATTGGGAGGTTCGGCAGCGCCGCGGAAGCATGCGCCATGTCACCAGTTCGCATGACGCGGACTGTCATGCCAATGTGGGACGGGCCGCATGATTCCGCACCGCCGCCGGATGCCGGACGCTGGTGGCCGGAGGTGTGCGGGATGACCAGCAACGTGCTTGTCGGCGCGGATGCGGCTGGGTCGGCGCGGGAACTGGTCGCGGCGGCCAAGCGGTTCGGCGCGGCGATCGACGTGCTGTCGGCCAGCGCCGCCCGCCTGGCCGACCAGCGAACCTGGCAGGGGGCCACGGCCGAGCGGTTCCGGCGCGAACAGCAGGCGCTGACCACTCATCTGAGCCTGATGAGCGCGTCGATGACGCGGATGGCGAGTGGGGCGCAAACCGTGATCGACACGATCGACCGGGACGACGTGCTCGGCGCCGCCCGGCTGGGGTCGCGGCCGGGCGGCACGACGTCGAAGCACCCGCCCGTTCACGGCTGGAACGCCGAGGACGGCACGGTCGTCGTCGACGACCAGGGCGCGTTCCAACCGGACCACGGCAACAATGACTACGGCGCGGCCGAATCGGCCCGATACATCGATCCGACGTCCGGCTACGGCGAAGCCGTCTACGCGGAAGCCATCGCCGCCGGATCGCGTTTCTCCAACGGTCCCGAGTCGTCCGAATACTTCCAGCACTATCTGGACGGCACCGGAACGGACAAGCACTACGACTCGACACGCCCGTACCGGGAGTCCCCTCATTTCAGGTCACTGGTCGATTCGGACGTGCAGGCGCAGATCAAGCAGGCCGAGGTGGCCGGGAAGAACAGCTTCGACTCCGGCTACATCTACGACCCCAGTCCGTTCCCCGACAACAAGAACTGGTACGGCGCGGTCAACGGCAGCTTCCGTCGAGTCACCGGCCGTCGGGCGGCCGACGGCAGCTGGGTGGTCACCCTCCAGATGACCAGCTACTACCAGTTCCGGAACGGGCAGCATTTCGGGCCGCTCGGTCTTGCCTCCGGGCGGATTCTGCATGACATGGAACGCCAGGGAGTCGCCAAGAACTTTCGCCTGCTCGGCACCGGAACGATTGTCTACGACAGCCACGTGGATCCGGACCGGCGGCGCACCAGCGAAGTGGGGTAGGTGGACGGGGTTGGTCTTGGCACACTCCATTTCTTCCACGTCGATTGCGCGCTTACCTTCCAACGGATCTACGTGTTCTTGTGTTGGAGGTCCATACCCGATACGTACACGTCCTCGGCCAGATTTCTGGAACCCCACAGGGCCGGTTGCGGCGCAAGCTCAGCGGCCCGCCGGTCACCGTGACGACGCCGGGGATTGGCTACCGGATCGCCTGACCGGCGCCGCCTGGCGGTCACGTCTTCCAGGCTTGTTTCTGGCTCTCCACGTAACGGCGGAAATCCTCGGCCATGTCGAAGCCCTGGCTGGTGGCGAGCCACTGCTGCTGGAGGCCGTCCAGCGTGGCGATGGTCAGGCGGACCAGGTTGCCCACCGGGGTGTCCGGCCGGAACTCGCCGTGTGCCAGGCCGAATTCCACCGCGGCGGTGAGCCAGATGGTGAGGCTGTCGTAGTGGTTGAGGATCCAGTCGTGTGCGGGATGGGTGGGGTCCAGGGCCTCAGCGGAGAGGGTGACGAACAGGCGCACGATGGGCGGGCGGGCGGCGTTGCGGGCGACGAGGCCGGTCAGCGCGTCGAAGGCGGACCAGCCCAGTGGGGCCGCGCCGTCGACCTCGAGTCGGGTGCCTTCGGTCTCCTCGCGGTACTCCAGCGCAGCGGTGAGAAGTGCGACCTTGGACGGGAAGTGGTGCAGCAGGCCGGCTTGGCTGAGGCCGGCGTGCTGGGCGACCTGGGCCACCGACGTGCCGCGGTACCCGGACGACGCGAACAGGTCCAGCGCGACCTCGAGGACGCGGGTCCGCGCATCGTCACCGGCCGCGCTGGCGCGTTCGGTGAGCGTGTGGCGGTACTGACGGGGGAACGACACGGTGACGAGGTTACCTACCGGCCCGCTCCGGCCGGACCACGTCGAGGCGCACGTCGCCGAGGCCGCGGGCCACCACCAGCCGGCCGCCGTCGAGCGGGGCCCAGCCGTCGGCTGTCCATCGGCGGAGCACCCTCGGGTCCAGCGTCACCCGGACAGCACGGCGTTCGCCCGGCGCGACATGGTCGGCCACCGCCCAGCCGGCCAGCCGGATCGGGTCGTCGTCGGGTCGCAGGTAGACCTGCACGATCTCGCGGGCGGTGCGGACGCCCGTGTTCTCGATGTCGACGACGAGCGCGTCGGGGCCGTCCGGCTCGGCACGGTGGTAGGTCCAAGTGGTCCAGCCGAGGCCGTGGCCGAACCAGAACAGCGGGGTGGCCGACGTCCAGCCGCGGTAGCCCACGCGCAGGCCCTCGGTGTACTCGAGCACACCGTTCACCGGGACGGGCGACCACGCGGGGCCGTCGCCGTCCGCGGCCGGGAAGGTGGTGACCAGTCGGCCGGTGCCTTCGCGACGGCCGAGCAGCACGTCGGCCACGGCGTGACCGCCTTCCTGGCCCGGTAGACCGGCCCACAGCACGGCGTCGACCTCGTCGAGCCACGGCATCAGCACCGGCGTCGCGGCGTTGACGACCACGGCCGTGCTACGTGCGGCGGCGGCGACGGCGCGGACGAGGTCGTCCTGCCGGCCGGGCAACGCGAGGGTCGTCTTGTCCTTGGCCTCCATCTCCTGCTCCGGGGTCAGGCCGACCACGACCACCGCTCGCTCGGCGCCGGCGGCGGCCGCCGAGGCCGCGTCGATGGCGTCCTGGTCCGGGACGGGCACCCGGCGAGCGACGAGGGCGGCGGTACCGGCGGGCACGCCCACGTCCGGCGGTCGGCGGGTGGCGACGAGCCGGCTGCCCGGCGCCGCGGGGAGCCGGACGGTCCAGTGCGGCGGGTCGAGAACTGCGAAGCCGATGTCGGTGGTGTCGAGTGTGATCTCGTGGCTGTGGTCGCCGAGTTGCACGGTCCACCTGCCCGTGCCGATCACGCCGACTTCCACCTCGCCGGGATCGGTCAGGGTCAGGTCGGCGGAGAGCGCCACACTCGCGGCGCCGTCGTGCGGTCCGCCTTCCAGGTCGAGGAGCAGCGACGGCACCGGTTGGCGGGTCGAAGCCTGCTCGGTGCCGTCGGCCTGGTGGCTGGTGACCCGGATGCCGGGTGCGCCGGTCTCGGGGTCCGAGACGAACCCCGGGTCCGCGGGCTCGGGCGTCGTGCGCACCTCGACGCCGTCGAGCACAGTGAGCCGGTCACCGAGCGCCGCGTGCAGGCCGTCCGCGATGCTCACGACGTGTGGCGGGCGAACCTGGGCGGACCCGCCGCCCTGGGCGACTGTCCGTAGGGCGTGCCGGCCGATCAGCAGCAACGGCGAGTCCCCGAACGGGATCACGTCGCCGCCGGTCAGCACCGTCATCCCGGCCGCCGCGACCGAGCGGAGGTGTTCGCGGCGTGCGGGACCGGCCGGGTCCACAGCGGGCCTTGGCGGGCGGCCGTCGACCCGGGACGCAAGTCGCAGCAGGCGGCGGACGTGGTCACGAACGACATCCTCGCCGACCTCGCCGGCGCGTATCGCGGCGATCAGCGCGTCGCCCCATGGCCCGGACGGTCCGGGCATCACCAGGTCGAGCCCGTTCGCGGCGGCCGCGGTGCTCTTGGTGGCGAACCAGTCGGACATCACCAGGCCGTCGAAGGCCCATTCGCCCTTCAGCACGTCGTTGAGCAGCTCGTCGTGCTCGGTGGCCGGCACACCGTTGACGTCGTTGTACGCGGCCATGATCGTCCATGGTCGCGCATCCGCCACGAGCATCTCGAAGGGCAGCAGATACACCTCGCGCAGCACCCGACCGTCCACTTGGGAGTTCACGGTCATCCGCTCGGTTTCGGACTCGTTGGCCACGAAGTGCTTCGGGCAGGCGCCCACGCCGGCCTCCTGCAACCCCCGGACATATCCGGTGGCCAGTGCGCCCGTCAGCAGGGGGTCCTCGGAGAACGCCTCGAACAGCCGCCCGCCCAGCGGCGTTCGGTGCAGGTTGACCGTCGGGCCGAGCGCGACGTCGACACCCTGGGCTCGGGCTTCCTCGGCGAGCAGGCCACCCACCCCGTGCGCCACCCGAACGTCCCATGTGGACGCGATCAGGGTCGCGTTGGGCAACAAGGCCACCGGACGCCCACCGGAGAACACCGGCCCGCGCACACCGGAAGGTCCGTCGGAGAACGACAGCGGCTGTAGGCCGATGGACGACTCGCCGTGCAGCTCGAACATCGCCGCCCCGGTCAGCAACCGGACCGATGTGGCGAGATCCAGCCTGTCCAACAATGCTTCCAGGTTCACAGTCAGTCCTATCGCACCGAACGGATGGGCAGGATGGCGAGCGCGCCGAGCACACCGATGACGCCGGCGCCGACGAACAGCGCCGAGTAGTTCGTCGCGGCGCCGCCGGTGCCGATCGCGAGGAGGATTCCGCCCAGTGCCGCCGCCAGCGACTGCGGCAAGGCGTTCGCGATGTTCATGACACCCAGGTCCTTCGCGGTGTTCTCCCGGTCCGGCAGGACGTCCACGGTGAGCGCGGTGTCCACCGACCAGTACACGCCGTACCCGATGCCCATGACCGCCTCGACCAGGAGGAACCCGGGGACCGTCGTCACCGTGCCGAGCAGTGCGAACGCGATGGCCAGGATGAGGATCGACACCATGACGAAGAGCTTGCGCCGTCCGGTCCGGTCCGACAGCCAGCCTCCGACCTTCGCCGTGATCACCAGGGCGATCGTGAACACCAGCACGCCCAGGCCCAGGGTGCTCGCGGCGTCGGCGGGCGCCAGGTTGATCCGCTCCTGCAGGTAGAACAGCCGGAAGCTGATGAACAGGAAGTAGGCGAGGAACACCAGGAACCGGGACAGCCACGCCCACCCGAAGTCCGGGTACCGCACCGGGTTGACCCAGAACGTGCGCAGCAGGGCCAGCCATCCGCGGGTGTCGGGTCGCTCGGTGCTGGGCTTGTCGGGTAACACGACGCAGAACACCCCGACGAGGACAAGGGCGAGGACGCCGGGCAGCACGAACAGCGCGACCATGTCGTCCACGAACCGGGCCGCGACGTAGGCGGCGGCCAAGATGCCGATGTTCTGCATGACACCGACGTTGGCGGACACCGACGCCCGCTGCTCCTGCGGCACCTGGTCGGCGATGGTCGCCAGCAACGGCGCCAGAACCGCGTTGCCCGCCAGTTGGGCCAGGCACCAGCCGGCGAGCAACACGGGCACCGACCCGGCCAGCGCGACGACGAGCATCGCCCCGGTGAACACGACCGCGCCGCCGATCATCCACGGTCGGCGCCGCCCGAACCGCGAGACCGTCAGGTCGGACAGCCGGCCGAACACCGGGTTGCCCACCAACGCGACGAGCGCTGCCACCGCCAGCACGTTGCCGTTGACCGCGGCCGCCTCGTCCCTGGGCACGAGCGTCTGCGTCTTGAGCGCCAGGCTCACGGTCACCGGGGCGAGCAGCGCCACGAACAGCCCGAACTGGGCGATCGACATGGCGGCGACGACCACCGGCCGGGCTCGTTCGGCCGGTGAGCGTGGGGCTGCGGAGGCAGTGGAGGCTGGATTGGGGCTGGCCATGGCTCGTCTCCCTTGACGACCGTATTCCGCCGACCGAGTACTCGGTTGGGGGAAGAGTACGACGTGTTCCGCCGTGACACCAGACCGTCTCGGGTGTGTGTGGGGTTCCAGAAGTCGGTCCACGCATCGGATCTGCGGCGACAGGTACGTTCGACGGGCACGGCATGGTCGCCAGCCATGTCACTGCGTCTGCTCTATCTGATCTTCCTCAGGCTCCTGGGCCCGGTGGTGTTGCTCGGCTTGATCGCCCAGACCCGCCGACGAACCATCTGCGGGACGCTGTTGGGCGCCGGGCTGGAACGCCTCTGGCAACACAGTCGAGCACGCCGGTTCTTCGCCACCGCCCGCTGGAGCACCGACCAGATGGGGTTGACCCTGGCCGATCTGATCGGCACCCGGCTACTGCCCACCGGTGCGCCGATCACCATCGCGGTCGATGACACCCTCTTCAAACGCTCGGGTAAAAAGGTGTTCGGCGTGGCCTGGCGTCACGACGGCGCCGCGAAAGGCCCCAAGTCGATCGGGTTCGGCAACTGCTGGCCCGATTATGGCGGCTCCGCCGCACCGGAAAGCTCGCACACGCAAGGGAAATGGCCGAACTCATCGCCACGCACTACCCCGATCGCACCGTGCACGTGGTCGGCGACGCAGCCTACGTCGGTGAGCACCTGCGTGGCCTAGCCACCCAGATCGCCTGGACGTCCCGGTTGAAGGTCACCTCGGTGCTACATGAGCTCACCCCACCCCACAATGGCAAGATGGGACGGCCACGCACCAAAGGCGCCCGGTTGGGCACCCCCGCTGATCTCGCGACCGCCGCGACGTGGCGCCCACCCACGTCCGCCGCTACGGACGCACCGACACCGTTGCAGCCTTACTTGAGCACTGTCCATTCAGGGCAGGTATTTCGCGGCCGAACCGGCGTCCTGCGGATCCATGACGAGGTTGCGGCCATCTGCGTGGTCCAGGTGGCAGCGGGGTGGGCGGTCGCGGCGAGGGCGTGGATCGCGATTGGGTGGGCGTTGGGGTAGCACGCCTTGTGATCGTCGGGGCCGGCGATGCTCGGGCGCACCCGCCGGCCACCTGTTACTAGAGCCCCAGTGTCTCTGCGGCCATCGCCGTTCCCTCCACCCTGGCCGAGATCTTCCCGAACGCGGTGTCCCGTGAGGTGGACTGGTCGTCGGCGAAGGGGGAGAACCCGCAGTCGTCACAGCTGCCCAGCCGGTGGACGTCGATGTATTGGGCCGCTTGCAGGATCCGATCCCTTACCTGTTCCGCGGTTTCCACCCGGGGGTCGATCGGGTCGATCACGCCGACGAAGATCCGTTGGTCGGCACGGGAGTGCTCGCCGATGATCCCGAGGACCCGAGGCGGATCGGACTCGCTGGCCAATTGCACGTAGAACTTCCCGGCATTCAGCTGGAAGAGGCTGGGCAGCAGGTCGGCGTAGTCGATGTCGAGACTGTGGGTGGAGTCCTGATCCCCGCCGGGACATGTGTGCACTCCGATGCGTGCCCGTTCGTCGTCGGAGAAGCCGTCCAGGACAAGGTTGTTCAGCGCGATGAACTGCTCAAGCACCTGCCCGCTCGGGTCGAGCTTGAGCGCGAGCCGACCCTCGGTGAAGTCCAGTTGCACCGTGTGCGCGCCGGCGTCCAGACATCGGCGGATCTCGTTGCGGGCCTCCTGAACCAGGTCCTCGATGAAGGCTTCCCTGGGATAGCCGTCGATCCCGTCGGCCGGGTAGAGCAGGCTCAGCGCGGATGGGGCGATGACGGCCTGTTTCACGGGAACGGTCGTGATGTCCATGGCCTGCTTGAGATAGCTGTCGGCGTAGACCTGGTAGCGGAACGGTCCCTTGGTGAGCAACGGAAGTTGGCGCTGATGGCCGTCGGCGAACGGGATGACGGCCCCGTTGGGCGACAGGCCGGTCATCCTGCTGAGCGGATACGTGGCGAAGCTCGGCTTGGTCTGCTCGCCGTCGGTGACAACCGGTGAGCCGGTGGCCTCGAACAGGCTGATGGTTTCCTGGAGCGCCTTGGCGTAGTGGTCTTGGAGTTCGGCGTCGTCGATGTACCCGGCCATGTGATCGGAGATTGCTCGTACCAGCTCCGGCGGCCGGGGAATGCTGCCGATCGGCTCGGTAGGCACTGTCATGACGGCTGAATCCTTCCGAAAGAGAACAGGAAGTATGACTCCCCGAGGAATTTCTCCTAAGGAAGTTCTCATCGCAGGCTGGCATCTTGATTGGTGTGACCGCTAGCTCTGATTGGGTGAAGTCGACCGGGTCGGACGAAGCGCGAGCGGAGTGGCAAGGATTTATTGCGAATTGCTCCATTGGGGAACCGACTGTTCACCTGTTGGTGCGGAAAGCGGAAGGGTGGTCGCGGATTGCTGCGGCTGTGCTCACAGCACGTCGCTTCAGGCTCGGCGTCGTGTCCTCCGAAGGGTGAAGAGTCACTCGGGCCGGTAGTGATACGTGCTTTCCCCGAAGAGAATGATTTGCGATTCCGGGTGGCGACAGCGGCGACAAGCCGGCTGTAGGGTCACGGCGCCGAGTTGAGCGCAATCCGGAGGTGACCCACGAAGATGATGGAGATCTCGAACGTCGGTAGTCCTATCGCGTTTCTCCGATTCGGGCGGACGTTGGCCGTCCTCTGTGGGCGCGTGGTTTCGCTGTGCTGGCTTGCGTTGTTCTCCCGTCGGCGAAAAGGACTGTTTGACGCCTGGTTGACCGACACTGTGGTCGCGCTTGGCCCGGCTTACGTCAAGGCGGCTCAGTTGTTGGGCACTCGGGCCGACCTGCTGTCGCCGCGAGTCTGTCGCGCGTTATCCCGCTTGTACGACAGCGTCCGTCCGATGCCCTCGCGCGCCGCGACCGAGTTGCTGTCGGCGCGGTTTCCCGACACTCCAGCCGACCTTGTGGGCTCGGGCAGCATCGCCTGCGTGTACCGCCTTGGCGATGTCGCGGTGAAGCTACGCCGGCCGGGGATCGAACGCGCACTGACCCGTGACCTCGCGGTCATGCGAAAGCTGACGCGAGCGCTGTCCAAGGCGCCGATGCTGCGCGGTGTCCCCGTTGTCGACATCGTCGACCAGATCACCGAGAGCGTGCACGCACAGCTCGACCTCACCAGGGAAGCCAATGCCCTCAAGGGGTTCCGCGAAGCCATGAACAGTGTGGCCGGTGTGACCGTGCCCGCTGTCCGCCAAGATATGTCCACCGAGGACTGTCTCGTCATGGGGTTCGTCGACGGCCTTGTCCGTCGAAGCCCCGCGGAACTGGCCGAGCCCGAAAGTCAGCTGGCGGTGCTGACCGCGCTGCGTGCCGTGTACCGGATGCTGTTCCTGGATGGCGTCGTACACTGCGACCTGCATCCGGGCAACCTCTACTTCCGTGCGGACGGCACGATCGTCATCCTGGACGCCGGTTTCACCGTCACGCTCACAGACCTGGCACGCGAGAAGTTCGCCGCGTTCTTCTACTGCATGAGTCAGGGCGACGGCGAGGCATGTGCGGACATCGTGCTGTCAACGGCCCAGCGGGCAGCCAAGTCTGACGCCGACGGCTTCCGGGTGGAACTGGTCAAGCTGATCGAGGGCAGCGCTGGCCGGCCCGCCGCCGAGTTCGACCTCGTGTCCTTCGCGGCCTCGCTGTTCGACCTGCAACGGCGATACGGGTTCTACGCCGACCCGCAGTTCGTGTTCCCCATCCTCTCCCTGCTGGTGCTGGAGGGCACCATCCGCCGGTTCCATCCGGCGGTCGACTTCCAGGGTGCGGCAAAGCCGTTCCTGATGACCGCCCTGATCGAACGTGTCCTGGTCGCTGGGAAGGAGACTCCGTGAGCGCCACGTTGGCGTCGAGGTTGCTGCGTCAGAACTTCGACCAGGTGGACTTCGGCCGGCGCAGGTTCCGGTTACGTGCTGGGGTGTCGCGCGACATCCTGGAGTCGGCCGCGATGGCCTTCCTGACCGGGCTCAACGCCGCATTCGACGACGGGGACATCATCGCGTTGTTGGCCGTGGTCGAGCCAGAGCGCCGTGGTTTCGCATTCGAGGGCGCCGGCATGGGCTGTGCCCTGCTGGACCTGCTGACTGGCGCACGCGGGCGACGTGTCGGGCGCTTGCTCGACGGCCCCGCCCGTGAGTACCCGCACCTGGTGCACGTCGGCATCGGGTGGGCATACGCGCGGCTGCGGCTGCGTCCCCGCATCTGGCCGCGGACCGCCAACCCGTTGTTCCGCTGGCTGGCCTGGGACGGATTCGGCTTTCACCAAGGCTTTTTCGATTCTAATCGGGTGGTCGGGGCGCAGCGGACCGAACGCGGCCTCGGCAGCACCGCGAGAGCGATCCGCGACCAGGGACTTGGCCGGGCGCTGTGGTTCCACGAATGCGCCGACCCGGAGGGGGTGGCGTTGCGGATCAACGAGTTCCACCCGCAACGGCACGCCGACCTGTGGAGCGGCGTCGGCCTCGCGGCCACCTACGCCGGCGCCGCCGATCCCGACGAGCTGTGCCAGCTGGTCACTTCGGCCGGCCGATACCGGGCCCACCTGGCTCAGGGCTGCGCGTTCGCCAGCAAGGCGAGGCTGATCAGCTCCGTGGTGCCCGCGCACACCGACAAGGCCGCGCAGGTGCTCGCCGGGGTCACCGTCGCGCGAGCGGCGGACTGGACGGACCAGGCGCTGGCCGCGCTAGGCCCCGAACCGTCCACACCCGAGGACTACCAGCGGTGGCGCGCCGAGATCAGGCGCCTATGGGAGAGGAGCAGCTGAGGCGATGAGGTCCTTGCTGAGTCGAAATATCACCCGGCTGACCGCGCTGCTCTGCTGTGGTGTCGTCTTCGTGCTCGCCGTCGCGCCGCAGGCATCGTCGGCCGAACAGGCCGCGCTAGCCAAACGGTTCTCCTTCACCAGCCACCCGGTCGGGCCGCCGGACCGGCCGGGCGAGCGACGGCTGCGCACCGTCGCGCCTGCCTACGGAGGGATCCAGTCCTGGATCTCCTCGGTGGGCGCCTCGGTCGCGCTGTTCTCGGTCGACGGCGGCTCGCTGGCCCGGGACGTGTGCCTGGTCGATCCGCGCACCGACACCGTCACCATCCAGCCGGCGCCCACCACTGGCACGCGGTACCAGCCGTTCACCCTGGTCCCGACCGGATTGTCCATGCCGTCCTACGCCGCGCCGATGGGCTGTCTGCCGGTCGACCTCAACGAGGACGGCTGGCAGGACGTCGTGGTGTACTACTGGGGACGCTCGCCGGTGCTGTTCATGCGCACCCCGGGGGCGCCGCCCGCAGCGGCGGCGTTTCGCCCGCGGGAGCTGGTCACTCCGTGGCAGGTGTGGAACACCAACGCCGCCACCATCGGCGACTTCGCCGGAGACGGCCACGTGGATCTGGTGTTCGGCAACTACTTCCCGGACGGCGCACGGGTGCTCGACCCGACCGCGAACCAGCCTCAACTGGTGATGAACGACTCGCTGTCGCACGCGGTGAACGGGGGAACGCTGCGCCTGTTCAAGTTCGCGGGCGGCGGCGGATTCACCGAAGTGCCCGAGGCTTTTCCGCCGCAGGCGCGCACCGGATGGACGCTGGCTCTGGCGGCGCAGGACCTCGACGGCAGCGGGCTGCCCGATCTCTACGTGGGCGAGGACTTCGGACCGGATCACCTGTTGGTGAACCGGTCCACCCCGGGACACATCTCCTTCACCACCGCGCTGGGTGTCCGGCATCTGGCGACACCCAAGTCGATGGTGCTGGGCAACGGTTCGTTCAAGGGCATGGGGGTCGCGTTCACCGACCTGGGCAACACCGGCGTGCCGGACATCCTGGTCAGCAACATCACCGAGCCCTATGCGCTGCAGGAAAGCAACTTCGTGTTCCGCACCAATGACAACCGGGCCACCGTTGGCGAGCGGCTGCGGCAGGGGGTGGCCCCCTACGACGACCACAGCGAGGAACTTGGCCTGGCCCAGTCGGGCTGGTCGTGGGACGTCAAGGCGGCCGACTTCGACAACTCCGGCACCAACGAGGTGATGCAGGCGACCGGGTTCGTCAAGGGCACGGTGGACCGGTGGGCGCAGTTGCAGGAGACCGCGATGTCCAACGACCTCGTGCTCAGTCATCCCGAGCTGTGGCCGAGGTTCACCGAGGGGACGGACCTGTCCGGACATGACCACAACACGTTCTTCGTGCGTGGCCCCGACGGTCGGTTCGTCAATATCGCCGACCTGATCGGGGTGGGCACCGACGCGGTCAGCCGGGCGTTCGCGATCGGTGACGTCGACGGCAGCGGTCGGCTGGACTTTGTGGTTGCCAACCAGTGGGCGCAGTCGACCTTCTACCGCAACACTTCCCCGGCCGGCGCGTTCGTGGGCCTACGGTTGCGGCAGCCTGCGGGCGACGGTCAGTGCGCCGTGAACCCGGATGCGTTGACGCGGCCGGCCATCGGAGCGGAGGCTGCGTTGGCGTTGCCCGGCGGTGGTTCCCAGTTGCAGGAGCTCTATCCGGCCAACGGCCACAACGGTGTCAACGCGCCGGATCTGCTGTTCGGTCTCGGCAAGCACCCGGCGGATTCGGCGGCCCTGCGGATCAGATGGCGGGACGGGTGCGGGCGCCAGCACGTCAAGACCTTGTCACTGCGACCAGGTTGGCACCAGCTACGCCTGCAACCCGACGGCAGCATAGGAGAGGACAAGTGACGACCGCGACTCGCGACCGCCGCAGCGCCGCACTGCGCCGCTTCGGCCTGTCGATCACCGCGCTGACCGTGCTCGGCCACACCGTGCTCGGTTTCGAGCAGGCATACATCACCCCCGTGGTCTCGGTACTTGCCGCGCTGGCAACGGAAATCCTCCTCGATTCCGTCGAGGCGGCCAGCGAGGGCCGCCGGCCGCGCTACCTGGCCGGCTTCGGCGCGGTGCTCGATTTCCTCCTTCCTGCCTACATCACCGGCGTGGCCTGCGCGATGCTGTTGTACGCCAATGCTGCGCTGATGCCCACCCTGCTCGCGTCCGTCGTGGGGGTGGCCAGCAAGTACGTGCTGCGGATGCGGGTCGGCGGGCGGATGCGGCACGTGCTCAACCCCAGCAACACCGGCATCGTCGTGGTGCTGTTGCTGTTTCCGTGGGTCGGTATCGCGCCGCCGTACGAGTTCACCGAGTGGGTGACCGGCTGGTGGGGCGCGGTCGTGCCAGCGCTGCTACTGATCGCAGGCACCATGCTCAACGCGAAGCTCACCGGCAAGATTCCGCTGATCCTCGGCTGGCTCGGCGGATTCGTCGCGCAGGCCCTGCTGCGCGCGGCCGTCACCGACATCTCGCTGGTCAGCGCCCTGCTGCCGGTGACAGGCACGGCGTTCATCCTGTTCACCAACTACATGATCACCGACCCCGGCAGCACCCCGGTCGGCGCCCGCAACCAGGTGTTGTTCGGCCTGACCACGGCCGCGGTCTACGGCGTCCTGGTGCAGGTGCACGTGGTGTTCGGACTGTTCTTCGCCTTGGTGATCGCATGTGTGCTGCGTGCCATGGCACTCGTGGTCGCCGGGTGGCGGCAGCCGCAATCCACCGCCGTCGTCGCACCTGACCGGGTCGCGGTGTCCGAAAAGTCCGTACCGGTACGTGAGCCGGCGTGAGCGGCGCCGAACGCGGCGAGCCGATCGCGGTGGTCGGCATGGCCTGCCGATACGCCGACGCCGACGACCCGATCCGGTTGTGGGAGACGGTGCTGGCTGGCAGGCGGGCATTCCGCCGCCTTCCGCCGCAGCGGGTCGACCTCGCCGACTACTTCGACCAAGACCCGACCGCCCCGGACCGGATCTACAGCACCCAGGCGGCCGTGCTGGCGGACTGGCGGTTCGACCGGTCGGCGTTCCGGATCCCGGGTCGGGTCTTCCGGGCGGCCGACCCGGTGCACTGGCTCGCCTTGGAGACCGCGGATCGGGCGCTGCGCGACGCCGGCCACCCGATGGGGCAAGGGCTGGACCGCGACCGGGTCGCCGTCGTCGTTGGCAACAGCCTCGGTGGCGAGGTCACCCGGGCTCGCACGCTTCGACTGCGATGGCCTTACGTGCGGGGAATTCTCGAATCCACCCTGCCTGTCGCCGATCGGGACGCGGTCATCGATCGGGTTGCCCAGCGCTACCTGTCGGCGTTCCCCGAGGTGGACGACGAGACGCTGGCCGGCGGGCTGGCCAACACCATCGCCGGCCGGATCTGCAACCAGTTCGACTTTCACGGCGGCGGATACACAGTGGACGGCGCCTGCGCGTCCTCGATGCTTGCGGTGATCACGGTGTGCCGTGCGCTGCGCGACGGCAGCGCCGACTTCGGCATCGCCGGCGGTGTGGACCTGAGCCTGGATCCGTTCGAATTGGTCGGGTTCGCCAAGACCGGTGCGCTCGCGGCCGAGGACATGCGCGTGTACGACGAGCGATCGGCCGGATTCTGGCCCGGTGAGGGATGCGGGATGCTCGCGTTGATGCGAGCCAGCGACGCCCGTGCTGCCGGGGCCCTGGCATACGCGGAGATCCTCGGTTGGGCAACGTCGTCCGACGGTCGGGGCGGCATAACCCGGCCGGAGGTCGACGGCCAGGTTCGCGCGCAGCGTCTCGCCGCGGGCATGGCCGGTGTCCATCCCGCCGACATCGGCCTGTACGAGGGCCACGGCACCGGCACGGCCGTCGGGGACGCGGTCGAACTCGCCGCGCTCAACCACGTGCGGGCCGAGGCGTCGAAACCAGCCGCGCTCGGTTCGGTCAAGGCCAACATCGGGCACACCAAGGCCGCCGCGGCGGTGGCGGGGGTCATCAAGGTCGCGCTGAGCATCGCGTCGGGCGTGCTGCCACCGACGACGGGCTGCCGGTCTCCGCACTCGGGGCTTGGCGACGGGCTGCGCGTGCTCGCCGATCCCGAGCCGTGGGCGCCAGGACACCGGATCGCCGGGGTGAGCGCGATGGGCTTCGGCGGCATCAACGCCCACCTCGTGCTGGGCGAGGCCGACTCGCCGAGGCCGGTGCCGTCGATCACGGTCGGCGCGCGGGTCCCCGACGTCGAGGTCGTCGCGGTGAGCGGGAGCGACACGGCAAGCGTTCGTGCCGTGCTCGACCGGATCGCCGAACGGGCCCCGCGACTGTCCCGGGCCGAGCTGCATGACCTGGCCTGCCAGCTTGGTCGTCTCACACCGGCTGGGCCGGTCCGCGCGGCGGTGCTCGCGCGCACTCCCGAGGAGCTCGGTGCTCGCAGCGAGCGCGCCGCCCGCGCGTTGAGCGACCTGGCCAAGGGCGTGCTCTGGACGTCTCCGGGGGTATGGCTGGGCAACGAGGTGGCTGGCCGGGTCACGTTGCTGTTCCCTGGCCAGGGGGTGAACACCAATCGACCAGTCGACACGGCCCTGGTCCAACCGGAAGTCCACCGGTCCAGTCTGTCCGCAGTGGACAGACTGGACGAGCTGGGGGTGACGGCCACCGCCGCCATCGGCCACAGCCTCGGCGAGATCACGGCGCTCGTGTGGGCCGGTCGACTGTCCAGACAGGACGGTGAGCGGCTGGTTCGGGAGCGCGGCCGGCTGATGGCGGAGCTGGGCGTCCGGGACACCGGGATGCTGGCGGTCGAGACCGACGCGGCGGGCGCTCGGACCCTGTGCGAGGGCACCGGACTGGTTGTCGCGGTTGACAATGGCCCGCTAGCACAGGTGTTGGCGGGACCGGTGTCCGAGCTCCGCGTCGCCGCGAAGCGGGCCGGCGTCGCGGCCACGATGCTTCCGGTCTCACACGCCTTCCACTCGGCGGCGATGGCTGAATGCCGTGAACCGCTGCGCACGGTGCTGCGCACTATGGTGTTCCAGCCGGCGTCACGATCCGTCGTGTCTACCGTGTACGGTCGGGCGCTCGGCGATGACGAGGACCTCGTGGCGGCGCTGGTCGCCCAGGTGCTCGCTCCGGTCCGATTCTGGCCGGCCGTCCAGAGTGCGCTGGCCGATACCGACCTGTTCTGCGAGGTCGGACCGGGGCACGCGTTGACCACACTGGTCGCCGCGGGCACGCGGACGGCCGCCGTGAGCATGGACATCGGAAGTGACCATGCGGCGGCGCTGTTCGCCGCCTCGGCGGCCAAGGATCTCGCGCCGCTGTTCGCCGGACGCTTCTCCCGACCGCTAGATCTCTGGCGGGATCCGGAGTTTCTCGCCAATCCATGTTCGGCCACCCCGGCCGCCGCGCCGCCACCCCGGCCAGTGCCACCCCTGGTGCCGGCACGGTTGGAGCCGGCCGCCGTCGTCACCGCGCTGCTCGCCGAAGCCATCGAACTGGACCCCATGCTCATTCGGTCGGACACGACCCTGCTCGGTGATCTGAACCTCAGCTCGTTGCGAACGACCCAACTCGTCGCGGCGGCGGCCGTCGCCCTCGGTCGCCGGGCCCCGGCCGGAGCCGAGCGCCTGATCGACGCTACCGTCGCCGACCTGATAAGCACGATCGAGAGCCTGCCGGCCGCCGGCGGCGGCGAAGATCAGCGGATACGTGGTGTGGCGCCATGGATCCGCTGCTTTCATGAGACGTTGGTGCCTACCACCCTTCCAGCAGAACCGGCTGAGGTCGTCTACCTGCCGGACCCGGAGGATGTCGATGCGGTGCTCGAGGCTGGACGCACCGCGTTACGGACGAAGGCTCTGGTCGTGCTGACCCACGATCCGGCGCTGAGCGGGTTCCTGCGTTCTGTGCATCTCGAACACCCTGATGTCGGTATCACGCTGGTGCGGGTACCGCGTGGACACGTGGATCCGTTGCGGGTGGGAGCTGAGCCCGGCTGTTGGCAGGAACTCATCGTTGGCACGGACGGCACGCTCAGCGAGCCTGTTGAGCGACTGCTGCCGCGTCTCGGGTCGGTGGACCGGATCCCGTTTGGCGCCGACGACGTGGTGCTGGTCAGCGGCGGCGGCCGGGGAATCGGCTACGAATGCGCCCGCGCGCTGGCCAAGGCGACCGGTGTCGCGCTGGCGGTGATCGGACGTTCGTCGCCGGAAACCGACGAGTCGCTACGCGTCAACCTCGACCGGTTGCGGTCCGAGGGGATCCGGGTGGCTTATCGGTCCGTCGACGTCGCCGACTGCGACGCGGTCCGGGCGGTACTGGCCGAACTCGGCCCCGTTGACGCGATTCTGCACGCGAGCGGGATCAACGAGCCGGCCGGCTTCGACCACCTCGGCGCCGAGAAGGTGCGACGGCACCTGCGGCCCAAGGTCACCGGCCTGCGCGCGCTACTGGCGGCGGTGGACCCGTCCCGGCTGCGGCTGGTGGTCTGCTTCGGCTCGGTAATCGGCCGGCACGGGCTACCCGGCGAGTCCCACTATGCACTGGCCAACGGCGTCCTGCGGGCCGCTGCCGAACGGCTTGCGCAGTGTAGGGTGCTCAACATCGAGTGGTCGGTGTGGTCCGGCGCCGGCATGGGGGAACGGCTGGGCGTCGTGGATCGCCTCGCGGATTCCGACGTCACACCGATCCCCGTCAGCGAGGGCGTCGAACTGTTCCTCCGACTGCTGTCCACACCGGACCTTCCGGTCACGGTGTCGGTGCGCGGCCGGCTCGGACCGGGTGCGTCGTCCGAGCTCGCCGGCCGTTTCCTGGAACGGGTGCGGGTGCACCACCCCGGGATCGAGCTGATCGCAGACTCGGCCCTGTCCGTGCGGCGGGACCCGTGCCTACGCGACCACCGGCTCGACGGGCTCACCCTGCTCCCCGGCGTGGTGGGCGTGGAAGCCATGGCACAGGCCGCTTCCGCGCTGGTCGGTCGGGCGCTGACCGTGGCTGAGCGGGTCGAACTGGTCAAGCCGGTGATGATTACCGACACCGGCGAGCGGACTGTCCGGGTCTGTGCGCTGCTCGAGGGCAACGTGATCTCCACCGTGCTGCGCAGCGACGAGACCGATTTCCAGATAGATCACTTCAGTGCGACTTTTCCCTTGTCCGTCAGCGAAAATCTGCCATGTGCGATCACTGTGGACAGTGGCCCCGTAGTGGACGCCGACGAGCTGTACGGGCCAGTGTTCTTCCATGCCGGCCAGTTCCGCCGCGTTGCCGCCGTGTCGCTACCGGATCCGCGATCGTGCCGTGCGACAGTGACTGCGGACGGGGGATGGTTCGACTCGGTGTTCGGTAGCCCCACGGTGAACGACGCCAGCGTGCATGTCCTTCAGGCGTGCGTCCCGCACCGCCGGCTGCTGCCGCTGGGCTGTGACCGGATCGAGGTTGATCCGAGTGCTGTGGGCACGCTGGACCTGCGCGCCGTGGAACGCGCGTGCGCAGGTGGCCGGTACACCTGGGACGTGGTGGCCACCGACGCCTCGGCGCGTGTCGCCGTCCGGTGGACCGGCTTGCGCCTGCTCGACATCGGACCGCTGGCACGGGCCCGGCCATGGCCGGCAGCGCTGCTCGCGGTCATGCTCGAACGAGCCGCGACGGGGCTCGGGTTGGATCCGTCGCTGCGGGTGTCGGCGCACGAACCGTTGTCCATCACGGTGACCGCCGACCACCCCGCGGCCTGCGACTGGCAACCTGTCGGCCCGTGGCGGGAACCAGCCGACGCGGACCTGCTCACCGAGCTGTCCGGGCCGTGTCCCGAGCCGCCGGACACGCTGGCCGCCCGAGTGCGGACCGCCACTCGCTGTCTGGACCGGATCGGCTCGGCGGGGTTGCGGTTCGCCGGGATCTACGACGGCGGCTGGCTGCTGCTGAAATCGGCCGACGCGGTGGTGGCCTCTGTCGTCGTCACCGTCGCCGGTGTCACCGGTCCGGTGGCCGTTTCCGTACTGACGACCGGAGGACGCCGATGACGCGGACCTACGACTACCGGCACGTGATCACCCTGGAGGAGACCAACCTCGTCGGCAACGTCTACTTCACCCACTACCTGCGGTGGCAGGGGCACTGCCGAGAGCGGTTCCTCGCCGACAACGCACCGGGGATCCTGGCCGCTCTCACCGACGGCTTCGCCCTGCTGACCACCGCCTGCGGCTGCGAGTACTTCGGCGAACTGAGCGCCAACGACACCGTCGAACTGCGCATGACGCTGACCGAGCTGGACGGCAACCGAGTCGGCATGGCCTTCGAGTACTTCAAGGTCGATATGGCCGTGCCGCTGTTGGTCGCCAGGGGCACCCAGCGCGTGGCGTGCGTGGTGCGCGGCCCAGCCGGGCTGGAGCCGGTCACCGTGCCCGGCGAGTTGCGCTCCGCCCTGTCGCCCTACTTGAATTTTCACTAGTACACTGGGGCGGTGACCAGCCACGAGCGCAACTACCGTCAGTACTGCGGGCTGGCCGTCGCGCTAGACGCCGTCGGGGAACGCTGGACGCTGCTGATCGTGCGCGAACTGCTGACCGGCCCTCGGCGATACAACGACCTGCTGGCTGGCCTGCCGGGGGTGGGCACGAACCTGCTGGCCGACCGGCTGAAGAAACTGTGCGCAATGGATGTCGTCGAGCGCCAGGACACCGGTTACCGGCTAGGACCGAGGGGCGAGCAGCTGCGCGAAACGGTGCTGGCGCTGTCGAAATGGGGCATCTCGCAGCTCGGCGAGCCCCGCGAGGACATGGTGGCCCGGCCGCAGTGGGGGCTGCTGGCCGTGCAGGCCATGGCCGACGCCGGCCGGCTGCCCGAGGTCAGCGAGAGCTATGAGTTCCGGATCGACGACGAGGTATTCCACCTCGTCGTCGATCGGGGTGCGTTGTCCGTCGCACGAGGGGCCGCCGCCGATCCCGCGCTGGTCATTCACACCGACGCGACCACGTTCATCCGCATCGGCGCCGGTGTGCTGGGCCCGTTCGAGGCCGTGGCGACCGGCAGGCTCGCGCTCAGCGGCGACCAGGAGGCCGTGTTGCGGTGCTCGTTGGTGCTTGGGCTGACCGGACCCGGTTCACACCGGCCGGCGTGAACCGGGTCCGAGTCGGTCGTCGATCAGAGCCCGCCGACCTTGACGGGGAACTTCTCGATCGTCGCGACCGTCACGTCCGGGTTCTCAAGATCTATCAGGTCGACCGGGTTCTGCAGCTGGTACAGGTCGCCCCTGGGTGGGAACTGGGTCAGCGTGCCGATCAGCTTGGCGGGGTCCTTGGTGGTCAGAATCAGGGGCTCGTAGGCCTTGCGGGACTGGATTCCCGCCATCTGCAGCATGCGTTCCGGCTGTTCGATGACCATGGTGAAGCTCAGCACCATGATCTGCTCGTACTTCGGCGGGAAGCGCTGGGTGAGCCGCAGCAGGCTCTTGGCGTCCACGTCTACATCGTTCTGCTCGATCGTGATCGAGCCGCCGCCCGCCTTGTCGCTCAGGTCGCCGGGCAGTTCGGCGGAGACCTTGTGGCCGACGACCCGCAGTCGCACCGAATTGATCGGGTCGTCCGGGTTGACGTCGACCCGGACCTTGATGCCACCCCTGAAGTCCACGGTCACCAGCGAGGTCCTGATCCGCAGTGGAGTGTTGATCGCCAGGCAGCTGCACGGGATCTCGGCGCCGATCGGCGGCAGTCCGCCAGGCAGCGGGGCAGCTTGCGCGGCCGGCCCGCCGATGAGGCTGCTGGCCGCGATGCCGGCCATTGCCGCGGCGGCGCTGCCCTTGAGGAAGTCCCGCCGGTCCGGGCCACCGCCCGCCTGGGGATTCTCGTCGCCACGGGAATCAGGGTCGTTAGGAGTGGGCATCATCGTCCTCCACGTGAGTGTCGGCATCGAGTCAGCTTGAATTTAGGATAGTTGCCCGGCGTGTCGGGAGGGTAGGCGGCAAGGTCGACCCGGTTGTGTCTGCTCTTGTAGCCCACGGTGATGAGCAGGTCTCGGCCTCACCTATCTGTGTTGCTGTCGTCTGCACTCGTGTGGGTGACGGCGTCATTTCCGTCAGGAAACGAGGCGCCGATCAAGTGGTCGTGCGAGTCACTCGACACGGTGAACCTTCGGACCGGCAATCAGTCCATGTGCTTCTCTCGGGGAGAGGGCACAGGACACAGTGGAGTTTTCGATGAGTCAGACCCGACGTCGCTTCATCGCGGGTGCCATGCTGCTCCCAGTCATGGCCAGGAGCGGCGTCGCAACCGCCGCCACAACCGGAACAGGCGCGAGAACAGCACTGCCGACGCTGCCGCCGGTCTCGCTGGACGGTGGATGGAGCGAGACCGCGCTGACTGCACTGACCGTTAGCGTCCTAGACAAACACGGCATCACCTTCAGCACGATCGCCCCCGCCATGCCGCTCAACAGCCAGGATGGGCAGTTGGGCGTGCACTACCCGATCAAGACCGGGCAGGTGGCCCTGGATCTGACCAGCGGCAGCGCGAACTTCGACGGTGGTATCGCGTTCAGCAGGGACGACGCGAGCCTGACCTTCACCGAACTCGTCATCGACCTGGGCACACAAACAGTCAGTGCCGTGTCCACTGTCAATACCACCGCGGCGCCGCGAACTGAGGTCGCCACGTTCACGATCCTCGACGCCAAGGTGAGCGCCTCGGCCACCGACATCACCCTGGGTGGCTTGAGGCTTCGGCTGACCAAGGAATCCGCCGATGCCTTCCAGACGACCTTCGGCACGGCGATCTTCGCGGTCGGCCACCCCTATTCCGACACCGCAGGGCTGGGCATGCTCATGCCGGCATCCTTTCCCAGTCAGGGGTGCCGCACCACGGCCGAGGCGTCGGCGCAACGGCCCGACCGATCTCTTCCGCCAGTTGGGTCGCCGCAGGGACCGCGTCGGCTTGGGAGCGTAGAAACTCGGCCCACGTGACGGTCGCCCGGCTCGGAGCCGGGTCGACACCGGCTGCCTTGAGTGTCTCCCACACGGTCGAAGGCACGAGTGTGATGCCGAGGAGGGTGAGTTCTCCGTGGATGCGCCGATAGCCCGACGAAGAGTTCTCGGCAGCCAGGCACAGGACAAGGCGAAGGAACGACGCGACGGTGCGCGGACGCCCAGGTTTACGGTGCTGGTGCGCCCGAGCATGGCGACGCTTCACCAGCAGGGACAGGTGGGCGACTGATACTCACACCTTGAAGGTGTCTTCGAGTGCCAGCCGCACACCCGTCGGTGTTGCCCATGTTTTGTGTGCCCCCGGAGGGACTCGATACCTGCGTATTTGCCGATCGTGTCCATGGACACGAACCGGCGCGGCAGTGGCGCGCCCGGTGAACCAGTCGGCTCAGGGGTAGACGCCCGCGAGCCGGTCGACGATGTTGGGCCGCTGCCAGGTCACCGCGTTCCGGTCGAGCAGTCCGAACTGGTCGTTGCCGACGCCGGTGGAACCGTTGTCCCACACCATGACCTTCTGCCCATACTGTTTGGCGTAGGACGCGATGTGCGTCTCGTAGTTGGCCACCTCGTCGGAGTTGTCGCCGCCGTTGTACGGCTTCACGGTGGCGCCGAACTCGGTCCAGACCACGTGGATGCCCCTGCTGGTGAACAGCTGGTTCGCGTGGTCGACGTCGCCGTCGGGCAGGTAGTTCATGGAGCCGTCCCACGTCAGGTAGTTCGGGTCCGTCTCCGAGCAGAAGGCCCACGGGTTGTAGGTGTGCACCGACACCGCGACATGGCTGTCGTCGGGAACCACGAGGTTGTCCGCACCGGTCCCGGCGTTGGCGGCGTACGGCACGGCGAGCAGCCAGCGGGTGGCGTTGTTGCCGCCGGTCGCGCGGACGTCGTTGACGAAGTCCTGGTTCAGCGTGTTGATCGCCGGCCAGTTGTCGGACGTGCCGCCGCCGTAGCGGTTGCCGCCTCCTGCGTCCTGCGGCTCGTTCATCGCCTCGAACAGCAGGTGCTGGTCGTAGCCGTTGAAGGAGCCGGCGACCTGCCGCCAGATCGCGTTGAACTCCGGCTCCACCTGGGACATCCGCCCGGCGCTGGGGATCAGCCAGCTGTCCCCGCCGCCGTCGTGGTGCATGTTGATGTCGACGTACATGCCGTCGCCGATGGCCCAGTCAACGACCTGCTTGAGGCGGGCCAGGAAGGCCGGATCGACCGTGTAGCCCGGAGATCCGGTGGTCAGGTGCGGGTACCAGGTCACCGGGATGCGCAGGAAGTTGAACCGGGTGGCGACCCGGTCGATCATCGCCTTGGTCGTGGCCGGGTTGCCCCAGCTGGTCTCGGTCGGGGTGGCGTCGAAGGAGTTGCCCAGGTTCCAGCCGGCCTTGAGCTGGCTCCAGATGTCCGTGCCGCCACCGCCGCCGCTGTTGCCGGTCACCGCCCACTGCTGGTTCGCGGTGCCGCCGCAGGCCCAGATCTGCAGGTACGAGCCGTTCGCGCTGCCGTTGGCGTCCAGGCACTTGCCGGACTGGGGGTTGGTGATCGTTCCGTTGGCGACCTGCCACTGCTGGGCCCCGGAGCCGTTGCAGTCGTAGATCTGCACGCGGGCGCCGTTGGCGGTCGATCCACCGCTGACGTCCAGGCAGCGCCCGGACTGCGGGTTGGTGATGGTTCCGTTGGCCGACTGCCATTGCTGTGCGCCGGTGCCGTTGCAGTCGTAGATCTGCACCGCCGTGCCGTTGGCGATGCCGCCGGACTGCACGTCGACGCAGCGGCCGCTCTGCTGGCCGGTGATCGTGCCGGGGGCCGGCGCCGCCGCCGTCGCGGCGCCGACCCCCATCCACGCCATGGCCGATGCCACGACGGTGACCGTGACCGCGGCCAGGGCCGCGCGCCATCCGCGCCGCCGGCGGGAGCCGGGGCGCTCAGGGGTGAAGGGCATGCTGTTGTTCCTCTTGGTTGCAGGGGGTGTCCAGGAGGGTTAGTTAGTAGCTGCTAGCAAGTTACTGCCGGGCCTGGACCCGCTCCAGGGCCGTCACTCGATCAGCGCAACGGGACATTTGTCGTGGCCGCCGTCGCCCGAACCGCTCGGTCCCGTCGAGTCGCCCGGCCGATGTGGCGGCATGTGACCCGGAGCACAGTGTGCAGGGTCAACAGCTCCCCGAGGAGGTGACCGGGAAATGGACCAGAAGCCCACCATCAACGCGATCAACGCCATCATCGAGCTCACCGCGCTGTTCACCCGCCGCCCGGGCCCGGACGCGCCGGTCGACGCCGTCGCCGAGTGGTACCAGGCCAAGGGCCGGATGCACGAGCAGCTCGCCGCCCGAGGCGGCGCCGACGCCGCCGAGGAGAGCGCCCACGCCGCCGCCAGCTACGCGCACGCCCGGCGGCTGACGGAGTCGGCGGCGTGATCGTTCGCCGCGAAACCGTTGCCCGCCCCCGCGTCGCGCCGTCCTGGCCTGTCCTTGTGTGGGTAGGTTTGTGACGACCCACCGACGCGATCCGAGGGACCGTCCATGAGCAGCATCGCCGACCTGATGCGCAGCAACCTGCTCCACGTCTTCAACGAGCCGGACCCCGAGCGTCGCGCCGCGGCCATCGCCGAGACCTACGCCGAGGACGTCGTCTGGCACGAGCCCGACCGCGTCATCCGTGGCCGCGAGGCGCTCGCCGTGCGCGCCGCCGAGTTGCTGGCGGAGACCCCGGACTGGGTCTTCCAGACCAACGGCCCGGTCTCGGTCACCGACGACATCGGACACCTCGGTTTCCACTACGGCCCGGCCGGCCAGCCGCCGGTGGTGACCGGCATGGACATCGCCCACTGCAAGGACGGCCTCATCGTCGAGCTCTACACCCTCATCGCCGAGGTCCGTCGACCGTCCTGACGTAGTGCTCGGCGATGTCGTCGCTGGTGGCGAGCCAGGCGTCGGGCTGGGCGGCCAGGAACTCCAGCGCCCGGTCCAGGTACTTGGCCCGGAAGGCCTGGCCGATCACGAAGGGGTGCAGGGCCAGCGCCAGCACCCGGCCGCTGTCCTGGGAGTCGGCGAGCAGCTGCTCGTACTGGTCCCGCACCATCTGCAGGAACTCGGGCCCGGTGATGCCGCGGGGGAACAGCAGCAGGTCGTTGAGCTCGACGGTGTAGGGGACGCTGATCATGCCCGGCGCGGTCAGCGGGTACGGCTGGTCGTCGTTGGTCCAGTCCAGCACGTAGCGGAAACCCAGCTCGGCCAACAGTGCTGGCGTGTTGGCGGTCTCGGTCAGCCCTGGTCCCAGCCAGCCCCGCGGCCGCTGCCCGGTGCCGGCGGCGATGGTGTCGGTGATCTCGGCCAGCACGCGGCGTTCCTCGTCGATGGTCAGCCCGGTGTGCAGCTCCGAATTGGTGCGGCCGTGCGCGAGCCAGGCCCAGTTCCGCTCCCGGCCGGCCTTGACGATCTGCGGGTAGTGGTCGACGACCGTCGAGTTCAGCAGCGCGCTGGCCCGCAGGCCGTGGCGGTCGAGGCTGTCGATCACCCGCCAGACGCCGACCCGCGCGCCGTAGTCACGCCAGCCGTGGTTGAGGGCGTCCGGCACCAGGTCGGCGGTGCCGGGCCAGATGCTGGTGGACGGCCGGCCGGGCACGAAGTGCTCGATGTTGAGGCCGACGTAGACGGCGACCTTTTTGCCGTCGGGCCAAGCGATCCGCGGGCGTTCGGTGATCGGGCTGTAGTCGAAGGGCGTCATGTCTCGACGGTAAGATCTGACACCAGTGTCAGGTTCAAGCCGTGGGGGTGTGATGCGCATCGGCGAGCTCGCCCGTCGCACCGGGGTCAGCGAACGGTCGCTGCGCTACTACGAGCAGCAGGGCCTGCTCACCGCCGACCGCACCGAAGGCGGCCACCGCGACTATCCCGACCAGGCCGTGGACCGGGTGATCCGGATCCAGGAGCTGTTCGCCGCCGGCCTGCACAGCAAGAAGATCGCGCAACTGCTCCCGTGCATGCGCGACTCCGACGGCGGCCCCTCCGCGATCGCCACCCCCAAGCTGGTCGCCGACCTCGCCGCCGAGCGTGACCGCATCGACCGCTCGATCGCCGAGCTGCTCGGCTCCCGCCAGGTGCTGGACGAGGTCATCACCGCCGCCACCGAGGCGGAATCCCGGTAGGGACGTTTTGTCCGACTTCTGGCTATAGGTTTCCGCGCTGTCAGCCGAAGCCCCAACGGGAGACCGGTCGGACCGGCAGCGACACGAAGTTGTACGGCGGCAGCGGGCCGAGCGAACTGGCGGTGACGGGGCCGGACAGGGCGTCGAGGGCGGCGGCGACGCGGTCCAGGTCGTCGGCGCGCACGAGCAGGGCCCAGCGCTGGGAGTCGTCGTCCGGATTGGGCAGCCGCACCATGTCGGCGGCGAGTCCGTCGAGGAGTTCGCGGGAGCGCTGGGCCATCCAGGCCTTGGCCCGGGCCTCGATGCGCCGTCCCTGCTCGACGGCGGCGTCGAAGCCGCTGACCGGGGCGGCGAGCCCGGGTTCCTCCGCCACCAGGGCGCCCAGGACCTCGGTCTCGTCGAACGTCAGGTTGACCCGGACTTCGACCAGGCCGGTCACCCGGTCCAGTTCGGCCCGCAGGGCGACGGGATTCGGGTGCAAAGCGTCGTCCCGCACGGACTCTTCGTCCGGCGCGGTGCTGCCGAATCGCAGTGGAAGGACAGGGCCGTCGGCAAGCAGTCCACATAGGACGTCCAAATGGGACCGTGCGTCCTCGCAGGTGAGTTCGGCTGAGCCGATGTCCGACACGACGACCGCCAGATCGTCCGCGACGACGGCGCGGAGGCCGGCGGCCATCGGATGCCCGGCGCGCACGATCCCGTGCAGCAGCAGGCTCATGTGGTCTCCATTGGCGGCGCGGTCTGCTCCGGTCGTCGGATCGACCCTAGCGCTGTTCCCGCGAGGCAGGCTGCGTAACTTCGCGGCCCACGAACGCAGCACGAGCGTCCTGCCATTCGGCGGTGCCCACGTGCGAGCATCACGCGCCTGACGTTCTGGTTTGGCCATGTGGCGCACCGGGTACTGGAAGACGTCCGGTTCGGCCCACTTTGGAGGCGTGTGATGCTTGCTCTGATCGGCTTGCTGCTGGTGATCTGGCTCGTGTGCGCCGTGGTCGGCGCGGTGGTCAAGGGTCTGGTGTGGTTGCTGGTCCTCGGCGCCGTCCTGTTCGTCGCCACCGCCGTGGTGGGCTGGGTCAAGCGGGAGGCGCTGCGCCGCTGACCGTCCTTATCGGACTGTCTCGGTCAGCTCGGCCAGGTGGTGCAGCGAGTTGATGAGATGTTCGGGGCCGAACGGTGGGAAGTGGATGCCACGGTCGCGGATATATTGCGGCACTGCCGACCAGTCGTAGGTGAGAGTCATCTCGGTCTGCGACTGGTCGAGTGGCTTCAGATCGTAACGCCAGACCCAGCCGCCGAACTCCATGGTGCCGTCGCCCAGCTCCTGCCCGGTCCGCCAGCCGATGGCGGACGGCGGGTCGAGGGCCACGACCTGGTTGACCACCCGGTAGTCGCCGTCCGGGTGGCCCGAGTGGTACATGGCCATCCGGAAGATCTGCCCCACCTCGGTCAGCGGCACGTGGTCGACGGATGCCTGCACCCAGCCGGTGCCGTCGATCGACGCGTGCGTCGTCGGGTCGGCCAGCACCGCGAACACCCGGGCCACCGGCGCCGCGACGGTCAGGGTGGCGCTCACGTTCTCCTCGGCCATGACGGCACGCTCCTTGTCGTCGTGGGCCTCCGCTGGGCCCCTGCACACACGTCGAACGGGCCGGCGTCGTTTCGACACAGCCGCCGAACTTTCTCCCCGAATTTCGCCAGCGTGTCTCCGCCCGTCGGTACGGTGTCGGGCATGGAGATCGCCGCGGAGATGGAGCTGAGCCCGAGCGAGGCGGCCGCGCTGTACGACTCGGTGGGCTGGGCGCGCTACACCCGGGACCTGGGCAAACTGGGGCGGGCACTCGCGGGGTCGAGCCTGGTCCTCACCGCGAGGAACGAGACCGGCCAGCTGGTCGGCCTGACCCGGGTCGTCTCGGACGGCGAGACCATCTGCTACGTCCAGGATCTGCTCGTACGCCCGGAGGCGCAGCGGACCGGCGTGGGCCGGGCGCTGATGGCCGAGCTGCGGCGGCGGCACGAGCAGTGCACGTACTTCGTGCTCACGACCGACGCCGCGGACACTGACGAGGCCCGCCGCTCCCACCCGTTCTACCGGTCATTGGGCCTCATCCCGCACGAGGAGCAGCGCCTGGCCGCGTTCGCCCTCCCCGTGACCCCTTAGGTCCGTCCGCTGGCCGCTGATAATCCCCTGTACCGGCCTTCGCCGTCTGCCTTATGGTCTGCGCCACCGGATTCCGGGAGTGAGAGGCGGGGTGCACATGAGCCAGTACTTCGACGTCGGCGAGCGGACTCTGTGGAATCCGTCCAACGGTCCCGGCACCTTGTTCCTGAGCGTGGCCAAGGCTCTGGAGCCGGTGGCCGAGCTGCCGTCGGGGATCGGCGTCGGGCGGTGGGGGCCGGGCGATCCGGACTGCCATGGGATTGATCTCGTTGCCTTCACCAGGTTCACCGACGTCCTGGTCCGGCGGTACCGGGAGTCGAACCACCTGATCCTGCGGTCGCTGATGGAGGGGTTCATCGCCACGGCCATCGTGCTGGTCGAGCGAGGCGGCGGGACGGTGCCGGCGCTGAGCGAGCAGCCGGGCGACGACAACCGGGACGTCCAGATCGGCCCCAACGGTCTGGCAGCCAAGGCTGACCCGGACCGATTGGCGCAGAAGGCCGCGGAGCACTCGGCCGCGATGGCGTGGTGACTTCCGAGGGCGAGCGTCCGCATGGCTCGCCCTCGGGTCCCAACTACCGCAGCAGCGGCAGCGGAGCCAGGTCTTCGTCCTGCCAGAGCAGCCGGGAGCTCTCCTCGGGGTAGGGGGCGACGATGGGGAGCGCGTCGAAGAGCTGGGTCAGGCGGTGGTCGGTGTCGAACGCGGGCCAGCCGGGATCTCCGGTGGTGGCAAAGGAGATCCACGCCCCGCGCATGCGCGCCGAGACCTCGAGGACCTCGGCCGGCGGCGTGGGGCCGCCGCACAGGAGGCGGCCGAGGCCGTTGTCGAAGTCGCCGAACACCATCGGCTGGTCCAGACCGTGGCACGCGCCGAAGCGGCCGCCGGCGCCCGGGGCGGACCAGGTCAGCTCGTAGAAGTGGGTGCGGCCGCCACCGGTCGCGTGGGCTTGTGCCAGGCGGAGTGTGGGCATGCGGAACAGCCAGTCGGACTGGACCCATTCCCAGAGCTGTTCGGCCGTGGCGTCCGGAAAGGCCGCGAGGTACGCCTTCTCGCCATCAGGGCCGGGACCGAAGGCCCGGAGCACCCGGGACGCGTCCTGGTCGTCGATCGTGCCCAGCTTTCCGGACGCGGCCAGGAACAGCCGGTACTCGTCGCGGTTGTGCCCGGCGATCAAATCGACGTCGCGAGCCGCGCCGCCGGCCAAGGCCTGGTAGGGGGTGGCCGGCAGCACCTCGCCGTCCACGATCGGGACGAACAACGTGAGGTGCTCGGACACCGGCCCCCACCGGTCGATGTGCTGGCGCTGGAGTTCGGCCGCCTCCTCGCCGGCCAGCGCGAGGTCGCTCGGTTCCACAGTGGACAGATCGGCCGCGGTGGGGCGCAGGCCACGCTGGCCGGCGATGGCCGCGGCGATGTCGGCGGCCAGTTCGGGCGAGTGGAAGGGCCCGCCGAAACTCTGCGCGACGGCCCGCTGGAAGAGCCCGGCGGCGGCGGGCATCGCCATCAGCGTGCCGACGGAACTGCCGCCGGCCGACACGCCGAACACCGTGACCCGGTCGGGATCGCCGCCGAACGCGGCGATGTTCTCCCGCACCCACTCCAGCGCGGCGACCTGATCGAGCAGGCCGCGATTGGGCGGTGCGCCCTCGACCGCGGCGAAGCCTTCGACGCCGAGCCGGTAGTTGCAGCTGACCAGCACCAGGCCGCCCTCCCGGGCGATCCGGGCGTCGCCGAGGGTGCCTGAGCCCATCTTGTACGCCCCGCCGTGGAACCAGACCATCACCGGCAGGCGCGCGGACCGGCTGGGCGCCGGCGTCCACACGTTCAGCGTCAGCCAGTCACCGTCGGTCGATGCCGGCAGCGCTCCGGTACCGAAGCCGAGATCACGGAAGTGCGCGAAGTCCTGCGGCGCGGGCGAGCCGAACGCCAACATGTCTCGCACTCCGTCCCACCGTGGCACTGGCTGGGGTGCGGCGAATCGCGCCTGGCCGACGGGCGGTGCGGCGAACGGGATGCCCCGGAAGACGGCCAGCCGGTCCTCCCACCGTCCACGCACCGCGCCGGCAGCGGTGGGGGCCTCGGGCCGGTTCGATGGGTCAGCGGTCATCGACTGCTCCAGACGTGCGTCGGCCCGGCGCGAGCAGCGTGGCGGCGACCCGCATCAGGCGGTTGGTGAACTGTTCCGGGTCGAGCGGGTCCGGCCCCTCGACCACCCACGTGCGGATGAAGTCGCCCCAGCCGCCGGTGAGGAACCCGGCGAAGTCCTCGATCACCTGTGCGTCGAGCGACTCGCCGTAGGCGCCGAGCACCGCCGCCCGGTTGACCGGGAGGAAGAGGCCGTTCAGCGCCTTGCCCAGGGCGAAGCCGCAGGGACTGATGTACAGGGCCCGGTAGAAGGGCCGGTGCTCGGCCATGTGTTCGGCCAGCGCGAGCGCCGATGCCATGCCACGGGGTGCGGGGTCGGCCGGGTCGTCGCCGATGACCCGGGGCAGCAACTCGCGCCGGGCCAGGTCGAGCGCGGCCTCCAGCAACAGCGTGTCCCGGTCGTGGAACTGCTGGTAGACCAGCCGCCTGCTGACGTCTGCGGCCTCGGCGATCTCCGAAACCGGCACGTCCGCCGTGCCTCGCTCGGTCACCACCGCCACCGCGGCCGCCATCAGCACGGCCCGGGAGCGGCGGACCCGGCGATCCCGGGCCGGCGCCAGCGTGGGCGACTCCAACATCATGACCCGATAATGCACACGTGCGCAAAAACGCGCAAGTGTTACCCAACTCGCCTGGTAACGGCTTTGCCGTTATTCGCGGACAGTGTCGCCGTGACGCGCGCCCCAGTGGTCCAGCGCATCCTCGATCGGCGCGAGCGGCGCCCGAGTTCGGTCAGTTCGCACTCCACGCGCGGCGAAACCGATCGCTCCGGCTGAGCTGCCACATGCGCGGTCAGCGGGGAACCGGGTGTCGCATCGGGACGGTGGCGGCGGTGGAGGCGATCAGGACGGTGGCGGAACGGCGGTTGGCCGCGGACAGGCGGTGCGGACGGCCCGAGTCGAACTGCACGGAGTCGCCCGCTTCCAGGGTCTCCTTGCGGTTGTCGACGGTGAGCCGGACGGTGCCGGACTCGACGTGCAGCCATTCCTCGCCGACGTGCTCGGCCACCTGGGTCGGCTTGCCGGGCGCGAGTTCGACGCGCACCACGGAGATCGCCGCCCGGGTCCCGCTGAGCACGGTGTAGCGGCCGTCCTGGCCCTGGTGCGAGGGGGCATGGCCGGCGCGCACGATGTGCAGGTCGTCCTCGTCGCGTTCCTCGACCAGCTGGCTGACGGACACGCCGTAGACGCGGGCGAGCTGGAGCAGCGCCCCGATCGACGGCTGCCGCTCGCCCTTCTCCAGACGGGACAGGTGCGGCGCGGAGATCCCGGTCTGCTCGGCGAGCACGCTGAGGGTGATGCCGCGCTCGCTGCGCAGCTCGCGCAGGCGTTCGCTCACGCGCAGGTCGATGTCGTCCACGGCGGCCACCCGGATCACGGTACACGCCCTGTTGCCAGGAAGGTGACATCGAGTGCCTTCAAGGCATCACGGGCGGCTCGACACCGCCGCCCCGCCGCCAGGAGCCCAGCACCATCAGGGTTTTGGTGCTGCGGACGGCGCCGTGCTTGCGGAGTTCGTTGATGATGGACCTGAGGTGGTGGACGCCGTCGGCCCGGACCCGGACCAGCGCGTCCGGGTCGCCGGCGATGGTGAAGACCTCGATCACCTCGGGCGCCCGGGCCGCCGCGGCCGTGATCTGCTCGACCTCGGTGTCGCCGGCGAACCGGAGCTCGATGAACGCCTCGAACCCCGCGCCGAGCCGGTCGTAGTCGAGCACGGCGGTGTAGCCGGTGATCAGCCCGGCCCGCTCGAGCCGCTCGATGCGCCGCTTCACCGGCGACAGCGACATGTTGACCTGGTCGGCGATGTCGGTCACGGTGCGCCGGCCGTCCGCCACCAGCAGGCGGAGGATGGTGTGGTCGATGGCGTCGAACGGGGCCTCGGGCATCGGTCAGCGGCCGGTCTCGTGCAGGAGCTCGGCCACCCGCTTGGTCTCGGTGAGATGCATCAGATGGCCCGACTCCGGCCAGATGTGCACGGTGAGGCCGTCCAGGCGGGCCTGCTCGGCGACGTCGTCGAAGAACCGGCCGGCCGCGCCCTGGACGTAGGTGGCGGGCGTCGACACCGGGTGCCTCGGCCGGGGGAGCGGCTCGCGGTGGGTGAGCGTCGGCATCGGGGTCGCGCGCCCGGACAGCCAGGCGATCTGCTCGGGATCCGTCAGCCCGAACGGCCCGAAGTCGGTGAAGACCGGCCACGCCCAGGACTGGCCGGGCAGCGGGTCGCCGAACAGGGGGGCGATCTCGGGCCGCTGGTCGAACGCGGACTGCCCGGGGCGCGGCCGGAAGGCGTCCAGATAGACGAGGTGCCGCAGGCGTTCCGGGACTTCTCCGGCGACGCCGGTGATGACCATGCCGCCGTAGCTGGACCCGACGAGGACCACGTCGTGGAGATCCTCGTAGTGCAGCAGCCGGGCGATGTCCTGGATGTGGACGACGAGTCCGGTGTCGTGGCTGCCGAGGTGGGCGCGATCGGCGAGCCCGGTGAGGCTGGGCGCGAGCACCCGGTGCCCGTGGCGTTCGAGCTCCTCGCGCAGCGGCGCCCAGGACCAGCCGCCGAGAGTGGAGCCGTGGACGAGCACGTACGTGGTCATGGGGGCGCTCCCGTCAGTCGAGGACGTCGGCTTCCTGCTCGACGACCAGGTCGGCGAGCAGGGCGAAGTTGTGTCGGGCCATGGTGGCGTTGCTGAACTGCCGGTGGGCGAGCGCGACCTCGTCATCGGTCATGACACGAGGTGTGCCGGCGGCCTCGGCCAGCAGCTGCATCTGGCACGCGCGGTCCATGGTGATGAACCACCAGGCCGCCTCGGCCACCGAGCGGCCGACGGTGAGCAGGCCGTGGTGGCGCAGGATCGCGGCCCGCCGGCCGCCGAGGCGCTCGGCGATCCGCTCGCCCTCGCTCTGCTCCAGGACGAGTCCCTTGTACTCGTCGAAGACCACGTGGTCGTCGTGGAACGCGCACGACTCCTGGACGATCGGCGCGAGCGGCTTGCTCAGCGACGAGAACGCCCGGCCGTGGATGGTGTGCGCGTGGGCCACCGCGACGACATCAGGCCGCGCCCGGTGGATCGAGGAGTGGATCCAGAACGCCGCCTTGTTGGTGCGGCGGCTGCCTTCGACGACGTGGCCCTGCTCGTCGATGAGCAGCAGGTCGCTGACCTTGATGCGGGAGAAGTGCAGCGCGTACGGGTTGACCCAGAACCGGTCTGCGAACTCGGGGTCGCGCGCGGTGACGTGCCCGGCGATGCCCTCGTCGTACCCGTAGCGGGCGAACAGCCGGAACGTGATGGCCAGCTCCCGCTTGCGGCGCTCCCGCTCGTCCGCGACGGAGCCGGACTCGGCGAGTTCGGGGATGTCCAGCTGGGGGATGTCCTGTTCGGCCGCGGTCATGGTCGGTCCTCCTCGTGGTGGCCGGGTAGTCGAAGCGTGCGCCATCGCTACCCGGGATGCAACCCCTAGAGCAATAAAAGTTGTCTGCTGGGCAAAGTCTTGTCGGCGCGCGAGTTTCTCGCGCGACCCCGGCGATCCAGGGTCAAAACTGCCCCGTCGGCGGGGAAAGTCGCGAGTTCCTTGTCGGAGCCCGCACCGGCGCGCTCGACTTCCGGGCATGACCATCCCCAGCTTGGCCGGCGAGCCGGCGCGGATCCTCAACAGCGACGGGACGTTGGCCGAGAGCCCGGAGCACGGCGTGACGCCCGGCGAGGTCGACCTGACCGCCCTGTACCGGAATCTCGTCCTGGCTCGGCGGCTCGACACGGAGGCGATCGCCTTGCAGCGGCAGGGCGAGCTGGGCCTGTGGCCGTCGCTGCGCGGGCAGGAGGCGGCGCAAGTCGGTGCGGCGCATGCGCTTGCCGAGCAGGACATGGTCTTTCCGACCTACCGCGAACACGGCGTCGCGCTCTGCCGCGGCATCGCCCCGGAGGCCCTGTTCGGGGTTTTCCGCGGCACCACGCTCGGCGGGTGGGATTCCCGCGCCGCCCGGTTTCACCTCTATACGCTCGTGATCGGCGCCCAGACGCTGCACGCGGTCGGCTACGCCATGGGCGTGGTCCGCGACGGCGCCGTCGGCAACGGCGATCCGAGCCGGGACACGGCGGTCCTCGCTTTCCTCGGCGACGGCGCGCTGAGCGAGGGAGAGACCAACGAGGCCTTCGTCTGGGCCGCGGCCCAGGAGCTGCCAGTGGTCTTCTTCTGCCAGAACAACCAGTGGGCGATCTCCGCCCCGTACACCACGCAGAGCCGCGTGCCGGCGGCGCAGCGCGCGGCGGGCTTCGGGTTTCCCGGCGTTCGGGTCGACGGCAACGACGTGCTGGCCTGCTTCGCCGCCACGCGGGACGCCCTGAACCGCGCCCGCACCGGCGGCGGTCCCACGCTGATCGAGGCCGTCACGTACCGCGTCAACGCGCACACGACCGCCGACGACGCCGGTCGCTACCGGGACGACGAAGAGACCCGGCGGTGGGCAGCGCTGGATCCGATCGAGCGCCTCCACGCGCATCTCCGGTCCACGGAAGCCCTGGACCATGTGGAACGCGAGGCGGACGCCTTCGCGGAGCGACTCCGGGTGGCGTGCCGGGCCTTGCCCGAACCGGATCCCGACGGTTCCTTCCTGCACACGTACGCGGAGCCGGACGCCGAACTGGCCCGGCAACTCGACGACTACCGGGGCGGTGCGGCATGACCGTGTCGATGGTGCGGGCGCTCAACGACGGCCTGCGGCGCGCCCTGGAGACCGACCCGTCCGTGCTGCTCATCGGCGAGGACATCGGCCGGCTGGGCGGGGTCTTCCGGGTCACCGACGGGCTGCGCAAGGACTTCGGCGCCGACCGCGTGATGGACAGCCCGCTGGGCGAGGCCGGGATCGTCGGCACGGCGGTAGGACTCGCGCTTCGAGGCTACCGGCCGGTCTGCGAGATCCAGTTCGACGGCTTCACCTTCCCCGCAGTCAACCAGATCGTCACCCAGCTGGCGAAGATGCGCCACCGCTCCGGCGGGGCGCTGGCCCTCCCGGTGGTCGTGCGCATGCCCTACGGCGGCGGCATCGGCTCGATCGAGCACCACTCCGAGTCGCCCGAGACGTACTTCGCGCACACCGCCGGGCTCAAGGTCGTCACCTGTGCCACGCCGCACGACGCGTACTGGATGATCCAGGCGGCCATCCGGTCCGAAGATCCCACGGTGTTCCTGGAGCCGAAGCGGCGCTACTGGGTGAAGGGCGAGGTCGACGAGCGCGACGATCTGCCGCTGGAGAAGGCCCGTGTTGTCCGGGACGGGACGGATCTGACCCTGATCGGCTACGGGCCGTCGGTCGCGACCTGTCTCACGGTGGCCGACCAGTGCGCCGAGCGGGGCCGCAGCGTGGAGGTGGTGGACCTGCGCAGTCTGTCGCCTTTGGACAGTGACACGCTGGTCGGATCCGTGCGGCGCACCGGCCGGGCCGTGATCGTGCACGAGGCGTCGCTGTCGCACGGCGTCGGCGCGGAGGTCGCCGCCCGCGTCCAGGACGGCGCCTTCTACCTCCTCGAAGCCCCGGTCGCCCGGGTGACCGGCTACGACACGCCGTACCCGCCGAGTCGGCTGGAACAGACCTGGCTGCCTGGTGTGCAACGGGTCCTCGCCGCCGTCGACCGGACGTTCAGCCACTGACCACAAGGGACGGTCACCGTGTCACAACCACGCCAGTTCCTCCTGCCCGACGTCGGCGAGGGGCTCACCGAGGCCGAGATCCTGCGCTGGTCGGTGAAGCCGGGCGAGGCGGTCGAGGTCAACCAGATCCTGGTGGAGATCGAGACCGCGAAGGCGGCGGTCGAGCTGCCGTCGCCGTTCGCCGGCGTCGTCGCCGCACTGCACGTGGCCGAGGGGGAGACCGCCGAGGTCGGCACGCCGCTGATCACCATCGACACCGGCTCCGACGAACCGACTCGGGAGGCCGAACCGGCCGCGCTGCTCGTCGGCTACGGTCCTCCTCCGGAGGACGAGCCGCGTGCGCCGGCCATGCCGTCTACAGTGGACAGTCGTCCGCTCGCCAAGCCGCCGGTGCGCAAGCTGGCCAAGGACCTCGGCGTGGATCTGGCCAGGCTCAGCCCGACCGGACCGCACGGCACGATCAGCCGCGCCGACGTGCAAGCCGCGGCGACACCGCCGGAATCGCCTCATGAGACCCGGATTCCGGTGCGCGGCGTGCGCAAGCACATGGCGGCGGCGATGGTCGCGTCGGCCTTCACCGCCCCGCACGTCACCGAGTTTCTCGCCGTCGACGTCACACAGACACTGTCCCTGCTGGAGACGATCCGGGCCCGGCGCGAATTCCGTGACGTCCGGGTGACTCCACTGGCGATGGTCGCCCGGGCGTTGACGCTGGCCCTGCGGACCACGCCGGAGGCCAACGCGACCTGGGACGAGGCCGCCCAGGAGATCGTCGTCAAGCACCAGGTGAACCTCGGCATCGCGGCGGCCACCGACCGAGGCCTGGTGGTGCCGGTGATCCGGGACGCCGGGCGGCTGTCGTTGCGCGAGCTCGCCGACGCGATCACCCAGCTGGCCAGCGACGCGCGCGGCGGGCGCACGAGCCCGTCCGCGATGACCGGCGGCACCGTGACGATCACCAACGTGGGAGTCTTCGGCGTCGACGCCGGCACTCCGATCCTCAACCCGGGGGAGACCGCGATCCTCGCCGTGGGCGCGATTCGGCGGATGCCCTGGGTGGTGACCGGGCCGGACGGCGCCGAGCGGATCGAGCCCCGTTCGGTCACCCAGCTCGCGCTGTCCTTCGACCACCGGGTGCTCGACGGCGCCCAGGGGTCTCGCCTGCTCGCGGACATCGGCGACGTGCTGAGCACACCGGGGCTCGCGCTGTTGTGACGGCCGGAACACCGGAAAGGGGCGAACGATGACACAGCCGGAGATCACGGTGGCCCCCAGTACCGCGGCCAGCGACACGAGCACCAGCACGGTGCTTTCGGGAAGCCGGGGAACCGCTATCGTTGGCGGCACGTCGTCTGGGGGAGGGCAGCGTGGTGCTGACACCGGTCTGGGAAGTCGAACCTGGCGGCGAGGGGCCGTTGCTCGCGCACGTGAACGCGACGGCGACGGGCGGCGGGGTCTCGGAGCTGCTGCGCGGGTTGCTGCGCCGGCAGCCGGCGGGGTGGGCGGTGATCGCGGGCAACGCGGAGTTCTACGCCGTGACCAAGTACCTGCACCATCTCTTGCACGGGCAGGCCGATCCGACCCGGCTGGACGATCCGGAGCTGATGCGGACCTATCGCGCCACGCTGGAACCGCAGAAGGCGTGGTTCGCGGAGCGGGTCGGCCCGGGGGACGTGGTGGCACTGCACGACCCGCAGACGCTCGGCCTGGCCCCGGCGATCAAGGCGGCGGGCGGGAGGGCGGTGTGGCACTGCCACATCGGGGCGGTGATCGCGCCCGAACGCGGGCCGGGGGCGATGTGGCGGGCGCTTGAGCCGGAACTCGAGGCGGTGGACGCGGTCGTGACCACGTTGCCGGAGTTCGCGCCGCCGAACGCCCGCGAGCTGTTCCTGATCCCGCCGGCGATCGACCCGGCTGCGGTGAAGAACCGCGAGCTCGGCCCGGACGAGATCGCCTCGGTGCTGGCCGAGATCGGCCTCACCAGCGGCCACGTCGCGCCGGACGTGGTGGTGATCCAGGAGCAGCCGCTGCCGCAGAACGCGCGGGTCGTGTTGCAGGTGTCGCGGTGGGACCCGCTCAAGGACATGCCGGGGGTGGCCCGCTGCGTGGTCGGCCTGCCGCTGGACGTGCACGTAGTGCTGGCCGGGACCAATCCCACCGAGATCCCGGACGATCCGGAGGGCCTGGCCGTGCTGGCCGAGGTCCGCGCGGTGCTGGCCGAACTGTCCGAAGTAGACCGATCCCGCGTGCACCTGGTGAACATCTCGATGAAACGCCAGGAGCGCAACGCGTTGGTGGTGAACGCCTTGCAGCGCCGGGCCGACGTCGTCGTGCAGAAGAGCCTTCAGGAGGGCTTCGGCCTCACAGTGACCGAGGCCATGGTCAAGGCGAAAGCGGTGATCGCCTCCGACGTGGGCGGGCTACGCCAGCAGATCACCAACGGGCACAACGGCGTTCTCGTCGACCCGGCCGACCTCGACAACGTGCGGGCCCAGCTGCGCCGGCTGCTCGACGACCCCGCCCTGCGGCGCGAGCTCGGCGGGCGGGCCCGCGCCACGGTGCTGGAGCGCTACACGATGCGACAGTTCGCCGACGCCTACCGGAAGGTGGCCGAGTCCCTCAGCTAGGTGCACGCCGTCGGCAGCCCAGTGCTCGTTCCGGACCGGAAACTTGATTGTGTGGCTGCCGCCTCTCGTATAGCAATGCGCTGTGATACATGGCGAGAAGATCGGGCTGCGGGCCCGGTACGAGAGCGACGTCCCAGTTCTTCACTCCGAGCTGTACGACGACGTGGCCACACGGACACGCGGCGACTCTCGTCCGTGGCGGCCCATCCCGCCAGGTTCGGGCGACTCGCCCTTCGCCGTGACCGGACCGTCGGACGAGGCGGCATGCTTCTCCGTGGTCGAGCTGGAGTCGCAGGAGCTGGCGGGCGAGGCCCTGCTCTGGGCCATCGACACACACAACCGGACGGCGCACATCGGCATCGCCCTGCGACCCGCGTTCCGCAACCGCGGGCTCGGCGTCGATGTCCTGCACACGCTGTGCGAGTACGGATTCGCCATACGTGGGCTACAGCGCCTGCAGATCGAGACCCTCACGGACAACAGCCCGATGCTCGCGGCGGCAACCAGGGTCGGGTTCACGCGGGAGGGAACGCTGCGACGTTCCGCCTGGGTGTACGGCGCCTACGCGGACGAAGCCATCCTTGGCCTCCTCGCGGAGGATTGGACGCCCCGGGAGACGAACAGCACGAAGCCGGTACCGCAGTAGACGAACGCTTTCCGCCGGCGGGCCCCTATAGGAATCCCCTATGGGGCTCGCTGTGTTTTCGTCTTTGCTTGCCGTTCCTTTTCGATCGATGCATGTCTCGTCGAACGATGGAGAGGACCGGTGGCATGATCACGATCGAAAAAGGAATGCGGGAGCGATCTTCCACCGCAACCCGGCGGCCCGCACCATCGCGGCCATCGTCGTGGCCACCGGCGCGTGCACCAGGATGTATTCGATGTCATGGGACGCGGGTTGCCCCTTGCGCTTGCGCATGTCCTTGGAACGGCGGATCAGTAGGGTGTGACCGTAGCCCGGGGCGGGTGTCTGTTCCTTCACCGTCACCGCGTGCGTCACCCAGTCATACAGCCGGGCGCCTTTGCTGCCCTCACCGGCCGACCGACGCTCCCAGCTGTGGGTGCGGCCGGTCAGAATGTCCTTACAGCACAACGCCTTCCCCCGCGCGTCAACCAACGGCAGATCGATCGGCGCGGCCATGACGTAGCAGATGGCGTTGTCATGGCAGAACGCGCGCAGGCCCGGATCACGACCATAGCCGGCATCGGCGGCGGTGGAACATCCAGCCCAGACCCTCCGACAGGGCACGCAAGTCAGCGTCCCAGTCGCTGATGTCCTGCACCGTCACAGCCTGGCCCATGCCGACCTCTACGCGGCATCAGTCCACCCGGTTCAAGATCTCGAAATGTAGTACCAGTTTCCGGGCGCGGCGTTCGCCGACGGCGCTCCGGGTGAGGATGTCAGCAATGGCCCCGGTTGGTGCCTGCGGCCGCAGCAGCGCGGCTGTGTCGGAACCGAGATCACCGCGCCGCATGCTGTCCAGCACGGAGGCCAGCCGGGCCTGCTGGGCGGACCTGTTCTCGGCGGGCCCGTCCCGAGGCGGTCAGGCCGCCACCATCCGGGTACCTGACAATCTTGGTGTAGACCCCTGATTACGCTCGCCCAGACCTCAGCAGTTCAACCTCTGTAACGACAACCGAGACATCGCGTTGTAGGTGGTGGCGCGCAGGCTCGCTACCCGGCCGCGCAAACGACCCGACACGGTGGCCAGCAAGATGGCGCTGTCCAGCGCGATGATCACTCCACTGGCGATCAACATGGCGATCAGCAGCACGCACAGCGTCTGCACCACCATGGAACTGAACGCGATCAGCCGCGGATTTCCCTGGTCCGCAAGGGTTCCGGTCACCGGCAGGAACACCAGCACCGGCAGAGCGCCAGCAAGCTCCACGACCGACAGGGTGGAACAGAACCTCGAAGACCACTGTCCGTTGTCACCGAAGTCGGCCCGGCAGCCACCCCGCCTGATTTGCGGCAACACGAAACCGAGCCAGCGTGGAACAAGCTCGTCGCGGCATGAGACAAGGTCAGGTTCACCGACAAGCGCATCGCCGCCCTTGAAGTCGAGTGCGCCGCCGCAGTTTTCTCCTGACCAGTGATCTGCACCTCGCCCTCCGGCGAGGGCGTGGTCACCATCCGACCAAGCTGCGGACCCGGGGCTGGACGCGGCGCCAAGGCAAACGGTAAGTTCGTCGCGGTTGCATCTAGGGTTCCGCTCCCGCGGGCACGTCGAGATCACGGCGGTGGGAGGTCCGTGACCGAGCGATGCCAGCGTCGGTGACGCCCGACGCCGCAACTGACGGGACAAAAACCCTGAGGTCACTTTTGGCCGCGTGACTTCAGGAGGCTCTTGTGACATCTGCGGGTTGGCCCGTCCTCGGCGGGTACCTCCGGGTCCTTCGGACCCCGACGACACCACGCGTAGTCGCGGCGATGTTCGTCGGCCGACTGCCCAACGGGATGTTCCCATTGGGCATCGTGTTCCTCCTGCGTCAGTACTCCGGTTCGTACTCGGCCGCGGGCATCGCGTTGGCCGCGCTCATGCTCGGCACCATGTGCAGCGCCCCGTTCCGAGGACGGGCGGTCGACCGTTGGGGACAGTCCCGCGTCCTGATCTCCCTCGTCCTGGCCCAAGCCGCGACGATGGCCGGTCTTCTCCTCGCGGTCTGGGCCAGGACGAGCATGCCGATCCTGATCCCGCTGGTGGCCACGGTCGGCGCGACGAGCTCGACACTCGGCGGATCGATGCGGCAGGTATGGCCGACGCTGGTGCGATCGGTGCGTGACCTGCCCGCGGCGTACGCGCTGCAGGCCCTGTTGGAGGACCTCATCTCGGTGGCCGGTCCACTGGTCGCCTCCGCACTGCTCGTGGCCGCCCCGCCGACGGCGATCCTGGCCTTCGGCGAGATCGCCGCGCTCACCGGGACCGTGGTCTTCGCCACGGCCGCGGCCTCGCGCGCCGCCACGGGACGGCCCGCCCGGGAGTCGAGTCTGCTCGGCGCGCTGAGCACACCGGGGATGCGCACGCTGGTGCTGACCTTGCTGGCCGCCGGGATGGTGGTCGGCATGTTCTACATCGATGTGCCCGCTTTCACGCAGGGTTCCGACGGCGGGTCCGCCGGGGCGCTGCTGGCGGTCATGGCCGCCAGCAGCATGGCCGGCGGCCTCTACTACGGGGGCCGCACCTGGGGGTCCAGTCTCGATCGCCGTTACGTGTGGCTCGCGGGCCTGTTCGCCGCCGCGGCGGCCCCACTCGTCCTGGCGCGAACCGACACGCAACTGGGTGTGCTGCTCGCGTTCGTGGGCGTCGTCTACGCGCCACGGATGATCACCGCGTATCTCCTGCTCGATCACCTCGCTCCGGCTGATTGCCTGGCCGAGGCCTACACCTGGCTGGTCAGCGCGACCGCCGGAGGCACCGCCCTGGGCTCCGCGATCGCCGGACCGATCGCGCAACTCGCCGGCCCACGGTGGGCGCTGGCCGGTACCGGGGCCATGGCACTGGCCGGTTACGTCCTGGTGATCGCCAGGCGCGACACCCTGAAACCCGGGCGGTGACGGCAAGACCGACCTTGAACCACGAACGAATTGATGGAGAGCTTCTCACCAAGACGGCGCGCATGCGCATCACGCCGTCGCTCACGGTTGCAGGTCGTCCGAAGCCGCCGCGGTCTGTTGCGTGGTCGTCAGGATTTTCCCCTGCGGTTCTGCCATGGGTGTCTTCGGCACCGGATTCACGTTCCACCCCAACTACCGACTCACGGGCGAACGTGCTCGTCGGTGTCGGCATGACGCCTCGATGGAAAGGGGTCCCCGGACCCCGCCCGGCAGGGATTCGCGACCCGGGGCTTCGTGACGATGTGCATGCTGGCGCAGGCTTTACTCGCGGTCACCCGAGCCGGTCAGGGAAAAGCAGCGGTGCCCAGGGAAGGCGTGGTGGCCTGCTGAGGTCGATTGTGCTGCCGGTCCTGCCGTTGTCCACCGCGGCGATCCGAGGGTTGCTGGCCGCGACCGTGCTGGCCCGCACCGTCTGCGTCACGGCCGCAGTCACCCGCGTGCTGTTGGCGGCAGGTGCACCAGGCCAGGGCCCTGATCAGTCATTATCGTCGGCGCGGCGATCCGCTGCCTCATGATCTCGGAATGTAGTACAGGGTGCGCCAATTCCTGGACGCGGGGGCCCAGGTGCTGACGACCGCCCCACCGGGTGAGCTTGAACGTTACTGTCCAGCGGCTGAGTCGGTGAGTGGACAAGCGGTGGACAAAACGCTCCCATCTGCCCGTTCGATCTGGACGGATGCCCGGCTGGTCGTCTATAAAACGTTCTAGTGACTGCGGCCGCACTGGCGCGGCGCGGTGGAGCCGGCGTCGGGTCAGATCGGTTGCCGGGCACTGCCCGACCAGCGCTGGACCCTGCCTGCCCGAGCCCAGATCCCTGCCCTGGAAGGAAATTCGAGTGACCACCGCACGCACAGCTTCCGCGCGCCGTCGCATCGCGGCCGGCGTCCCGGCCGCGGCCACCGGCGCCGCGCTCGCCCTGGCGCTGGCCGCATGCGGTAGCGGCGGCGACTCGTCGACCGGGGCGCCGTCGCCGACCGACCCGTCGCAGGTCTCCGGCACGATCACCGTGCTCACCAACCGCACCGACCAGGTGCAGGACGGCACCCTGGACGGCTACGCCAAGCGGTTCAACCAGATCTACCCGCACGTGACGGTGAAGTTCCAGGGCCTCACCGACTACGAGGGCGACGTCAAGATCCGGATGAACAGCAGTGACTACGGCGATGTGCTGTCCATCCCGAACTCGGTGCCGCTCAAGCAGTATCCGGTGTTCTTCGCCGCCCTGGGCCCGGCCGCCGACCTGTCCAAGACCTACGACTTCACCGACCACGCCACCGTCAACGGGCAGGTCTACGGCATCGCCAACATCGGCACGGCCAACGGCTTCGTCTACAACAAGGCCGTGTGGAAGCGGGCCGGCGTCACCGACTGGCCGGCCACGCCCCAGCAGTTCCTGGACGACCTCCAGGCGATCAGGGCCAAGACCGGCGCGACGCCGTACTACACCAACTACCACGACGGCTGGCCGCTGACGAACTGGGGCAACGCGCTCGGTTCCCCCAGCTGCGACCCGGCGGCCAACGACAAGCTGGCCGACACCGACCGGCCCTGGGCCGCCGGCCAGGACCTCAACACCACCGACACCCTGCTGTACGACATCGTGCACGACAAGCTGTCGGAAGCCGATCCCAACACCACCAACTGGGAGAACTCCAAGAACCTGCTGGCCACCGGGAAGACGGCGACGATGTGGCTGGGCTCCTGGGCCGTGGCGCAGATGCGGGCCGCCGCGCAGACCGCCGGCGCGAGTCCGGACGACATCGGCTTCATGCCCTTCCCAACCCAGCGGGACGGGCACTTCTGCACGGTGGTCCGCCCGGACTACCAGTACGCGGTCAACGTCCACTCGCCGAACAAGGCGGCGGCCCGGGCCTGGTTGGACTGGTACATCACGAAGTCCGGCGACGCTCAGGCGGCGCTGTCGATCTCCTCGGTCAAAGGCACGCCGCTGCCGTCCGACCTCACGCCGTACCAACAAGCCGGCGTGAAGTTCATCCAGCTGACCGACGACAAGACCGCGCAGGTGGACCAGATCGACAAGGCGTCCGAGATCGGCCTGAACGCCCAGGACTACCCGCAGCGCATCGTCGACGTGGCCCGCGGGGCGGCCGCCGGCGACCTGACGAGTGTGCTGGACGACCTGAATGCCAAGTGGGCCAAGGCAAAGGGCACGGTCGGATGACTTCACGGTGGTTCACGCCCTGGCTCTACCTGCTGGTTCCGCTGGCGCTGCTGGTGACCTTCACCTATCTGCCGGTGGTCGACATGGTGTCCTACAGTTTCACCGACTGGGACGGCCTCAGCCCGGTCAGCGACTTCGTCGGGCTGGGCAACTACGTCGACCTGCTCACCCGGCCGGAGTTGTTCCAGGTGTTCGCGGTCAGCCTGTGCTACCTCGTCGGCTCGGCGGTGCAGATCGTCGCGGCCCTGTACTTCGCCACCGTGCTCAGCTTCCACACCCGGTTCCGCAACCTGTTCAAGGGCATCCTGTTCTTCCCGTACCTGATCAACGGCGTCGCCGTCGGCTTCGTCTTCCTGTACTTCTTCCAGCCCGGCGGCACGCTGGACACGGTGCTGCACTGGTTCGGCCTCGGCCCGCGGCTGTGGCTGGGCAACCCGGACCTGGTCAACTGGTCGCTGGCCGGGGTGTCGGTGTGGCGCTTCATGGGCCTGAACATGGTGCTGTTCATCGGGGCCATCCAGTCCATCCCGCCCGACCTGTACGAGGCGTCCGATTTGGACGGTGCGAGCCGGTGGCAGCGGTTCCGGCACATCATCGCGCCCGGCATCCGGCCGATCATCGGCCTCAGCGCGATCCTGGCGATCTCCGGCTCGCTGTCGGTGTTCGAGATCCCGTTCATCATGACCGGCGGCGCCAACAACAGCGAGACCTTCGTGATCCAGACGGTCAAGCTGGCCTTCACCTTCGACAAGACCGGGCTGGCCTCGGCGGCGGCCGTGGTGCTGCTGCTGATCGTGCTGGCGGTCACCTGGGCGCAGCGCCGGCTGTTCCCCGAGGAGGCGGCGTGACCAGGGCGGCGAAGTACCTGTCCCTGGTGCTGGGCAGTGCTGTGGTGCTGGCGCCGCTGACGGCGATCCTGCTGACGTCGTTGCGCACCAGCGCGGAGATGGCCGACGCAAGCCCACTGGCCGCCCCCGGCAACTGGCTCAACCTGCAGAACTACGTCGTCGCGTTCACCGACGGCCACATGCTGCGGGCGCTGTGGAACACCGCGTTCATCCTGGTGTTCTCGGTCGCCGGCACCGTGCTGATCGGATCGATGACCGCCTACGCCGTCGACCGCTTCCGGTTTCGATTCCGGCGAGTGGTGCTGGGACTGTTCCTGATCGCCTCGCTCGTGCCGAGCGTGACGACGCAGGTCGCCACCTACCAGATCGTCAACACCCTCGGCGCGGTCGACACCCGCTGGGCCCCGATCCTGCTCTACCTGGGCACCGACATCGTCTCCATCCACATCTTCCTCCAGTTCATCCGGTCGATCCCGGTCGCGCTGGACGAGGCCGCCCGGCTGGACGGCGCGCGGACGTCCACCATCTACTGGCGGATCATCCTGCCGCTGCTGCGGCCGGCCATCGCCACCGTCGTGATCATCAAGGGTGTCGCCGTCTACAACGACTTCTACATCCCGTTCCTCTACCTGCCCGATGACAGCCTCGGCACGATCTCCACCTCGCTGTTCCGGTTCAAGGGCCCCTACGGGGCGCACTGGGAGGTCATCGCGGCCGGCGCCGCGCTGGTGATCATCCCCAGTCTGGTGGTGTTCCTTGCCTTGCAGCGATTCGTCTACAACGGACTGTCGGCCGGCGCCGTCAAGTGAGAGGACAACGATGAAGGTCCACACCCCGCTCGACCGCGACTGGACACTGCGGCTGGACGGCTCGCGCCACGTGCCGCCGCTGGCCCCGGCCGAGCTGCTGGACACCGGCATTCCCGCCGAAGTGCCGGGCTGCGTGCACACCGATCTGTTGGCGGCCGGGCTGATTCCCGATCCCGTGCTGGACCGCAACGAGCTCACCGTGGCTTGGGTGGGCCGCGGCGACTGGCACTACCGCACACGGCTGCCGACGGATCGCCACGGACACGAGCGGACCGACCTCGTGTTCGACGGCCTGGACACGGTCGCGAGCGTCACCGTCGGCGGGCAGGCGCTGGGCTGGAGCCGGAACATGCACCGGTCCTACCGCTACGATGTCACCGACATGCCGGGCGAGTCGCTCGATGTGCGGTTCACGTCGGCCTATGCGGAGGCGGACCGGCTGCGCGCGCTGCTGGGGGATCGCCCGAACTCCTATCCCGAGCCGTTCAACTTCGTCCGCAAGATGGCCTGCAACTTCGGCTGGGACTGGGGGCCGACTCTGGTCACCGCCGGCATCTGGCGCGAGGTCCGCCTGGAGCACTGGTCCACCGCCAGGCTGTCCGAGGTGCGCCCCGTCGTGTCGGTGCATGGTCATGTCGCACTGCACCTCAAGGTCCAGCGCACAGACAGCGGTCTGGGCCGAACCTTGCGTGCGACGGTCCTGATCGCGGGGGAGGAGGCGCACGTCGATCTTCCGCCGGGCCAGGAATCGGCGCTTCTGGAGGTCACCGTTCCCGAGCCCGAACTGTGGTGGCCGCGCGGATATGGCGCGCAGGCCCTGTACCGCTGCCGTGTCCTCCTCTCTGGAGACGGGCAGGTGCTGGACTCGTGGACGCGGCGGGTCGGATTCCGCGGCATCGAACTCGACACCAGCGCGGACGAGCACGGCAGCGGCTTCACCCTGGTCGTCAACGGCACCAGCGTGTTCGCCCGGGGCGTGAACTGGATCCCCGACGACGTCTTCCCGACGCGGATCACGCCCGACCGGTACCGGCGGCGGCTGGGACAGGCCGCGAGCGCCGGCGTGGACCTGGTCCGGGTGTGGGGCGGTGGGATCTATGAGGACCAAGCCTTCTACGACGCTTGCGACGAGCTGGGAATCATGGTGTGGCAGGACTTCCTGTTCGCCTGCGCCGCCTACCCGGAGGACGAGCCGCTGCGCTCGGAGATCGAGGCGGAGGCGCGGGAGAACGTCGTCCGGCTGATGCCGCACCCGTCACTGCTGCTGTGGAACGGAAACAACGAGAACCTGTGGGGTTTCGTCGACTGGGGCTGGCAGGAGGCGCTGGCCGACGCGACGTGGGGCGAGGGCTACTACCTGGACCTCTTGCCTCGCGTGGTCGCCGAACTCGACCCGAGCCGACCGTACTGGGCCGGAAGTCCCTGGTCGGGGTCGTGGCGTTGGCACCCCAACGATCCAGGCCACGGCACCACGCACTCCTGGGAGGTGTGGAACCGCCGCGACTACGCCGCCTACCGGGAGGATGTGCCGCGGTTCGTCGCCGAATTCGGGTGGCAGGCCCCGCCGGCGTACGCCACGCTGCGCCGGGCCGTCGGCGACGACCCGCTGCGGCCGGACTCGCCGGGGATGCTGCTGCACCAGAAGGCCGAGGACGGCAACGGCAAGCTGGAGCGGGGCCTGGCGGCGCATTTCCCCGTCCCGCAGGACTTCGACACCTGGCACTACCTCACCCAGGTCAACCAGGCCCGGGCCGTCGCGGCCGGCGTCGAGCACTGGCGTTCACACTGGCCCCGCTGCGCCGGCACGATCCTGTGGCAGCTCAACGACTGCTGGCCGGCGGTGTCCTGGTCCGCCATCGACGGCGACGGGCGAGAGAAGCCGCTGTACCACGAGCTCAAACGCCTGTACGCGGACCGGCTGCTGACCTTCCAGACCCGCGACGGCGAACTGGTGCTGGTGGCGGTCAACCAGAGCGCCGAGCCGTGGACCTGTCCGATCACCCAGCGGTTGGTCGACGTCGACGGCACGGTGCTGGCCCGGGAGCACGTGACCGCCCAGGCGACGCCGCGCGGCGTGGCCCTGATCGAGCCGCCGGGCCGGATCGCGGATCCGCACCGGCAGTTCTGGGTCGCCGACGGGGACGGGCTGCGGGCCCTGCACTTCGCCGCCACCGACGCCGAATTCGCCTACCCCAAGCCCGATCTCCGCATCGAGCTGTCCACATCGAACTCAGTCACCGTCACCGCGCACACCTTCGTCCGCGACCTGCTGCTCCAGGCCGATCGCCTGGATCCGGGCGCGCACACCGACCGCGGTCTGGTCACCCTGCTCCCCGGCGAGCAGGCCACGTTCCAGGTGCACGACTGGCCGAACCCCAATCCCGCCGCCCTGCCGGCCGTGCTTCGTTCTGTCGGATCGAACGCACCGGAGAGGTTCGCATGAAACTACTCAAACTAGGGGCGGCGGCGCTGGTGGCCGTGGCCCTGTCCACGGCGCCGGCCTTCGCCACCGGACCGTCCACACGGGACAACGTGCTCGGCTTCCTGCGCCAGATCACCGGCAACCACGTGGTCAGCGGCGTGCACAACAAGGAACCGCTCAGCAACCCGGCCCAGTACACCGCCCAGGCGCACTCCATCACCGGCAAGTGGCCGGGCCTGTGGGGCGGCGAGCTCGGATTCACCGCGACCGACATCGCCAACCGGCAGACGATGGTCAACCAGGCCAAGACCGAGTGGGCCAACGGCTCCCTGGTCAACCTGACCTGGCACATGTGCCGGCCAGACGTCGCCACCTGCCAGTTCGACGGCGGCGTCAACGGCAGCCGGCTGTCCGACCCGGAGTGGCAGCAGCTGATCACCAACGGCACCAGCATGAACAACGACTACAAGGCCAAGCTGGACACCGCGGTGCCCTACTTCCAGCAGTTGAAGGACGCGGGAATCCCGGTGTTGTTCCGGCCCTTGCACGAGATGAACGAGGGCTGGGCCTGGTGGGGCGGCCGGCCGGGTGCGAACGGCAGTGCCAGGCTGTTCCAGATCACCCACGACTACCTGGTGTCCAAGGGCCTGACCAACATCATCTGGGTCTGGAACGTCAAAGACACCAACGCCAACAACGGTTCCGCCGGCGTGCCGGCCTTCTACCCCGGCGACAACTATGTGGATGTGGCCAGCCTCGACCCGTGGGACCACGGCTTCCCCACCGGCGACTGGTATCAGGCCCTCGTGAACGTCTCGCACGGCAAGCCCATCTCCCTGGCCGAGGTCGGCACCGTGCCGTCCCCCTCCCAGTTGGCCACACAGCCGAAATGGACCTGGTTCATGATCTGGTCCGAGTACCTCACCTCCGCCAACAGCGCCGGCGGCCTTCAGGCCACGTTCAACTCCTCGCGGGTGCTCAGCCAGGGCCGGTTCACCACGCCGTCGGCGGGCGGAACCGCCCCGGCGGCCCCGCCCGGTCCGGCCGGCGTCACCGCGGCCGACGAGATCGCCTACCTGAAGGGCCTGACCGGAAACCACGTGCTGTCCGGCCAACAGGGCGGCGCCAACAGCGACCCGGCGCAGTGGGTGCGCAAGGTCCACGACATCACCGGCGACTACCCGGCCATCTGGAACGGGGACTTCGGCTTCAGCCAGAACGACATCGACAACCGGCAGACCGTGATCAACGAGGCCGAGTCGGAGTGGGCCAACGGCTCGCTGCCCGGACTGATGATGCACGCCTGCCGGCCCGACGTCGCGACGTGCGACTTCGAGGGCGGGGCCAATCCGGTCAAGGGCAGCCATATGTCCGACCCCGAGTGGCAGCAGCTGATCACCAACGGCAGCGTCCTGAACAACGACTACAAGCGCAAGCTCGACCAGTTCGTGCCGTACTTCCAGCAGTTGAAGGACGCCGGGATCCCGGTGTTGTTCCGGCCGCTGCACGAGATGAACGAGGGCTGGGCCTGGTGGGGCGGCCGGCCGGGACCGACCGGCAGCGCGAAGCTGTTCCAGATCACCCATGACTACCTGACGTCCAAGGGCCTCGACAACATCATCTGGGTCTGGGCCCTCAAGGACGTCTCCGGTGGCACGGGCAGCGCCGCCAGCTACTACCCGGGCGGCAACTACGTCGACGTCGTCGGGCTCGACGTCTGGCTGAACAAGTTCCCGTCCACCGACTGGTACAACGCCATGCAGAACATCGCCGGCGGCAAGCCGATGGCGCTGGCCGAGGTCGGCAGCGTTCCGCAGCCGGCGCAGCTGTCGGCGCAGCCCAAGTGGGTGTACTGGAACGTGTGGCTGGACTACCTGACCAACGCGGGCTACAACTCCACCGACTCGGTCAAGGCCGGCTACTACGACTCGCGGGTGCTCAGCCGCGGCGCCGTCCACATCCCGGGCGGTGGCGGCACTCCGCCGCCCAGTGGCGGGGCGATCACCGGTGTGGGCGGTAAGTGCGTCGACGTGGCCGGTGCCCAGACCGTCAACGGCACTGTGGTGCAGCTGTACACGTGCAACGGGAGCGATGCGCAGTCGTGGACCGTGCCCGGTGACGGGACGTTGCGGGCGTTGGGCAAGTGCCTGGACGTGACCGGTCAGGGCGCCGCGAATGGCACGAAGATCCAGTTGTGGGACTGCGACGGATCCGGCGCGCAGCAATGGGTGGCACAGTCCGACGGTCGCCTGAAGAACCCGCAGTCCGGCCGGGTCCTCGACGACCCGGCCGGGTCCACAACGGACGGGACCCGGCTGCAGATCTGGGACGCCAACGGCAACGCCTGGCAGGTCTGGCGCCTGCCGAGCTGAGCCCGGGACCCGGGCCGGCCGGGCGTGGCGGCGACCGGCCCGGCGCGGATCCCGGCGGGTCGGGGTTGTCCCGGTGGGCAACCCCGGCCTCCTGTGCTCGAACGGTTTAGTATGGGATCCGGCCACGACGTGAAGGCGGACACCGGGGTGAGTCGTTCGACGATGGCAGGCAACGAGCACAAGATCACCATCAAGGACGTCGCCCAGGCCGCCGGCGTGTCGCCCTCGGCCGTCACCCTGGCCGTGCACGGCAAGCCGGGGGTCTCGGCCGCCACCAAGGACCGGATCCTGCGGGTGGCCCGCGAGCTGGGCTGGAGCCCGAACCAGGCGGCCCAGTCGCTGTCCGGCCGGGCCATTCACTCCGTCGGCCTGGCCATCGCGCGCCCGGCCCGGCTGCTCGGCCGGGAGCCGTTCTACATGGAGTTCATCTCCGGCATCGAGAGCGTGCTCAGCGAGAACTCGTGCTCGCTGCTGCTCCGGCTGGTCGAGCCGGAGCAGGAGATCGCCGTCCAGCGGGAGTGGTGGGGCGCCAACCGGGTCAACGGCAGCATCCTGGTCGACCTGCGGACCGACGACCCCCGCGTGCCGGCCCTGTCCGCGCTCGGCCTGCCCGCCGTCGTGGTCGGCCACCCGGCGCTGGCCGGCCCGTTCACCTCGGTGTGGACCGACGACGCGACGGCCATGAACGAGGCCGTCCGCTACCTGGCGGCGATCGGGCATCGGCGCGTCGCCCGGGTGAGCGGTCCGGCCGAGCTGGGGCACAGCGCCATTCGCACCGAGGCGTTCACGACCGCCGCCCGGGACCTGGGCCTGCGGGCGCAGACCGTCGTCGCCGACTTCTCCGCCGACCAGGGGGCCCGCGCCTGCCGCTCCCTGCTGCTGGCCGCCGAGCGTCCCACCGCCATCGTCTTCGACAACGACATCATGGCCGTCACCGCGCTCGGTGTGGCCGCCGAGTTCGGGCTGTCCGTTCCGGGCGACCTGTCCCTGCTGGCCTGGGACGACTCCGAGCTGTGCCGGCTGACCCGGCCCACCCTGTCGGCCATGCAGCACGACATCTTCGCCTTCGGCGCGGACGTCGCGCAGACCCTCTTCGACGTCATGAACCACCGGGAGGCCGCCTCGCACGCCGCCCAGGTGCCCGCCCTCGTGCCTCGCGGCTCCACCGCCCCGCCGGCCGACTAGTGAGCCCTCTCGCCTACCCCCCGCCAGATGTCGTGCAGCCGTCGCGCGAGTTCCGCGGCCTGGCGGGCTCCGGCGTCGTAGGCCGGCCGCCAGGCCGCCCGGTCGTACAGATCGGGTCCGAAGGCGGCCACGGCCGGCGGGTCCGGCGTGATCGTGGCCAGCGTCTCCGCGGCGACCGCGGCGAGTTCCCGGCGCAGCGGTTCGCGGGGGAACAGATGGGCCAGTGGCTCGACGACGACCAGCGTGCGAGAGCCGGTGGCAAGGTCGGCGTTGGTGGCCGACCACAGTCCGCCGTCCATGTAACGGCGGCCGTTGATGGTGATGGGCGGGGAGGCGGCCGGGAAGGCCATGCTCGACGCCACGGCGAGCACGAGCGGCACACCGCTGGCGCGGTCCCACGTGTGGCGTTGCCCGGTTTCGGTGTCCACCGCGGTGATCAGCAGGGGACGGTCGGGCCATTCCCGCGCGGTGATCAGTGATTCCAGTCGGGCGAGGTGAGCCGGTTCGGCCATGTCGGCGGCCAGGGCGAATCGGCCGGCCCGGCGACGGGCCGTGATGGGGTCCAGGGTGGGATCACCCAACACCGCGAGCACCTCGCCGAGGCGATCCGGGTCCGGCGCGAGCGGGGCGGGCCCAGAGTCCGGTGGTGTGGCGAGCGGCCCCAACTCCTGGCCGGTGGCCAGCATCGCGCCGATGATCGCGCCGGCCGAGGTGCCCACGATCAGGTCGGCCTCGGCGAGATCCACCCCACGGTCGCCAAGCCCCGCGGCGAGCCCGGCCATCCACGCCGTGCCGACGACTCCGCCGGCGCCGAGCACGAGCGTCCGCCCGCCCAGATCATCCATGCGACCTACGCTAGAAGTTGGACAAAGGTCGAAGTCAAGCCGAGACCGTTGTCGCAGTGCCATCCAGATCCGGCAGGTCGGTCGCGGCCAGCAGCACGAGCACGCCGGCGGCGATCGAACAGCGCGTCCAACAGGCGGAACGAATCGGACGGGCTATCGCCGTCGCCACTCCTCGGCGAGCAGCTCGTAGGAGCGGACCCGGTCCGCGTGGTCGTGGGTGATCGTGGTGATGATCAGCTCGTCGGCGCCGGTGGCGTCCCGCAGCTGCTCCAGCTGATCGGCCACTTGGGTTGGTGTGCCGACGAACTGGGTGTCGACGCGGTCGGCGACCAGTTCCCGGTCGGCGTCGCTCCACGGGTGGGCGCGGGCCTCGTCGGGGGTCGGGAACGGGATGGCGCCCTCGGCGGTGCGGATGCTGCGCACCCACAACCCGTAGCCGGTGGCCAGTTCCCGGGCGGCTACAGAGGTTTCCGCGACGACGACATCGGCCGAGACGCTCACGTACGGCCGAGGAAGGTCCGCCGACGGCCGGAAGGCGGCGCGGTAGCCGGCTACGGCCTCCAGCACGGTGGCCGGGCTGACGTGGTAGTTGGCGGCGAACCGCAAGCCCCGGCGACCGGCGACGGTCGCGCTCTCGCCGCCGCTGCTGCCCAGAATCCACACCTCCAGCTCGGCGCCTTCGCCGGGCACGACATGCGCTTCGGCGCCGTCCAGTTGATAGGCGCCGGCGAGCAGCGCGAGGACGTCGTCGACCTGCTCGGTGTAGTCCTGCGGCTCGGCGTTCGGCAGCTGCAACAGCCGGCGCTGGAGCGCGACCCGCGGCGAGGCCAGCAGTTGCGCGTACGAGAACCTCGGCGGAATCAGCAAACCGTTGGAGGGTGGCAGCGCCGGTTCCAGCACCGGCGCCGGATCCCGCGGCCGGCCGCCGGACCGGCCGAGGCCGAGGTCGAAACGACCGGGGTGCACGGCGTCGAGCAGCCCGAACTCCTCCACAGTGGACAGTGCGGTGCGGTGCCCCATCTGCACCGCGCCGGACCCGAGCCGGATGGTCGACGTCGCCGCGGCGGTCAGCGCCAGCACGACGGCCGGCGACGTGCCGGCGACCCCGGGATTGAGGTGGTGCTCGGCGAACCAGTAGCGCGCGTAGCCGAGCCGTTCGGCCTGCTGGGCCAGGTCGACGCTGTTGCGCAGCGCCTGGGCGGCGGTGGAGCCGGTCGAGATCGGCACGAGGTCGAGGACCGCGAGCGGGGTGCTGGCCATGGGCGCCTCAGTTCTGCTCGGCCGCCGGCCACGGCGGATCCGGGATGTCCTTGCGCAGCACCGGGGCGATCTCCCGCTGGAACAGCTCCAGCGAGTCCCGGTGCTGGGCGTCGGTCAAGCCGCCGGCCTCGGCGTGCAGGTGCATGACGGTGTGGCCGAACTGCTCGTGGTAGCGGTGGACCTTGTCGATCACCTGCTCGGGGCTGCCGATCAGGGCCGAGCCGCGTTCGGCGAAGTCCTCGACCGAGGTGAAGACCGGCGTGAGCCCCAACTTCTGTTGCATGGCAAGGCTGGCCTCGAACACCGGACGGTAGGCGTCGATCGCGTCCTGGGACTTCGGCGTGGCGTAGTAGCCGGCGGTGCCGGCCCCGACGACCGCGGCCGCCGGGTCGTGCCCGTAGAACTCCCACCGCTCCCGGTAGTGCCGCACCAGCGCGGCGTACGGCTCGATCGGATTGGTCACGTTGGCCGAGAACAGCGGATCGCCGTAGCGGGCGGCCAGGTCGACCGACTCCTGGCTGGTCGCGCTGCCGTGCCACACGCGAACCGGCCGCTGCAACGGCTCCGGCCACACCTCGGCGTCGACCAGCGACGGCCGGAACCGGCCGGCCCAGGTGACCTTGTCCTCCCGCCACAGCCGGCGGAACAGCTCGTAGCTCTCGGCGTTGCGGTCCCACTGGTCGTCCTCGGTGACGTGGAACAGCTGCCGCTGCGCGGATCCGTTGCCCTTGCCGATGATCAGCTCCAGCCGGCCGCCGGACAGGTTGTCCAGGGTCGCGTAGTCCTCGTAGGCCCGCACCGGATCGAGCAGGCTCAGCGTCGTCACCGCCGTGAACAACCGGATCCGGGAGGTGAGCGCCGCGATGTGGCTGAGCACCACGGGCGGCGAGGAGGAGATGAACGGCCGCTCGTGCCGCTCGCCGACGCCGAACCCGTCGAAGCCGAGTTCCTCGGCCAGCACCGCGTTGTCCAGGACCTCCTGGAAACGTTGCCGAGTCGGCTTCTGATCGGCGTGCACGATCAGCGTGATCGCGAGGAACTTCACGACGCCCGCTCCGTCAGGTCACCCCGGCGGGTCAGCGGGGGCCGCAGGCCGAGGTGCTCGCGCAGCGTCGTGCCACTGTACGAGGTGCGGTACACGCCGCGTTCCTGCAACTCGGGCACCAGCAGGTTGACGATGTCGTCCAAGCCGTCGGGAATGATGTACGGGGTGATGTTGAACCCGTGGACCGCGCCGTGGCGGGCGAAGCGGGTGAACTTGTCGGCAAGGGCGGCGGGAGTGCCGACGTGGCCGCGCTGGGGTCCCAACGCGATCGCGGTCTCCCGCAACGACCAGCCGTTAGCCTCGGCCTGCGCACGCCAGTTGGCGACCACCGCTTGCGGATCGGCCACCCGGCGGGCGCTGAAGGCCCCGGTGTTCTCGACGACGACGGCGTCCTCCTTGGGCACCGGGCCGTCGGCGTCCCGGTCGGACAGGTCGAAGCCCCACACCAGGCTGGCGATGTTCAACGCCGTGGCCGGCGTGACCTGCTCCAGCCGGATCCACCGGGCCTTCTCCCGCGCCTCCTGCTCGGTGGCGCCGATGATGATCTCGGTGCCGGGCAGGATGCGCAGGTCGTCCTCCGGCCGCCCGGCCGCGCGCAGCCGTCGCCGGATGTCCTCGGCGAAGGCCAGCGCGTCGTCGAAGTCGTTGCCGTGCGCGGAGAAGATGACGTCGGCGTTGCGGGCCGCGAAGTCGCGGCCGTCGGACGAGTCACCGGCCTGGAAGATCACCGGATGGCTCTGCGCGCTGCGGGGGAGCGTCGGCACGACGTCGATTTCGAACTGGCTGCTGCGCTGCCGCACCGGTGTCACCGGGGCCGACCACGACCGGGCGGCAGTGGAGGTGGCGATCGCGTTGTCGGCCCAGCCGTCCCAGATCGCCCGCGCGGCGGTGAGGAACTCCTCGGCGCGGCGGTACCGGTCGGCGTGGTCGAGATAGCCGCCGCGGCGGAAGTTGGCCCCGGTCCACGCGTTGTCCGTGGTCACGACGTTCCAGCCGGCCCGGCCCTCGGACAGCAGGTCCAGCCCGGACAGCCGGCGGGCCAGGTCGGCCGGCTCGTTGAAGGTGGTGTTCGAGGTGCTGACCAGCCCGATCCGGTCGGTCACGGCGGCCAGCGCGGCCAGCTGGGTGATCGCGTCC
>Ga0307511_10000183_pt1 | contig 62190 bp, 60 predicted proteins | sample 13_EM_MG_FD_200266 | JGI IMG/M metagenome (GOLD analysis project Ga0307511, IMG submission 200266) | Populus trichocarpa ectomycorrhiza microbial communities from riparian zone in the Pacific Northwest, United States - 13_EM | ecosystem: Host-associated > Plants > Roots > Unclassified | place... | reverse complement strand
GAAGCGCATGAGGCCGTCGGCGAGGAGCATGGCGAGGCCGTGCATGGCGGCCCAGACAAGGAAGTCGGCGGTGGGCAGGGAAAGGCGGGAGAGCTCGGCCGAGAGGACGTCATGGGGATGGGGAGCGACGGGGGTGTCGGGTTCGCCGACGGAGAAGGCGAGCCTGGACACGGCGGGGTCGGAAATGGCCCAGCGGACGTAGGTCTGGGCGATGGCGATGACCCGTCGGCGAGGGTCGGCGAAGGCAGTGGTGGCCGCGGCGGTGAGGGAGCCGAGGCGGACGAGGACGCGTTGGGAGAGAGCCCGGACGAGGGCGTCCCGCGAGGCGAAGTGGTGGTAGGCGGCGCTGGGACTGACACCAACGCGGGTCGAGGCCTCCCGAAGCGACCAGCCGTCGGCGCCGCGCTCGCGAACAAGGTCCTCGGCGGCGTCCAGCAGAGCGGCGCGAAGGTCGCCGTGGTGGTAGGGCACAAGCGATCTTAACACCGCTCAGATCGAGTGCTACGGTATCTGAACACCGATCAGATTGGAGCACGGCCATGAGCACGCTGCCGGAGATCACGGACAGGCCGCTGGTGCGGGGCGAGCCGGTGGAGGTGGCGGACGGCGTGCACGTGATCGCCGACAACCGGGTGCCGCTGGTGCCGAACGTGGGCATCGTGCTCGGCGACCGGGCGGCGCTGGTGGTGGAGACGGGCATCGGGCGGCGCAACGGGGAGTACGTGCTCCAGAAGGCCCGAGAGCTCGCGGGCAGCCGCCCGCTGTTCCTGACGACGACGCACTTCCACCCGGAGCACGGCTTCGGGGCGCAGGCCTTCCACGGCGCGGCGACCATCGTCTACAACCGGGCGCAGCGGGACGAGTTGCGCCACAAGGGAACCGGCTACGTCGAGATGTTCAAGGGCCTGGGCCCGCACATCGCGGCCGAGCTCGAGGGCGTCGAGCTGGTCGAGCCGGACGTGGTGTACGACGGCGAGGCGGAGATCGACCTCGGCGGCCGGCGGGTGCGGCTGACCGCGCAGGGGCCGGCACACACGGTGGGCGACCAGACCGTGCTGGTCGACGGCCGGGTGCTGTTCACCGGAGACATGGCGGAGACGCGCATGTTCCCGATCGCGCCGCACTTCCCGCCGCACGACGCTGATGTCGACATCGCCGGCTGGATCGCGGTGATGGACCGCCTGATCGCCCTCGATCCGACGGTGGTGGTGCCGGGCCACGGCGAGGTCACCGACGTCTCGCTGCTCCACGACATCCGGGAGTACCTGGAGTTCGTGCGAGCTGAGGCCATGAACCTCAAGAACGCCGGCGCGGACGTCACAGCGGCGACGGCGGAGATCTCGGCCCAGGCTCGAAAGCGGTGGTCCGGTTGGGAGAACCCGGAATGGATCGACTTCGCGGTGCGCGTCTGCTACGGATGATCCCGTGCTTGTGACGTCTCGGTCGGCGGCGGAGTACCACGCGATGTTCGACCTCTCCCCCGCGGATCTGACGGGGACGACGTTGGACTGCTGCGCGGGAGGAGCGAGCTTCACGGCGGAGACACCGGGCGTGCTGGCGGTGGATCCGTTCTACGCCAAGGGAATGGTGGAGATGGCGAGGCTGGTGCGTGACGGGCTGCACGATGGGGATCGGATGATCCGGGACAACCGGGACCGGTTTGAGTGGGACTGGTACGGCAGCGTCGACAGGCGAGGAGAGATCCGGAGGGCGGCGGCGGAGGCGTTCCTGGCGGATCTCGGTGAGCGGCCGGGATGGTATGTGGCGGGGGCGTTGCCGGATCTGCCGGTGGCGTCGAAGAGCGTGGATCTGGCGCTGTGTTCGCATTTGCTGTTCACGTGGGCGAATCGGCTCGATGAACAGTGGCATCGAAGGGCCATCGGCGAGCTGGTGCGGGTGGCCCGGCGGGAGGTGCGGATCTTCCCGCTGGTGTTGCAGGGCACGGCGGAGCCGGTGGAGTTCCTCGACCGGCTGAGGGCGGCGCTGCCGGCCAGCGAGCTGAGGGAGGTGCCGTACCGGTTCCAGCGAGGGGCCCGGCACATGCTGGTGGTGGACGCGGCTAGCGAACGCCGAGGCGACGCCGGGCGATGAGCACGCAGGCCAGGCTCAAGGCGGCCAGGAACATCAGGTAGTAGGTGAGGGCGAGCTTGCTGCCGGTGGCGGCGACGAGCCAGACGATGACCAGCGGAGTGGTGCCGCCGAACAGCAAAACGCCGACGTTGTAGCTGACGGCCATGCCGGTGGCGCGGCTGCTGGCCGGAAACAGGTCGGCCATCATCGCCGGCAGCGGCCCGAAGTAGCCGGCCTTGAGCACGCCGACCGCGAACATCACCGTCAGTAGCGCCGAAAACCCGGGATTGGCGACCAGGAAAGCGAAGCTGGGGTACATCAGGGCAAGGATGAGCACGCCGAACACCACCATGATCCGCACCCGGCCGAAGCGGTCGGACAGGTGCCCCACGACCGGGGTGAGGCCGGTCAGCACGATTCCGGTGACCAGGGTCGAGGCGAAGCCGGTGTACGCGGGCAGCCCGAGCTGGTCGACGGCGTACGTCGGGATATACGTGATGAGGTAGCTGATCGCGGTGGACACGGCCAGGGCGCCGACAGCGACGAGCATCCGTGACTTCTGGTCGTGGAAGGCTTCCCGCACGGGCGCCAGCCCGGCGGTGAAGTCCCCCGCCTCGGGGACGTGCCGGCGAATGTAGTAGCCGATGGGGCCGACCAGAAGGCCGAAGCAGAACGGGATGCGCCAGCCCCACGACTCCAGCTGCGCGGTGGAAAGCGTCGCGGTCAGCACGGTGCCGAAGGCGGAGGCCAGCAGCGTGGCCAGGCCCTGGCTGGCGAACTGCCAGCTGGCCATGAACCCCCGCCGGTCCGGGGCGTGCTCGACGAGGAACGCCGTGGCGGAGCCGAATTCGCCGCCGGCCGAGAAGCCCTGCACGAGCCGGGCCAGCAGGATCGCCAGCGGGGCCAGCACGCCGATGTCGGCGTACGACGGCATGATCGCGATGACCAGGGTCGCGAACATCATCAGCCGGATCGAGAGCATCAGCGCCCGCTTGCGGCCGATGCGATCGGCGTACGCGCCGAGCACGAGCCCGCCGACCGGACGGACCACATAGGACACCGCGAACGTGCCGAGGGTGAGCATCAGCGACACGGTGTTGTCGGCGGCGGGGAAGAACAGCTTGGAGATGGTCGCGGCGAAGAAGCCGTAGACGAGAATGTCGAACCATTCCAACGCGTTGCCGATGGAGGCGGCGAGAATGACGCGGCGCGGGTTGGCCAAGACTCCAGTGGTCATCGGGGGCTCCGCTCGCCGAGGTCCCAGAACAGGCCGGCCATGATGCGCAACGCCTCCCGTGCGACGGACGCCAGCAGGTGCTCGTCGGGGGCGTGCTGCGCGCAGGCCGGATAGGAGTGCGGGATCCACAATGTGCAGAGCCCGAGCTCGTCGGCGAACGCGTCGTTGGGAATGCTGCCACCGAGATTGGGCAGCAGCGCGGGTTTCGCGCCCACGGTCCGTTCCACCGAGTCCAGCGCCCACCGCACCCACGGGTCGTCGGGATCGGTCCGGGTGGGCGGCATGAGGTGCCCGGTTTCGACGGCCACCATGGGGAAACCCTGCGCGTCGAGGTGCTCGCGGAGCATCGCGCCGAGCTCGGCCACCGGGGTGCCGACGACGGATCGCAGCTGGCAGTGGGCATGCGCGGCGCCGGGGATGGCGTTGATCGGGGTGTCGGGGTTGCCGGCGGCCAGCGACAGCACCTCGATGCTGTTCCAGCCGACGAGCCGCTCGGCCGGGGTCAGACCCGGTTCGCCCCAGTCGGCGTCGATGACCGGATCGTCCGGGCCACCGCCGGGTTCGATGTCCCGCAACGCTTCCCGCACGTTGGCCGGGATCTCGGCCGGCCGCAGCCCGGGCACGAGGATGCGGCCGCGGGCGTCGACGATGGTGGCCAACGCGGCGGCGAGGACAGTCGCCGGGTTGCGCAGCAGCCCGCCCCAGTTGCCGGAGTGGTAGGCGCGTTCACGTAGATCGACGCGTAGAGTAAACGCACTGGAGCCACGGGATCCCAGGAACAACGTCGGCCGCTGCGCGGTGATCCGCGGTCCGTCGGAGGCGATGAACACGTCGGCGGCGAGCTCGTCCCGCAGCTGCCGGCACACCGCGCGCAGCCCGGGCGAACCGCTCTCCTCGCCGGTTTCCAACAGCACCTTGAGGTTGAAGCCGAGACTTCCCCGCACGGCGAGAACTTGCTGCAGGGCGGCGAGATTCACCGTGTGCTGGCCCTTGTTGTCGGCGGTGCCGCGGCCGTAGAGACGATCGCCCTCGACCACGAGCCGCCACGGGTCCAGCCCGGCCCGCCACCGCGCCGGCTCGCCGAGCACGACGTCGGCGTGGCCGTAGAGCAGAACCGTTGGCAGCGCGTCGCTTTCGTGCCGGGCGCCGACCAGCAGCGGGAAGTCCCCGGCGGGATTGTCGACCACCCGGGCCGTGCAGCCCAGTTTTTCCACGAGATACGGGGTGATCTCGTCGGTGAGATAGGCCCGCAGCGCCGGCGCCTGCGCCGGGTCCTGGCTCTCCGTGGGGAGGGCGACCCGGCGGGTGAGATCGGCCAGGAACTCGCCGGAGTCGAAGTGGTGCGTCGCCCGTTCGATGACCGCGTCTCGAGTCATGGCGCTCAGTGTCGGGGCGGCCGCCCGCTGCCACAATTGCGCGTTTTCGAAGGAACCGTTGCCGTCGCGGCAAACCGGCCTAGGATGCCGGGATGAACCTGGTCCCGGTGTCGCTGCGGTACTTCCTCGAGGTGGCGCGCACCGGCTCGATCAGCGAGGCGTCCGAGCGCCTGCACGTGGCCACCTCGGCGATCAGCCGCCAGATCGCCAAGCTGGAGCAGGACGTGGGCGCGCCGCTGTTCGAGCGCCGGCCGCGGGGCATGGTGCTGTCGGAGGCGGGCGAGATCCTCGCCGGCTACGCCCGCCGCAGCGCCCTGGAGGCCGACCAGGTGCTGGCCGACGTGCACGGCGTGCACGCGTTGCGCCGCAGCACGGTGCGACTGGCCAGCTCCGAGGGTTTCGCCCGCGACTTCCTGCCGGCCGCGATCACCGGCTTCCGCGGGCAACATCCCGGTGTGCGCTTTCGGCTGCACGTCACCGGTCCCGCCGCCGCCACCGAGCGGGTCCGGGACGGCACGGCCGACCTGGCGATCACCTACAGCCTCGGCCCCGAGCAAGGCGTCAGGGTCGAGTACTCGCAGCGGCAGGCGATCTACGCGCTGATGGCCGGGGACCACCCGCTGGCCGGCCACGCCGACGTGGCGCTGGCCGAACTGCTGGCGTATCCGCTGGCGCTGATGGACGAGGGCACCACGATCCGGCAGCTGTTCGACGTCTGTGTGGCGCTGGACGGCCTCGACTTCGAGCCGGCGTTCGTCAGCAACTATTCCGGCGCCCTGCAGACGTTCGCGGAGCTGAGCGACGGCGGCGTCACGCTGGTCGGCCCGCTGACCGTGCGCCGCCGGCTCGGCCCGGACCGGCTGGCGCTGGTGCCGATCCGGGATCCCGAGCTGGGCCGGCGCAGCGTGCAGATCCAGTCGATGGCCCGCCGCGCGCTCCCCGGGGCCGTGCGGGCCTTCCTGGCCCACCTCATCGCCGAGATCGACTGAGCCTCAGGCGGTGTAGCCGCCGTTGACGTCGAGCACCGCGCCGGTGATGTACGACGAGCCGGGGCCGGCCAGGAAGGTGATCACGGTGGCGGTCTCGGCCGGGTCGCTGACCCGCTGGATCGCCAGGCTGGACAGCAGCGCCGGCAGCAGCTCGGGGTTGGGCGGCGTGAAGTCCGTGTCCATCAGCCCGGCCTGCACCATGTTCACGGTGATGCCGCGCGGCGCGAGGTCGCGGGCCGCGCCCTTGGTGTAGCCGGTGAGGCCGGCCTTGGTGGCGGCGTAGTCGGCGAATCCGGGCGCGCCGGTGCGGGTGCCGATGCCGGAGCCGATGTTGATGATCCGGCCGCCGTCCCGCATCACCCGCGAGGCGGCCCGGATCAGGGCGATCGGGCCGAAGTAGTTGGTGGCGTGCTGGCGGTCGAGGCCGGCGGTGTCCGCCTCGGGGTCGTCGACGGTGCGGCCGGAGCCGTCGCCGATGGCGGCGTTGTTGACCAGGATGTCCAGCCCGCCGAGGCGGTCCACGACGTTCTTGACCAGGCCCGGCGCGAGCGAGGCGTCAGCCTGGTCGTGCTGGAACGCGACCGTGTGGGTCTCGTCGGCCAGGGCGGCGGCCCGCTCGGCCGAGGCGACGTAGGTGAACGCGACCTGCGCGCCGGCCTCGGCCAGGGCGCGCACGGTGGCCGCGCCGAGGCCCCGAGAACCGCCCGTGACCAGGGCGACCTTGCCGGCTAGGGGGGAAGACATGAGAGCTCCTCTCGAACGGCCAGTTATTGACCGTGCGGTCCACAATAGGCTTGGTGGACCGAACGGTCAACAATTGCTAGCCTGGGACCATGGCCCGGCCCCGGCAGTTCGACGAGGAGAAGGTGCTGCTCGCCGTGCGCGAGCAGTTCTGGCGCGCCGGCTACGCGGCGACCTCGCTGGAAGACCTGATGCGGGCCAGCGGCCTGGGCAAGGGCAGCCTGTACGCCGCCTTCGGCGACAAGCACCAGCTCTTCCTCCGGGCGCTGCGCAGCTACAACGACGCCAACGACGCCTCTCTGCGCAAGGCTCTCGCCTCGGCGCCGCGGGCGATCGACGGCCTGCGCAGCCTCTTCACCGCGTCGGTCGGCGACACCACCGGCGCTTCCGCCCGGCGCGGCTGCTTCATGGGCAACAGCACCGGCGAGTTGGCGGCCGCCGATCCCGACGTGCTGGCCGAGGCCGGCCGCACCTACGACGGCGCGGCGGCGGTCATCGCCGAGTGCGTGGTGCGGGCTCAGCAGGAGGGCGACCTGCCGGCCGACGCCGATCCCCTGGACACGGCCCGAGCCCTGCTCACCGCCCAGCAGGGCATCACCTACATGGGCCGCGCCGGCATGGACATCACGACGTTGACCAGGACGGCCGCCACTCTGGCCGGGCAGCTCCTTGGCGCAGAATGATCTCCATGGGGTATCAGCACCGGCCGGCCACGCCGGCGGATCTGCCGGCGATCGTCGACATCTACAACGCGGCGGTCCTCGCCCGGACCAGCACCTGCGACCTCGACCCGATCACCGTCGAGTCCCGGCGGGCGTGGTTGGACGAGGCCCGGCACCCGATCTGGGTCGCCCACACCGACGACGACCCCGACACGGTCACCGGCTACCTGTCGTTCGAGCCGTTCCTCAACGGCCGCCCCGGCTACGACGTCACCGTCGACCTGGCGATCTACCTGCACCCTGAGCACCACGGCCGCGGGCAGGGCCGCTACCTGCTCGGCGAGGCCGTCGCACACGCCCCGAAGCTGGGCGCGCGAACCATCGCCACCACGATCTTCGGCAGCAACGAGCCGAGCCTGCGGCTGTTCCGCTCCTACGGATTCGAAGAGTGGGGCCGGTTGCCGGGCGTGGCCGAGCTGGACGGGGTGGCCAAGGACGTGGTGTTCGTCGGCAAACAGCTTTAGATGCCGATGGTGTCGGGGATCTCGGCCGAGTCGGTGAGCCGCAGCTTGCGCCGGGCCCGCTGGTAGAAGGTGGTGCGGCCGAGCCGGACGACACGGGCCGCGCCGGGGCGGGCCAGCAGCTCGATCCGGTCCCCCGGCCCGACGTAGCCGGCGACCTCGCCGTCCACCTCGACGGCCAGCCGCCCGCTGGTGGGCAGCATCTCCAGCTCCACCGTGTCGTGCACGGAAAGCACGACGCCCCGGCTCCACGCGGAGTGCGGAGCGGCCGGCGTGACCAGGAGCGCCTCCACCGACGGGCTGGTGATGGGTCCGCCGGCGGAGAAGCTGTAGGCGGTGGAGCCGGTCGGCGTCGCGACGATCACGGCGTCCGCGGCGTAGCTGACGAACCTCTGCCCGCCGACCCTCACGGCGACGACGGCGCTGCCGTCGCCGGGCACCCGCACCACGGCGACGTCGTTGAAGGCGGTCACGGTCCGGTCGCCGAGCATGGCGTCGACGGCCAGCCGAGGCTCGATCGTGAACTCGTGGTCGTCGATCGCGGTCAGCGCCTCGGGCAGATCGGGCACGTCGACCTCGGCCAGGAAGCCGAGCTTGCCCAGGTTCACACCGAGCACCGGGGCCCGCTGCCCGTCGGCGATGCGCATCGCCCGCAGCATGGTCCCGTCGCCGCCGAGGCTGACCACCAGGTCGGCCCGGCGGCCCAGTTCGGCGGCCGTCACCGGGACGGCCGCGCAGTCCAGCCGGCCGACCTCGCCGGCGATGCCGAGGATCTCGATGTCCCGCTTCGCCGCCCAACCGAGCACGGCCTCGACGGCGGCCATCGAGTCACGCTGGGGGTGCAGCACCAAGCCCGCGGAATGCATGGATGGGAGTCTGCCGGTTCCCGGCCGTTCCGGCGAGTGTCGGTGTCCGCATTGGCCGCCGGTCAGCGCGTTCTACGTCACGCAGAAAATTCTCGACGCGGTGCAGATTTTTTTCTGCGCTATGTCATAGTGGTGTCGTGGCAGCGAAGCGCCGAGACGCGCCGAGCAAGGGCGACCAGCGGATACAGGCGATCCTGGACGCCGCTGAGGTGCTGCTCGAACGGGAGCGCGCCGAGCCGATGACGGTCGAGTCCATCGCCAAGGGCGCGGGAATCCTGCGTGGCTCGCTGTACTTCTACTTCGGGTCGAAGCAGGAGGTGCTCGCGGCGCTGGTCGCGCGCACCGTCGCCCAGTTGCACATGGCGGACCCGCCCGTGGACCTGGACGTGCCGGTGCGCGACATCGTGCGACGGGCGGTGGAGAACACGGCCCGCACGTGGCGTGAGCACGGAACCGTGATGCGAGCGGCCATCGAGTTCAGCCCCGAGGTGCCGGCGATCGCCCAGCTGTGGCACGACACCATCGCCAACAACACCAAGGTGATGGCTCGTGTCCTGGTCGGGGCCGGGCTGCCCGACGACGACGGCCCGACCGGCGCCGAGGCGCTCGCGCAGGCCCTGTGCTGGATGACCGAACGCAACTTCTACCACGCGTCAACACGATCCGGCGGCCTGGACCGTACGACCGAGACAATGGTCGACATCTGGTGCCGCGTCCTACCTGGAGGACAGTCGTGCTCTTCCTGATCACCGGCGTCAGCAGCGGCCTCGGCCGGGCGTTCGCCCACGCGGCACTCGACGCCGGCCGCTCGCCGGTCGAGAACGACCTGCGCGAGTGGGAGGAGCTGTCGCGCTCCACCGACTACCCCGACGGCCACCAGATCGCGCCGAGCTGAGAACCCCCGCGAGTCCCGCCCACAGTCACACCGAATGCACGAAACCGATTCACACATTCGGTGTGACGCTAGGCGGGACTCGCGGGGTTCATGTGAGCTGCCAGTAGATTTCGGTCCAGACCTGGGACGGGTCGTCGTGGTGCGGACCGTAGACCTCCCACCGGACGCCGGTCCGCGTCAGTCCCTGCTCGGCACACCACGTGATCACGGCGTCGTGCGCGGCGCCCAGCTCCGCGTACGATCCATAGTGGACGGTCTTGGCGGCCCGGCCGGCCGGCAGCGTCGACGAGACGACCCGGCCGGTCAGCTCACACGGCACGAGCAGCTCGACGCCGACCTCCACCCGGGGCGTGTCGTCCAGGTACAGCATGACGTTGCGGCAGCCGCGGGTCACGCCGCCGGCCCGCAGGCAGGCCCACACCTCCTCCGACAGCTGCCGCCACACCGCCGGATACTCCGGCCAGGTCGTGGTAGCCGGAACCACCGCGGTCGGCCTGGTCTCGACGTCCTCCACGGTCACCGAATGCCGCACGGGCCCCATGCTAAGGGCCTACCGTGGGGTAATGATGGTTGTGGTGTGGGTTGTCGTGGCGCTGTGGGCGCTGGGTGAGGTCGGGCTGCAACTGACGCAGCTGCTGCGCAGCGGGCGCACCAAGACCCGGGAATGGGGCAGCTACGGCGGCATCATGGTCACCGCGCTGCTGGCGGTCGTGCTGGCCGCGCTGATCCGGCGTGCGCTGCCGGCCCTGGACTACCCGTCGCGGGACACGGGCTGGCTGGTCGCGATCACGCTGCTGATCGTGCTGGGCGGTGGGTTCCGGCTGTGGTCGATCACCATGCTGGGCCGTTACTTCCGCGCGGTGGTGCACATCCAGGAGGACCACCACGTGGTGCGCTCGGGCCCGTACCGGGTGCTGCGGCACCCCTCGTACACCGGCCTGCTGGTGGCTCTGCTCGGGGTGGCGCTGCTGTACGGGAACTGGCTGTCGGTGGTGGTTTTCGAGGCGCTGGTGATCGCCGGCGTGCTGAACCGGATCCGGATCGAGGAGCGGGTCCTGCTGGACGGCCTCGGCGAGGACTACGCCGTCTACATGCGCGAGACGAGCCGGCTGATCCCGGGCGTGTGGTGAAACCCCGACTTGAGGCTTTTCCCGCCATTCGATGGCAATTGCGGGAAAAGCCTCAAATAGCAGTTCAATGACACACTTGAAGGGTGGACAAGAGTGAACTGACCAGGCACATCATCGACACCTTCGCCGGGGTGCGCGTCGCGGAGAACGCGGGCGACCTCTTCTTCCTCTACGACCCGGACGGCGACCTGCCGCCTCAGCGGCAGATGCCGTTCGTCACGATCGTCACCGGCGACCACTACGACACGGCCTCCCAACTCGACCGGGACGGCGCGTACCGAGTGAACATCGGCCTGACCAAGGCCGGCTACGCCCAGCTCATCGGCCAGTCCACAGTGGACGACTACACGCCGAGGGATCGGCTCCTCCCCCACCCCGAGTACGCCGGCCAGCACTGGGTCTGCGTGGTCGACCCGGGCGAGCGCACCGCCGACACCGTGCGCGAGCTGATCGCCGACGCCTACGAGTTCGCGGCCCGCAAGCACAAGAACGTCACCAGGTGACGGGCAGGCTCCGCAGGCCGTAGATGATGGCGCTGTTCTTGAACTCCGACGCCGGCAGCGGCCCCGCCAGACGCAGCCCCGGCAGCCGGCGCAGCAGCGTCGTCAGCGCGACCTGAAGCTCGATGCGGGCCAGCTGCTGGCCGAGGCACTGGTGCGCGCCGAAGCCGAAGCCGAGGTGGGTTCGGGCCTGCCGGCCGAGATCCACGGTGTCCGGGTCCGCGTACACCTGCTCGTCCCGGTTGCCGGACTGAATCGCGGCGACCAACCACTCCCCGGCCTTCACCTCGGCCCCGGCGACCGTGACGTCCTCAGTGGCCTGCCGGAGCAGCCCGAACTGGATCACCGTCAGGTAGCGCAGCAGCTCCTCGACGGCGGCCTCCGGATCGGCCTGCAACGCGGCCAGCTGTGCGGGATTCTCCAGCAACGCCAACGTGCCCAGCGAGATCATGTTCGCGGTGGTCTCGTGCCCGGCGACCAGCAGCGTCCCGCCCAGCGTGGTCAGCTCGTCCATGGTCAGCGGCCGGTCGGTCTCGTTGCCACGGGCGATCAGCCGGCTCAGCAGGTCGTCCTCCGGCTTGTGCTGCCGCTGCTCGACCAGCCCGCCGATGTAGTCACAGACGCGCTGCCAGGCCGCGGTGAGGGTCTCCCGGTCGTGGTTGGTGTCCAGCAGCACCACGCTGTCCTGCTGGAACGCGTCGCGGTCGGCGTAGGGCACGCCGAGCATCTCGCAGATCACCAGCGACGGGATCGGCAGCGCGAAGTCGGCCACCAGGTCGGCACTCGCCCCCTTGAGCATGGCGTCGATGTGCTCGTCGGTGATGCGCTGGATGTAGGGCCGCAGCGCCTCCATGCGCCGCACCGTGAACTCGCCGATCAGCAGCCGCCGCAGCCGCGAGTGCTCCTCGCCGTCCAGCTGGATGATCTGGCCCGCGGGCGGCTCCTGCGCCGTGTCGTAGCCGGGCAGCATGTGCTGGGAGCTGGCGGCGCGCGAGCTCAGCCGTGGATCGGCCAGCACGGCGCGGATGTCCTCGTACCGGCTGACCACCAACGCGTCCATGCCGGCCGGGCAGTGTGCGGGTGAGATCGGGGCCTCGGCCCGTAACCGGCCGAAGGAGGAATCGGGGTCGAAGGGGCAGGAGTCCGGCCGGGCCACCGGGAATTCGGGCACATCGACGGCGCGCGTTGAAGTCACATGGGATAGCTTGCCAGCCATGAAGTCACGCTGGGTGGTTCTGCTGGTTCTCTGCGCGATCTCTGGGTTCTCCCTTGCCGCTCCGGCCGCGTCGGCGACCGGACTGCCTCTGAAACACTGCACTTTCACTCCCACGCCGGACAACCCGGCCGCCCGGCCGGTGCTGCGGCCGCTGCCGATCGCACCGACGGTCGGCGCCGTGGACGTGACGTTCCGGTTCAACTACGGCCCGGTGACCGTGCGGCTCAACCGGGCCGGCGCCGCCCCGTGCGCCGTGCAGAACCTGGTCAGCCTGGTGGCGCAGCGGTTCTACGACCACAGCCAGTGCTGGCGGCTGACCAACAGCGAGCGGCTCGGCGTGCTCCAGTGCGGGGACATCTACGAGGTGGAGAAGGGCGGCCCCGGCTACAAGTTCCCCGACGAGACCGACGGCACCGAGACGTACGGGCGGGGCACGATCGCCATGGGCAACCAGGGGCCGGGCACCAACGGCAGCGAGTGGTTCATCGTGCACTCGTTCGCGCACATCCCGACCAACTACTCGGTGATGGGCACCGTGGTCCGGGGCATGGACGTGCTGGACCGGATCGTGGCCGCCGGGATCATCCCCAGCGACCGCGGCCCGTTGGACGGAGCGCCGGCCCAGCCCGTCAAGATCCTGCGCGGCAGCGTCGGCTAGCTAGCGGTGGTCGGCCTCGCCGGTCTCCAGCAGGGTGGAGGCCGCGCCGATCACGTTCGGGTCCGGCTTGCCGATGACCTCGTGGTCCTTGTCCTCGTAGTCGATGAGGGACAGCACGTGGCGCATCGCCTCGACCCGGGCCCGCTTCTTGTCGTTGCTCTTCACCACCGTCCACGGCGCGTGGTCGGTGTCGGTGGCGCGGAACATCGCCACCTTCGCCGCCGTGTAGGCGTCCCAGCGGTCCAGTGACTCCACGTCGTTGGGGCTGAGCTTCCACTGCCGCACCGGGTCCACCTGGCGGATCAGGAAGCGGGTGCGCTGCTCGGCCTGGGAGACCGAGAACCACAGCTTCACCAGCAGCACGCCGTCGTCGACCAGCATCTTCTCGAAGGTCGGCACCTGGTGGATGAAGCGGTCGTACTGCTCGTCGGTGCAGTAGCCCATCACGCGCTCCACGCCGGCCCGGTTGTACCAGGAGCGGTCGAACAGCACGATCTCGCCGGCCGTGGGCAGGTGGTTGGCGTAGCGCTGGAAGTACCACTGGCCCTGCTCGCGCTCGGTCGGCTTGTCCAGCGCCACCACCCTCGCCCCGCGCGGGTTGAGGTGCTCGGTGAAGCGCTTGATGGTGCCGCCCTTGCCGGCCGCGTCCCGGCCCTCGCAGACCACGACCATGCGCCGGCCGCTCTCCTTGATCCAGTACTGCATCTTGAGCAGCTCGATCTGGAGCAGCCGCTTGACCAGGTCGTACTCGTCGCGGGCCATTCGGGCCGAGTACGGGTAGTTCTCACGCCAGGTGTCGACCACCGAGCCGTCGGCCCGCAGCAGGATCGGCTCGTCGCCGTCCTCGTACTCCACCACCATCTCGTCGTGCTGGAGTTCCGGGAACCGGGCGAGGACCTCAGGGGATTGCTGGATCACGCCCCAGGCTTACCTGCGGGTCACGGCCGGTACAAGGAACTCCGGGTTACCAGGAGATGGACTTCAGTTGTCACTGAAGCGATAGTACATCTCTCTCCGCTCGCGAAACTCTCGTAGTAACGAGTATCCCGTTACCAGCGCCGTCATTTCCTGAATTTACCGGCGCAGGCCGTCGACCAGGACCGCGACGATGCGCCGATTGTGTTCGGGACCGCGGCCAGGGACGGGCTGGCACAGCTGGGCGATCGCGTGCAGCAGGTCCTCGGCGCCGATGTCGTCGCGAACCGTGCCGTCGGTCACCGCGGCGTCGAGCAGCGCCGCCAGGGTGGGACCGAGCCGCTGCATGAAGTAGCCGGGCAGCCCCGCGAACGCCGGGTCGCCCGAATGCAGCGCCGAGGCGAGTCCGCGTTTGGTCGCGAGCAGCTCGGTGAACCGGTCGACCCACCTGGTCAGCGCCTCCGCCGGCTCGTGCGCGGCGCTCAGCGCCGGACCCGCGTCGGCGACGGCGTCGATCCCGCTCTCCACGACGGCCTTGACCAGGTCGGCGCGCTGCGGGAAATGCCGGTACAGCGTGCCGACCCCCACCCCGGCCAGGTCGGTGATCTCCTTCGCCGGCGCGTCCACGCCGGAGGTGGCGAAGACGGTCCGCGCGGCCTCGAGCAGCGCCTCGACGTTGCGCCGCGCGTCGGCCCGGCGCCGGCGCGGCGCCGGCGCGATGTCCGGGTCCACCACACCACCTCCGGTTGCGTAACCGGAATAGCTTTCCGTATAGTTCCGGAACAGCTTTCCGCTTACCCTAGCGTACAGGGAGCCACGCCATGCAGCACCGCACGCTCGGCCGCACCGGCATCCAGGTCAGCCCCTACGCCCTTGGCGCGCTGATGTTCGCCACCACCATGGGCAACGCCCCGGCGGACTCGGCCCGCGTCATCCACCGGGCCCTGGACGCCGGGATCAACTTCATCGACACCGCCGACGCCTACGCCGACTCGGAGGAGGTCGTCGGCCAGGCGCTGGCCGGGCGCCGGGACGACGTCGTGCTCGCCACCAAGTTCGGCCGGCCGGCCGGGCAGGAGCCCAACCACCGTGGCGCCTCGCGGCGCTGGATCGTCGCCGCCGTGGAGGACTCGCTGCGCCGCCTGCGGACCGATCACATCGACCTGTACCAACTGCACCGCGCCGACCCCCACACCGACATCGAGGAAACCCTCTCCGCGCTGACCGACCTGATCCGCAGCGGCAAGGTCCGCGCGATCGGCGCCTCCAACACCCCCGCCTCCGACATCGTCGAGGCCCAGTGGGTCGCCGAGCGCCGCTGCCTCGCCCGGTTCCACACCGAGCAACCGGTCTACTCCATCCTCAACCGCGGCATCGAACGCGAGGTCCTGCCGGTCACCCAGCGCTTCGGCATGGGCGCCGTGGTCTGGGGCCCGCTCGGCCAGGGACTGCTCACCGGCCGCGTGCGCAAGAACCAGGACAACCCCCTGCGGCGTGCCGGCATGGTCCGGCACCTCGACGACGAGCGCCGGCTTGACGTCGTCGAGCGGCTCATCCCTCTCGCCGCCGAGGCGGGCCTGCCCATGACCCACCTCGCGATGGCGTTCACCACCGCCCATCCGGGCGTCACCAGCGCACTGCTCGGCGTCCGCACCATGGAGCACCTCGACGGCCTGCTCACCGGCCTGGACGTCACCCTCGGCGACGACATCCTCGACCGCATCGACGAGATCGTCCCGCCCGGCACCGACGTCGGCGTCCTCGACCAGGCCTACCAGCCCCCGGCCCTGGAGGACCCGAGCCTGCGCCGCCGCCTCAACCTGAAGCCGTCAAAGAACAGTCATTCACACGCGATGCCGTCGTTGTCGCGGTCGAGCGCGGCCCGGTAGCCGGGCTGACCGCGGTAGATCGGCGCGGCGCCGGCGGCGCGGGCGGCGTCGCAGTTCTTGTAGTAGACCTCGGTCGGCGCGGGGGCCGGCGGCGGGGGCGTGTAGGCAGGCGGCGGGGCCTGCTGCGTGGTCCGCGGCGGAGGCGGCGGGGCGACGGTGGTGGTGGCCTTCGGCTCCACCCGGAGGGTGATCCGTGAGCCGGCGAGGGCGCTCACGCCGCCGCCGTCGATCGAGACGACATTCCAGGCGTCAGTCAGCGTGACCGCCATGCCGTCAGGCGAATACGCCTGCACATCCACGAAACCAAGCCCGTTCAGCTCGCTCAGCACGTCCTTGGCCGACTTGCCGACCAGATCGGACGGAATCGGCACGATCGAAACCGTGGTCGTTGTGGTGGTCGTTGTCGTGGTCGTCGCCAGCGGCGTAGTGGTCTGCGGCACCGCCACATTTCCCGCTGCGCCGCACGCGGACACCAGGCCGATCAGCGCCACCGCGGCCGCGGTTCTGACGCACGTTCGCAATTCCACGGTGGTCCCCTTGCCTGCGGCTCCGAATGCGCTACGGCCGGAACTATCGGCGGCCCTCCCAGTCCGTTACACCCGTAATGCCCGGTCGGCGTTTCGCGATGCACTGGCATAGCCTGCAAGCGTGGCGTTGTGTGAGCGGGAGTCGGAAAGCGCGCGGCTGGCGGAGTTGGTGGCGGGCGTCCGTGACCGCGGCGGGGCGCTGGTGGTCCGGGGCGACGCGGGCATCGGCAAGTCGGCGTTGCTGGCGGAGATCGAGGCGCCGGGGCTGCGGGTGTTGACGGCGGTGGGCGTGGAGGCCGAGCACCACCTGCCCTACGCGGGCCTGCACCAGCTGTTGTTCCCGCTGCGCAAGGACATCGACGGCCTGCCGGCGACGCAGCGAGAAGCGCTGCGCACGGCGCTGGGGCTGGCCGACGGGGCGCGGCCGGAGATCTTCCTGGTCGGCATGGCGGTGCTGAACCTGCTGGCCGAGGCGGCGGCCGGCCAACCGCTGCTGCTGATCGTGGACGACGCGCACTGGCTGGATCCGAACAGCCAGGAGGTGCTGGCGTTTGTGGCCCGCCGCCTGGAATCGGAGCCGATCGCGCTGGTGGCGGCCGTTCGGGACGGCGAGCCTTCCCGAATGGCTACTCTTCCGGCGCTGAGCCTGAAGCCGCTGACCACCGCCGGGGCTGCGGAATTGTTGGCCCGAACCGCGCCCGAGCTGTCGACGGCGGAACGGCAGAGGGTGGTGACCGTGGCGGCGGGAAATCCGTTGGCGCTGCGGGAATTGACCACCGGCGACGTGACCAGCATTGAGCAGGCGTTCGCGGTCCGGGCGCGGAAGCTGCCGCCGGAGACGCGGACGGTTCTGCTCGTCGCGGCAGTGAACGACACGAATGCGTTGCACGAGGCGTTGTGCGCGGCCAAGGCGGACTTGGCGGCGCTCACCCCGGCCGTGGACGCCAAGCTGATCACAGTCGCCGAGGACACGCTGGCCTTCCGGCACCCGCTGATGCGGTCGGCGATCGCCAAGGACGCGGACCCGGGCCAGCGGCAGGCGGCGCACCGGGCGCTGGCCGAGGCCCTGCGCGACGAGGACCGCCGGGTCTGGCACCGAGCGGCGGCGGCGACCGGCCCGGACGAGGCCCTGGCCGCCGAGCTGCAGGAATCGGCCGAACGCCTGGAGCGCCGCGGTGGCGTCGACGCCACGGTGACCGCCCTGGAGCGGTCGGCTCGCCTGAGCCAGTCACCGAAGCTGAAGGCGGAGCGGCTGCTGAAGGCCGCGAATCTAGCGGTCGAGACTGGTCGCCGGGACGTGGTCGACCGGCTGCTGGCCGAGGCCGTGACGCTCGACCTGACCGAGAACCAGCGCGCCGTGGTCCGCTGGCTGCCGACCGCCTTCGACGACGGCCTGCGCGACGGCGTCTCCGGCCCGGGCGAGCTGGCCGACCTGGCGATCAAGGTCCTGGACGACGGCGACCTGGACCAGGCCATGCAGATCCTGTGGGGCGCGGCGATGGGCTGCTTCTGGGTCGAGCCGGGGCCGGCCGACCGCTGCCGCCTGACCCGGGCCGCCGACCGGATGCCGCTGGACCGGCGCGACCCGCGGCTGGTGGCGATCAACGCCTACGTCACGCCGTTCGAACGGGGCGAGGCGGTGCTGGCCGACCTGGCCGAGCTGGCCCGCCACGGCGACCGGCCCGCGCCGGTGGACCGGTTCCTGGGCAGCGCCTCGATGCTGGTCGGCGCGTTCGACCTGGCGGCCCGGTTCTCCGCCAGCGCCCAGCCGGGCCTGCGGGCCCAGGGCCGGCTGGCGCTGCTGGCCCGGGCCCTGGGCGTGCAGGCCTGGAACTCCGTCCGGCTGGGCGACCTGGCCACGGCGTTGTCCGCGGCCGAGGAGGGCCAGCGCCTGGCGGTCGAGACCTCGCAGCCGTACATCCACGGGCTCACCCTGGCTACCCAGGCGGAAATCGCCGCGCTGCGCGGGAATTACGACAAATGTGAGGAACTGGCGGCGCAGGCCGAGCGGATCGGTCTCGCCGCCGGCGCGCGTCCGGTGTTGGCCACGGTGCAGCTGGCCCGTGGCATCGCGGCGCTGGGCGAGGGCAGGCACGCCGACGCGTTCGCGAACCTGATGCGGCTCAACGATCCCGCCGACCCCGCGTACCAGATGGCCTTGCGCTGCTACCAGATCGCCGAGCTGACCGAGGCGGCTGTGCGGTGCGACCAGCTCGGCGTCGTCGGGGAACTGGTGCAGGAGTTCGAGATGCACGCCATGTCGTCACCGTCGCCGGCGCTCCACAGTGGACTCCGACACGCCCGCGCGGTGCTGGCCCCGGACCACGAGGCGGAGAAGCTGTTCCGCGCGGCGCTCGACGCCGAGGCCTGGCCGTTGGAACGAGGCCGCACCCAGCTCGCCTACGGCGAATGGCTGCGCCGGCAACGACGTCCCGCCGATTCACGGCCACAGCTTCGGGCGGCCCGCGAGACGTTCGAGGCGCTGGGCGTGACGGCTTGGGCGGAACGGGCCCGGCACGAGCTGCGGGCGGCCGGCGAGGCCAGCCCGGACGCGCAGGCCGACGTGGTCGGCGAGCTGACGCCTCACGAGCTGCACATCGCCCGATTGGCGGCCGAGGGCTTGACGAACCGGGAGATCGGGCAGCAGCTTTACCTCTCGCACCGGACCGTCAGCACCCACCTGCACCGGATCTTCCCGAAGCTGGGCATCACCTCGCGCACCGAGCTGCGCGAGGTGCTCGGGCGATGACGTACGCCGCCTACGTCATCTGACGGTCGCCCCCGACCGACGGCCGCAACTAGCGTCGCGGACGCAAGTCAAGCCGTTCGGTCAGGAGTGTGCCCGATGATCAGCAGGAGAGTTTTCGCGCAGGGGTTCGCCGGCGTGGTGGCGGCGGGCACGCTGGCCGCCTGCTCGTCGGGCACCACCGCGGCGCCGGCCGCCAGCACCACGGCCGCCGCCGGCGGTGGCCACACCACGTTCCCCGCGCTCAAGCAGATCCAGGCCGGCCCGCTCAACGTCGGCTACGCCGAGGCCGGTCCGGCCGACGGCAAGCCGGTGTTCCTGCTGCACGGCTGGCCGTACGACATCTACAGCTACGTGGACGTGGCCCCGATCCTGGCCGCCGCCGGATACCGGGTCATCGTGCCGTTCCTGCGCGGCTACGGCAGCACGACGTTCCTGGCGGCCGACACCGCGCGCAACGGGCAGCAGGCCGCCACCGCGTCCGACCTCGTCGCGCTGATGGACGCCCTGCACATCGACAAGGCCGTGCTCGCCGGCTACGACTGGGGCGGCCGGACCGCCACCTGCGTCGCCGCGGTGTGGCCGGAGCGGGTCAAGGCCGCCGCGCTGGTCAGCGGCTACCTGATGACCAACCTCAAGGCCCAGCAGCAGCCGCTGGCGCCCGCCGCCGAACGGGGCTGGTGGTACCAGTTCTACTTCGCCACCGACCGCGGCGTGGCCGGCTACACCCAGAACCGGCACGACTTCAACAAGCTGATCTGGAACCAGGCCTCGCCCGGCTGGAAGTTCGACGACGCCACCTACGACCGCAGCGCCAAGGCCTTCGACAACCCCGACCACGTCGCCGTCGTCATCCACAACTACCGCTGGCGGCTGGGCCTGGCCGACGGCGAGAAGCAGTACGAGGAAGTCGAGCAGAAGCTCCAGGCCGCGCCGCCGATCACCGTGCCCACCATCACCATCGGCAGCGACTTCGACGGCGCCGCCATCGACGGCAAGGCCTACCGGAACAAGTTCACCGGCAAGTACGACCACCGGATCTTCAAGGGCATCGGCCACAACGTCCCGCAGGAGGCCCCGAAGGACTTCGCCCAAGCCGTGATGGACGCCGATCGTCTCTAAACGCCAGGAAGGGCCCCTTCATGGCGCAGTGAAGGGGCCCTTCCTGGCGTTGAGCGAGAGGGCACGCGCCTTGATCTTGGGGCCGGTTAGCCGAAGCGGCCGTGCACGTAGTCGGCGGTGCGGGGGTCGATCGGGCCGTCGAACATGGCGGCGGTCGGCCCGGACTCCACGATGTGGCCGGGCTCGCCGTTCTCGGCCAGGAAGAAGGCGCAGCGCTGGGAAACCCGTTGCGCCTGCTGCATGTTGTGGGTGACGATGACGATGGTGACGTCGGACCTGAGGTCCTCGATGGTCTCCTCGACCCGCCGGGTGGAGGTGGGGTCCAGGGCCGAGCAGGGCTCGTCCATCAGCAACACCTCCGGCCGCACGGCCAGGGAACGGGCGATGCACAGCCGCTGCTGCTGGCCGCCGGACAGCGCCCCGCCGGGCTGCCCCAGCCGGTCCCGGACCTCGGCCCACAGCCCGGCCCGGGTCAGGCACTCCTCGACCAGATCCCGCTTGTCCGAACGGGAAGCGCGGACGCCGATCAGCTTCAGGCCGGCGGTCACGTTGTCCGCTATGGACATCGCGGGGAACGGGTTGGGCTTCTGGAACACCATGCCGATCTGGCGGCGGGTCTCGGTGATCCGCCGGCCCGGCTCGTAGATGTCGGTGCCGTCCAAACGGACCTCGCCGGCCAGCGAGGCGCCGGGCACGAGCTCGTGCATGCGGTTGAGGATGCGCAGGAAAGTGGACTTGCCGCAGCCGGAGGGCCCGATCAGCGCGGTCACCTCGCCGGCGTTCATGGTCAGCGAAACCCGTTGCAGCACCTTGCGCTGGCCGAACCAGGCCGACACCCCGACGGCGTCCAGGGGGGCGCCGGTGACCGGGCCGGGAGCGCGCGGGGTCGGTTCCTCGTCCTCGACGCGGGCGGTGGGATTGAGGTCCAGCCGGGTGCGTTCGAGCTCGGTCTCCTGCGGTGGCACGGCCGAACCCTAGTCGCGGCAGGGCACCGGCGCGTGAACGACGGGTTCACCCGACATGACCAACCCGGGCCGCGCGTTGTTGGTTGCTGGTTAACCCGGCGGGAAGGGGGCGAAAGCCCAACCTTCGCCGTCACGTCCTGGTAACCGAGCGGCACGCCAGGCAACGTTGTCATCGCCTCGCCTGGGGCAGGAATACGTTGGAGAACAGGGAGTTCCATCCATGCGTTCCACCTTCGCCAAGGCTGCCGCGCTGACGGCCGGCGTCACCGCGCTCGTCGCCGCCGTGGCCGCGCCGGCCTTCGCCGACCCGCAGCAGGCCGTCGCCGCCACCGACATCACCGCCGTCGGCTCGGACACCATCCAGTTCGTCGACAACGACCTGGCCACCGCCTACAACGCCACGAACCCGGGCAGACTGTTCGACTCGTGGGACGCGGTCAACCCGAGCACCGGCGCGGCGCACGACACGATCGGCGTCAAGCCGGGCGTCAGCATCACCCGCCCCAACGGCTCCAGCGAGGGCATCACCGCGCTGCTGCAGAACACCAACGTCGACGTCGCCCGCTCCTCCCGCGGCCCGCGCGACGGCGACCAGGGCCTGATCTTCCTGCCGTTCGCGCAGGACGAGGTCCGCTACGCGCTGTCCGCCGCCACCCCGACCCACGGCGTCGACGGCCTGACCGCCGCGCAGCTGGCCACGATCTACTCCTGCGGCAACACCGGCGTCACGGTCAAGTGGAGCGACCTGGTCGCGGGCGCCAGCAACGACCCGATCCAGGCCCTCATCCCGCAGGCCGGCTCGGGCACCCGCAGCTTCTTCGAAGGCGCCATCGGCGTCAGCGACACCACCATCCAGAAGGGTGAGACGAGCGGCTGCGTCACCACGGTCGAAGAGCACGACCCGGCCTCGATCGCGAACAACGCCGACGCGCTCGCGCCGTTCTCGGTGGCCCGCTTCAAGGCCAAGGTGCCGGCCGGCCAGATCGCGCTGAACACCACGGGCTTCGACGCCACCCGCGAGGTCTACAACGTGGTCCGGGCCGACGCCACCACGGGCGGCGTCCCGGACTACCTGCAGCCCCTGCTCGGTGACGGCACCGCCGGCGCCGGCTACGTCTGCGGCTCCGCCGCCAGCACCATCACGAACAACGGCTTCACCACGATCAGCAACTGCGGCGAGGCCGAGTCCTTCCAGGGCTGAGCTCCGACCCCGCGCGACGGCACCCCGGGACGTCACGTCTCGGGGTGCCTGTTGTCACAGCATGTTCGGCAGCAGATCGGCCACGGCCCCGTAGACGTTCCACACCACCGCCAGCAGCAAGGGAATGCCGAGCAGGGTCGCTTCCCTTCTGCCCCAGCGGTGCCGGGCCCAGACCAGGCCGCCGAGCAACAGGGCCAGCGCCTGCAGCCACAGCACCAACGGGATGGAGGCGTCAGCGTCGGAGGCCATGGCGCTCTCGTCCGGCGGGATGACCCCCGGCCGGCCGGACGGCGTCGGCGCGGCAGTGGAGACCAGGTCGGCGTCGACGAACACGGTGTTGCCGCGCTGCAAGGGATCCGCGCCGGCGGAGGTCTCCAGGACGAGCCGGCCGGCGCCCTTGGCCAGCGGCGGCGGCAATGGATCGCCGTCGCGCCGCACAGTCAGCACCCGGTAGGTGAACTCGCCCTGCCCGGTGGACACGGTGATCCGGTCCCCGGACCGCAGCCGGTCGATCTGCGCGAACGGCGCGCCGAAGGTCGCCGACCGACCGTACACAAGGGACACTCCGGCCTGGCCGGGCAGCGGCGTGTCGCGGCGGTGGCCGGGGCCCAGCCGGAGGTCGCCGGAGGCGGTGCCCTCGACGACCACCTCGTTGAACGACAGGCCGGGAATCGTCAGCAGGGCCACCGGACTGCCGGCGTCGACCAGGCCGCCGGTGGGCGCGGTGGCCGCGGCCAGCTCCTCCCGCAACTGCGCGTAGAGGCGGTCCTGGTCGTTGCCCTGCTCGATCGGGCTGAGCACCAGCAGGTAACCGGCCAGGCCGAGCAGCCCGACCGCCAGCATGCCCAGCATCTGGCTGAGCAGCTTGGCCTCGAACGGCATCGGCGGCCGCGGCGGGCGGGCCGCCGGCGGCGGGCCGGACTTGATCTCCTGCATGATCGACTCGGTCAGCGGGGCCGTGGCGTCCGTGGTGGTCACCGGTTCTCCGTCAGCTCGACCATCGGGCAAGGACCTTGCCGATCGTCCGGGAGTAGGCCCGGGCGACCGCGACGCGCACCGGATGCCCCGGCTGCGCGGCCAGTCGCACCAGCGGCACCGCGACCCCGGCGAGCAGGCCCAGGGCCAGCAGGATCGGCAATCCCCAGGCGGCCAGCCAGGAATCGACACCCCGGGTGGTGGCCAGCGTGGTGGGTGTGCTCTTCGGCGAATCCCCGGAACTCGGCGCGGCCGACGTCGACGGCGTGGATCCACCGCCCGGCACCGTGTTCTGCCCGCCGAGGCCGTTGCCGACCGTCGCCTGCTGGTTGGTCTGGCCGCGAATCTGGTCGGGGATGTTGGTCGGCGGCGGGGGAACCTGGCCGTTCTGCGCCGCCACCGCGTCAGCCGCGGTGAGCGTGTACTGGCGCAGCACATCGGGCAGCGGGGCGTAGCCCGGGGGCAGGTTGCCCACGTTGGTGCCGGGCGTCTGCCCGTCGGTGACGGCGAACCGCAGGAACGTCGCGTACGCCTGGGCGGTCGCCTTGTCCAGGCCGGCCGTCGGGATCGCGGCGTAGACCGGAACCGTGCCCGGGTAGGCATTGGCCGACAGGTGCGCGTAGTCCAGCGACAACACGCCACTGTCCTTGTCCTGCACGGTGTAGCCGAGGGCGGCGGTCATCGAGTCGGCCGTCGGCGACGCGAACAGCCGCTGCCCGCCGGCCAGCTTGTGCACCTGGAGCTGGGCCATCGGCATCACGTAGGTGTTGGCCTGGGCCACGCTGGTGATCGCGAGCAGGTTGCGGGTCCCGATGACCTGCTGGTCCTGCCGGACGAACGTCTGGTAGGTGGCGTTCGCCGGGTTGGAGTCGCAGACGGGGGTGGCCGGACTCTGCCGGTTGAGCAGCGCGGTGACGGCGTCCTGCAACGTGTTCACGCTCTGCTTGATCAGGGTGAAGTACGGCGGCGGCGACGTTTTCTTGACGCACTCGGAGTCGGCGCTCGCGGTGCGCACCGTCGGGTCCGGCGTGCCGTCGCGAAGCTCGGTGAACAGCTGGGGCAGCGCGTAGCCGCGGAAGGCCGGGTTGACCACCATGCCGCTGTAGTTGTCGGGCGCGCCGTCCAGCCAGGCCCGGGCCTCCGGATCGGCGTTGATGTAACTGGTCAGCGCCCAGATCACGTCGGTCTGGGTCGGCTGCGGCATGATCAGGTTGTAGTCGATCGTCGGCGACTGGAGGTTCAGGGTGAAGCCCGGGTTGACCGCGAGGAACTCCGGGTCCCGGAACAAGCTGTACGGGTTGCCTTTGAGCGCGGCCTCGCCGCTGCTCGCCTCGTACGACTGGGTTATCAGCTTGGCCAGCAGCAGCGGCGTCAACCTGAGCTGGGTGACCTGGTTGTTGGTGGCGTCGTCGGTCAGAAACGACACGGCGAACCCGGTGTCCAGCACGGGCGCGTGCACTATCGGTCTCGGCGATCCGGTCACCGGCAACGAGGTCATGACGGCGTTGGCGCCGTAACCCGCGGGGCCCTTCGTGGTCAGCGCCTGCCGGGCGAGCGGTTCGGACTGCGTCACGTACTTCAGCCGGAAACTCTTGGGGTCCAGGCAGAAGCGCGGCGCCCAGTAGTAGAACATGGCCGTGCCGGCCGGTTCGGAACCGCTGATCGTCACCGGCTGGCGCTGGTCGACCACGTCGCACGCGTGCTGCGGCTGGAAGGACAGTCCGATCGAGATGCGGTTCTGCCAGTTGGCCGCCAGCCACCAGGCGTTGGCCCGCACGTACTGGTTCACCTGACCGAGCACCTGGATGTTTCCGGGTCCCACCGGGGTTTTCGCGCCCGCCGCGCAGTCGACGCCCGCGGTCGTGGCGCACCACGGGTCGGTGATCGGGACGGCGACCAGCGTGCACGCCTGGGTGTCCGAGCAGCCGAGGAAGGGGTACTCGCCCGCGGTGCGCACCTCGAACGGCACGCCGGAGCGGCTGCCCTTGCTGTCGGACCACTCGCCACGGGCGTTCAGCGGCACCGAACTACCCGACCGCAGCTCCGCCGGGATGGAGTCGTTGGTGCTGTTGGTCCCGCCGTAGTACATGTTGTACCAGGTGCTGTCCACCGCCTGGAACTGGAACTGGTGCGCTATCAGGCCGAAGTTCCAGACGTGCGTGGAGTTCTGCGGCTGGCCGGGGACATTGGTGTCCCGGTAGACCGCCGTGTTGTAGGAGTTGAGCCCCATGCCGGTCCCGCAGTGGGTGGGGTCCAGCGCGCCGTCGCTCATCGGCTTGCTCGGATCGGACGGCTTGTCCGTGCCCCAGCATTCCATGAGCACCATGGGGTACTCGCTCAGGTTGGACTTCGCCGGGTCGGTGGTGACCGCGTAGTTGTGCGTCGGCACCGCGCCGGTCCAGCCGACCAGGACGTTCTGCCGGGCCAACAGATTCTGGGTCTGCGAGACCGTGACGGCGACCGTGTGCTTGGCGCCCTTGCCGTCGGTGATGGTCTTGGTCACCGTGACGGCGCTGCCGGCGCCGTCGGCCGAGGCCGGCGCGGCGAGCGGGCCGACCATCGTCATGGCCAGGCAGGTCACCACCCCGAGCAGTGCCGCGATCCGCTGGCGCATGTCAGCTACCCCCGTTGTCTCTGTTGCGGCGCTTGGTGATCGCCCGTGCGACGAACGCGGGCACGAGGAGCACGAGCACAACCTCGGCGGCGGCGAGCACGCCCATCACGGTTGTTGTGGTCTGGGAACGGAAAGCCGCCAGTTCGCTGGCCGTGGCCGGGGAGTCGCCGCCGGAGCCGCCCGCGGAGCCGCCGATGGTCTGCCCGGTCTCCGGGTCGATGGACGGCTGGGCCGACGTCGACGTGGCCGCGCCGCCGCTGCCACCACCGCCGGCGCCGTTGCCGGACCCGTTCTTGTTCAGCGGGTCGGCGGTGTTGTCCGTGCCGCACGGCCCGGCGCCCTGCTTGTCGCAGGCGTCCGGCGCCGGGTCGATCTCGGCCAACTTGTTGGCGCTGGGGTTGTTCGGGTCGAACGTCGGGTTGTCGCAGGTGCGCGGGTCCCGGTTCGCCAGGTCGGTGGGATTGACCTTGGCGAACCGCTTGACCTGGTCGAAGCCGGCCTGCACCAGGTTGAGCGGCAGCGGCGAGTAGCCCAGCGTCGGCGCCTCCTGCTGGCCCTCGCACAGGAAGTAGTAGGAGAAGTCGGCGAACGTCTTGGCCTTGCCCGCGGTGATCACCCGGTCGCCGCCGTCGATCGGGATGATCATGTACGAGTACGAGGACAACTGGTAGACCCGGGGGTCGCCGAAGGTGTAGACCTGCGACAGGTCCTGGGTGAGGTACACCTTCGGGTCCTTGTCGGCCAGTTGAAGCTGCGCCTTGGTCAGCGCGACGGCCACGTTGTACGGCGTCGGCGCCGAGTAGTAGCCGGCGGCGTTGAGGATCTTGGCCACCGGGTAGTGCGCGTTGAGCGCGTAGGAGTACTGGACGTAGCCGATGGCGCCGTCATAGCTGGCGCCGGCGATGGTGCTGGCGATGGTGGAGTCGTTGCCCTGCGCGGTGACGTTCGGCGCGTTCACCGGATAGTACGAAGTGGACTTCGGCGCGCCCGCGTAGGCCGCCCACACGTCGGGGTACTGCTTGGCCATCCAGTCGGTGAACTGGGCCGTGGTGCCCGAGCCGCCGGACGCCACCACCACCTGGATCTTCTTGGCCGGCAGGGCATGTCCGTTCATGTCCGCGGTGATCGCCGGGTCGTTCCAGCTGGTGACCTTACCGGTGAAGATCTTGGCCAGGGTCAGCCCGCTCAGCCGCACGTTGCGGATCAGGTCGTTGCCCTGCTGGAGGTGGTACATGATCGCGGTGCCGCCGGCGATGATCGGCATGTACGCGTAGCCGCGGTTCTGCGAGTCGTCGGGCTGTCCGGTGAGCGGATCCTTTCCCTGGTAAGGGATGTCGGAGTTGGCGAAGTCCTGCTGGAACTGGGCGAACTGCTGCCGGCCGGCGCCCGAGGAGGAGCTGGTGAACGCGATCTCCACGCCCTTGGCCGCCTCGTCGGCCGTCCACTGGTTCATCGCGTTGGCGCTCCACGACGAGCCGGCGCCGCTGAGGATCTCCCCGGCCATCGCCGCCGGCGCCGGCCCGACCAGCACCGCGAGCGCGGCGGCGGTCAGCAGGAGCAGAATCCTTCGTGTCATCGTCTTCCTCCCCGGCCGCGGGCCAGCGCCCGGGCCGCGACGAACAGCAGCACCACCAGGACCAGCAGCACGGTCGCGCCGCCGAAGGCCCGTTGCACCTGCACCTGCTCGGGTTGCAGGGCCATCTCGTAGACGAAGAACGGCAGCGACACCATCGGGCCGCTGACCGGATTGGCGTTGAGGTAGGTGCTGTAGGCCGAGGTCAGCAGCACCGGAGCGGTCTCGCCGATGCCGCGGGCGACGCCGAGGATCAGCGCCGTGGCCAGGCCGGCCCGCGCGGTCGGCAGCACCACGTGCCAGACCGTGCGCCACTGCGAGGATCCCAGCGCCAGGCCGGCCTCGCGCAGGCCGCCGGGCACCACGCGCAGCACGACCTCGGCGGCGCGGGCGGTGATCGGCAGCATGGTGATGGCCAGCGCGATCGCCGCCGCGAAGCCGGACGCGGGCAGGCCCAGCGCCACCAACAGGACTATGTAGACGAACAGGCCGGCCACCACGTCCGGCAGCGCGGTCATCGCCTCCACCACCGTGCGCACGAAGTTGGCCAGCCGGCCGCCGACCTCGTTGAGGAACACGGCCGTGAGCACGCCCAGCGGCAGCGTGATGACCACCGTGATCGCGACCTCGATCAGCGTGCCGATCACGGCGTGCAGCACGCCGCCGACGGTCAGCGGGTCGAGCGGGCCGGCGTGGCTGAGGTCGGAGACGAAGAAGTTCAGGTGCGACAGCGCCGGAATTCCTTGCACCACGGTGCTGATCACCACCAGCGCCAGCGTGCCGCCGACGATGATCGCCGCCGCGTGCACCACGGCGGCCATCAGCCGGTCGACGATCTGCGCGCGGCCATGCCGCAATCCCGTGACCACCGCGTACAGCAGCAGGAACAGGGCGAACCAGCTGACGACAAAGCCGAAGACGCCGGAGAACGGCAGCAGCCGGTCGTAGAGCACCCAGTCCAGCGCGGCCGCGGAGACCAGCGAGCCGACCAGCGACAGCCGGTCGTCCAGCGTGCGGACCCGCAGGTCCCGCTTGGTCTCCGGGGTGGCCGCGGCCATCTCGAAGCTGAGCGGGCGCGCCTCGGCCCCGCTGAGCAGCTCGGTGTCGCGCGGCAGGTCGTGCAGCACGGTCGTGTTCTCGGTCATCTCAGATCTCCGTCGCCGCGCCGCTGCGGCTGCGCGCGACGATCACGCCGGCCAGCAGGTTGACCACCACCGTCATCAGGAACAGCACGAAGCCGGCCGCCAGCAGCGCGGACAGCTGCGACGGGCTGGCGTCGCCGAACCGCAGCGCGATCATCGACGCGATGGTGTTGCCGCCGCGCTGGAGGATGTGGTCGGTGAGGGTGAAGGTGGGCGAGATGATCAGCGACACCGCGATCGTCTCGCCCAGGGCCCGGCCGAGGCCGAGCATCGTGCCGCCGATGACGCCGCCGCGGCCGAACGGCAGCACCACCGCGCGGATCATGCCCCAGCGGGTGCCGCCCAGGGCCAGCGCCGCCTCCCGTTCGCCTTGCGGCGTCTGGGAGAACACCTCGCGCATGACCGAGCAGGCCATCGGGATCACCATCATCGACACCGCGATGCCGCTGATGAACATGGACTTCTCGTACAGCGGCTGCTCCCACAGCGCGGCCCGCGGGTCGGCGTCGACCTGGAAGAACGGCAGGAAGCCGAGATAGGTGTGCAGCCAGCGGGCGAGGAAGTGCGCCGCCGGCTGCAGCGTGTAGAAGCCCCACAGGCCGTAGACGACGCTGGGCACCGCGGCCATCAGGTCGACCAGCGTGATCAGCGTGGCCCGCAGCCCGCGCGGCGCGTACTCGCTGATGTAGAGCGCCACCAGCAGCGCCAGCGGGAAGGAGATCACGATCGCCACCAGGGCCACCAGCGCCGTGCCGGTGATCACCGACAGGATGCCCGCGTGCCCGGCGTCGGGGTTCCACACCGTAGAGGTGAGAAAGCCCAGACCGTAGGTCTGCAACGTGGGCAGGGCCCGGATCGCGAGGAACACCCCGATGCCGCCGGTGATCAGCAGCATCAGCAGCCCGCCGCCGCGCGCGACTCCCCGGAAGGCCAGGTCACCCAGCGGCGCCGCGGACCGGATGGCTCTCGCCTCGTCCGTCACCGGTCTCCCCTGTCATCGTTGTCGGAACGAGGGTCAGACAACCGTGGGCCGGTGACCAGACGCGTCGTCAGCGGTGAACGCCGGGACAACGGGACGCTGCCGCCGCATGGCCGATTCTCCTGCTCCCCCAACGGTATTTCCCGGCCTCGGCGGCCCGGCTGGAACACCGCCAGCGGCAGGTCGCTGTCCGCGCCGCGCACCGACCGGCCGAACCGGCCCGCGGCCAGCGCCGCGTCCACCCGCCGGGCGAAGCCGTGCGCCGACTGGGCGATCCGCCGGTCGCGCACCGACATCCGCCACCACCACTGGCCGCTGTCCCCGTGCTCGAAGTCGAACTCGGCCTGGGCCGCCGATCTTCGGACCTGCTCCACGTCGTCCAGTGCCGCCGCGTGGTCGGCGAAGTCCCGCACCGACACTCCCAGCACCCGGTTGTTGCCCCCGAGCAGCCGCCACCGCACGCGCCGCCCGTCCGTGCGGAAGCACTGAAACCTCGCCACTGCCCAGCCCTCCCCCAGCACCCTCCCCCGCGCCGACGCGGACACTCGTCGACATCACCCGACAGAACGTTGTTGACAAATCACACATCCGACCGGCGGGGCGCTGAGCGCGACATGCACGGCAGGTGAACAGGACACGACCGAACACCCATTCGGCGGTGCCGATTGGTTCGGCGGGCCGCGCCGCCCGTGCCTCCCGCACGCGCCCGCCCCAAGACCAAGGGACCAAGCCTCAGGTTCCGCGTCCAGAAAAGGAGCCTCGCCACGACAGTCGAAATGTGTCGAAAACCGATAGGTCCACTAGTTCGACTACATCTTGAACTTTCGAATATGCTGCCGGTACGAGAAAGCTGGAGCTGGTGGCGGACGACCTGGTGTATCCGGAGTCGCCGCGATGGCGGGGCGGGCGGCTGTGGATCTCCGACAGGCACGGGTTTCGGCTGGTCACGGTCGCCCCGACGGAGCTGCCGGAACGGCCGACAGGAAGCGGATTCCTACCCGATGGCCGTTCAGGGCCCCTTCGACGACGTCGTCGGCACCGGCTTCGCCATCGTCTCCCCAGCGTCCTATGTGGACCGATCAAGGCTGGACTTCCTCAAGTCCATCGGCACCCAGCTCGTCCGCGTCGGTGGCGATATCAAGGACGTGGAAGGCAAATACGCCGCCGGCCATCGTCGACGACCCGGCCCGGCACCTCACGCGACCGTGATCAGCACACCCGCGCTCGGCGCCGAGTGATTCCCGGCCGCGTCCACCGCCTCGACCGTCAACGTGTAGCTGTGCCCTGGCTGCGCATGGCAGTACAGGTAGAGGTCGTAGACCCGCACCTGCCTGGTCCGCTTCGTGTCCTTGCGCACGGCGCTGCCGTCCAGCTTGATGCTGTACCACGCCACGCCCACGTTGTCGGTGGCTGCGTCCCAGCCGTAGACCGCTTGCCCCTGGTCCTGCCCGACTTGCCGCACCCCTGTCGGAATCGACGGCGCAACCGTGTCTTCCGCCGCAGCCGCTACCACCGGCACCGCCACGACCACTCCGGCAAGCACCGCCACCGCGGTGACCATCCGTCTGAGCATCACTCACTTCCCCCATCCCTGCCCGCCGCTCGGCCGGCCGACATCCAGGCTGCCACCGCATTCCGCCCGCCCGCTGCCGAACACCCCAAAAGCCCCGGGACAACATTCGACCCCGCAAGGAAATGCGTCCGAACGGCTGCTAGGCACAACGCTCCCGCCCTGGCGCTGCGCCGTTCGACTGACAGGGTGGCTCAGCCGACCTCCGCGCTCAACCTCGTCCGGACCTGGCCGGCGCGGGGGTCGTCGAGCTCCTCCAGGATCCGCACGGCCAGCCGCCACTGGTCGAGGGCCTCCGCGGCCCGGCCGGCGCCGTGCAGCGCCTGGGCCAGCTCATGCCGGGACCAGCCCTCGCCGGCCCGGCCGCCGAGCTGGCCGAACAGGTCGACGGCGGTGCGGAAGCAGTCCACGGCGCGGTCGAACCGGTCGAACTTCAGGTGGGTGCGGCCCAGCTCACGACACGCCTTGAGCAGCGACACCCGGTCGGCCAGCTGCTCGAACAGGATCCGCGCCTGCTCATAGTGCCGCACGGACTCCTCGTACCGGCCGAACTCGCGGGCGCAGCCGCCGAGGTTGCACAGGGCCCAGCCCTCGCCCCACCGGTCCCCGGCCGCCTGGTAGCCGGCCAGCGCGCGTTCGGTGTACGCCAAGGCTTCCTCGATCCGGCCGACGCCGAAGTACGCCGCGCCCAGCGCCCCGAGCATGATGTCCTCGGCGGGCCGGCCGGGAATCCGGTCGTGCGCCTGCTTCGCCCGCTCCAGGCAGGCCAGCGCGTCGTGGGGCCGCCGCAGTTCCTGGTAGGCGTAGCCGAGGCCGATCAGCAGCGACGCCTGGCCGTAGCCGTCGCCGGCGGCGTCGGCCGCGGCCAGCCCCACCTGGTGACTGGCCAGCCATTCCGTCCACGGCAGCCGGGCCGCCAGGAACGCCCACATCGACGCCGGGATCCGGGTGGCGCGGAAGGTGTCGCCGGCCCGCGCCGCCTGCTCGGTCGCGGCGACCAGGTTCGCCAGCTCCGTCTCGCCCCAGGCCAGCGCGGCCGCGGCGCCGGTGAAGGTGAGCGGCTCGGCGCCGGGGATCGGCGGGGGCAGAGGCGGCCGGCGACGGAACGGGGCGAGCGTGCGGTCCACCGCGTCCGAGGTGTGCAGGTAGAAGTCCAGCACGCGACGCACGGCGTCGGCGCGCACCTCCTCGTCGTCCTGTCCGAGGGCTCGCTCCACCGCATAGACCTTGAGCAGGTCGTGCAGGCGATACCGGCCGGGGCCCGCCTCCTCGATCAGATGACCGCCGGCCAACTCGGTCAGCAGCCGCCGCGCGGCCGGCGCGTCGAGGCCGGCCAGCGCGGCCGCGGCCGGCAGGCCGAACTCGGCGCCGGCGTGCAGCCCGAGCAGCCGGAACAGCCGGGCCGCGCCGGATCGCAGGCGGTGATAGGACGAGGAGAACACCGCCCGGACCGCCGTGTCCTCGTCGTCGACGGTCAGCGCGTCCAGCCGGGCCCGCTCGTCGGCCAGTTCGTCACGCAGGTCCACGGCGTCCAGATGGGGCCGGTCGACCAGTTGCGCGGCGGCGATCCGCAACGCCAGCGGCAGCCGCCCGCACAGCTCGGCCACCTCCGACACGACGGCCGCGCAGCCGGCGACCCGGCCCGGTCCGACCGCGTCGGCGAGCAGCCGCACCGATTCCTCGGGCGCCAGCACATCCAGCGCCACCCGGTAGGCGCCGTCGCGCGCCGCCAGTCCGTGCAGCTTGCTGCGGCTGGTCACGATCACCGAGCAGGTCGGGCTGCCGGGCAGCAGCGGGCGGACCTGGTCGGCGCTGGCCGCGTTGTCCAGCAGCACCAGCATGCGCTTGCCGGCGAGCTGGCTGCGGTAGTACGCGGCCTGCTCCTCGACCTCGCTGGGCACGGCCGCGACGTCGACGCCGAGCCCGCGCAGCAGCCGGCCGAGGGCGGCGGACGGATCCAGCGGGATCTGGGCGGGGTCGAAGCCGCGAAGGTCGACGTAGAGCTGGCCGTCGGGAAACCGGTCCGCGACGCGGTGGGCCACGTGCACCGCCAACGCCGTCTTGCCGACGCCGCCGACACCGTCGATCGTCGAGATCGCCACTGCCGGGCCGTCCGCGGCCACCAACAGGTTCGTGAGCTCGGCGACCTCGCGGGCCCGGCCGGTGAACGAGGGCACGGCGTGCGGGAGTTGCGCCGGCACCGGCGTTCTGGGCTGCGGCACGGTCTCGACGCTCAGCTGCGCCCGCAACGCCCGCAGCTGCGGTCCCGGCTCGATGCCCAGCTTGTCGATGGCGGCCTGCCGGGCCTGCTCGTACTGCGCCAAGGCCGCCGTGGTGGATCCGGCGCGGTGCAGGGCAGTGATGAGCAGTTCGCGGGGCCGCTCACGCAGCGGGTGCTGCCGCACGACCGGCGTCAGCTCGGCCACCACGCGGTCGTAGTGCTTGCCGGCCAGCAACGCCTCGGCCAGCGACTCCACGACCGTCAGTTCCAGATCTTCGGCCTGTGCCCGCACAGCGGACACGAACGGACACGCAACGCCGTCCAGTGCCTGGCCCCGCCACAGCGCCAGCGCGTCCCGGCAGCGGGTGGCCGCCGTGTCGCAGTCGCCGGCCAGCAGGGCTCGCCGCGCGCTTTCGCGGTGCGCCTCGACCCGGTGCAGGTCGACCGCCTGCTCATCCAGGCGCAGCAGGTAACCTGAGCCCGCCGAGACCAGGTACGAGCTCGGCGCGCGGCTGTGCCGCTCCGGCTCCAGCACCCGGCGCAGCGCCGAGATGTAGGTGGACAGGCTGCCCTGGGCGGCGGCCGGCGGGGCGTCGCCCCACAGCGCGTCGACGAGCTCGGTCCTGGACACCACGCTGTTGACCCGCAGCGCCAGCAGGGCCAGCACGGCTCGCTGGAGCGGCGGTCCCAGCGCCGGCTCCCGCTCCCCCAGCCGCACCCGGACCGGTCCGAGTATCTCGATCTGAACCGGGATTCCCATGTCAGCCCCCAGACGGCCCCGACGCTGGCGGGAGCATACAGCCAGCTGAACATGAAACCCATTCACGTCAAGCCGGTGATTGCGGTCGGCCGGGACACGCAGTACCGTGGCCGCCGGCGGTGCCGGCCGCCTCTGGGTCCGCGGGCAGGGCTGCAAGCCCACCGGGTTGAGTTCCACCCACTGACGGCAGGTCTTTCCAGCCCGATGTCGCGGACCCGCGGGCGTTGAGGAAGGACTGCCTTGTCCGAATCTTCGCGTGCCCTTCCCGAGCGGCCGAACCTGCGTTTCCTCAAGGTGGAGGCGAAGCGCAGGCTGACGGCCGGGGAATTCGGCACACTTCACGAGGCCCAGCTGGCGATCGCCCGGGAGCACGGGTTCGCCAGCTGGACGGCGCTGAAGACGACCATCGAGAACGAGAGCCACGCGCTGCCGCACGTGCGGTGGCTGGTGGAGCGGTTCCGGGACGCGGACGGTCCACAGTGGACGTCGCCAACGGATGCCGAGCTGCGGGAACACATCGGGGACCGACTGCTGGAGCTGGCGCCGGCGGCGGCGATCGGCCAGCAGCTGAGCTCGATCGCGCCGAAGCTCCGAGACTCGCTGCGGGTCGAGGCAGCGACGGTGGACACGCTGTGGGCCGAGATCTCGGGCCTGACGATCGAGGCGTCGGCGGAAACCGAGGCGCCGCACCGGTTGTCGTCGCTACGGCTCTACCCCGTGTCGAAGTCGGTCACCGATCCGCGAGTGGCCGACCCGAGGATCAGCACCACCGGCGATGCCCCGCCGGAGGCGGTCGACGCCGCCAAGCACGCACAGGCGGAGGTGGGCCTGCCGGGGCTGATCCTGGCCGGCGCTCCACGGTGGACTGTGACCACAGGCTGGGCCGATCTCGCCCGGCGGGAGGAGCTCCGGCCGGACCACCGGTTCCCGGCCTACGGCGTGGCCAAGGTGATCACCTCGGTCGCGGTGCTCCGGCTCGTGGACGACATCGACGGCCGGGCCAATGCCCTGCTGCACGACCTGCGGCTGGCCAACGACCAGATCACCGTCCGGCAGCTGCTCACCCACACCGCCGGCGTGGTCAGCCCCGAGGCGCAGTTCGCCGACCAGGTCCCGGAATCCGTCTACCAGGACACGGTTCCCTGCGTCGAGACCAACGGCGAGATCAAGCCCAGCAACGGCGGCTACGCCGTGCTCGGCCGGCTGATCGCCGACCTCACCGGACTGTCCTATCCGGACGCGATCCGGAAACTGGTGTTCGAGCCGCTGGGCATGACCTCGTCGGACTTCCCGACGCACTGGCCGACCAGCGCCGCGGTCACCGGCTACCACCTCTCCGACGGCGGCCGGTTCGAGCCGGAACAGCAGGTCTCGACCATGGCCGCCGCCGGCGGCCTGTGGACCACGGCCGCCGACCTGGTGCGGTTCGGCCAGCACTGGACGTCGCTGCTCACGCCAGAACTGGTCCGCGAGTCGCTGCGGACCCAGATCAAGCAGAACGCCATGGAGATGGGCCTGGGCTGGCTGCTCAACCCGGCCAAAGACCTCTACGGCCACGCCGGCGCCGGACCGGGCGCCGGCGTGTCGTTGCTGATCAGGCAGAGCACCGGCGTGGTCACCGTCGCCGCGACGAACCGCATCGTGCCGATCGAACCCACCAATGCCCGGCTGAGCCGAAGCCTGGCCTGATTGACGACGCCATGAAGGGCCCTTTCCTGGCATTGGACGCCAGGAAAGGCCCCTTCATGGCGTTGGATGGGCTGGCGTTGGGTGCTGTGAAGGGGCCCTTCCTGGCGTTGGACGAGAGGGATGGTCCCTTGATCTTGGTGTGGGGTGATGCGCGGGGCGACCCCTCGCTTGCCTACACGCCGGGCGTGGTCGGGGTCTTGGACAGCCCCTTGCCGCCGGTGCTCTTGTTGGAGGCGCCGATGACGTTCGGCGACTTCGACGAGGTGCACTGGCTCTGGTCGGTGGCGTTGATGCCGTAGCCGTTCTTGTTGGTCACGGTCAGCGTGTTCCTGCTGAACGTGTTGCCGCAGCCGGTGTCACCCCACACGTTGTGCAGCTGGATGGCGTCGAGGTAGGCATTCTTGGCCGTGTTGCCGGTGATGGTGTACTTGTCGCCCTTGATGTCCATTGTGGAGTCGGCGTCGTGCTGGTTCTTCTCGCCGGTGCCGTCCAGGGTGTTGCCGGAGATCACGCCGTCGTGGGTGCCCTCCTTGACGTCGATGCCCTCGGCGGCCACGTTGGGCCCGATCTTGTTGTTCAGCACCTGGATGTAGTTGCTCTGATCCGGCCCGTTGCCGCCGTCCGTGCCGTAGCACGCCCAGTTGCTGTTGGCCGAACCCAGATACACGCCCTCGCCGTAACCGGGCTCCTCGGTGCCGGTCATGGTCACCGTGGAGTTCTTGATCACGCCGTAGGCGCTGCTCTTGCGGAAGTGCACGCCCTCGTAGCCGATGTCGTGCACGCTGACGCCGTCGATGGTCACGTGCGACGACCCGTCGAGCACGATGCCCTTCTTGGACTGGGTGACGCTGAACCCCTTGAGGTTCCAGTAGTTCGCGCCCTGCAGCCACAGGCCGTAGCCGGTCTGCCCGGATGGGCAGTCGGTGTCGCCGAGCTTGAACTTGGGGTCGTGCAGCACGGCCTTGGCGCTGCCGACCAGGGTGATCGGCGCGGAGGCGGTGCCCGAGGTGGTGGCGACGAACTGGTCGCCGTAGTCGCCGTCGGCCAGCTGGATGGTGTCGCCGGGCTTGGCCGCCTTGAGCGCGGCGATGAGCTGGGCCGCGGTGCTGACGTTGATGGTCGCCGCAGCCGGATGCACGGCGAACCCCGCCACCAGGGCGGCCGCCGTCAGGGTCTTGATCACAGGGAATGTTCCTTTCCCGCAGGGATGGGGCCGGCCCGCACAGCGGCTGATATGCGGGACGGCCCCTCGCTTCACTACACGCCCGGCGTGGTCGGGGTCTTGGACAGCCCCTTGCCGCCGGTGCTGGTGTTGGACGCGCCGATGACGTTCGGCGACTTCGACGACACGCACTGGCTCTGGTTCGTCGCGTTGATCCCGTAGCCGTCCTTGTTGGTCACGGTCAGCGTGTTCTTGCTGAACGTGTTGCCACAGCCGGTCTTCTTCCACAGGTTGTGGGTCTGGATGGCGTCCAGGAAGGCGTTCTTCACGATATTGTCGGTGATCTTGTAGTTGTCGCCCTTGACGTCCAGCGCCGAGTCGGCCGAGTTCTCGTTCTTCTCGCCGGCCCCGTCGAAGGTGTTGCCCTCGACCACACCGCCCTGGGTGCCCTCCTTGATGTCGAGGCCCTCGGCCGCGACGTTGGGCCCGATCTTGTTGTCCAGCACCTGGACGAAGTCGCCGGCGTCCGGGTTCTTGCCCTTGTTCGTGCCGTAGCAGGACCAGTTGCTGTTGGAGGAGCCGATGTACACGCCCTCGCCGTAGCCGGGCTCCTCCAGGCCGGTGTTGTAGACGTTCGAGTTCTTGATCACACCGTAGGCGCTGCTCTTGCGGAAGTGCACGCCCTCGTAGCCGATGTCGTGCACCGTGACCCCGTCGATCGTCACGTGCTGGGCCCCGTCCAGGACGATGCCCTTCTTGGACGTCGTGACCGTGAACCCCTTGAGGTTCCAGTAGCTCGCGCCCTGCAGCCACAACCCGTAGCCGGTCTGGCCGGACGGGCAGTCGGTGTCGCTGGCCTTGAACTTCGGGTCGTGCAGCACCGCCTTCGGGCTGCCCACCAACGTGATCGGCGCGGACGCCGTGCCGGGCGTGGTGGCGACGAACTGGTCGCCGTAGTCACCGTCGGCCAACTGGATGGTGTCGCCCGGCTTGGCCGCCTTCAGCGCGGCGATCAGCTGGGAAGCGTTGCTGACGTTGACGGTCGACGCCACCGGGTGCACCGCGAACCCGGCCACCAGTGCCGCCACCGCGATAGTCTTGATCATTTCGCCACCGTCTTCAGGAAGAGCGACGGACCCGTGTCGGTCATGGTGTCGTCGACGCCGTGGCCGTGGGTGTAGTCGGCCTGCTCGTTGTGGGCCCAGTCCACGATCGGCTTGCCGCCGATGTCGAGGTGGTGGAAGGCCTTGCCGTCCCAGCCGAACTGGTAGATCTTGCTGTGGTCCGGATAGTACGGCGTGAAGGCGGCGCCGTCGGTGACCTGCTTGGTCATCGTGTTGTTGAAGAAGACGTTGCGGGGACCGGATGATCCGGACCACTTCACCGCCTTCTGCCCGGTGGACCAGTAGATCGGGAACCACGTGGAGTCGTCCGGCGGGTCGTTGCCCTCGTCGCCGCAGTGCGCGGTGCAGTTGCCGGACCGGTGCGCGTAGGACACCGCGTTGGTGTTGTTCTCGAACAGGTTGTTGCGCTCGTAGCCGCCGTGGATGTTGAAGTCCGAGTCGATGTCGTTGCCGATCACCACGTTGCCCGAGGCCGACCACTGGAAGGTGAAGTGGCGCAGGTCGCGCGTGGTGTTGCCGGCGTAGAGCGAGTCCCAGACCCGGGAGCCGCGGAAGTAGCCGTTGCCGCCCTTGCCCTTGTTCCACGAGCCGTCCAGCTCGTTGTTCACGATCTGGAGGTTCTTGGCCTCCTCGGTCACGATCGGGTGCGAGCCGGTCATGATCGCGTGGATGCCGGTCACCCAGTCGTTGGCCGCCCACTTGAACACGATGCCCTGCATGGCCAGCGACGGCGCCAGGTTGCCGTAGTTGTCCTTGGCCTGGGCCTGGGTGACGCCGAGCGGGGCGACCTGGGTGTAGGAGAAGTCCTCGAAGCCGACGCCGACGATCGGATCGACGATCGGCGAGGCCTTGGACGCGTACACGGCGCCGTCGATCGGCGCCGAACCGTCCGAAGTGGAGTCGACCGGCACGTCGTACTCCAGCGGCTTGTCGATGGACACCGTGTGGTTCTTGGTGTCGATCGCGGTGATGGTGAACCACTGCTGGCGCATGTGCAGGTTCTCCAGCGGCCAGGTGGTCGGGTAGGCGTTCATCGACTTGTAGAAGTTGATCGAGTTCGCGGCCCGGATGTTGATGAAGCCGCCGACCTTCATGTTGCTGGTCTTGGCGCTGGTGTCCAGGTACACCACCTTGTCGCCGGTGCGGGCGGCGAAGCCCTTGTCACCGGGCTTGGCGCGCAGCTTGGCGCCGGCCTTCCAGTGCACGTTGATCGTGCCCTCGAACTCGTCCTTGCGGTTGGCCGGGGCCGACTTGTACTCGCTGGCGTAGCTCGGGTCCACCTGGCGCGACTGCACCCGGAACAGGCCGCGGCCCGGCCACAGCCAGCCGCCGCTGGCGTCGTCGTAGCCCATGTTGCCCTGGTCCCACTGGTCGCCGTCCGGCGTCAGCACGTCGTACTGGGTGTTCTTGTCCGGCGCGTAGACGAACTTCGTCTTGTCGGCGCCGGCCCCGCGCAGCACCAGGTAGTCGGCGTCGACGTGGATCTCGTGGGTGACGTCCAGCTGCCCGGCCGGGAAGGTGATCAGGCTGAGCTTGGTGTAGCTGCCCGAGGGCGAGCAGTCCTTGTGCAGCTTGTCGATGGCCGCCTGGATGCCGTTGGTGTCGTCGACTCCGTCGTCCGGCTTGACCTTGTAGGTGCTGGCCAGCTGGGCAGGGGTGATCTGACAGCTGGCGCTGGGGTTGATGTCGCCCGCGCCGGGCAGGTTCTGCCCGCCGCGGAAGCCGGCCTTGCTCCAGTCGTACAGGCCGGGGACCGGAGCCCGGCGGTTGGCCGCCGAGGTGTCCAAATTGGTCAGTGCGTGGCTGCCCGTGGCGCCGATGGCCGCCTGGCCCGTGGCCATGAGGCCGCCGGCGACGCACAGGGTGGCCGTCACGAGCGCGACGACCCGCTTTCGGTTCACTTGAGTGCCTCCGAAGAGAAGGGGATGGAACAGCGAAACGGCAGTGTGTGGCGGCAAGATCTCTCGCGCGGCGGACGCCCAGTCCGCCGCCGGCTCCTTCGCGCACGTGGGCGCGCGTTGGAGCCGGCGACGTCCCGCCCCTGCCTGGGCTATCGGTGCGACCTCAGCGCTTGGCCGTGGTCGCGGGGAAGGTCCACTGCGCCGCAGTGCCCGAGCAGCTGCCCGCGGTGATCGCGTTCTGCGTGGCCCGGAAGCACTTCTTGCCGGTCTGGATGTCCGAGATGGTCCCGTTGGGATTCGCGGACCACTGCTGTGTCGGTCCACCCGTGCACTTCTTGAACAGAATGTCGCCACCCTTGGAGTCGGCGCACAGGTTGTGGATGCTCAGGAACGTGCCGTCGAAGCTGAAGCTCTGCTCGGCCGAGCCGTCACAGGCCTTCATCGCGGCCTTGAAGCCGTCCTTGGTGCTGTTGCTCGGATCGTCGATGCACTGTGACGTCGACTTGTTCTGGTACGGCCCGACGGTGATGGTCGGCGTGGCGCCGCCGTAGCACTCGCCGGTGCTGGTGTTGAAGATCGGATCCGAGCTGACCTTCTCGTTGGACGGCGGGTCGACGACCACCGGCTCCATGGTCGGCGTGTTGTCGCTGTTGTAGTGGGTCAGCGCCACCTCGCACTGGATGGCCTTGAACGGGTCGCCGCCCTTGCCGCCCAGCCACAGGTCGAAGTGCGCGAGCTTGGGGCCGCCGTTGGGGCCCTTGCCGTTCCAGTCGGCGCTGCACTCCTCGCAGTCGTCCTCCATGATGAAGTACTTGCCCACCCGAGGCACGTAGATCCTGCCGCCCGCCTTCACCTCCTTGGTGGAGGTGGCGAAGGTGATCGGGTCATCGTAGGTGCCGGTGCCGCCGGCGGTCTTGTGCTTCACCGGATGGGCGATGTCGCCGCCCGGCGGGGTGTTGTCCCACCAGCCGTAGAAGGTCAGGAACGTCTGCTGGGACCCGTGCGGCGCGGCCATGGCTTGTTGGGCCGCGGCGGGCCCGACCCCGGTCAGCACCATGGCGATCACGGCGAGCGCCGCGAGCAGACCGGACGTCAGGACGGGGACGATCGCTCGTCTCCTCATGGTTGCCTCCGTAGCCTCCCGGCTCGCGCCGGGACAACGAAGGCGGCGGTGACGCCGAGCTTACGACCCGTCGCCCGCTTTAGTAAAGAACCCTTCCTAACAATTTCCCCCGACCGGCGGAACCGGTCACCGGACCGGTGGGATCCGGTCAGCGTCAGGCCACAGTGGACAGACCGTGGGCCCGCAGCACCCGGCGCTCCAGCGGGGAGAACACCAGCTGGTTCGCCCCGATGCCGACCACCAGCACCAGCGCGATCGCGCCGAAGGCCAACGCCATGTCGTTGGTGTCCTGGGCCTGTTTGAGCAGCTGGCCCAGGCCGTGACCGAGCGAGGCGGAGGTCGCGATGATCTCGGCGGCCATCAGCGACCGCCAGGCGAAGGCCCAGCCCTGCCGCAGGCCGATCACGTAGCCGGGCAGTGCCGCCGGCAGCAACACGTGCCGCACCGAGGAAAACCCGGTGGCGCCCAGATTCCGGCCCACCTTGAGATACAGCGGGGGCACCTGGTCCAGCCCGGACACCAGGCCGTTGGCGATGGAAGGCACCGCGCCGAGCAGCACCACCGCGTAGATGGCGCCGGGGGTGACGCCGAAGAGGATGACCGCCGGCGGGACCCAGGCCACCGACGGCAGGTTCTGCAGCCCGGACAGGATCGGCCCGATCGCCGTGCGCACCGGTCGGATCCGCCCGACCACGATGCCCAGCGACGTCCCGATCGCCACCGAGACGAGGAATCCGAGTCCGCCACGCGAAACGCTGTTCCACACACTGGACCACACCTCGCCCCGGCCGGCCGCGGCGGCCAGCGACTGCCACACCTCGCCCGGTCCGGGAAGCACCCAGTCGGGTTCCACCCCGGCCAGATACAGGCCCTGCCAGGCGGCCAGCACCACCGCGACCGCGACCAGCGGCGGCAGCAACTGCCGGCGCAGTCCGCGCCGCTGCTTGACCTTGGCGCCGGCCAGCGAGTCCAGGCCCGCCTCCAGCCGGGCCAGTCCGTTGTTCTCAGGTCTGGCCATGGCGGCGGATCTCCTCCCGCAGGTGCTCGGTGATCTCCACCGACAGGCCGGCCACCGCCGGGTCCTCGATCCGGCGCGGGTGCGGGATGTCCACGGTCCACTCCCGCGCGATCCGGCCCGGCAGCGACGTCAGCAGCACCACCCGCTCGGCCAGCCGCACCGCCTCGCGCACGTTGTGGGTGACGAAGACGGTGCTGAACCGGGCGTGCCGCCACAGCCGGATCAGCTCCTCGTGCAGCACGTCCCGGGTGATCGCGTCCAGCGCCGCGAACGGCTCGTCCATCAGCAGCACCTCGCTGCCCTGGGCCAACGACCGGGCCAGCGCCACCCGCTGCCGCATCCCGCCCGACAACTCGTGCGGCCGCTTGTTCCAGGCTTGTTCCAGGCGCACCAACGACAACAGCCGCTTCGCCTCCGCCGCCCGCTCTCGCCGCGGCACGCCTCGCAGCCGCAGCGCCAGCTCGATGTTGCGGGCCGCCGTCAGCCACGGGAACAGCGCCGGCTCCTGGAACATCAGCGCCGCATGTCCCCCGGGCAGCTCCACCCGGCCGGTGGTCGGTGTGTCCAGACCGGCGATCAGGTTGAGCAGCGTCGACTTCCCGCACCCGGAAGCCCCGAGCAGGCAGACGAATTCGCCCGGCCGCACGGACAGCGAGACCTCCTCCAGCACCGGCGGCCCGCCGCCGAACGCCTTGCCGACGCCGACAAGGCTCACCGCACTGCGGTCCGAACCCGTCTCCGCTCGCCAGGTCGCACTCGCCGTCATTCCTTCGCCCCCAGCCCGGCGTCGTCCACCGGCGGCCGCCCCTTGGCCGCCAGCTCCTCATTGAGCGGTCCCACATCCACGATTCCTCGCAGGTCCGTCGCCGACATCAGCCCGACGGTCACCGCGTGATCGGCCTGCACGCCGACGGTGGCGGCCAGCGGATCGGCGGTCACCTGCTGCTCGCCCCAGGCCCGGGTGATCTCGGCGTCGGTCAGGCTGGCGCCGCTGATCCGCCGGAGCTCGGTGTTCACGGTGCTTTGCGCCTTGGCCGTGTTGGCGGCGATCCAGTCGTTGGCCGCGAGTTCGCCGTCGATCAGTCGCCGCACGGTCTGCGGGTGGTCGCGCAGGAAGGTCGTCGACACGACCAGGTCGGTGCTGGCGAACCGGCCCTCCGGCCACAGGTCGCGCTCGTCCACCAGCACCTTGGCCTGGGCCGACACGACCAGCCGGGACGCCCACGGCTCGGGCAGCCAGGCCCCGTCGATCTTGCCGGCGCGGAACTGGTCGAGGGTGGTGGCGTTGTCCTGCGGACGGATCGACACGTCGCCGCCGCCGTCGGTGGCGGTGTGCAGGCCGTGCTGGGTGAGCCAGTAGCGCAGGGCCACGTCCTGGGTGTTGCCGAGCTGGGGCGTGGCCAGGGTCTTGCCCCGCAGGTCGTCAGCGGAGCTGATCGTCGGCCGGACGACCAGTTCGGCGCCGGCCACGGTCGCGCCGGCGACGATCTTCAGCGCCTGACCATGGCTGCGCACGTATCCGTTCAGGGCCGAGGACGGCCCCGCATAGGCGGCGTCGAGCTGGCCGCCGAGCAGGGCGGTCATCTCCGCCGGGCCGGCGTTGAAGACCTGCGTGGACAGCTGGGTGGCTCCCAGCGACTTGGCGAAGAACCCGACGGCCACGCCGACGATCGGGGTGGCATGGGTGAGGTTGCCCAGATATCCCAGTCGCAGCCGGTCTTCCGTCGACGCCGCGCCGCAGCCGGCCAACAGCAGGGCTGCCGCGGCGAGGGGTAACAGCCGTCTCACGGCCACCACCGCGGCACGCCCACCATTCCGGCCGTCAGCGTGTCGCCGGTGGCCTCGTCGATGAGCAGGACCGCGCCGCAGTGCCGGTTGTCCTCGTACAGGTCGACCGCGACCGGCTCGGCGGTCCGTACCGACACCACGGCGATGTCGTTGGTGTGCAAGGTGTTCGTCGCGTTGTCGACCCGCAGGGAGTGCACGTTCAGCCGCTGCGTGATCGACTCCACCACCGCGCGCACGGTCCTCGTGGTGTGCCGCAACAACACCCGATCGCCGGCGTTCAGCGACCGCGCGGCCAGCTGGCAGCCGACCAGGCGGAGCCGGTCGACCGAGGCCGGCATGGCGGCAACCGGCGCGATCATGTCGCCGCGGGCCACGTCCATGGCGTCGGCCAGGCACACCACCACCGACTGCGGCGCGAACGCCTCGTCCACCGGCATTCCGTTCAGGTGGAGCGCGGTGATCCGGGTGCGTTGGCCGGCCGGCAACACCGCCACCTCGTCCCCCACCCGGATCACGCCGGCCGACAACTGCCCGGCGTAGCCACGGAAATCGCCCGCCCGGATGACGCACTGCACCGGCAGCCTGGTCGCCTCCGGCCCGTCCAGGGTCTCGACCGTCTCCAGGTGCTCCAGCAGCGTCGGGCCGGTGTGCCAGCTCATGTGCGGGCTGGCCTCGACCACGTTGTCCCCGCGCAACGCGGAGATCGGGATCGCCCGCACGTCGGCCAGGCCCAGCCGGCCGGCGTACTCGGTGAACTCCCCGGCGATCTCGGCGAAGCGGTCCTCGGCGTAGCCGACGAGGTCCATCTTGTTCACCGCCAGCACCACGTGCGGGACCCGCAGCAGCGCCGAGACCACGGTGTGCCGGCCGGTCTGCTCCACGAAGCCGTGCCGCGCGTCCACCAGGATCACGGCCAGCTCGGCGGTGGACGCGCCGGTGACCATGTTCCTGGTGTACTGCACGTGCCCCGGGGTGTCGGCGAGGATGAACCGCCGGCGGGCCGTGGCGAAGTACCGGTACGCGACGTCGATCGTGATGCCCTGTTCCCGTTCCGCCCGCAGGCCGTCGGTGAGCAGCGCGAGGTCGGTGTCGGCCAGGCCGCGCCGCCGCGAGGCCCGGCGGACCGCGTCGAGCTGGTCGGGCAGCACCGCGCTGGTGTCGTGCAGCAGCCGCCCGACCAGCGTGGACTTGCCGTCGTCGACGCTGCCGGCGGTGGCCAGCCGCAGCAGGTCGCCGACGGCCGTCGTCTCGGTCGTCGTCATCAGAAGTAGCCCTCTCGCTTGCGGTCCTCCATGGCGGACTCGGAAAGCCGGTCGTCGGCGCGGCTGGAACCCCGTTCCGTCACGCGGGACGCGGCGATCTCGGCGATCACCTCGTCCACCGACGAGGCGGGCGAGTCGACGGCGCCGGTGCAGGACATGTCACCGACCGTGCGGTAACGGACCACTCGCTCCTGCACCGGCTCCCCGTCGCCGGGCCCGCCCCACGACCCCGGCGCGAGCCACATGCCGTCGCGTCGGAAAACCGTTCGCCGGTGGGTGAAGTAGAGGCCGGGCAGCTCGATGTCCTCGGCCCGGATGTAGCCCCAGACGTCCAGCTCGGTCCAGTTCGAGAGGGGAAACACGCGCACGTGTTCGCCCGGCCGGTGCCGCCCGTTGTACAGCCGCCACAGCTCCGGCCGCTGGCGTCGCGGGTCCCACTGGCCGAACTCGTCGCGCAGGGAGAAGACCCGCTCCTTGGCCCGGGCCTTCTCCTCGTCGCGGCGGCCGCCGCCGAGCACGGCGTCGAACCGGTTGGCCTCGATGGCCCGCAGCAGCGGCAGGGTCTGCAGCGGGTTGCGGGTGCCGTCGCTCCGCTCCTGGAGCAGACCAGAGTCCAAATAGGACTGAACATCGGCGACCAGCAGCCGGACCCCGAACCGATCCACCGTCCGGTCGCGGAACTCCAGCGTCTCCGGGAAGTTGTGCCCGGTGTCCACATGCAGCAGTGGGAACGGGACCGGCGCCGGCAGGAAGGCCTTGCGCGCCAGGTGCAGCATCACCGTCGAGTCCTTGCCGCCGGAGAACAGCAGCACCGGCCGCTCGAACTCGGCCGCCACCTCCCGGAGCACATGCACCGACTCCGCCTCCAGGGCGGCCAGATGGGACAGGACGTGCCGTGCTCGGGTCGTCGCCCTCACACCGAAACCCCTTTCGGTCGCGGCGGGCGGCGGTACCGCCGGATCTGGTCCTTCGGTCTACCGGCCGTGCAGGCCGCACTCGGTCTTCGCGCGGCCGGCCCAACGGCCGCTGCGCGGGTCCGCGCCGGCCGCGACCCGGGTGGTGCACGGACGGCAGCCGATGGACAGGTAGCCGTCCCCGAGCAGCGGGTTGAGCAGAACTCCGTGCCGCACCGCGTAATCGCACACGTCGTCGGCCGTCCACCGGGCGAGCGGACTGATCTTCACCTTGCCCCGCCGGTCGTCCCAGCCGATCGCCGGCGTGTCCGCCCGCGTCGGCGACTCGTCCCGGCGCACGCCGGTGACCCAGGCGTCGTAGTGCGCCAGCACCGCGTCCAGCGGCGCGATCTTGCGCAGGGCACAGCACTTGTCCGGGTCGCGGGCGTACAGCCGCGGCCCGTACCAGCGGTCCTGCTCGGCCACGCTCTGTTCGGGCGCGACCGTGACCAGCCGGATCGGGTAGGTCGCGGCCACCGCGTCCCTGGTGCCGATGGTCTCCGGGAAGTGGTAGCCGGTGTCCAGGAACAGCACGTGCACGCCGGGCGCGTGGCGGGCGGCCAGGTCGACGAGCACGGTGTCGGCCATCGAGGAGGCCACCGCCAGCCGGTCGCCGAAGGCGCGGCCGGCCCAGCTCAGGATCTCCTCGGCGGTCGCGTCGCGCAGTTCGGCGGCGGCGAGGTCGGCGATGCGCCGGAGTTCGGCCCTCGGACGAGCGTCCATGACGGGTCCTCCTCCACGGGAGTGACCAATTTGTTAGGAAACTTTCCTTACTGTGCGGCGGGAGCGTAGGCCCGGCCGCGAGGAGCCGTCAAGCCCCCGATTCGACCCGATCACCGCGCCAGCCTGCCCTGCAATCGTTTCCAGAAGATCGCCCGAAAACGAGTGATGCTCGGCGATAGGTCAGGCTTGACTGGTTACACATATGCGAATAGTCTCCGACACCGAGTTAATAAAGTTTCCTATCTAACTCGACCGGCCGGCGGACCCTGACACTCTCCCGCCGACGTCCTCCCCACCGGCGTGGCCGCGGCCGCGCCGCGGTGGTCCCTGAGCACAACTCCCCAAAGGAGTGGCATCTCGCATGCGTGTACTCGTTCTGGGCGGCGACGGATTCTGCGGCTGGCCGACGGCGCTGCACCTGTCCGATCGCGGCCACGACGTCACCGTCCTCGACAACCTGAGCAGACGAGTCATCGACCTGGAGCTGGAGGTCGTCTCGCTGACGCCGATCCGCCCGCTCGGCGAGCGGCTGCGGGTCTGGCGCCAGGTCTCCGGGCGGGACATCGGCTTCATCCGACTGGACCTCGCGACCGATTACGACCGGCTGGTGTCCACACTGACGAGCATTCGTCCGGACGCCGTCGTGCACTTCGCCGAACAGCGGGCCGCCCCGTACTCGATGCGCTCCACCGGCGCCAAGCGGTACACCGTGGACAACAACGTGCGGGCGACCCACAACCTGCTGACCGCGCTGGTCGCGACCGGCGGCGAGACCGCGCTGGTGCACCTGGGCACGATGGGCGTCTACGGCTACGGCTGGTCCGGCTCCGCCCCGGTCCCCGAGGGCTACCTCACCGTCAAGGTGCCCACCCCGGACGGCGACCTGGAGCGGGAGATCCTGCACCCGGCCAACCCCGGCTCGGTCTACCACCTGACGAAGACGTTGGACCAGCTCATGTTCGCGTTCTACGCGCGCAACGACGGGCTGCGCGTCACCGATCTGCACCAGGGCATCGTGTGGGGCACGCAGACCCCGCAGACCGCCCGGGACGAGCGGCTGATCAACCGGTTCGACTACGACGGCGACTACGGCACCGTGCTCAACCGGTTTCTCATGCAGGCCGCCGTCGGCCACCCGCTGACCGTGCACGGCACCGGCGGCCAGACCCGGGCGTTCATCCACATCCGGGACACCGTGCGCTGCATAGAGATCGCGCTGACCAATCCGCCCGAGCGCGGCGACAAGCCCGCGGTGTTCAACCAGATCACCGAGACGCACCGGGTCCGCGACCTGGCCGATCTGGTCAGCGCCATGACCGGGGTGGAAGTGGCGCACCTGCCCAATCCCCGGCAGGAGGCGGTGGAGAACGACCTCGTGGTGCGCAACGACCGCTTCCTCGAACTGGGCCTGCGACCGACCACGCTGTCCGAGGGGCTGCTGGAGGAGTGCACGGAGATCGCGGCCCGCTACAAGCACCGCGTCGACCCGTCGAAGATCGTCTGCCGGTCGGTGTGGCGCGAGGGCATGGCGGTCGCCGAGGACCTGGTGACGGAGCTGCGGCACCCAGTGGCAGTCGACTGATGGCGCGCGGCCAGGTCCGGGTCCGCGGCATGAACGCGGTCGCTGATCTCACCTCGGGGCGCGACCACACTTCGGGGCCCGGCAAGGAGTTTCCGCACTCGTCGGTCCGCCAGCTGCTGGTCGCGGTGGCCATCCTGTCCGGGGGCGCGGTCCTGGCCTACTTCACCTACGCCGACGTGTCCGCCCGGACCAGCTTCGTCGGCGCCGTGCAGCCGCGGCAGCAGCTCGACCTGGACTTCACCCAGACCGGCCGGATCCAGGACGTGATGGTGCGGGCCGGTGAGCACGTCAAGAAGGGTCAGCCGCTGGCCACGCAGGACCAGGCCGTGGCCAAGGCGACCGTGACCGACGCGCAGGCGGTGCTCACCGCCGCGCGGGCCAAGCTCGCCGCCCTCCAGTCGCCCACCCTGACCGATTCCGCGCAGCAGAACCTGGATCTCCAGGTGGCCAAGGCAAACGCGCAGCTCACCGGTGCGCAGAAGGCGTCGGCCGACGCCGCCGCCGAGGCGAACGCCCAGGTCGCGCAGGCCCAACAGGCCGTGGCCGATGCCCAGTCGGGCTACGACGCCGACAACAAACAGCTGACCAGCGTGTGCGGCGCCGGCACCACCGCTGACCAGACCTACTGTGCGAACCTTCAGGCCCAGGTACGCAAAGACGCGTCGGCCATCACCACCGCGAACGCGAACCTCGCGCACACCAAGGCAGCCACCACGCAACTGCGGGACACCGCGGCCAGCGCCGTCGCCTCGGCACAGTCCACTTTGGCCATAACCCAGAACCAGCGCGCGGCCGCCGGCGAGCCGGCGTCCCCCGCGGACCTCTCGTCCGCGCAGTCGGAGGTGGCGTCCGCGCAGTCCGCTGTCGACCAGGCGCAGCACACCCTCGATCAGCTCACGCTGACCTCCCCCATCGACGGTGTGATCGCCAATGTCGGCGGCGTGCCCGGCGAACTCGACGGCACCACCGGCGTGCACGGGTTCGCCGGGCCCCAATCCATGCAGGCCGCCGACGCCCCGGCGTTCAGCCTGTTCCCGCCGGCCGTCGGCGCGACGCAGAATCCCGCCACCGCCAACCAGCATCCGCTGATCACACTGGTCAGCTCGGAGAGCGACGCGATCGCCCAGGTCGCCGAGGCGGCGATGCCCCGGGTCAAGCCGGGCACGCCGGCCCGGGTGACCGTGAACGCGTTGCGGCAGACCGTGGACGGCAAGGTGGACGAGGTCATCCCGATGCCGATCGACCAGTCCGGCGGGGTCGAGTACGCGGTCCGGATGACCGTGGCGCACTGGCCGGACGGCGTCGCGCCGGGCATGAGCCTCAGCGTGGTCTTCCCATGATCCGAATACCCGGGCTTGTCCTGTTGGGACTGAACATCGCGCTGATCGCGCTGCTGGTTGTGCACGCCCTGCGGCGCCGGTTCGACGACTCCGACCGTGGCGTCGGCAACGTGGTGCGGCTGCCCAAGCCGCACCCGCCGTCGCTGCGGCGGGTCGCCGCGTTCGTGGTGATCTGCCTGGGCGGCAGCGCCGTGCTCAACAGCCTGCGCTCCCCCGATCTGTCCACTTCGTACCGATGGGTGATCGGCCGCGCGGTCACCTCAGTGGTGCCGCTGCCGGCGGTGGTGGCCGACTACGTGTCCCACCTGCGCCCGGTCATCCCGATCAGCTTCCTGGCCTTCACGGTCGCGCTGGCGCTGCTGGTGCGCGCGAGTCCGTTGCGCCGCTTGCTGATCGTGCTACATGCCCCGCTGGCGATCTTCGCCGCGATCACCGCGGACACCGCGCTGGCGGTGGTCGGGATCGAGTTCGGCCTGCCACTGGGGCCTTTTCCGCTGATCAGCATCCTGATGCACTACTTCGTCGCCTACGTGATGGCGATGCGGCTGGCGCTGACCACCTACCTGCTCCCCCGCCCCACGCAGGTGCCGATCCGGCGCACCGGCGACGCGTTCGACACCGTGATCACCATCGTGGCGCTGGCCGCGGTGTCGGTGTTCGTCGCAGCCGGGGCGGCCTATGTGGTCAGCCTGATCGGCGACGACGCGGTGGCGTACACGTTCCTGCTGCTGGCGATCCCGGTCTACCTCAAGTTCGGGCTCTACGTGCTGCTGACGCTGTTGCGGGTAGTGGGGCGCCACAGGCTTCCCCAACCGCTGGCGAATCCGCCCCCGATCGACGTGATCGGGCCGGCGTTCAACGAGGAGACCAACATCGTGAACTGGGTGGAGAGCGTCGACCGGGCCGCCGCGGCCTACGGCGGCCCGGTGCACCTGATCCTGTGCGACGACGGCTCCACCGACGACACCCGACGACTGGCCGAGGAGGCGATGGCGCGTGCGACCGCCTTACAGGGCACGGTGATCGCCGGTTCCCACACCGGCAAGGCAACCGCCCTCAACCTGGCGCTCACCCGCTGCACCTCGGATTTTGTGGTGCGCCATGACACCGACTGCGAGCTGCACCCGAACGTCTTCCGGTACTCCATCCCGTGGTTCCTCGCCGACCGGCGGATCGGCCTGGTGGGGGCGTTCATGCTGCCGAAGTTCCCGTTCCACACCTGGGTCGACCGGATGCGGTCGCTGGAGCTGGCGGCCGGCTTCGGCCTGCCCCGGCTGGCCTACGCCGTGGTCGACATGCAGCCGTGCGTGCCGGGCAACTACACGGCGGTGCGGCGCACGGCGGCGCTGGAGATCGGCGGCTGGCCGGAGGGCATGCTCGGCGAGGACATCGACTTCACGTGCAGCCTGGCCCGGATCGGCTACCGCGCGGTGTACGACCGGCGGATCTGGGCCTACGAGGACGTGCCGGAATCCCTGGCCCAGCTGCGGTTGCAGCGGCGGCGGTGGAGCCAGGGCTCGATCTACAACTTCGCCCGGTTCGTGCCGTTCGCGGCCGGCTCGGCCGGGCCCCGGTTCTGGTTCGCCGAGTTCTTCAAGGGGGCACGGCGACTGGTGCAGCCCATGCAGTTCGCCGCGTACCTGTTCGCCTTGCAGGGCGCGGTGCTGCAACCGGGCCTACGGCAGAACCTGTTCCACCTGCTGGCCTTTTTTGTGCTGGCCAAGCTGCCCATGCTGCTGGTCACCGTCTGCGCGCTGTGCTACCGGCGGCTGTGGAAGTCCCTGCTGTGGTGGCCGCTGTTCCTCGGCTTCGTGATCGTGAAGCGACTCGCGAACGTGGAAGCTTTGCTGCTGCTGCGAACCCGCCCGGTGCGGCTGGCCCGGCGGACCGTGCCCGACCCCGACATCGCGTGGCCGGTGCTGCCGCCGCGCTACCTGACGAACGGAGACCCGTGAACCGTGTGCATTGTGCGGCGCTGGCGGCGGTTTCCCTGCTCGCCGCCTGCGCCGCGGCGACCCAGGACACCGATCCGTGGACGGCGGCCGCCGCGGACGACACAGTGATTGTCGACCCGACGCCGCATTTCACCGGCGACCAGATCTCGTTCCTGCGCGAGGTCGGGTCCCGGACCTGGCGGCTGCTGTCCGGGCCTGGCGTCGATCCGACGACCAGCCTGCCGCTGGCCAGCGTGATGCTGGCCGGCGACCCGGCCGGCACGGTCGACCTGGCGCCGGCCACACCGGCGCAGCAGTACACCAATCCGTCGCTGATCGGGAACTACCTGACGGCGATCGTGGCGGCCAAGGACCTCGGCCTCGACGACCACGCCCAGGACCGGGCCGCCGCCGTGCTGGCCGAGATCCGGCAGCTGGCCAAGTACGACGGCTTCCTGTTCCGCTGGTACAGCACCACCACCGGGCAGGCGATCGAGTCGCCGCAGGGCCGGCCGGTCAAGAACGGCTATGTGTCCACTGTGGACAACGCATGGCTGGCCCAGGGCATGCTCACCGCCGCGCAAGCGTTTCCAGCGCTGTCCCAGGGCTTCCAGGAGCTGCTGGACGCGATGCGGTGGGACTTCCTCTACAACGCCCCCGGGAACGTGCTCTACAACGGCTACCAGATGGGCAAGGGCTACTCCGACTCCACCTACGACAACCTGTACTCCGGGCCCCGCATCGCCGACTACCTGGCCATCGGCAGCGGCAAGGTGCCGGGTGAGCTGTGGTGGGGCCTGGCCCGCACGCCGTCGGCCGACCACCGGCAGCGGCAGGTGCCGCAGGGCCAGAACCGGACCTACACGGATCCGCAGGACGGCCAGCAGCACACCATCTTCGAGGGCCACTACGTGTACGACCGGATCAAGTTCGTGCCGACCTTCAACGGCAGCCTGTACCAGGCCCTCGCGCCGGCCATGGTCGTCCCCGAGCAGACCATGGCCCCGCAGAGCCTGGGCCTGAACAACCGGAACAGCGCGCTGGCGCAGGGCGCGTACGGGCAGTTCGGCGCGAAGACCCCGGTCTGGGGCTGGTCCGCCGCCACCTCGCCGAGCGGCAAGCAGCGGTACGACAACTACGGCGCCACCGAGCTGGCCATCAACCAGGGCGACGTGCCGGACGACGTGGTCTCCCCGTCCGCCGCCTTCCTGGCGCTGCCGATCATCCCCGAACTGGCCTACGCCAACGTCCAGCAACTGCTGGCGCAATTCCCGATGGTCTACAACCAGTACGGCCTGCTGGACTCGGTCGAGGCGCGGACCGGCAAGCTGGCCCCGCGGTTCATGGCCATCAGCCAGACCGCGATCATGATGGCGGTGGACAACGCCGTCGACCATGGCCAACTCCAGGGCTACTTCGCCGCCAGCCCGACCGCGAAGGCCCTGTCCCCGTATCTGTCCATGGAGCGGTACTCGATCCACGGCCTAGTCGGCGCGGGTTGAGAGCAGCGCCTCCACCTTGGCCCGGTGCGCGGTCTCCCACTCGTCCAGGGTCTGCTCCGCCTCCTTGGCCAGCTTCCGCTCCACCTCAACCAGAACCTCGTCGGCCCGCGCGGCCGGCACCACGACCACGCCGTCCTCGTCGGCGACGACGATGTCTCCCGCGTGCACGGTGACGCCGCCGCAGGTGACCGGCTCGTTGAGCGGCGAGACGACCTTCTTCACCCCGGGGATGGGCACGACTCCCCTGGCGTGCACCGGGAATCCGTCCTCGCGGACCTCGCCGATGTCCCGGATCACGCCGTCCAGCACGAACGCCTCGACGCCGCGGCGGTGGGCGATGGCGCAGACGTTGCCGCCGGCCAGGGCGTAGTCGGTGTCGCCGCACTCGACGACGATCACCGAGCCGGGCTCGGCCCGGTAGATCGCGGCGTGCAGCATGAGGTTGTCGCCGGGCGGGCACCGGACCGTGAACGCGGGGCCGGCGACCCGCCCGGACGCCCACAGCGGCCGGATGCCGAGATCCATGATGTGGCCGCGGTCCAGGATCTCGGCGAGCGTCGTGGTGGGAATGCCGTGGAAGTCACCCATGCCGCGACCCTAGCCGGACAGCGCCTCGTCGTCGCGCCGGATCTGCTGTGGGTGGGCCACGAGATAACTGGCGCTGACCTCAGGTCCGCGTCAGATCGCGGCGACGACCTCCGCTCGCTGCTCGGCGGTCAGCGCCAACTCCGCCGCCGCCACCAGCGGCCGCAGGTGTTCGGCCGACCGCGGTCCGACCACCGCCGCCGTCACGCCCGGATCGGTCAGCACCCACGCCAGCGCCAGCGTTGTCAGCGAAACCCCATGGCCGTCGGCGATCTCGGTCAGACGCGGCAACGCCTCGAACGCCCGATCCAGGGTCAGATCGGTCAATTCCGGCGGCCGCAACGCCATCCGCGATCCGGCCTGATACGGCTCGCCGCCACGGTGCTTGCCGGTCAGCAGCCCGCCGGCCAGCGGGCTGTAGGCCGTGAACCCCACACCCTTGTCGGCGCAGGCCTGGAGCACCTCGGCCTGTCCCAGCCGGTCGAACAGGTTGTATCCATTTTGGACATTCACCGGCGACCCGGCGCCCGTTGCCGCCCTGAGCTGGTCGGCGTCGACGTTGCTCACCCCGTAGGCGCCGATCTTGCCGGCCCGGACCAGTTCCTCGAAGGCGCCGACCGTCTCCTCGATCGGCACCGAGTCGTCGGGCCCGTGGGCCAGGTACAGCTCGATCCGCTCCACGCCGAGCCGGGCCAGGCTGGCGTCGATCTGGCGGCGGATGTGATCTCGGGAGAGCCCTCTCCCAAGATCGACCGGGCCGCCGACCTTGGTCGTCAGCGCGATCTCGCCGTGCGCCCGCCGGCTGGCCAGCCACTCCCCGATCCACCGCTCGGAGTCGCCGCCCGCGTAGGCGTCGGCGGTGTCGAACATCGAGACACCGCTCTCCCGGGCCGCGTCCATCACCTCGAACGCGGTGTCCCGGCTGTCGCCCTTGCCCCGGAACTGTTCGGGCGACCCGATTCCGCCGAAGTTCCCGCAGCCCAGGATCACCGCCGGCACCCGCGGCCCGGCCGCCCCCACCGTCTCGTAGCGCATGCCGCCACCGTACCCAGCCCCTCTTGACGCAACCCCTCTTGACGGGGAATTGAGCAAGTGATTTAGTCAATCGCGATCGAGAGGAGTGCCGCATGTCACAGGCGCCACAGGTGGGCGGCTTGTCCGACCGGCTGGTCGACGGGCTGCTCGACCTGATCAGCGAGGGTCGGCTGGGGCCGGGCGACAGCCTGCCCACCGTCCGCGAGCTGGCGCAGCGGTTCGCCGTCACCACGCCGACCATCCGGGAAGCGCTGCGGCGGCTGCAGACCACCGACGCGGTGCGGATGCGGCACGGCTCGGGCATCTACGTCGGCGACGGCATCAACCGCATGCTGATGCCCAACCCGAACTCCACGCCGTTGAAGGACGAGCACATCATCCAGCTCGTCGAGGCCAGGCTGACCATCGAGCCGGGCATCGCCGCGCTGGCCGCGGCCAACCGCACGGTGGACGACCTGGAGCGCCTGGCCCGCGCGACCGACACCGCCAAGCGGGACGAGGACGACAACCGGCCCAGGCTGTACTTCCACCGGGAACTGGCCGCCGCGTCCGGCAACCAGGTCCTGTTCGAGGTCGTGGACTCCCTGCTCTCGGCGCGCAGCCGGGAGCAGCGGGCCCTGCGGGCGCAGATCGAGAACCGCACCCGCGACTACGACCAGCACGTGGCCATCTTCCTGGCCGTCGAGGCCGGCGACGCGGAGCTGGCCCGGCAACTCACCGAGCAGCACCTGCGGGAACTGCGCACCACTGTCACACGTCACCTGGGCGGCATCGAATGACGTACACCCCACGCACCCACCGGCTCGCCGACCTGACCTGGCCGGAGATCGACGAGCTCCGGCCGCACGCGCCGGTCGCGATCGTGCCGCTGGGCGCGACCGAGCAGCACGGCCTCGGCATGGCCCAGCGCACCGACACCACCCGCGCCGAGGCCGTCGCCGACATGGTGGCCCGCCGCATGTCGCCGCGAGTGGTTGTCACACCGACGATTCCGGTCGGCATGTCCGAGCACCACATGGCGTTCCCGGGCACGCTCACGCTGTCCCCGGTGACACTCCAGCAGGTCGTGGTGGAGCTGGTGACCAGCCTGCACCGGCACGGCTGGCGGCGGATCTTCGTGCTGACCGGCCACGGCGGCAACAACGCCGCGGTCGACGTGGCGGTGTCCCGGCTGCGGGCCGAGCTCACCGACACCCACCTCGCGTGGAGCGGCGTCACCCCGGTGGTCGCCGACATCGTCAAGGAGCAGGGCGCCAGCCAGGTCCGCGGCCACTCCTGCGAAATCGAGACGTCCCAAGCGCTCTACGTCGATCCCGACCTGGTGCTGCCCGACCGGCTGGTGCCCGGCAGCTCCACTCTGGACGATCTGGACCCGGCCGGCCGGCTCGGCCGCTCCTCGCCGGGCATCCAGTTCCCGCAGGGATACGACACGCTCAGCCCGACCGGCAACCTCGGCAACCCGCGCCTGGCCACCGCCGAGCTCGGCGCCCTCCTGGTCGACACCGTCGTCGACCGCATCTGCGGCTTCCTGACCGGCCTGATCGGCCTGCCGGACCGCAGCCCGGCCCCGCCACCCGCCCGCATCGCACTGGAGACCCAATGACCGCCGCCCCGACCCGACGCCGTATCGGAGTGGCCGCCGTCGCACTCGCCGCCGGGATGTCCCTGGCCGCGTGCGGCGGCGCCGACGCCGGCTCCGACAACTCGCTCGGCACCGTCACGCCGGGCACGATCTCGTTCGCCTTCCGCTCAGACGACAAGCCGGTGTCCTTTGTGGACAACGGCAAGCCGGCCGGCTTCCTGATCGAGCTGACCCAGGCGATGGCCGCCAGGATGAAGGTGACGCCGCAGTACACGGCGACCGACTTCGCGTCCATGCTGCCCAACATCCGCAACCACAAGTACGACTCGGCCGCGTTCGGCACGCTGGCCACCGACGCCCGCAAGCAGGTCACCGACTTCACCACCCCGGTGTCCTTCGGCGAGGCGAAGATGGTCAGCCGCAAGGACGCCGCACTGTCCACCGTGGACGCCGCGGCCGGCAAGACCGTCGCCATCACCCGCGGCAGCGAGCTGATCCCGCTGCTCAAGCAGAAGGTGCCGACGGTCACCGTCAAGGAGTTCCCGAACATCGCCGCCAGCGCCAACGCGCTGACCGCCGGCCAGGTCGACGGCCTGTTCACCGGCGACGCCACCGCGCTGGACCTGGTGAGCAAACACCCGGAGTACGCCGCGTCGCCGTCGATCACCAGCGGCCCGACCGCGCTGCCGGTGGCCAAGGACCGGCCGGCGCTCAAGAAGGCCCTGGACGACGCGCTGAAGTCGGTCATCGCCGACGGCACGTACACCACGCTGTTCGACAAGTGGAACCCCAAGGGCGTGCCGATCCCGCCGGACATGATCACCACCTACCCCGGTATGCGGCAGCGCCCCGGCGCCGGGTCCTGAGAGGGCAGAAGTGGACGGCATCCAACACGTGCTCGACACGTTCTTCGACCTGCCGCTGATCCTCGGCACACTGCCCACCCTGCTGCGTGAGGGTCTGCTCAACACGCTGCTGCTGACCGTGTTGGCCAGCGTGATCGGCCTGATCGTCGGCATCCTGCTGGCCAGCGGGCTGATGTCGCGGCACCGGATCCTGCGCTACCCGTGCCGCTGGTACGTGGACGTGCTGCGCGGCCTGCCGCACATCCTGTCCATCTACCTGATCGGCCAGGGCCTGCCGCTGGCCGGGCTGAACGTGTTCGGCAGCTGGACGTACGGTTACGCCGCGCTGGCCATCGGGCTGATGGAGGGCGCGTACATGGCCGAGATCTTCCGGTCCGGCTTCCAGAGCGTGGAGCGCGGCATCGTTGAGGCGGCCCGCAGCCTGGGCCTGTCCCGGGCCCGGACCATGCGGCTGATCGTGATCCCGATCGGGTTCCGCAGGGTGCTGCCCGCGCTGACCGGGCAGTTCATCCTGGTCATCAAGAGCACCGCGCTGGTGTACCTGCTGGGCCTGGCCACCGGGCAGCGGGAGATGTTCGCCATCGCCCAGGACACGTCCAGCAACAACGCCTCGCTGTCCCCGCTGGTCGCCGCCGGCCTGCTGTACCTGGTGATCACCGTGCCGCTGACCTACGCCGTGAACGCGTGGGACCGCCGGATGCGTGAGGGCCGCCCGGTCGCCACCCTGCCGCCGCCCGTGGAGGCCGTCGCATGACCACTATGACCCGCGCCGGCACCGCCGTCCGGTTCGAGCACATCGACAAGAGCTTCGGCGCCAACCAGGTGCTGCACGACATCGTGCTGGAGGCGCCCGGCGGCGCCACCACCTGCATCGTCGGGCCCTCCGGCTCCGGGAAGTCGACCCTGCTCAGATGCGCGAACCTGTTGGAGGTGCCCAGTTCCGGCCGGATCCTGATCGGCGAGGAGGCCATCACCGATCCCGGCGCGGACGTGGACCGCATCCGCACCCGGGTCGGCATGGTGTTCCAGAACTTCTTCCTGTTCCCGCACCACACCGTGCTGAACAACGTGACCCTGGCCCAGCAGCGGGTGTTGGGCCGCTCGCGGGACGAGGCCGTGACCATCGCCCGGACCCATCTGGCCGCCGTCGGTCTGTCCCGTTTGGAGGACCGGCGGCCCGAGCAGCTGTCCGGCGGGCAGCAGCAGCGGGTGGCCATCGCCCGGGCGCTGGCCATGGATCCCGAGGTGATGCTGTTCGACGAGGCCACCTCGGCCCTGGACCCCGAGCTGGTGAAGGGGGTCCTCGCGGTGATGCGCGAGCTCGCGGACCGCGGCATGACGATGATCGTGGTCACGCACGAGATGCGGTTCGCGCGTGAGGTGGCGCAGCAGGTGGTGTTCCTGGACCAGGGACGCCTGCTGGAGGCCGCCCATCCCGCCGAGTTCTTCGACTCCCCCCGATCCGACCGGCTCCGGTCCTTCCTGAAGCAGGTGCTGTGAGAAGACTACTCGCGGCCGCCATCGCCGTCGTCACCGCTTTCTCCTTCCCCGCAACGGCTTCTGCGGCCACCACCACGACCGCCGTTCGCGACTACCCCATCCTGTCGTTCGGCTGCCTGTTCGGCCACGTTCCGGCGCTGGGCACCACCGTCGACGAGACCATCACCTCCGGCGGCACGCAGCGGGACTACCTGATCCACGTGCCCGCCACCTACCGGCCGCACGTGCCGATGCCGCTGGTCATGGCCTTCCACGGCCGCAAGGGCGACGGCACCGACATCGAGGCCTTCTCCGGCATCGACAGTCTCAACGCCATCGCCGTGTACCCGGTCGGGGCCAAGGGCGAGGCCGACCAGCGGGCCTGGGAGAGCGCTCCCTACGCCGCACCCGTCGACGACGTCCGCTTCGTCAGCGACCTGCTCGACCACCTCCAGGCCACGCTGTGCGTCGACACCAACCGGATCTTCGCCACCGGCAAGTCCAACGGGGCCGGCTTCGTCGCCCTGCTGGCCTGCCAGCTGCCGTTCCGGATCGCCGCCTTCGGCACCATCGCCGGCGCGTTCTATCCCGGCACCACCGTCGGCTGCGACACCAGCCCGCCCGCCCCCATCGTCGACTTCCACGGCACCGCCGACCCGACCATCAAATACGACGGCGACGTCAGCCACGGCGTGGCCACCCCGCCCCTCATGGAGTGGGCCCAGTCCCGCGCCACCCACAACCGCTGCGCCACCGGGCCGTCCCAGACCCCCATCGGCACCGACGTCATCCGCTTCTCGTGGACCGGCTGCTCCCAGCACGCCAACGTCACCCACTACCGCATCATCGGCGCCGGCCACACCTGGCCCGGCGAGCTGGTGGACAGCGGTCCCGGCTCCGCCACCCAGACCATCAAGGCCACCCAGGTGATCTGGGACTTCTTCAACGCCCACCCCCTCACCGCCCACCTGTTCCGCTGACCTCCGGATGCTCGCCCCGGCCGGGGCGAGCATCCCTTGCCTTCGCCAGTACGATCGATCCCGCACCGACCTCTCGCGCCGCCAACCGCCGGGCAGCCCACAGCACTGTTGGGGGCTCCACCATGCCGTTCGGACGGACGACGCCGACCAGGTCGGCGCTGGCCGCGATCGCGGTTCTCGCCTCGGTCGTCTACGCCTGGGGCATCACGGTTCGGCCGGTGCACAACTACTACGCCTCGGCCGTCCGCAGCATGGCCGGCAGTTGGCGGGCGTTCGTGTTCGGGGGCTTCGATCCGCAGGGGTCGATCAGCATCGACAAGATCCCGGGCGCGTTCTGGTTGCAGGCGTTGTCGGTGCGGGCGTTCGGCTTCCACGACTGGTCGGTGGCGCTGCCGTCGGTGCTGGAGGCCGTGCTGACGGTGCTGGTGCTGTGCAAGGTGGTGGAGCGCTGGTTCGGGCCGGCGGCGGGACTGCTGGCGGCGCTGGTGATGGCGGTGACGCCGATCGCGGCGGCGTTGGCGAAGTCGCAGATCTCGGACACGTTGCTGACATTGCTGCTGGTCCTGGCGGCGGGGGCGTGGCAGCGCAGCGTGCTGGACGACAAGTCGCTGTGGCCGTGCGCGGTGTGGGTGGGGCTGGCGTTCCAGGTGAAGATGGTGCAGGCCTGGCTGGTGTTGCCGGTGTTCGCCGTCGGTTACGTCCTGTTCGCCCAGCAGCGATCGATCGGACGGCGGATCGGGCGGCTGGTGGCGGCGGGCGCGGTGACGCTGGCGGTGTCGTCGGTCTGGATCGTGATCACGCTGCTGACGCCGCCGGCCGACCGGCCGTACATCGACGCGACCACCGACAACAACCCGCTGACCATGGTCTTCGGCTACAACGCGGCGGGCCGCTTCCACGGCGGCAGCGGCTGGCGGAACCTGTTGTCGGAGCACACCTCCGTCCAGATCGGCTGGATGTATCCGATTTGTCTGCTCGCGGTCGTGCTTGGTCTGCTGTGGACCCAGCAGCGCGGCGGGTTCGCGATGTGGGGCCTGTGGCTGGCGGTGCACCTCGCCGCCTTCGGCTTCGGCCAGTTCCGGCACGCCTATTACGTGATCGTGCTGGCCCCGGCGGTCGCCGCGCTGACCGGCGCCGGTCTGGTGCTGTTCTGGCGCGAGCGGACGCGCCGGCCGTGGCTGCCGCCGACCGTGGTGCTGGTGACCGCCGGCTGGGCACTGCTACTCCCCCACCGGTCGCTGACCGCCGCCGTCGCCGTGCTCGCCCTCGTCGCGGTGCTGGCCCTGCTGGCCGCCCGCACCTCTCGGGTGGCCGCGCTGGGCGCGGTGGTCGGGCTCGTCGCCGTGCTGATCACGCCCACCGCCTGGACCCTCTCCACAGACACCCATGTGGCCAGCGCCAACGCCGCCAACCCGTCCGTCGGCGCGAAGCCCCGCAAGCCGCACCTGCTGTCCAAAGAGGACCTTGAGCTGCTGGACCTGGTCCAGCGGGCCAACACCCGGTACGTGCTCGCCGTCGACGGCGCCGGGCCGGCCGCCACGCTCATCTCCCAGGCCGGGGCCAGCGTGCTGCCGATGGGCGGCTACAGCGCGAAGACGCCGTTCCCCACCGCCGACCAGTTCCGCGCGCTCATCCGCACCAGCCAGCTCCGCTACGTGCAGGGCACCGTCAAGAAGCCCGCGCGGACCGTCCCGCAGGCCAACGTGAACTGGGCCGCCGAGCACTGCGCTGAGGTGCGCGAACACCTGTACGACTGCGCCGAGCCTGCCCGATAGGGCGCGCAATTCCGCTCGATCGGGCCGCCCGGCCCCGGCCCCCGTTCCGGCCGGCCACGATGAAGGACCGGCCACCGGACGGAAGGCAACGACATGGCGGACAGGACGCTTCAGGTCGTCTCCGTGGAGACCACCACATCGGCCGACACCCAGATCGCCGCACCGCGGATCCACATCCACGGCCGTGGCCCGGAGCCGGAACTCCGCGAACACCACGGCTCGATCTGGGGCGGCGGAAACGACTGAGAGGGAATCACCTTGTCCGACAAGACATTGCAGGTCGTCTCGGTGGAGACGACCGGCGTGAAGAACCCGCGGACCGGCGAGCGGATCATTCACATCATCACCGGGGGTCGAGACGATGACCCCACGGCCACTGTCCACCATGGACTGATCCTCGACCCCACCATCTGAGAGAGCCGGCTGGCCAGACCGGCCGCGGACCGAAAGGAAGCCTGCCTTGGACACGACCGCACTCGGCGTCGAGGAGTGGTTCGCGCCGATCGGCGTGCCCGAGTTCGGCCCGGCCGTGGTGGGGCGGCGGCCGCTCTACGTGCCGCCGCGACCGCAACTGGCCGAGCAAACGATGGCGGCGCTCGGTGTCGCGTCGGCCGACGAGGCGCTGGCCCTGGCCAACTGCCAGATGTTCGCCTGGTTCCAGCGACTCGACGGCCGGCACACCGCCGCGCCGGTTCCGGCCGGCAGCGCGCGGCGGTTGTTCGACGCC
>Ga0307511_10000182_pt1 | contig 62310 bp, 57 predicted proteins | sample 13_EM_MG_FD_200266 | JGI IMG/M metagenome (GOLD analysis project Ga0307511, IMG submission 200266) | Populus trichocarpa ectomycorrhiza microbial communities from riparian zone in the Pacific Northwest, United States - 13_EM | ecosystem: Host-associated > Plants > Roots > Unclassified | place... | reverse complement strand
GGTCTTATGCTGAAAGCGGAGCAGGATACCGCTATGGATTTAATGGAAGGGAAAGGATGATGAGGTGAAGGGAGTTGGGAATCAGATTGATTATGGAGATAGGATATATGACCCGAGGGTGGGGAGATTCTTAAGTACAGATCCTGTAGCTAGTAAATACCCAGGTCTAACGCCCTATCAATATGCTTCAAACAGACCTGTTGATGGAATAGATGTGGATGGGTTGGAGTGGGCAAAGCCAGATGTTAAAGTCACTAAAGGGGCAGGTTGGATTGAAATACAAACTACTTTTACCGTAAAAGTGCATGTTATGGAAAGCCAATCAAAAATCAAAGATCCAAATGTGATAAAGGCCAAGGCTGCATTATACGCTAAAGCCGTTGAAGATAAATATCAAGGGCAGAGCCAGGTATATTATATATTCGGTATTCCTTTCAAAGAAACGTATAAAACTAATGTCATCATAGATAATACTCCTGCCACCCCAGACGATGGACCTACCGGAAAATTGGTATTCGATGACAGAAGTTCTAAAAAAGAATCTGAGAAGACAACATATGAAAGGACAGATCCTAATACTCTAATTTTTGGCGAGCATACCGTATCAACGACCGAAACACAATCTTCTTCTACTCCGGGTGAAACGACAAATGAAATAAATGAGTTTACAACTACGATAGGAATTCTAATGGACGGCAAACCTGTAAGTGATGGAGATTTTGAGAATACCTCCCAACATGAGGCAGGACATTCCGGGGGTTTAAATCATCCATGGAAATTGAGTCCCACAGAAAAAAAGTTCAATCCGGAATTAGATCAAAACTCGAAAACTGCTGATAAAACAGCAATAAAAGGCGATATAATGAATTCGCATGAAAACCCTAATAAGGTTTTCAGAGCTAGTAATGGAACTATTCTGACACTAAATCAATTGCGAGCCATGGCAGAGATACTGAGAGCTAAATCTAAGTTTGACTCCGGCGATTTAATCCCTGCTAAGAATTCAGGAAATACAAGTACGCCTGATAAACCATAATTAATTAAGATTGATGAAACTTACTAAAAAATGGATCTTAGCATTATTAGAACTTGTCATTCTATCGAATCTACTAAGTTGTAGCATTAAAAGAAAAATCGCCATTGCTATCCCCAACTTGATGGCGAAAGATTCGTTAAAACTGGATTTTGATTCTGATTGTCCGGATAAGCGGAAATTGAAAGTTGAAAAGAATGTTGTTGAATTCATGCTTTTCGAAGAATTTGATGATACTTTATCGATGTATGTAAATAATAAACAGGTTAAGGATTGGGCAATTTACACCAAAAATAACCCGTTTACAAGCACAGGTTTTTCCGGTATCAGCTTTAAACTTTCTCTAAAAAATAAAAATAACCTTATCCGATTTCAATTGGCTGAAAAGCATAAATACGTCGAATTTGATATAGATAAGCACTATCCACTTTATACGATACAACTATATCAAAATATCTGGTACGTTAATGGTAGACGATGCAGCATGGAGCTCAAATAAGGACCTCTGCGTCCGGAAATCCGGACGCAGAGGTGTATAGAACCCATGTAGGTTGCAAGTTACATTACACATTACCAGTCCTGCGTAGAGTGGCCTTTTGATTAAGGATATTTACACTTAAAACATTTCTTCACATGAAAAAAATGTCTTAAAGAATCTAACATATTAAAGTTGTAATAATAATAGAGCTTATCATTTAAACAAAGGACTTTATTAGAGGAATAAATAATAGTATCAGAAGCATGATTACTGTAATTGAATAATATGACAAACCTTGAATCAATTCCACTTTTTTGATTATTGACTATGCGACTCGAACTATTAAATATTAAATTATATAAGTCCTGGCATTTTTTTTTGCTACTATCCTCCGCTAGTAAGTCTTCCTTGTTTATAATTTGAGCAGGTCTGACATTAACTTGAGTTCCCACTAATGAATACGCTCTGGAAGTATCATCACATGAAAAAAAATCCCAGCAATATAATTGATAAGAATGAGGAACTAGGATTTGACTAGCATTTTTATCATTCCGGCCATAAGGAATTAAGAAGCATATACATACGAATGTCTTAAAATATTTCATTTGTTTTTTTTAATGAGCGCCCACTCGCGCCTCAGTCGCACGTAAATTTCGCGAATCTTCAGAGTGATCACTTGCGGGCTTGGGTATATTAAGCTTGATGATAACTTCTGTTCCATTTACTTGAACATTAGGGTTGGTCGGAGTAACACTGTTTACACCAGCTGTATTATAAACATCCGTTCGAACAGCTTTGTGCGTATTTCTGACTCCTTGTTCCTGAGGTAATTTTATATCCCCGTTCGGTAATATTTCTACTTTTGAATTTAAGTTCGTTTTTTTAACATAATCTGTCTCTAACCCTGTTATAATTTTTTTGTCGGATTGTGTTTGATAGTCATCGTTGGTTGGCGCGTTCACATTAATCAAATCCATGAATGTTCTTAAGCCTAAGTCTAGAGTTGCATGTCCTCCTTCATGTAACAGCCCCGTTGAAGGAGCTTGTGCTTTCCCATCTGGCGTCTTAAGCCCGGTATTTGGATTCCAACTAATTGTCACTTCCATTGAATTAAACCTTTCATCTACATTAACTAATGTTCCTGGAGGCGGCAGTGCTCTACCATTAACCTTATCAACGTTTGTTCTATTATTCTTACCGTCAGGCGTAAGACTGGTTTCAACAATATTGACAATATTCTTATTCGTATTTAAATTTTGAAACGTCTTAGCATCATCATTTTTCATAATCATTGTTATTGCTTCATGAACTTGTTGAACAAATGTATTGGAACTAGCTGGTTTAACACCTGGTGTATATTTTAAAGACTTAGGCTGATTATTTGCATCTCTATAATGTATTATTATTACTTTCCCGTCCGGATCATAAAACATTATTGGGTTATTCGCTGTATAGTTATAGGGTGTTAAGTAAGGATATTTTTGTTGCAACGGGTCCGTGCTTAACCATCTCCCCACCCTCGGGTCATATATCCTATCTCCATAATCAATCTGATTCCCAACTCCCTTCACCTCATCATCCTTTTCCTTTCCATTAAATCCATAGCGGTATCCTGCTCCGCTTTCAGCATAAGACCGTCCGGGCTGTACCATCCCGAATGGATAGTAATCGTTTACGCTGTAGCCCCGTAATAACAAGGGTTTTCAAAGAAATATCTTCTAGTAAAATACCCTTTTTTCAGCACTTTTTTAGTAATTTTTGATGCTAAATCTTAACTTATGCCTGCTACTTCGAGACTCAAAGAACTCTCTTTTTTCGAGCTATACGATAAATTTATATATGATAGTAAAACCGGCCGTCGCCTTCAACCCAATGGAAAAATAATTTCAGCCGGTACGTTGGATAATTACAAGTATACAGCCAAATTAATAAAAAAATTTTGCATGGAAAAGCATTTCCAACTGCGCATCCGTCCTATCAAATACCTCAATAAAAAAGAATTAATAACGGAAAAGAACTACTGGAAAAAGTTCTATAAAAAGTTTACGGATTACCTTTACGTAGGCTGCGGTCATTTTGATAACTACGTGGGACAGAATACTAAAAACATCCGGGCTTTTTTTAATTACCTGAACAAAGACCTGATGCTGGGAGTGGGAGAATTCCACAAATTCTTTTATACACGCAAGGAAGAAATACCTATTGTTACCCTTCTTCCCGAAGAATTAAACTTTATTATTTATGATAAAGGTTTTGAAGCAGACTTGTCCAAACGACTGGCACAGGTAAAGGATGTATTTGTCTTTGGCACTACTGTCGCCCTTCGTATTTCAGATCTGCTGGCATTGAAGCGATCGCACCTGCGTATTGCAGGAGGCATCTACTACCTGGTGGTTCGGTCTAAAAAGACCAATACGGATACACAGATACGCCTGCCGGATTATGCCGTCGCCATCATTAATAAATATCAAAACAAGTATAGAACGCTATTACCTCCTTTTAATAAGGTCAATCTTAACCTGTATCTTAAAGAGTTGATGGAAAAGGCAGGATTTACTCACCCGATTACCAAGACCAGAGAGCGGAGAGGGAAGTCTAAAGAAATGACAAAGAAGATGGATGATAAAAGTACGGCCTACCGCTTCTGCGACCTTGTTACGACCCATACCATGCGCCGCACGGCTATTACCACCATGCTAAGCCTCGGGGTCCCCGAACAGGTGGTGCGTAAAATAAGCGGCCATTCGCCCGGGAGCAAAGAATTTTTCCGGTACGTCTCCTTTGCTCAGTCCTACCAGGACCAGGAGACGGGTAAGATGTTTGAGCGGTTGAAGGAGAAGCGTATATCTGTATTATAACGGGGTGCTTTTTAACAGGGCTGCGTAAATGTTATTACTTTCGGCATCGAAGCAGACGAAGATGATCTTTTGGAGGCCGGATGCGGCTGCAGTTTGGGTCGCGAGGAAATTTTGGGCCGTGGAGATGGCGATCCGGGCGGCGGCATCTTTGGGATAGCCATAGATACCGGTGCTGATGCCGGGAAATGCGATGGAGCCTATGTTATACTCTATGGCCAGCCGCAAGCTATTGCGGTAGGCTGAAGCAAGGAGGGCAGGCTCTCCGTTGTCGCCGCCGCGCCAGACGGGACCGACGGTATGGATGACGAATTTTGCGGGGAGACGGCCTGCCGTTGTGATGACGGCTTCCCCGACGGGGCAGCCGCCCTGCCTGGCTCTTATCTTTTGACAATCTTCCAGTATGGCCGGACCTCCGGCACGGTGGATTGCTCCGTCAACACCGCCGCCGCCGAGCAGGGAAGAGTTGGCTGCATTGACGATGGCATCGGCCCGGACTGTTGTAATATCGCCCCGGATGAGCTCGAATATGGTTGTAGAAGACATTTGGATTGCTATTTCCCCTGTAAAACTACGGAATATGCGGCGGAGAGGGCATTTTTGCCGGATGTGGCAGGCGCTACCACAAAATTATATTTGACAGAAGCATTTTTTTTACGAAAATTTGAGTGGTATAAGAATGGATGATACCCCTAACCATAAACGAGCCTTGCCATGCGTAGTTTCAACCTTTTTTTGCTTTTTGTGTTGCTGATCTTACTATTTGGCTATTTCACACTGTTCCGGCGACATGCCTATCCCCTGTACGCGGTGATCGACAATGTGCATAGTGTAGAGTCCGAATCAAAAGTAATACTGGACGGAAAGGAGATCGGCCGGATCGATAAGGTAAGGATGCTGGGAATGCATAGGGTCTTGTTGAAGCTGTCCATAGATGATGGGGTAAAGATCCCCGGTTCCGATGATGTGAGATACCGGGAGACGCTACTCGGAGGCGCTGAAGTCGATATTTCGGGTGCTGCCAGGAAAGTGACGGAGAGTGGTGTTGCGGCCAAGCCAGGGATGTTGGATCGCAGTGGGTTTCTGAAGGCCTCGGATACATTGCATGGGATGTATGAGCCAAATTTTAAAGAGGTAGATTCGAATGACAGGAAGAGGATCCTTAACAGGCTGGATGATTTAGTGAAGACGGTGGATAGCGTCGCTAAAAAGAAAAAATAAGGTGGGGGCGATCGTCAGGCCAAAAGGGTAATAGTGGGTCTACTCTTACAATGACTAGTTTATTCTATTCAACTGCGGCCTTCTTATTCAATGTAAATCATAATTGCCATACTTCTTTTTTAAATAAGCAGTTATAACGATAGCCATAAAAAACAATACTAAGCTTATAATAATGTAGCTTTTTAATGCAACGCGCATTTACTTAGTTTTACCGACAGACAACATATTAATCTCATTCCTTAAATTAACTGACTGCTCCTTGCTTATTCTAAGAAAGTTATAAGTAAGGAGTATTGCAGCCATTAATAACCCTACCCAGGAGTTCCCAATGGTTTTTTTCATCAAAAAACTAAATAAAAAGACTACAGTAAGAATATTAAGCAATTGAAATAGCGACAATAAAACTATCGCAGAACCTCTAAGAGTATCATCGCTTTTTTTACCACTTGTATTATAATAATCATAAGCTCTGCAATAGAAGTATGAAAATAAGGGCATCGTTTATAGAGTTTTTATAATTTACTTTAAAGCCTCATCAGTACTTTCTCTAATCTATTTACCTATTGCACCCTTCCATATCATTAAAGCCAAAAATAGATAAAATAGCACATATGGAATGAGCATAAAGCAGAATGCTAAAATGATTGATTTTCTTTTCTTTTTTGTTTTATTGGAGGTTATATATTCATCATAAACTTTTAAATATCTATCATTATGAGAATAGACTTCATTAATAATACCTCCGCTTAGAAGCGCTAAAATTGGATATAGTAGAACATTAATTTTAATAGGTGGGGTTCTTGAAATAAACGAATATAACTGTACAAAAAAAAATAAACCACCCGATAAAGCAAATGCTGAACATCAGGGAAGTAGCACTTTGAGGATTTACCTTTCTTCCATTTGCAACCATATTATAATACCAACTACAAATGTTTGCATATAGGTAATCTAATAATTTCATAGTCTTAATTATTTTTTTAAGAGATTCCCTTATTTGATCAGCTATTACTTCTATCCCCAAAATAACACTCCTTCTGGGAAAAATATAGCGACCGCGACTGTTGCGGCTGCCACTCCCACACCCCATGGAATGGCTTCACAAAGCCGATAAATTATTTTATTTATACAAATGGGAAGAATGTGTGATTCTTTTCTGCCTTTATTCCTAACAGAGGCTCTACCTTTTCCTGAATCTTATTCATCATAAGACAAGTTATCGGGAGCTCTGTTTGATCTCTAAAAACGATCCTATAATATCGGTAATTTTCAAAAGAATACCATCCCGTTCCTCTTCCAAATGAAGTGTAATATTCTAATGAGGCTATATCATTAAAAGAAAATGTTCTTTTTGTGTTATGCCATTTGTAAGAAATTTGTTTTAAATCTTCGTCTATTTCTATGTTGAGCCCCCAAGTTTTAATTGAATATTCAATATTTAAAGCGATTGCAGGCCAAAAATCCATGACAAAGGCGATCAAAAAAGGCACCCAAAACACCATGCTATTAAAATTCCACCCCATATAATAAACATATACCCCTATTAAAAATATATACCTCAGTAGCATGGGCCATAGTAATAAAAACTGTTGCTTTATCGAAGGTCTGATTGCATATTTCTTTGTATCCATGTAGATATTCATTTTTCACCAAGGATTTGCCGCTGCCCGATCCTCCGAGGACGAATTTGCTCCTATTGGCTATCATATTTATTCGCATAGGTTCCTCCGATAGGTCGACATGGCGCGGTCTCTCTTACAAATGCAGGAGCGAAGATAGCTAGTCCACTTAAAGGCACAACAGAAGCCATCAAAGCCTTTAATGCAAGTCTTCCGATCCCCTTGTAGTAGATTGAAGCAAACGGTATTATTTTTAAAGATTTAGACTACCGTCTTTGCTTTTTTGCAAATCGAGGAGAGTATCAATATCAGTCGGTTGAATGGAGTTTATTTTTGAGAGATAAGAAATTATGCCTTTTTGTATAGCAATCTCTTTAACCATAAGGGGATTGCTATTTATTTTTTGTTGAAAATTTATATCAATATTGGGATCGAGCCCCTCAGTATCATGAATATACATGGCAACCGTATCAGTTGCCATGGTAGAAATATCTTCAAGCCTTGAAATTTGCTTATCAACTAAGAAACTTAATGACTCAATAATAGTAGTACAAGCATCTAAAGCGGAAGATGCTAATATTGTTTCATAATCAGCTGGTTGAGGTGTATTTTCTTCTACCTTTTTTATGAGCGAGGCAAGTTTGGTTTTATCAATTTCTTTATCAAAAAGATTACGATCAAGGTAATGAATTGCTTCCCGAAGAACTTCAGGGTTACCGAACCCATATTCTTTTGAAAAAAAGACATAGTTAGGATAAAGGCGTTCGCAAGTAAGATATGCGAAGGTTATCTGTTTAGTAAAATCTAAATTTTTAAGCTGAGTTATTTCTGAGAGAGCCATATCAATAAAATAATAGTTGAACCGCAGTAAGGGCCGCGGTTTTTTCATTTTTGGAAGCGTGAACATTTTTTACTTTGAAATCACGGAGAGCCATATCAATGAGATTGAAGGCAAACCTTTTGCTCTCATGGGGAAAATTGAGAATATCTTCCAGCCGCTTCAGAGCTTGTTTGTGCATCTCCATTTTTGTTTTGCCGAGCAGGTAATCTACCGACACCTCTAGGGCATAGGCAATTTTAGATACCACCTCAACAGATGGCGAAATATCCCCCCGCTCATAGCGACCTATTACATCACCGGACGTTCCGATCATCTTGCCCAAGCCAGCCTAAGAAAGCCCCTTCTTTTTACGGATCAGGAGCATATTATCGCTTAAACTCATAATGATAGTATTGAAAGTGCCTGTAAAATCGGTGCTTTTACAAAGTTAAATGAATGATTGGTCTTAAACAATACAAATAGATTGCATAAAGAAAATCATAAGCTCTTTGACATATTATTGAGTTGTTTCTTAAAGGCAAACGCTTCACATGGAAATAACTGAAAAAGGCCCGTTCCTGCAAGGTAGGGCCACCAGCCCCAACGCCAACTATCCATAAAAGGCAGGGATGTTCACGCGATACCCCACCCGAAACACAGACACTTGACTAAGGCCGACTGTCCACCCTCCAAGAGGCGCCTTTCTTCGCATCGGGACTTACCGACATCAGCGAGTAGACCAGAAGAACCAGCGCCGTTGGATGGTGTGGACGGAAGGCCGCTCTAAACGTTGTTGCACAGAATGGCCCTATATAGATAACAATATCCTCCGCAAAAGTGTCCTACACCGGCGGCTTTTTCACACCTCTTCTAATCGAAACACCTTCCCCCGGCTCACTCCCTTCTCCGGTGCCTGCAGCACGCAACACTCATTCAGTGGATCATGCTCCAGGAATTGCACATATTTCCCGGCCGTCGGGGAATATGGCCTGCGCAAGGCAGAAGATCAGCCATGAATATGATCGTCCTTCCAATATTTGGCTACGGTTCCCCCTATTCAAGAGCAGACCTGCCAAATTCAAACCCATCGGATTCTTTGTACTTTTAATGCCGAGGTTTACAGGAAATGATAAAAAATGAAAAAAGAAATCTTTATTTTATTGTCTGTTTTTTTATCGGCACACGCGCGTGCTCAATTGATTGGAAGCTTTGCCAGCGGAGATTTTGACAAGGGAGATAAACATGTCTATTACAGGAACTGCATTGGCTGCAAGGAATTCCTGATTGATTATATCCCGAACACGGTGGGATATACCGGCATGTTCGCGGAAGAAAAAAGTAAATTCCTGGATTCGGTGTGCAGAGCCCATATCGCAAAGAACGGGAACAGGGTCAGGTCCACTCTGCCCGGAATCAATTATGATTCGGCAGGCGTTCAGTTCTTTGTACAAGGTCTCACCCCCGCCAAAGCCCCGGATTTTGAATACCGGGTACTGGAGGATGATCAGCGGGAACTGGTACCCTGGAGCCCGGTCACCCGCTTCGTCGAAACGGAGTTTGACGCGACATACCCGACTGATCCGGAAATGGCTTCCCTGGGTACTTTCAAAACAGGATGGGGCCACTATCTTAGCGTCGATGTCCGGAAAAAAGGATCGGATACCATTATTACCACTTCCACCGTTGTCTGGAAGGAGACAAGCCCGGTCATTTTAGGGGTGTTTTCGAACAAAAGCTTAAATGACTTCCTGACCGTCTTCAAAAAACAATGGCAACATGAATTTGTCACTTCCAGCACTTCCGAAGAAAGGAAAAAGAAAGACAGCTTGCTATTGCTAAGGAATGATTTCCTCTCAGGTGATAATAACCTGATCTTTTACCTGGATAATAAGATCGCATCGAAAGAGATCGTCGAGTATAAGTTGACGGGCCCCGGCGGGACGACTCCCTGGAAGCCCAATGATTTTGATTTCAACTTTATCTGGTTAAAAGACCTGCCTCCCGGAAAATATATGCTGCAGGTCCGTTTCAGTGTTCAACGACATAAGGTCACGGATTACCCTTTCGAAATTAGGCCGGCATGGCATCAGACCGCGGCCTTTAAAATTATATCAGGCAGTTTAATAACTGCCTTTTTCGCTTTTATCTTTGTCCTTTTCCGCCTGTGGCGGCAACAGCAAAAGTTACTGGCTGTGGAATTAAAGAATGCCAGGACGGAATCCAGACTTGGAATGATCCGCTCGCAGTTGAACCCGCACTTTGTGTTTAATGCGCTTAATTCTATACAGGGGTTGATGAATAAAAAAGATATACCTGCTGCCAATAAATACCTCGCGCGTTTCGGCCACCTGGTGCGGGACAGCTTAATGGGAAAGAATGCGGACAGTGTCAGCCTGGACCAGGAGATCCACCTGCTGGACACCTACCTGCAATTAGAACAACTGAGATTTAATTTCAGGTATAAAATAGAGACGGACCCGGACTTGCCTATATTTGAGACAGAGATTCCTTCCCTGCTGCTGCAGCCGCTGGTCGAAAATGCCGTTAAACATGGCGTCAGTACCTTGTATGAAAATGGCGAGATCGGTTTATTGTTTAAAAAACAGGGTAAGGATATGGTGGCTGAACTTTCAGATAATGGACCAGGATTTGATTTTGCCCCTCCTTTCGAGGGGTATGGCTTCCGGCTGACGACAGAAAGGATCAGTCTTTTTAACGAGCTTTCGGGTGATAGAACGATCTATTTTCAGGTGAATAGCGATCCGGGGAAGGGCACCCATGTACTGGTCATTTTTAAAAACTGTTTATGAGACTTTCTGCGGTGATCATCGATGATGAACAGAATAATATAGACAACCTGCGGTCGCTGCTGGCTGAATATTGCCCCCAGGTGGATGTTGTAGCCGGCGCCGGTAATGCTGCCGAAGGGAAAAGCAGTATTCTGCAATATTCGCCTGACCTGGTCTTCCTGGATATACAAATGCCGGGAAAAAATGGGTTCGACCTCCTGCAATCCCTCCCGAACTATGATTTCGAAGTTATTTTCGTAACCGCATACGATCAGTATGGCATTCAGGCAGTGAAGTTTGCCGCTATTGATTACCTCCTCAAGCCGATCGATACGGACGAGTTAAAGAGGGCCGTTGAAAAAGTCTTTTTAAAAAGCCGCCAGAAAAAGCAAAATCTGCAATTAGAAAACCTTCTCCAATTGCTGCACCACCGGCAAAAGAAAGAAGAACACCGTCTTGCCCTTCCTACGGCAAAGGAAATACGGTATGTTCGTACAGCCGATATCGTACGTTGCGAATCATCCAATAGCTATACTTCATTTTATTTATATAATGGGGAGAAGTTGCTCGTATCCAGGCCGGTATATGAATATGAAGAGGTATTAAAAGATTACGGATTCATACGCTGTCATCAATCGCATCTAGTCAATTTAAAATATGTCAAAAGCTGGGTAAAGGAAGACGGGGGATATCTTTACCTGGAAGACAAGACGGAAATACCTGTGTCGAGAAATAAAAGGGAATTGGTCCGGATGACGATTGAGAGAGGTATTTGATAAAATATAACCCTGGTGAGCTAAGTTTGCTCACATCTCTCCCAACTTGAACACCTCTCCACTCTTCATCCCCTTCTCCGTGGCCTGCAACACACAACACTCATTTAGCGGGTCATGCTCGAAGAACAACACATAATTCCCGGCAGCGGCTTCACTAAAAAAGGATTGCTTTTCCTGTAGCGTCGTCAACGGGAACATATCATAGGCCATTACATAAGGCAAGGGAATATGGCCTATGGAAGGCAGGAGATCAGCCATAAATACAATCGTTCTGCCCTTATATTGGATCTGTGGCAGCATCATCGCATCCGTATGACCATTCGCCAGGCGGATAGATAGTTGTGGCAGGATACCCGAAGGCACTAACCCGATCGATTGGCCGGATAAAGATTCTCCGGATTTAGCAGCATCCCCCCCACCTCCAACGTCCACAAATCTTAGTTGCCCGCTCTCCCAGATCGGCAGGATGTTCTCTTTGAGAAAAGAAGCCTTTTCCCGGGCATTCGGCTCGGTGGCCCATTTCCAATGCCGCTCATTGCTCCAGTAAGTGGCATTCTTAAAAGCAGGGACCAGCCGGTCCCCTTCACGGACAATACTTCCTCCGCAATGATCGAAATGCAGGTGCGTTAAGAAAACATCCGTAATATCATCCCGGTGGAAGCCATGTCGCGCCAGGGATTTGTCGAGGGTATCATCCCCATGCAGGTAATAATGGCCGAAGAATTTCGCATCCTGCTTATCCCCGATCCCGTTGTCTACCAGGATGAGGCGGTTGCCTTCCTCGATCAGCAGGCATCGCATGGCCCAGGTGCAGAGATTGTTCTCGTCCGGAGGATGGATCTTGCTCCACATGGCCTTGGGCACGACTCCGAACATGGCCCCTCCGTCGAGTTTGAAGAAGCCGGTTTCGATCGTATATAATTGCATAAAGTAAATTTAAGGAAATTCCTGCCGCTGTCTTATCAACGCTGAATACAGCCACACCAGTCCGATGGCGAAAAAGATGATCAGGAAGATCACGGAATTTTTCATACTGCCCGTCAGCTCCTCGATAAAGCCAAAGCTGAACATGCCGATCACGATGGCGATCTTCTCCGTAAAGTCATAATAACTGAAGTACGAAGCAGTGTCCTTCGTCTCCGGCATCAGCTTGGAATAGGTCGACCGGCTGAGAGATTGTATGCCTCCCATCACCAGCCCTACCGCCAGCGCCAGCAAATAAAAGGAATATTCTATAGGACCTTGCCGTGGGGCCAGGTCTGCTTTCCACTTGGATAATTCTCCTTCGATCCTGCCTTCCTCCACATCATAATTATTGACGCTGCTGCCATCATGGGCGGCCTTTGCTTCCTTGGCTTTCAATGCATTTTTCTGTTGCTCCAGGGCTGCAATCTTCTCATGAAAAGGCTTCAGCGGCTCCGCCATTCCGGCTGTCAACCAGGCTGAAATACACACCAGGATCCAGAATATGACCACGCCCATCAATACTTTAATATTCCCATAACGGGCGGAGAGCCGGCTCATCCAGATAGCGCCTACGATGGCGACCAATTGGATCAGCACTATGGTAACGATCAGCTTGGTATCTTCCAGACCTAATAATTTACTGCCAAAGAGAGTAGCTGCCAGCATCACGGTCTGCACTCCCATGCTGTAGAAAAAAAATCCCCGTAAGAATCTTTTCAGGACCGCCATCTTCTTTACTTCCCCATATACTTTCCGGATCTCTGCAAATCCATCGGTGAATACATTGCCTTTTTTGAGCAGGGCCCGGTTGATCTTAGGCAGGACGGCAAACGTGATTTGCGCAAAACCCGCCCACCAGAGCCCTACCAGTAAAAAATTCAGGCGCAGGCTCAGGAATTGATTATGCTTAAGCACGAGCACGAGAACAAATCCGATAACCTGCAGGAGTACGCTGCCGACGTACCCGTAGGCATATCCTTTGGCGCTGACCCGGTCCCGGTCTTCGGGAGCTGCTATTTCCGGTAAATAAGCATTATAGAATACCAGGCTGCCATTATATCCCATGGAGGCCAGCATGAAGCAGATAATACCCCAGCCCAGGTTAGAGCCGTCAAAAAAATACAGAAGGCTGCAGCCTGCGGCGCCCATAAAACAGAAGAAACGCATGAAATTCTTCTTATTCCCCCTGGTATCGGCGATGGAGGTAAGGATGGGATACAGGATGGCGATCAGCAGGTAGGCGGCTGCCAGCGAATAATCATACAGGGAAGAATTTACGAAGGTACGCCCCAGGAAAGGGATGTTCTCGCTCCCGAAATGTTCGCGCGTGACCGCCAGAAAATAGATAGGAAAGAAGGTAGTGGTGATGACGAGATTATAAACCGAATTGGCCCAGTCATACATGGCCCATCCGTTGATCACCTTTTTAGGCGCCGTTATCATTATACAATTCCCCTCCATAATAAGACGAGCATCACCACCCCTACGATGATCCGGTAATACCCCCAGACTTTAAATCCATGCTGCTTGAGGAAGCCGATAAAATAGCGGATCACGATGATCGATACGATGAAAGTGACTACGCTGCTGATCCCCAGCAGGGAGAAATTTTCTTTCGAAAGGACTTCATGGTGATCTTTATATACATCCCAGAAACTCTTCACGGAAGCGGCTATCATAGTAGGAACTGCCAGGAAAAAGGAGAATTCAGCGGCAGCTTTTCGGCTCAGCGACTGGCTCATCCCGCCGATGATTGTAGCGGCGCTACGGCTCAGCCCCGGGAAAAGGATCGATAACACCTGGAAACAACCGATTCTGAAAGCGACTCCATTGGATACCTGTCCCTCATTGTCGATCGTTGGCTTGAGGAACCACCGGTCTACGAAGAGGAAGAGGATGCCGCCGGCGATCATTACCCCGGCAATGAAGTACAGGTTGCCCAGCGCATTGTCAATATGTTTCTTTAACAGGAAGCCGAATACAAGGGCCGGTATCACCGCAATGATCAGTTTGATATAAAAACCCAGCCGGGAGAAATCAAAGAATTTCCTGTAATAGACCACTACTACGGCCAGTATGGCCGCCAGTTGGATAACGATCTCGAACATGTCCGAAAAAGGGGTGGATACCACGCCGATGATCGGGTTCGTGAACTTCATATGTGCCGTGGATGAAATGGGAAGGAATTCGGTCAGTCCTTCCACGATCGCGAGGATGATAGCCTGGACTATAGTCATGTCGGGTTAAAATTTAATGGATTTACCAGACCCGGCCGGAACCGTTTAATGCCATGCTGCCGGTCTTGCCGGACCGGGATTATTGTTCAGCTTTCTTATCCTTGCGGAAAATAGCGAAGATCTCCAGCGCCAGCCCCCCTAAGATGAGGATGGGAGCAATGGTCACCCGGGTAAAACTATATACTTCTTTCGGATCGAAGACATTCGGATCTTTACTCTTACCCCCGGCCATCAGGAACAGGCCCAGGGCCATGACGATGATACCGATCAGCATCCAACGGTAGTTCTCTTTACCGAATAAGGGGGCATTTTGCCTGGGTGCGGAAGAAGCTGGTTTTTTGGTCGTTGCCATGAATGAATTGATTGATTATTGGGCCTGCAATATACGGGAATCCGGGTATACGCCAAAAAGGGGCGCAGTTCCCCGCGGGAGGGCGGAGCGCTCAGCTCAATACAGGTCGTCCAGCTTCATTTTCAGGTATTTCAGGACGCTACGGTGAGTACTGATAAAAGATATGCAAATTCCCAGTAATACGATTACCACGCACATAGCGGACAAGAGCGTATAATCCCGGAGCGCCCTTATTTCCGGCAGCCATTTCTCCGTGACAAATATGACGCCCACTATGCCTCCTATGGCAATCAGCCCGCTTAAGGCCCCATTGATGAGGGCCCGTACGTCCATGGGCTTGGCGATAAACCACCGGGTAGCCCCCACCATTTGCATGGTCTTGATAAGGAACCGGTTGCTGAACATGGCCAGGCGGATCGTATTGTCGATGAGAATGATCACCAGGACGGAGATGACGATAGCCACGGCGAGCAGAATAAAACTGATCTTACGGATCATATTATTCAGATTGGACACCAGCACCTGGTTATATTGGACCTCACTGACGGCTATATTCTGGATCAGGTCGGCTTTGATCTTGGTCAGGGAATCCGGGTTGGCATATTCGCTCCGGATCTTGAAATCCACGCTGGCAGGCAGAGGATTCTTATCGAGGACCGTTCCCCAGTCATTATTGCCATCGGAGATGAAACGCTGCCTGGCCAGCTCTTTGGTCAGGTATTCATACGATTTTACATAAGGCTGTCCTGCAATATACTGCACCAGGGCGGCACTGTCCTTTGCCGACACATTCTCCCTGACATATACCTGCACTTCCACGTTCTCTTTGAAATTCTGGCCCAGTTTGTTGGCATTGATCACGATCCAGCCCAGCAGACCCAGCAGGAACAACACGACCGAGACCCCTACAATGGCCATAAAATAGGAAGGGGTAGAACGTTTAGCATATCCTTTTCCGAATTGTGCCATGATAAAATAGTAATTTTTGGGTTAGTACAGTCAACGCTAATGACAAAAATAACGGATTTGCAGGCATTTCCGATACCTTTTACAAGAGGATTACCGGGCGTTTTCGTACTTTTGTTACCCTTTAAACGATACTCTTGCTTCATTATTTCAGGAGGGGGAAGCTTTTAACTTTTTTCCAACATTGGGAGAATACCGTTCCCCTTTGACTCATAAACACAAACCTGGTAAACAGACCTGCATAAGAATGTTATGGAATACAATTTCAGCGATATAGAAAAAAAGTGGCAGACGCAATGGACGAAGAACGGAAGCTATAAAGTGAGCAATAATGTTGACAAGCCTAAATTCTACGTACTGGATATGTTCCCGTACCCCAGCGGAGCGGGCCTTCATGTAGGCCATCCCCTGGGTTACATAGCCAGTGACATCTATGCGCGTTATAAAAGGCTGAAAGGCTTCAATGTATTACACCCCATGGGTTACGACGCATTTGGTCTGCCTGCCGAGCAGTATGCCATCGATCACGGCATCCATCCTGCTGTATCGACGGAAGCCAATATCAGGAACTTTCGTCAGCAATTGGACAATATCGGCTTCTGCTTCGACTGGGACCGCCAGGTGCTCACCAGCGAGCCCTCTTATTACAAATGGACACAATGGATCTTCCTGCAATTATTCAAAAGCTGGTATGACCGCAGGCAGAACAAGGCCATGCCTATTGATGGATTGGTGCAGTTGTTCGACACGGAAGGGAATAAGGCCCATCCCTGCCCGGGTGACCCCAAGCTCCGTTTTACAGCAGCGGAATGGAAAGGATTTGACCGCCGTCGCCGGGAAGAGATACTGATGAATTACCGCCTGTCTTATTGCGGATATGGGGAAGTCAATTGGTGCGAGGCCTTGGGAACAGTCCTGGCTAACGATGAAGTGATAAATGGGGTAAGCGAACGGGGAGGCCATCCTGTAATAAAGAAAAAATTACGTCAATGGTACCTGCGGATCACCGACTATGCAGACAGGTTGCTGGAAGGGCTGGAAAAAGTCGATTTCAGCGATGCCATGAAGGAGATGCAGACCAACTGGATCGGAAAAAGCTTCGGAGCGGAGATCACTTTTGATGTTCACACCCCCGGATCCCCGGCGCCTGCCCCCGGCACGGCTGCCAATACCCCGGGCGGACCGGGAGCTCACCGTCTCACCGTCTACACTACCCGTCCCGATACCATCTTTGGCGTCGACTTCATGGTCGTAGCGCCGGAACACGAGCTTATCGAAAAGATGGTATCCTCCGAACAACGGCAGGCTGTGGAAGAATATATCGCCTATGTAAAAAGCCGCAGCGAGAGAGAGAGAATGGCGGAGAAAAAAATCACGGGCTGCTTCACCGGCGCCTATGCCATCAACCCCTTCAACGGGCTGCAGATCCCTATCTGGACCTCCGAGTACGTATTGGCAGGCTATGGCACCGGCGCGATCATGGCCGTACCCTGCGGAGATGATCGCGATTTTAAATTCGCACAGTATTTCGGCATTCCCATCACCAATATCATCGGGGATTACTATAACGGCAAAGAAGCCAACCCCACCAAGGAGGCTATCCTGCAGAACAGCGAATTCCTGGATGGCATTGTCATGAAGGACGCCATCGTAATTGTGATCAACAAACTGGAGAATATGGGCATCGGCATCCGTAAGATCAACTACAGGATGCGGGACGCCGCTTTTAGTCGCCAGCGGTACTGGGGCGAACCCTTCCCCATTGTCTGGGAGGATGGTATTGCTACCCCCCTGGATGAGAAAGATCTCCCGCTGGAACTCCCCCATGTGGAAAAATATGGTCCCGGCCCGGAAGGCGAAGGCCCCCTGGCCAATGTGGCAAGCTGGACGGCCCGTCACCTGGAGACCAACACCATGCCCGGTTATGCCGGCAGTAGCTGGTATTTCCTTCGGTATATGGATCCCCATAATGAGGAAGTGTTTTGCAGCCGCCAGGCATCTGACTATTGGGGACAGGTGGATCTGTATATCGGCGGCACCGAACATGCCGTTGGCCACCTGCTCTACAGCCGGATGTGGACCAAGGCCCTTTATGACCTGGGCCTTATCGGCCATGACGAACCCTATAAAAGACTGGTCAACCAGGGGATGATACAGGGTTGCAGCCGGTTTGTGTACCGCCTTGAATTAAAAGGGTCGAACAATATTGAAGAGCTTTCAAAGAAGACCCCGGTTTTCATTTCCTATGGGATCAGGGCTATCGAAGGCGCCCCTGAATTCCATGAATTGGTCACGCTGGCCGTAAGGAGTATCTTCAGCGATCCCGGGATCGAATTGGCTTCTATTGCCTTATCAGCGTTGCATGTCGACGTCAATATCGTCGATGGGGTAGAGCTGGACATGGAAGAGTTTAAAAAATGGCGGTCTGAATATGCCAACGCAGAATTTATTCTGGAGGAAGGCAAATACTTCTGCGGGGTAGAAGTGGAGAAAATGAGTAAGCGCCTTTACAACACCGTCAATCCCGATGACCTGGTGAACAAATACGGCGCTGACACCTTCCGCATGTACGAAATGTTCCTTGGACCAGTCGAACAAAGCAAACCCTGGGATACCAAAGGCATCGAAGGCGTCCACCGCTTCCTTCGCAAATTATGGCGTTTGTTCTTCGATGAGACAAAAGGAAAAATATGGACCACGGAACCACCCACGGCAGCTGAATTTAAGACGATCTATAAGACTATAAAGAAAGCTGAAGAAGATACCGAACGTTTCTCCTTTAATACCGGCGTCAGCGCCCTGATGATCGGTGTCAATGAGCTGACAGACCTGAAATGTCATAAAAAAGAAGTACTGGAGAAGCTGATCATCATCTTAACGCCCTATGCTCCCCATGTCTGTGAAGAACTCTGGCAATTGATCGGGAATGAAGGCTCTGTCCTGGACGCACCCTACCCAAAAGTCGAGGAGAAATATCTGGTGGAATCAGCTAAGAACTATCCCATCGCCATTAATGGTAAGACCCGGACGGAAATGAACATTGCCCTGGACGCCACCCAACAACAGGTGGAGGAATTGGTACTGGCGGATGATGTGGTAAAAAAATGGCTGGATGGTAATTCTCCTAAGAAGATCATCTACGTGAAGAATAAAATGATCAATGTGGTCATTTGAGCCTTATCGTTGCAGTTATTCAAAAATAATGGGTTCAATGTATTCTCTTCCTAATGAATAAGGAATTAATTCTTTGTGTTGTAATCGGCCTATAATTATAGCAGGATGAGTATTAAATTGATTTGCAAAACTTCTTATTTTTTGCTCATCAAGTGGCATCGCTTCCAGTATTGTTGCTTCTTCTTCTTCTGTTAATGTCCATTTTACAGCAAATTCATCAGCCTGTTGTTCTTTGACTTTGTCTTTATCAGAATACTCAACCTTCTCTAAGAATATATCTTTTTTTCCATGCAGTAAGATGTGGCCAACTTCATGAAAGAATGTAAACCAAAAGCTATCGTTACGGTTATATCTTCCTGTCAATTGAATTAGAGGGGCATCATTAAGCCAACGGGTGCAACCATATATGGGAGCTTTTGGCAAGGATGGAGTATACACCACTTTTACACCAGCATTTAAACAAATATCCTGTAGTTGATTAAAAAAATTTACAGAATGTTCTGCCATGACTATTTTTAATTCACTCAACGCTGTTTTGAATTTTTTTTCTGAATACCCATTTGCATGTAATTCTGCAGCTTGTAATTCACCTTTACGTAACCATGCTGAAATAGCATACGGTTCATTAGTATTAGCCAATGAAATACGAAAAGCTACTTTTAATTGTTGATTAAAATAATAATCTTCCCAAGCCGAATGATGTGAAAACCCAAAGAATGCAAGCATTGCCATTGTTGTTTCGTGAATATTTTCAACTTGTGGCAGCCATTCTTTCTTAATCATTTCCTTTAATGGAAATAATTTTGCCCATTCTATAGCTTGGTCAATTACAGCTTTGCGTTTTTCTCTTGCAATGTATTCATCGAAGCCTCTTTGGTGGTTCATCCAAAAATGTGCAGGTATTTTAGTAACATTTTCAAACTGAACTGCCATATCAGGCGTAATAGAGCTGTCTCCTTTAAGTATGGCAGTAATAGTTTTTTCGGGTTTACCTGTACGGAGCGCAAACTCTTTAGGTCCCATACCCATTTCCTCCAGTTTTTCTTCTAACGTGGCCCCGGGATGTGGTACTGATTGAGGATTATATTGATTTTGCTTTGCCATTGTTATTTTTCTTTATGGTAGTTTACAACTTCAATTACTTCTACGCCTGTAATTTCCAGCCAAATGTATTGACCATGTTCATTGGTGGGAATTGGATTTTTGTGCGGGGTGAAGACCAGCCGATATGGTTGGTCTAAATCGCAAGCCCATTGCCCTTTTCTATTGCTGGTAAGTTCGTGAAAATTACCGGGCAAGTTCCTTACATCTTCAAGAGTGATGGCAAATCTTAATTGTGTCAGCCGTGCCTTGATTTTTTCCGCCCGGAGTCTACCGAACTCCTTTACCAGCTTTCTGTCATCATTAGCCAGCGTCTCCAATTTCTTATCAGTAAAAGTAATATCCATTGCAAAGGTATTTATTTTTTAATTAACGGAAAATGTTAATTAAAAAAATTAAGTGAAATTGAAATTGACCAAAGCCGGAAAAGAAGGATCAAACAGTCTTAGTCCCATAAACTTTTCGGTATTTCTCTTTTGAGCTCTTCGGTCATTTCAATAATGGCTTGTTTTATTCCTTCCTCAGAGTTCTCCTGGTCTTCCAATTTCAGGATCGTGGATGTGCGTTTGACAATTTTGTTTGCCATGTCGAGCGCTTTGCGCTCAATCATTTTTTCGAGAGAATCGCTCTTTGGGATAAATCCATAAACCAGTTGCATATCCAAGGTATTTCCGACCTCTTTTAATGCTTTTAAAGTAATAGTGCCTTCCATTTCACGTCTTTCTATGTCTTTCATGCCCTGAGGGGTCATTTGAAGACGGGCGCCCAATTGGCGGAGGGACATATTTAATGTCTTTCGAATGAGATGAACCCATCCTTTTGGGGGGACGGGCATCTTTTGGAAAGAGCGTAATGGCCGCATTTTTTTATCTAATTGGATTACAATCAATATTTTATTGTGTATGTTCATAATCTTGACTTTAAATTACCTGCATAAATTTAAACCGTTAGCTTTAATTTTAAATTATTATTTAAAGCTAACGGTTTAAAAATAAATTAAAGCTACACGTTTAATTACTCTATTGTTTTTAAGGCTATTATTTTAATTTCAAAAAATCAAGCCTCTCAGCTTTCTCCATCCGGTTTTCAAATATTATGAAATGTAGAAGCATGCCGGACGGGCGTTATTTATGGCCATTTAGTCGTAACTTAATACAATGGGGCAGGTATCTTTAATATCGATCCTGCAAAAGCACCGGCAGGCTTTTCATCCCGTGGTCCCTTTCGACCCGGTCAGGGATAAACTATATCCCTTTGATTTTACGGACAACAATGGGGAATTGAGCCCGGAACAGATCGCTGACACGGAAAGCTTTGCCATCTACATTAGTAAAACACTCAGGGAATATCAGGGTAAATATGGCATCGGCGGCTACAACGAACACCGTACCCTCTATGCCCGCAGCAAACACTTTGATCATTCCCCGGTATCAGGTAGCGAAGCGGCAAGGGCTACATCGCCTCCCGGGCCGGGAGATGAAGAACCCCGACGCCTCCACCTGGGCATTGATATCTGGGGACCTGCGGGGACAAAGGTGATGTCCCCCCTGGATGCTATCATACATAGTTTCGCCTTTAACAACAATGACAGCGATTACGGAGCTACCCTGATACTGACCCACAACCTCGTAGGGCTTAGCTTTCATACCTTATACGGCCACCTCAGCCTCAACTCCCTGAAGAACCTGCATGAAGGCAAACATATCCGCAAAGGGGATGTAATAGGAGAATTTGGAATGCGTTTCGAGAATGGTAACTGGCCACCCCACCTGCATTTTCAGATCATCAGCGATATGCAGGGCTGGAAGGGGGATTATCCCGGCGTCTGTAAATATTCGGAAAGACAACAATGGCTGGACAACTGCCCGGATCCGGATCTGATCCTGCAACTGGGGCCGTACGTGAAATGAGCCTGCAACCAGGACGCGAAAGGATCCTATCTGACCAGCATGACTGTTCCTTTAATTACCTGTGATGTATGGTCACCGAATACCATCCCGATCATGTATACATAAGCGCCGGGAGGACAGAGCGCTCCCCGGTAATCACCCTTCCAGCCATAATTGGGATCACCGGGCGCTACGTCGTGAACCTGGAAAATTGTTTGCCCCCACCGGTTGAAAATGACGAAATCCCTGATAATACTACCGGCCGGTCCTCCCATGATATAAAAAACATCGTTCTTCCCGTCCCCGTTAGGGGTGAAAGCATTGGGTAATCTTAGCTGGGTAAATACTTTTACCGTGATATCCCCGCTGGCCTCACAGCCTTCTGACGTGGTCACCTTTAATTTATAGGTAGTAGTTGCTGAAGGATCAGCTATAGGATCCGGGATAGTGGCATCGGAAAGTCCGGTAGCAGGCTCCCAGGAATAACGGATGATATTTCCTGAAACGACCGGAGTTAAAGTAATATCCTGCCCCTGTGAGATCGAAAAAACCTGTCCTGGTTGTACAAAAGGAGAAGCATTGACGGTCAAAGGAATACTGTTGGAGAGCGCTGCCGGACAAACGTTATTGCTTTTGAGGGCACAGGTAATGATATCTCCGCTGACAGGGTGATTGTCTGTATAATAAGGGCTATTGACGCCGGCGTTCGTTCCATTGACCTGCCATTGATAAACGGGAGCATTCCCTCCATTCGTCGCAGTGGCTGTAAAACTGACCGGCGTCCCGGAACACATGGGGGCAGCAGGGCCGGTTATACTCACCGTCGACCCGGGATCTTTCACAACGGACACGGTAATGACATTCGAAGTAGCCGTAGGAGAAGTACTGCAAAACGCATTGCTTGAAAGAAGGAGGCCGACTTTATCCCCGTCCTTCAAAGTATTACTGGTGAAGTCAGGCCCGGAGGTGCTCACGCCGGCGCCATTGACCTGCCAGGTGTAGCCCGGGTCCGGCCCTCCGTTAAGGGGCGTAGCGGTAAAAAGCACCGGTTGGCCCGAACAGACCGTAGCAGTAGTGGCGGTAATGTTCACTGTAGGGGTGACAACCGGATTTACCACCATCCGGACAGGACTGGAGGTAGCGGTCGGGGTGGCAGGACAGGTCGCATTACTGGTCATGATACAGGTGACGTTTGCTCCGTTTGTCAAAGAACCGTTGTCCATGTAAACGGCTGCGTTAGTCCCGGCATTTACGCCGTTGACTTGCCATTGATAAGCCGGTGTTGTGCCGCCATTGGCGGGAGTGGCTGTAAAAGTTACGGGGACACCGGCGCAGATAGTTGTTGCCGATGCATTGACGCTGACTCCGGGAGTCACAAGGGGATCGATGATCACGTCATTGGTAGTAAACGTACAGCCGCTGTTGGTAGTAATAAATGCCGTGTAAGCACCCGCTTCGACGGGTTGATAAGTCGTATTGATAGTAGTTTGTTGTCCCCATTTCTGAACACGATTATTATAGGGATCTGTTATGTACATATTTCCGTTGGCATCCATATACAGACCGACAGGGATATTGAGCTGATTGGCGGCGGGTCCTGCTCCATTGCCTCCGGCTACCGTCACTCCGCTGGAAGCTCCCGGCGCCCATTTCTGAACCCGGTTGTTACTGGCATCCACGACATAGATATTCCCTTGAGGATCTACAGATATTCCATAAGCATCTCTCAACTGGTTGGCGGCAGCCCCTTGTCCATTGCCTCCAGCTACGGTCACTCCGCTGGTTGCCCCGGGCGCCCACTCCTGGACACGGTAATTTCCCCAATCCGTGATATACATATTGCCGTTGCCGTCTACATAAATAGACTGGGGATTATGGAATTGATTGGCGCCGGTCCCTTCTCCATTTCCTCCGGCCACGGTTACACCGCTGGCGGCTCCCGGCGCCCACATTTGAATGCGGTCATTGTAGGTATCGACTACGTAGATGTTTCCACTGCCGTCCACAAATAAGCCGCCAGGGCCATAAAGCTGGTTGGCGGCCGGCCCCTGTCCATGACCTCCGGCTACGGTGATACCACTGGTAGCACCCGGCGCCCATTTCTGAATACGATTGTTGCCTGCGTCAGCCAGATATACGTTCCCACTGCCGTCAACAAATACGGCATCAACATCCCAGAACTGGTTGGGGGCAGGGCCCTGCCCATTTCCTCCGGCCACGATCACGCTGCTGGTAGCACCCGGCGCCCATTTTTCCACCCTGTCATAAAACAGATCGGTCACATAGACATTCCCCATTCCATCGACATACACCGATCCGGGATAACCGATCTGGTTAGTTCCTGCTCCACCGCCATTCCCCCCGGCGACAGTGATCCCACTCATTCCCGTTGTCACATTGGTCGCATTGACGGTGCTGACGCCTGCGCCATCTTTTTTCCATACTATTTGTGAAAGGGTATTGGTCGTGCCCACATTCAAGGTGGCTGACCCCAGACAATTGCCGCCTGTGCTGTTGAGTGTGGCGGCCGCCTGACTGATCACTACGGCGTTGGTGGTCACTGTACAGCCATTGGCGTCCGTTACTGAAGCGGTGTAACTGCCTGGTGCGGTAGCGTTGTATTGGTTATTGATGGTGGATGAAAATAAAAATTTTTGAATACGGGAATTTCCAAGATCTACCACGTATAAATTTCCGGCGGCGTCCATAGAAGCGGCACAAGGGTATCTAAGTTGATTCATTGCATTACCTCGCCCATTTCCCCCAGCTACTGTTATTCCGCTGGTGGCCCCTGGGGTCCATTCCTGCACCCGGTCATTATATTCATCTGCAACAAATACATTATTATTCACATCTACGTATATACATGCCATAGCACTAAATTGATCCGGTGCAGATCCATAGCTACCTCCTGCCACTGTTATCCCATTGGTAGCTCCCGGCGCCCATTTTTGTACGCGACTATTGCTTCCATCCGCTATGTAAATGTTCCCCGCAGCGTCCAGTTTTACATCAAGGGGATTCCGGAGTTGATTGGGTCCAATCCCTGTCCCATTACCACCTGCAACAGTTACGCCGCTGGTAGCACCCGGTGCCCACATTTGTATACGGTCATTAAATAGGTCGGCAATATAGAGATTCCCGGCGGCATCCATATCCATACCTCTTGGGCCGCTGAGTTGGTTATTCCCTGCTCCGCTGCCATTTCCACCTGCTACTGTTATGCCACTGGAGGCCCCCGACGCCCATTTCTGGACACGGTAGTTTAGTTGATCGGCAACATAAATATTCCCATTCCCATCTACATATACAGCGGCAGGAGAATAGAACTGGTTGGCTGCAGCCCCTTGCCCATTTCCACCTGCTACGGTTATTCCGCTGGTGGCTCCGGGTGCCCATTTCTGTATACGGTTGTTGCTGTTATCAACGATATACATGTTCCCGGCCTTGTCAATAAACATTCCAAAGGGAGCCCCGATCTGATTGGCTGCAGCCCCTCCTCCATTTCCTCCGGCCACGGTGATACCATTTTGACTATAACTATTGGTAGCTGTTACCGTACCGAGGGGAGCGCCATCCTTATTCCATACGATCTTTGCCAGCGTATTGGCAGCATTCACGGTAAGATCACCACCGTTGCAAGTGAGATTTGCTCCCGTTAAGCTGGTGGTAAAAGGGCACTGACCAAAATCTCTTTTAATAGTTAGCAATAAAAATAAAAGTAAGGGAAGACGACTGCTGATTGATTTCATAATCCTGCAGCAGGTTTGTGACGGTCATTAAAGGCCTGGGCCTGGTAAGGGGATTGCATATGTCGATAGGGGGTTTGAGGCGGTTGCCTCCCTGCAAAACTAACCATTTAAACGGCTTTTTCAAATTTATGGACTGCTTACGCCCGGTTGCGTTCTACAGCCCTCAAATTCCCCCCTGCAACAACACCTTCACCATCTCCTCCCACTCTTTTTCCAATGAATAATCCGGCATCGACCGGCCGGCCCGGTTGTACCAGTAATTGGCATTTCCCCGGTCGCCTTCCTTGCGATGCAGGTAGGCATGTACCCATGCGCCCTCTTTCGTTTCGATATCCTGTGCGATCATATGGGCTTGCTCCCAATCATTCTTTCCATCATACCACATCGCTGCCAGGATGGGAGGAATACCTGCCGGAGGGGCGTCGTTAGTAAGCGTCGATTTGAATGCTTCAGGGCTCATAGATAGCACCCAATTTATAGGATGATAAATTAATATTCTCTACAAATTTACTTCTTCTTCCCTTTTGCGTAAATGAAATTTCCCGATCGCTACCCTTATTTCATACTGCTGCCTGCAATTTTGCAACATGAAGAAAATCAATCCTTTTATGAGAAATATTATCTATACATTTTTTATACTTCTTACAATTTTCGGGCCTTCGCTGAACCCGGCAAAGGCCGAAGACAACGGAGGGGCGATCAAAGGGAAAGTCACCACCGCCGATGGGCAACCTGCTGCTGTTGTGACGGTCCAGGTAAAAGGTACGAAACGATCTACCCTGACGGAGGAAGATGGCTCATTTAGCCTGCGCAACCTGCCTGCCGGCAAGTATGAATTGGAAATATCCCTGACAGGTAGTGCGACGACCACGCAAAGCGTCACTGTCGAATATCGGAAGATCACCGCCGTGACGATCCAACTACAACTCTCCGGCCGTCAATTGCAGGAAGTAGTAGTGACAGGAGGTCGCAATAAGTTTTCCCGCACCAGCAGTGACTATGTTGCTAAAATGCCCCTGAGCAACCTGGAAAACGCGCAGGTGTATACGACTATCACAAAAGACCTGCTGGCAGATCAGCTTGTATTTTCCGTAGATGATGCCCTTCGGAATGCCCCCGGCATCCAAAAAATGTGGGATGCCACCGGTCGCAGCGGAGATGGCGGCGGCTACTATACTTCAAGGGGTTTTATTTTACAAAGCCAGCTCAGGAATGGTATTGCCGGTAATGTCAGCAGCAAAATAGATGCGTCCAACCTGGAAAGGCTGGAAGTGATCAAAGGCCCCTCCGCTACCCTGTTCGGTAGCACCCTGACTTCTTATGGGGGATTGATCAACCGGGTGACGAAGAAGCCGTATTCCACCTTCGGAGGGGAAGTCACCTGGGCCGGTGGAAATTTTGGATTCAACCGGGTCAGCGCCGATATCAATACGCCGCTCGACTCCGCAAAAAAGATATTGCTGCGGCTGAACACAGCCTATACCGACGAAGGCAGCTTCCAGGACAATGGATTTAATAAGAGCTACGCACTGGCGCCCAGCTTCTCCTACAAGATCAATGACCGCCTCACCTTCCTCTTCGACGCGGAAATATATAGGGGACGCAACCTGGGAACGCCCATTTTCTTCTTCCCGTATGGACAGACCATCGCTTCCATGGGTGTGTCAAGGGCTGATCAGTTACCTATCGATTACAAACGGTCTTTCTTCAGCGACGACTTGTCACAACAGTCAGCCAACACAAATTTCTTCGGGCAGTTGCAATACAGGATCTCCGACAAATGGAGCACGCAAACCAATATAGCGGTGACCAACAGCTATTCGGATGGACCTTCTCCTTATTTCTACCTGCTGTCGAATGCAGCGGTAACGGGCAATGCTGCGGATATCGGCAGCGATTATATCTCCCGGAATGACCAGTTCACTGCCAATAGCAGGGACAGGATGCTGGAGATCCAGCAGAACCTGAATGGCGAATTCAACGTAGGCGGCCTTACGAACCGCTTTGTCGCAGGCCTGGACTACTTTTCCCATAATTCCAACCAGCTCTTCAGCGGCGGCACCTATGACACCATTGTCTCTCATGGCAGTATCCCCACCTACAGGGATTTCAACCGCACCAGTCTGCAAAACCTCTACGCCACCAAAGGAGTTGCTTTCTATTACCCGGTCGATTTTGTAGCAAACACTTATAGCGCCTATGCGGCAGACGTGCTGAACCTGACAGACAACCTGCTGGTAATGGCTGCCGTACGGGCCGATCATTTTGTCAACCAGGGAAATTATGATCCTATAACAGGCACTACCAGTGGCGGGTACCACCAGACGACCTTCTCCCCTAAATTCGGGATCGTATACCAGCCGGTAAAAGATAAGGTGTCCCTCTTTGCCAATTACCAGAACGGCTTCACCAATAAGACGGGAACGGACTATACAGGAAAAGTATTTAAGCCTGAGCAGGCCAACCAGGCAGAGGCCGGCGTTAAGCTGGACCTGTTCGAAGGACGGCTCACCAGTACTGTGAGCGTATATAGTATTAAAGTACGCGACATCGTCCGGGCGTATATCCCGGCTGTTCCGGACCCGAGCCTGCCCACCTTCCCGCAGATCCAGGATGGGACACAGGTGAGCAAAGGCATCGAGGCGGAAGTGATCGCGAGCCCTATCCGGGGACTTAATGTTGTGGCAGGCTTCTCCTACAATGACAGCAAATATGAAAAAGCAGATAAAGATGTAGAAGGCCGCCGGCCGGGCACGGCCTCCTCTCCCTATACGGCGAATTGGTGGGTGAGCTACCGCCTGCCCGCAGGAGCTGTAAAAGGGTTAGGACTGGGTATCGGAGGCAACTATGCCAGCGACAATAAAGTGATCAACAATATCAGCCAGGGTGTGTTCATATTACCGGCTTACACGGTCCTGAACGCATCGGTGTTCTATGAATATTCGAAATTCAGGTTTGCCGTGAAATCCGACAATTTTACCAATCAGAAATATTGGACGGGTTATACCACTGTGAACCCGCAGAAACTAAGGAGCGTGGTGGGGAGCATTTCCTTTAAATTTTAGTATCGGAACCGAATGGCAAAAAAACGGACTTTAAAATACTGGATCGGTCAAATACACCTCTGGCTCGGGCTTGCGTCCGGGCTGGTGGTGTTAATAGTGAGTATTACCGGTTGCCTCTTTGTTTTTCAAAAAGAGATATCCGAGTTCATTTATAAAGATAAATATTTTATAAAGCCCTCCGGCGTTACCCTCCCGTTAAGCGTACTGGAGCAAAAGGCGCAGGACGCCCTGGGCGCCGGACGGCCCATTAACTTTATCACCACCTATAGCCAGTCCGACCGTACCTGGGAATTTATGGCTTACCAGGAGAACGATACCGCCTTTACTTATTTGGGCGCTATCGGGTATTTCCAGTCCGTCTTTGTCGATCCTTATACCGGCGTCGTCACAGGGATAAGGGATTATAAATACGATTTCTTTTCCATCGTCAAATACATTCACTGGAGCCTGCTGCTCAATACGAAATACGGCCAGCCCATCGTAGGATGGAGTACCCTGATCTTTGTCCTCCTGCTCATCACGGGAATCGTATTATGGTGGCCCAAAAAATGGACGAAAGCGTATAAAAACAGGAGCTTTACAATAAAATGGAAAGCCTCCTTTAAACGGGTGAATTATGATCTGCACAATGTGCCGGGCTTTTACAGTCTTTTTCCCGCCCTTATCATCGCTCTGACAGGAATGGTCTTTTCCTTCAGGTGGTTCTCTGCCCTGGTGTATGTTGCCGCGTCGGGCACTACCACTCACCCTCCGCAGGCGAACGTGAAATCCGTTAAGCCCGTCACTGTCCCATACGCTGCAAAGGACTCCAGCTCTCTGGATAAGGCTTTCCGTCTGGCACAGGAGCAATTGCCCCGGGCCCGGCGATTAGGGCTCTCTCCGGCTACTGGCTCCGAAGGCACGATCTATGTCTTTGGTTATAAAGACGGAGAGACCTATTATGGCTCCGACGCATTGCAATTTGACCAATATACCGGCAGGCTGTTGCACAGGCGAAATAATTCGGAAAAGAACAGAGGCGAACGGCTCGCCGAAATGAATTATGATATTCACGTGGGCGCCATCGGCGGGCTCACGGGGAAGATTATCGCTTTTATTGCCAGCCTGGTCTGTGCCAGCCTCCCCGTCACCGGCCTGCTCATCTGGTGGGGAAAAAGGAGACGCCGGCATGTATCGAATACCCTTAATTTTGCCGGATAATCATAAATATGTACAAGACATCATTGACTTTCATTGTCCTGGTTATCCTGACCTTTATTGTTGCAGCAAGCTGCGGTAAGGCTGCCAATTCCGGTACACCCTGTTCCGATATTGCCCCTGCGGCGGACTCCACCGCCCTGCTGAGCTTTGCAAGGGCAAATGGGATCACACCGGTAAAAGATACCACCGGGCTTTATTACCAGATCATTACCCAGGGCACCGGGACCACCCCCAGCGACAATTCAGTAATATTTGTTACCTATACGGGTACCCGCATGGATGGTGTTATCTTTGACTCGACTACCAATGCCTCCAAAACAGGCTTTCAACTGGGTACGCTGATTCCCGGATGGCGGATCGGCCTTCCCAAGATCCAGGTAGGAGGTCATATCAAATTACTGATTCCTTCCGCCTATGGTTATGGTTGCCAGGGCGCAGGTACTGCCATACCTCCCAATAGCCCCATCTATTTCGATCTTACATTGGTAAGTGTCCAATAAAAGGCGCCTGGTAAAGAGAGATCGCGTTCGGTAAAATGTAAGAAATAGGACACGCGGGTGGTATAGTAATTGCGTAACTTTCGCCAAACCGGGTGGAACCCGGTTGTATTCAAGGTTATGATAAAATACGACGCTATCATCATCGGTTCCGGTCAGGGGGGTGTCCCTCTGGCTAAAAAACTGGCCAAAGCCAACTGGAAAGTTGCCCTGGTTGAAAGAAAATGGGTAGGGGGCACCTGTATAAATGTAGGCTGCACCCCTACCAAGACGATGATCTCTTCCGGCCGTATCGCACATCTCATGAAGAGAAGCGCGGATTTCGGGATCCATACGAAGGGCGTTTCCGTAAATATGGAAGAAGTGCTCAAACGGAAGAACAGCGTGGTCATGTCTTTCCGGGAGGGTGGCACAAAAGGGCTGCTAAAGACTGCCAACCTGGACCTCTTATTTGGAAATGCCGCCTTTACGGGGCCCAAAGAAATTACGGTAGTGAAGGAAGATGGCTCCCGGGAAATACTGACCGCTGAAAAAATATTCATCAACACCGGGCTGAGGCCCTTATTGCCGCCTGTTCCGGGTCTCGACGAAATTAATTACCTTACCTCCACGTCCATTATGGACCTCCTGGAAATCCCGCCGCACCTGGTCATTATCGGCGGAAGTTATATTGCACTGGAATTCGGCCAATTGTATAGAAGATTAGGCAGCGAAGTGACGATCATCGAAAGGGGAGCACATTTCCTTTCAAGGGAGGATGAAGATATTGCTGCCGAATTAAAGAAAATACTGGAAGACGAAGGGATCCATATTTTGGTTAATACAAAGGTGATGGAAGCTGCTTACTCCGGCAAAGAGGTGCAGTTGAAGATTGATTCCGGGGAAGGGCTCCGCTCCATCACCGGCTCACATGTCCTTGTCGCTACAGGAAGAGAGCCTGATACAACAGGTCTTAACACGGCTGTGGCCGGCATTGGCCTGGATAAGAACGGGTTTATACAGGTGAATGATAAGCTGGAGACCACGGCCCCGGGAATTTATGCACTTGGTGACGTGAAAGGAGGACCGGCTTTTACGCATATTTCTTATAATGACCACCTGATCATATATAAAAACCTGGTAGAAAATGGCCATGAGAGCATTGCAGACAGGCTCCTGGTCTATTGCATGTTCACGGACCCGGAGTTGGGAAGGGTGGGATTGTCCGAAAAACAGGCCCGTGAAAAAGGGCTCCGCATAAAAGTGGCGAAGCTACCTATGACCAGGGTAGCCAGGGGAATAGAGACAGGCGAGACCGGGGGGCTTTTAAAAGCCATCGTTGACGCAGATAGCAAAAAAATAATCGGCGCCTCCATTCTGGCGCCGGAAGGCGGTGAATTAATGAGCGTATTACAAATGGCTATCCTGGGAGGGATCACCTATGATGTGATAAGGGATAACGTCTTTGCGCATCCTACATTTGCTGAATCCCTGAACAACCTTTTTATGACGCTGGATAATGAATAGGATCATCGAGGTAAGAAATATTACGAAATCCTTCGGCGGATTTTTGGCGGTCGACGATATCTCCTTTACCATCGGGGAAGGGGAGACGGTCGTATTCCTGGGAACGAGCGGCAGCGGTAAGACTACCCTTCTTAAGATGATCAACCGGCTCATCGAGCCCAGTTCCGGTGAAATATATATCAGGGGCAAAAAGATCGATGCGCAGCCCCCCGAAATTTTACGCAGGAGTATAGGGTATGTGTTCCAGAACAACGGCCTGTTCCCACATTATACCGTAGCCGGCAATATTGGTATTGTTCCAGGTCTTCTCGGATGGGATAAAAAAAAGACCCTGGCACGCACTACCGACCTGCTGGAAAAACTGCATCTTGCTCCCGATACGTATTTGTCGGCCTATCCTCACCAATTGAGCGGAGGCCAACAGCAAAGAATCGGATTGGCAAGGGCGCTGGCGGCCGACCCTCCTGTCCTGCTGATGGACGAGCCTTTCGGGGCGCTCGATCCCATTACGCGTTCCAGCGTAAAAAAAGATTTCCGGCATCTTGATGAATTGCAGCGTAAGACGATCATACTCGTCACGCACGATGTACAGGAGGCCTTTGAGCTGGCCGACAGGATATTCCTGCTGGATAAAGGAAAAATAGTACAGATCGGGACACCGCGTGAATTGTTGTTCCAGCCGGCCAATGAATTTGTGACCAGCTTTTTTGAAGACCAGCGGTTCCAACTGGAAGCGAAACTGATAGAGCCCGGGGATACCATATCCCTCATCAATGCATTTACTCATTTTAAGAACAGACCAAGCTGATGGATCAACAGCCCAGCCTTTGGCAATTTATGCACCAGGAATCAGCTAAGCTGCTGCAGCAGACCATAGAACATATCGGCCTGACCTTTATTTCCCTCTTGATAGCCGTCCTCATCGGCCTGCCCCTGGGGATCTATATAACAAGGAATCAGAAGGCTGCCGGACTTATACTAGGCGCCGTAGGCATATTGCAGACTATTCCCAGCATAGCCTTACTGGGTTTTATGATCCCGCTCCTGGGTATTGGCCCGGTACCTGCTATCACCGCGCTGTTTTTATACGCCCTTCTGCCTATCATCCGCAATACGTTCACGGGCATCAGCAATGTAGACCCGGTTGTAAAAGAGGCGGCCGTGGCCATGGGGATGACCCAAACCCAGGTATTGTTTAAAGTAGAGCTGATATTGGCATTCCCGGTGATCATGGCGGGCATTCGCACCGCCACCGTTATCAATGTGGGAGTGGGCACCCTGGCTGCTTATATCGCCGCAGGCGGATTGGGGGAATTTATATTCGGCGGCATTGCCTTGAACAATACGAATATGATCCTGGCAGGGGCGATACCTGCTGCTCTGCTGGCCATCGTATTGGATTTTATCCTTTCCCTTGTCCAGAAAATGAGCAGTAAAAAAAGACAGGCGGCTTTGTGGTCGATGCCATTGATCCTGCTGCTGTTCTCTTCTTTCTATGTGCTGCCGGTGGGATTCAGTTCCAAACTGCTGGCAGGCTTTACCCCTGAATTCATGGGCAGGATCGATGGTGATCTCGGGCTCCGGTCCATTTATGGCCTGAAGATCCGGACCGTCGTCATCAGTGATGCCGTCATGTATAAGGCCGTCTACAAGCACAAACTGGACGTTATCAGCGGCTACAGTACAGATGGAAGACTAAAAGCCTATGACCTGACCGTTCTGGAGGACGATAAAAAAATATTCCCGCCCTATTATGCCGCTCCGGTGGTGAGGACGGAAGTCCTGCAGAAATATAAAGAGCTGGCTCCCGTGCTCAACCTGCTGTCGGGAAGAATCAATGATTCCATCATGACGGAATTAAATTTTAAGGTGGAATACTTAAATCAACCCCCGGAAAAATGTGCCCGGGATTTCCTGATAGCACAAGGGCTGTACAAAGACCCCCGCGCCGGCAACCACGGAACGATCCGGCTGGGCTCTAAGATCTTTCCGGAGCAATACATATTGATAAATATGTATGCCATGTTGATCCGGGGATACACCGATCTGCAGGTAGAGACAAAAACGGGATTGGGGGGAACGAAGATCTGTTTTGACGCACTGACTAACAATAAGATCGATATGTATCCCGAATATACCGGGACGGCTCTGCTGGCGATCCTCCATCCGGCACAACAGGAGATCAGGGGGCTGGCCGGCAACAGGGACAGTGTCTATGATTATGTCCGGCGGCAGTTTGATGAAAAATACCAGTTGTCCTGGCTGCAGCCGATCGGGTTTAATAATGCGTATGCCCTGATGATGCGAAGGGGTCAGGCGCAAGAATTGCATATCCAAACTATTTCCGATCTTACTGGTTATGTCAAAAAATGAATTATATGAGCTTACTGGAGCAATATCGGGTCATAAGACAGGCCAGTGAGGACATCTGCCGGCCTCTTCAGAAGGAGGACTATGTCGTGCAGCCTGTGGCGGATGTGAGCCCGCCTAAATGGCATCTGGGACATACTACCTGGTTCTGGGAGACCTTCCTGCTGGAAAAGCACCTGCCCGGCTATAAGATTTTCAACCCGGATTATAACTTCGTTTTCAACAGCTATTATGAGACGATAGGCGCAAGGGTCATACGTACCGATCGGGGTAATCTGAGCAGACCCTCCGTGGACGACATATACCAATACCGGAAATACGTGGATTCAGCGATGGCGGAGCTGCTTTCCGGCGCTCATGGAGCCGTTGGTCTGCAGGATGCCCACCCCCTCTGCGATATTATTCTTCTTGGTCTCAATCATGAGCAGCAGCACCAGGAATTGCTCTGGTCGGATATTAAATATATACTGGGTCATAATCCGCTCTTCCCCGCCTGGTCGGACTATGATATAAATGATCTTTCTCCTTCTGCACGGGGTGCTGAGGAGGGGAGAGTAACGGACACCCTTATCCCAATGGCTGCGGGTATTTATGAAATAGGGTATGACGGGGATGGGTTTTGCTTTGATAATGAGCGGACGCGTCATAAAGTCTGGCTGGCCGATTTTAAAATTTCCCCTTCCCTGGTGACGAATGAAGAATACCTGGCTTTTATTCAGGCCGGAGGATATGAAAATTTTATATATTGGCATGCGGAAGGATGGGACTGGGTGAAACAGCAGCATATCAGGGGGCCCTTATACTGGCATCTCATAGAAGGCAACTGGTTTTATTATACGCTGGCCGGCCTGAGACCTGTTGCGATGGACGAGCCTGTTTGTCATGTCAGCTATTATGAGGCGGTCGCGTATGCAGCCTGGAAAGGGCAACGTCTACCCACCGAATGGGAATGGGAAGCCGCGTCCGGGGAATTCAACTGGGGAAAAAGATGGGAGTGGACGGAGAGTGCCTACCTGCCTTACCCGGGGTTTAAAAAGGCGGAAGGGGCAATCGGGGAATATAATGGTAAATTCATGGTAAGTCAGATGGTGCTGAGAGGTGCTTCTGTTGCGACGCCTGCGCATCACAGCCGGAAGACCTACCGTAATTTTTTCCATCCGCATCTCAGATGGCAATTTACTGGCATACGGCTTGCTAGCTAACCAAGCCGGCATATAAACTGAAGGTATCATAAAGGTCTAACAATTTTAAAAAGGTCTACTATGTTGTCTGCTATCATTAACGGAAAGACCGCGGGGCACCGTTCATCGGGATTCTATACCGACGTGATCAATGGCTTAAAAGCGGCAAATAAATACCTTCAATCCAAATATTTTTATGACGAGACAGGCGACCAGCTCTTCCAGCAGATCATGGCATGTCCTGAATATTATCCCACCCGCTGTGAGATGGAGATCCTTCAGCATCAGTCGGGTAAGATAGCCGACCTCTTTTGTGAAGGGAATAGCCCATTCGACCTCGTGGAATTAGGGCCGGGGGATGCTACCAAATCTTATTACCTGTTGCGGGAGCTCCTGAGAGTAAAAGCGCATTTTACCTATTATCCCATTGATATTTCTTCCAATGTGATCGGGTCTTTGGAGAACAAGCTTCCGACAAGCCTTCCGGGCCTGCAATTTCAGGGCCTTAACGGCGAATACCTCGATAAGATGGAACGGGTGGGCAATATTTCGGCTCAGCGAAAAATAGTATTGTTCATGGGCGCGAATATTGGGAATATGACCATGCAGCAGGCGATTATTTTTTGCAGGCAGTTGCACGACCGGATGCGACCCGGCGATCTCCTGCTGATCGGCTTTGACCTGAAAAAACATCCGAAAGCCATCCTCGATGCCTATAATGACAGGCAGGGTATCACAAAGGCATTCAACCTGAACCTGTTAAAACGGATCAATCGGGAGCTCGACGCTGATTTTGATACAGAGCAATTCGAACATTACCCGGTATATGATCCCGGTACCGGGGCCTGTAAAAGCTATCTTGTAAGCCGTACAACCCAGCAGGTGCATATCGGGGATGGAACGACTATTGATTTTATGGAGAATGAGCCCATATTCATGGAGATCTCTCAAAAATATTCGTTGCAGGAGACTGACTATATCGCGAGGCAGTCGGGTTTCCGGTCAATGCATACGTTCTACGATTCAAAGAAATGGTTCGCGGACATTTTATGGCAGCGCTTGCCCTGATCCGGAAGAGGGATTGTCCTAACGGCTTAGCGCTATCCCGCTTGCCAACCCGGCGATCTCTTTTTGGATGGAGATGGTCTTGTCCGTATTGTACCAACGTTGTAATTCTTCTTTAATAGAGTCATAGGCCATTCCTTCTGCCTTCAACCGGTAGAATAATTCCTGTAAAGCCGTGGGTCGTGGGCCCCAGGTGAATAATTCTTCCAGGGTGTTCGTGTTCAGCGCAATCAATTTTGGAATACTCCTGCTGATGCCGTTCGTCAGGTATTGATCCATCAATTCCAGGTTCTCATCCCTTAAGAGGAGCCGCAACTGGATCAACGGATTTAATTGCGACAGCGCCTGCATTACAGGAAGGCTCTGTGCAGCATCCCCGCACCACCCTTCTGTCAATACCAGCCAGGTTTGCGGTCTGTCGATAGACAGGATCTGCTCCTTTACCTCCGGAAGGATCCCGATCGTCTTGTCCAGGCGGTGCATCCTTTGCTGATTCAGATGGGAATAATGGAGAAAGGCCGCGGAATGATTGGTGCCGGTCGCCTTTCCGTCCGCCAGCAGGTCATCAACGAGCTTTTTATAGGCTTCATAACTCAATGCTGATTCCAGATACGCCGGGCTGATTGACTTTTCCGGCAGGGGAGCTTCCATAATTTCTGTTTTAACCTGTAATTTACAATTCTGCGGCTCAATATCCCGTCACTTCCCGGACATTCTGGCCCGGGGATCCTTGGCCTGGGACAACTATGACTATACAATTTTGAGTTGTATATACAACTCCCAACTTTCTTAAACGGGAGCCTACCCCCTAATTGTATATACAACTCAAAAAAACATATGTACCCCGCGCAAAGACCCGGCATGGGCGTACCCGCATCGGCCGTTCTTATAATACTCCAGCTCCGGGTCCTTAAGAACCCGGAAGCGCAGGTAGTCACTCTTTTGGTATATTTGCCTATGCCCAATCTCAATCTGAATAATGAAAAAGACGCCCTAAGTCCTGCGGATAAGGAGTTTGAGAATAATATCCGGCCGGCCGTCATTGAAGATTTTTCAGGGCAGCCCCAATTGGTAGACAACCTGAAAGTCTTCATTAAAGCAGCCAAAATGCGCGGGGAAGCGTTGGATCATATCCTCTTCCATGGCCCTCCCGGATTGGGTAAAACGACTTTATCCAGGATCGTGGCGAATGAACTGGGTGTAAATATTAAAGAAACATCAGGGCCAGTAATTGAAAAGCCGGGCGATCTGGCAGGCTTATTGACTAACCTGGAACCCCATGATGTACTTTTCATCGACGAAATACATCGCCTTAGCACTGTTGTAGAAGAATACCTGTACGCTGCCATGGAAGATTACCGGATCGATATTATGATCGATAGCGGCCCCAGTGCAAGAAGCATTCAGCTCAATATCAACCCTTTTACCCTGGTGGGCGCCACCACCCGCAGTGGCTTGCTGACAGCGCCCCTTTTATCGCGCTTTGGCATCAAGTCAAGATTGGAGTACTATAATGCGGAGACTTTAAGGCTGATCATTCTCCGCTCTGCCGGCATACTCAATACAAAGATCACTTCGGATGCTTCCGGGGAGATCTCCCGCCGCAGCCGGGGCACTCCCCGTATCGCCAATGGCCTGTTGAGAAGGGTCCGCGACTTCGCCCAGGTATTGAGCAATGGCGTGATCGATCTGGCTATTACCCAGCATGCATTAAAAGCATTGAATGTAGATGAGCATGGACTGGATGAAATGGACAACCGCATCCTGTCCACTATTATCGAAAAATTTAAAGGAGGGCCTGTAGGGATTACCACGATCGCTACCGCCGTAGGAGAGGAGACCGGCACACTGGAAGAGGTCTATGAACCTTTTCTTATACAGGAGGGCTTTCTCATGCGAACTCCCCGGGGAAGGGAAGCAACGGCGAAAGCCTATGAACACCTGGGGAAAAAAGGTCCGGCCAGGGAAGGCGAGCTTCCTCTATTCTAATCGCCCATCTTCCCAAGCCGGAAATATTTTACTTCGCGGTCTCGACCGGAGCTACCAGCCTGAAACCGTTGCCGTGAATGTTGACGATCTCAATATTCGAATCATCCTTGAGATATTTACGAAGCTTCGCAATGTATACATCCATGCTGCGTCCATTGAAATACGTGTCGCTGCCCCAGATCTTTTTCAAAGCCTGCTCACGGGGCAACAGGTCATTCATATGTTCAGACAGCATTTTCAGCAGCTCATTCTCTTTCGGGGATAAGGTCTGTGTCTGACCCTTATGCGACAGCTCTCTTAGCTTAGGGTTGAAGTGATAGGAGCCAAGGTCAAATTCTTTATTATCCGACTCTTTATTCAGATCGTCATTCCGTTTCAGGATAGCCTTGATCTTTAGTAGCAACACCTCGCTGTCAAATGGCTTGGTGATATAGTCGTCGGCTCCAAGCTTATAACCCTGAATAATATCCTCTTTCATCGTTTTCGCGCTGAGAAAGAATAAAGGAATATCCGGATCTACATCCCGTATTTCTTCCGCCAGGGTGAAGCCATCCATATGGGGCATCATAATATCCAGCAGGCACAGATCGAACCTTTCCCGTTGAAAAGCCGCCAGCCCAAGCCGGCCATCTCTTTCCAGCGTCACATCAAAATCACTCAGCTCCAGGTAGTTCTTCAGCACCATTCCAAGGTTCTGATCGTCCTCGCATAATAATATTTTGGGTTTCTTTCCTTCCATGTTAATCAATTTAGCTACAAATAAAGATAATTCATTTACGGGAACCGGGTTTGCCCGTCTAATTTTTTGTTAATACCCCGGGCGGAGTACGTAATTTTGCCCCATGCACCTTACTTCAGACAATAAATTTAAGAAATTGGTGGTAATCGGCGACAGGGTGTTGATCCGCCCTTCCAAACCGAACGAAAGGACTGAATCCGGTCTCTACCTGCCCCCCGGTGTTGGTGAGAAAGAAAAAGTTCAACAGGGGTATGTTATTAAAACGGGACCCGGTTACGCCATTCCCATGCCCGTGGACGACGAACCCTGGAAGCACCAGGATGAACAGGTAAAATATATACCCCTGCAGGCCAGGGAGGGAGATATCGCCATATTCCTGGTGAGCGGCGCCACAGAAGTGCTGTATGAAGGAGATAAATATTTCATCGTCCCGCAGAGCGCCATTCTTATGCTGGAGCGAGAAGAGGATATATAAATGGGTATTCCCTTACTCGTTATCCCTTATCTTTGTCGGCTTAAGAATTAAGATTAACGCATGGACGCAAACTTCAATCCAGACAAACAGCATACATTAGCCTCGGTCGTGAGCATATCCGGAACAGGTTTACATACGGGGATTAACGTAGATATGACCTTAAAACCCGCTAATCCCGGATTTGGTTACCAGTTCCAACGGATCGACCTGCCTGGACAGCCGATTATCAAGGCAGATTGCGACCTGGTCACCGATACTTCCCGGGGGACTACCCTGGAAGAAAACGGCGCAAAGGTCAGTACTGTGGAACATGTGCTGGCTGCATTGGTGGGGATGGGAGTGGATAATTGCCTGCTGGAGATCAATGGTCCTGAAATACCCATTATTGACGGCAGTTCCCAGCCTTTCGTGGAGATCATCGAGGAAGCCGGCGTACTGGAACAGGAAGCTGCCAAATCATGGTATAGCATCGATACGAATATTACCCATTACGACGAGCGGAAACGGGTAGAAATGGTAGTGATGCCTTCTATGGAATATAAGGTCACTACCCTTATTGACTTCAATAGCCCCGTCCTGGGAACACAGCATGCAGGCTTGAAGACTATGCGCGATTTCAAGGCGGAAATATCTCCCTGTCGCACCTTCTGCTTCCTTCATGAGCTGGAAATGTTGCTGGAACACAATCTCGTCAAAGGGGGCGATATCAATAACGCTATCGTTATAGTGGATAAACCCGTTACAGTAGAAGAAATGGAACGCCTGGCCAAGGCCTTCAAAAGAGATAAGATCGAGGTCAAGAGCGGCGGATACCTGAATAACCTGGAATTACGCTTCCCCAATGAACCGGCCCGGCATAAACTGCTGGACGTAGTAGGCGATCTGGCCCTGATCGGCTATCCTATCAAAGGGCATATTATAGCCAATCGGCCCGGCCATTCCACGAATGTGGATTTTGCGAAAAAGATCAAGCAATATATTAAAAAAAATAAGCATTTAAAGAATATTCCGGTTTACGACCCGAATCAGCAGCCTATTTTCAATAGCCAGCAGGTGGAAAAAACATTGCCCCATCGGTATCCCTTCCTGCTGGTAGACAAGATCATAGAACTCACCGACAAGCATATCGTAGGTGTTAAGAATGTCACCTTCAACGAGCCTTTTTTCGTGGGGCATTTCCCCGGGAATCCTGTCATGCCGGGGGTCCTGCAGATAGAAGCTCTGGCGCAGACGGGGGGTATCCTCTGTATCAATGCCATGCCTCCCGGTGACTATGACACCCTGTTCCTGAAGATCGACAACTGCAAATTCAAGAGCAAAGTGGTTCCCGGAGATACGATGCTCCTCAAAATGGAGCTGCTTAGCCCAATCCGCAGGGGTATCTGTGAGATGCGGGGAACGGTATATGTGGGCAATAAAGTGGCAACGGAGGCAGACCTGATGGCTCAACTGGTAAAAAGAAGTTAAGAGGTGCTTAACAAAAGCTTATTTTGGGTAACTGTAATAAATAAGTTTTAGGTTTACCGTTGCAAATAAGTTTAGGCTAATTGTGGCAAATAAGTTTATTTTTGTGCGAGTGCTGGGGCTTGCTCAGCATTTTTTGTGAACGGCGCAGCCTTCAAGACGTATTTACCGTGAATAACAAGACCGCAACCCATAAGGAAGATTCAATAACAATGGAAAAAACTGGAAATCAATCAATTGATAGTCGAATGATCCATTCTCTCACCTCTATTCATCCGGACGCCCGGCTAGGCGCCCGCGTAAAAGTGGATCCATTCACGATGATTCATCAGAATGTGGAGATTGGGGAAGGGACCTGGATAGGAAGTAATGTAACGATCATGGAAGGGGCCCGTATCGGCAAAAATTGCCGAATCTATCCTGGAGCGGTCGTATCTGCTGATCCTCAGGATCTTAAGTTTGACGGAGAAGAGACTACCGTAGAGATAGGCGACAATACCACTATCCGTGAATTCGTAACGATTCACCGGGGCACCCGGGATCGTTGGACGACTAAAGTAGGTAACAACTGTATGATACTGGCCTATAGCCATATTGCACATGATTGTATTATCGGGGATAACTGTATTCTCAGCAATAATTCACAGGTGGCAGGACATGTCGTCATGGGAGACTGGGTGATCCTTGGAGGCATGTGCGCCATCCACCAGTTTGTTCATGTAGGCTCTCATGTCTTTATCGGGGGAGGCTCCCTTGTAGGTAAGGACATTCCTCCCTATATCAAGGCTGCGCGTCTGCCTTTAAGCTATTCAGGCGTCAATTCCGTAGGCCTCAAACGCAGAGGCTTTACCATCGATAAGATCAATCATATCCTGGACATCTACCGGGTCATTTATAACAAAGGAATGAATACCAGCCAGGCGCTCGAATTCCTGGAAGAGGAGTTCCCGGCCAGTGATGAACGCGATGAGATCGTGACATTTATCCGGGAGAGCGGCCGGGGTATTATTAAACGCTACAGCAAAAGCAGCTTTGATGAGGATTACGCTGATTGATGCAGGCAAACGCTTCAACCGCGACTGGATCTTTCGTCATCTCCATTACGAATTTAAAGAAGGCCATACTTATGCGATCACCGGCCCCAACGGGTCGGGGAAATCTACTTTATTACAGGCTATAGGGGGCGCTATTGGTATCAGCGAAGGAAAGACGTTGTACCGTGATCCGGAAATAGGGGTGGAACAGGTATTCCGGCATATCTCCATCGCCGCTCCTTATCTCGAACTGGTCGAAGAAATGACTGCAACAGAATTCCTTCAATTCCACCAGTTTTTCAAGCCCCTGCTGCCTTCCTGTACGATTAAGGGTATCCTCTCCCTGGTGGGCCTGGAGAGCGCCGCTCATAAACAGATGCGCTATTATTCATCCGGCATGCGGCAAAGGGCCCGGCTGGCCCAGGCCATTTTCTCCGACACCCCCATTGTCCTGCTCGATGAGCCCTGTACCAACCTGGATACAGAAGGGATCTCCCTCTACCGGCAGCTTATTAAAGATCATTGCGGGGGGCGCATGGTGATCGTCAGTTCCAATGATACACAGGAATATGACTTTTGTGAGAATGTGCTTTCGATTGCGGATTATAAGTAAAGGGCCATTTCTGCGCCGGCGCCTTCCGGTCATGCCCCGGTCACGCGGGTTAACGCTGCGAAGCGATCAGCAGGTTCAGATCCGTATACTTCAGATCAAATCGCTGGCTGAGATGAAAATTGGTCAGGGCCCCCTTGAACAGATAAATACCGCTGCGCAGGTGTATCTTATGCCATACCAGGTTCTCAAATCCTCCTTCTTCCCCTGCCTCCAGCAACAATGGCATCAATACATTACTGATGGCATGTGAGGCCGTACGGGCAAAGCCGGAAGGAATATTCGGTACGCAATAATGAATGACGCCGTATTTCATGAAGATGGGATGCTCGTGTGTAGTGATCTCAGAAGTCTCGAAGCAACCTCCCCGGTCAATGCTGACATCAATGATCACACTGCCCGGGCGCATGTTGCTCACCATCTCGTCCGAGACGACGACCGGCGTACGGCCGGTCTGGGAAGACAGGGCGCCGACGGCTATTTCACAGGTTTTCAGTTGCTTGGCCAGGATACGCGGTTCGATCACCGAGGTCCACATACGCTGCCCGATATTCACCTGCAGCCGTTTCAGCCGGTACACACTGTTGTCGAACACTTTTACCGAAGCACCCAGGGCCAGGGCGGCCCTTGCAGCAAATTCTCCCACGATACCGGCCCCCAGGATGATCACCTTAGTAGGGGGAATGCCGGAGATGCCTCCTAATAAGACACCTTTCCCATGATTGGCCGAGCTGAGGTATTGTCCGGCAACCAGCATGACGGCGCTACCCGCGATCTCACTCATGCTCCGTACAATGGGATAAGTGCCGCTATCGTCTTTCAGATTCTCGAAAGAGATACCCGTTATACGTTTGTCCATCATTTTTTGCAAAAGCTCCGCCTTCATGGCAGAAAGATGGATAGGAGAAATTATGATCTGATTCAGTTGCAGCAGCGGCAGGTCCTCTTCTATTACGGGGGCGCTCTTTACCAGTATGGGGGCTTTTAATACCTCCGCTTTGTCATATACGATGCGGGCTCCTGCCTCACTATAATCTTTATCCCGGTAATGGGATGCCTCCCCGGCATTATGCTCGATGATCACCTGGTGGCCATTACTGACCAATACTCCCACCGCATCGGGCGTCAGGGCAATACGATTTTCCTGGAAAGCCGTCTCCTTAGGGATCCCAATATGCAAGGGCACTCCCTTAGGCTTAACGTCCAGGGTTTCTTCCAATGTCTCGTAGCTGAAGGAGGTACTGATAATCGGTTTTTGCTGCGACATGTGTCTGTCAAATTACAATTTAAAATTGGATTTAGCTTCACTTATCATCCGGGTATCCGGGTCCAGCGCCTCGATCTTCAGCACTACTGTCTCCGGTGGAAAAATCCCGGGTGCTCTGTCCGGCCATTCTACGAGGCAGAGTTCTCCGCTGTAAAGAACATCTTCTACGCCAGCCCGTAGAGCCTCTTCTTCATCTTTTAACCGATAAAGATCTATATGAAAAATTTTGCCACCGGGGTACCTATACTCATTGATAATCGAAAAAGTCGGGCTGCCCACCGTGTCGGTCACCCCCTTGACCGTACACAATGCATGAATAAAAGTGGTTTTCCCGGCACCCATGCCGCCTTGAAAGGCAAAGACCTTTTGCAGGGTGTACCGCTGCCAGAACTTTTCAGCGGATGACAGGATCTCCTGCAAATGAAAACGGGCTTCCATGCCGCAAAGATATTATTTTTGCATATAGTATATTATGGAAACAATTAACTGGAAAATAGATGGTATGAGCTGCTCGACCTGTGCGCTTACCATCAGCAAATACCTGGAGAAGAAGGGATTGCAGAACATAAAAGTGAGCCTGGCCAGCGGAGATGTCAGTTTTGATACCCCCGGACAACTCGACAGCGGGCAAATACAAAAAGGAATACAGGACCTGGGTTATACCGTTGCAAAGGAAGACACCCCCGGGACACCGGCCAAAAAGCCCCTGAACAGGCACCTGCGTTATCTGTTGTTCTGCCTGCCTTTTACGGGGATACTTCTTTTGCACATGGGTTTAGGTTACCTGGCCGGGGGACCATGGGTACAGTTCTTCCTTTGCCTGCCCGTCTATCTCGCGGGGATGAATTTTTTCGGCCGCAGCGCGATAAAGAGCATCGGCAATGGCCTGCCCAATATGAACGTACTCATCGCAGCAGGGGCAACAGCCGCCTTTTTATATAGCTTTACCGGTACCCTCTTCCACCTGGGGCCGGCCTACCTGTTCTATGAAACGGCCGCGGCTATAATCACCATCGTATTCCTGGGCTATTATATCGAAGACGCCTCTGTACGGGCCACCCAACGGGCATTGAACAGCCTGGCCAGGTCCCAAAAGACCATGGCGAATATGATCGCTTTTGATGACCAGCACCAGGAACAGATCTTCCCGCTGGAAAATACTCAATTGAGGAGCGGCGACCTGGTCCTTATCCGGTCCGGCGAGCAGGTCCCCGCAGATGGAAAAATTCTCTGGGGAGAAGGGGCTGTAAACGAAGCGCTCCTTACCGGCGAAAGCCTGCCGGTCGAAAAAAGGGCTAAAGACAGTGTGGTTGGCGGTAGCCTTCTTGTATCCGGCACCTTGAAGGTACAGGTGACCGCGGCTGCCGGTGATTCCGTTCTGGCCGGCATCGTTCAACTGGTAAAACAGGCACAGGGGGAGAAGCCTCCCATCCAGCAACTGGCGGATAAGATCAGCGCTGTCTTTGTACCCATTGTACTGGGCCTGGCCGTTCTTACCCTCCTTGCTAATTATATTTACGCGCATGAGCTCGGCTCCTCCCTGATGCGGGCTATAGCGGTACTGGTGATCGCCTGTCCCTGTGCGATGGGGCTGGCTACCCCTGCTGCCATAGCCGTAGGGCTGGGCCGGGCGGCCAGGCAGGGCATCCTCTTCCGGAACGCCAGGAGCCTGGAATCCTTTAAAAATATCCGGCAGGTGGTGTTTGATAAGACAGGCACCCTGACGACAGGAGACTTCTCCATTAGTGACTGGCGCCTGACAGACGACAGCATTACTGAAGCCGAATTCAGGCAGATAGCCTTCTCCCTGGAAAAATATTCCACTCATCCCATCGCCCGGTCCATTGCCGGAAAGTGGCGGCAAAAGAATGCCCTGCCCTGGACAAAAATGGAAGAACTAAAAGGGGTGGGTATGCGCGCTCAGACCAAAACAGGGGATCTATACCTGGCAGGCTCCCATAAGATAGCAGCTACCCTCACTTCAGACGATACCCATAATGTCTATATCGTCCGCAATGACCGGCTGCTGGGCTGGATAGACGTAAAAGATACTATCCGTCCGGAATCTGCCTCCGTCATTCAGGGGCTTCACAAAAGAGGGATACGCACCATTCTGCTCAGCGGGGACAGACGGGCCATCTGCCTTCAGGTAGCGGAAGAAACAGGGATACAGCAGGTAATAGCGGAACAGACACCCGCACAGAAACTGGAACAAATTACCCTGCTGAATGCGCAGGCTCCCACCGCTATGATCGGGGATGGCATCAACGATGCTCCCGCCCTGGCCAAAGCCACCATCGGCATCTCCATGAGCGATGCTTCTCAACTGGCTATGCAGACTGCAGATGTGGTATTGATAGGTCATGGACTGCAGCAGCTTCCCATAGCCCTGGGATTAGGCAAACACACTTTTGGCACCATCCGGCAAAACCTGTTCTGGGCATTTTTCTACAATATAGTAGCCATCCCCGTTGCCGCTCTAGGCCTGTTGACCCCGGCCCTGGCCGCCCTGGTGATGGGATTAAGTGATGTGGTGCTGGTCTTCAATTCCATACGGCTCTTTGTTAAGAAAGTCGTGTGAGCCAGACCCCGCTCGACATATTAAAGCAATACTGGCATTACAAGGACTTCCGGCCTCTGCAGGAGGAGATCATCCGGTCGGTATTGGAGGGAAAAGACACCCTGGCCCTCCTTCCTACGGGCGGGGGGAAATCCCTCTGTTTCCAGGTGCCTGCCATGGTCCTTCCGGGACTATGCCTGGTGGTCAGCCCCCTGATCGCCCTGATGAAAGACCAGACAGATCATTTACGCCGGAGAGGGATCACGGCTTTTGCCCTTAACTCGGGCATGAGCCGCAGAGAGGTAATCAACACCCTGCAACTGGCCGCAGGCAGTAATTGTAAGTTTCTGTATGTGTCCCCCGAACGGCTGGAAACAGATCTCTTTTCGGAATACCTTCCTTCCCTCTCTGTCAACCTCGTCGCCGTGGACGAAGCACATTGCGTGTCGCAATGGGGATATGATTTCCGTCCGCCTTATCTCCGCGTTGCCGCCCTGCGAGAGCAATTGCCGCAGACCCCCTTACTGGCTCTCACAGCCTCCGCTACCCCGGAAGTGCTGGACGATATCACCGACAAGCTGGAGCTTCGGGAGCCTGCCCTGTTTCGCGCGCCCTTCACCCGGGCTAATCTCTCGTATAGTTTTTTTAAGGTGGATTCAAAGATCCATAAGATCGCAGAGGTCCTCCAAAAAGTCCCCGGCAGCAGCATCGTCTATTGCAAGACCCGCAAGGCGACCAGGGAGATCAGCGAACAACTCAACAGGATGGGCATTCCTGCCGGCGCTTACCATGCGGGCCTCCTGCCGGCAGAGAGATCGCAAAGGCAGGAAGACTGGATAAAAGACAGGATACAGGTGGTCGTTAGTACGAACGCCTTTGGCATGGGCATCGATAAATCCGCCGTCCGCACCGTCATCCATGCAGATCCGCCTGAGTCTGTGGAGAACTATTACCAGGAAGCCGGCCGTGCCGGCAGGGACGGCAATAAAGCCTATGCCGTTTTGTTGGGCCAGGAGCAGGATATTGCTCAGCTGGAAGGTATGCCGGACATAAGGTTCCCTGCTATGGAGAAGATCCGGCCGGTATACCAGGACCTGATGAATTATTTGCAGCTTCCGGCCGGCAGCGGACAAGGAAACTATTATGATTTTGATCTCACCGCCTTTGTGAATAAATTCAGGACAGATCCTCAGACGGCATTGAATACGATAAATACGCTGGCTCAGGAAGGCCTGATGAGCTTCCAGCAACAGGTTTTTCTGCCTGCCAGGATCCGGTTCCTCACCGGCAAACAGGCCCTGTATGATTTTGAAAAGGACCATCCCGCGCTGGAGCCGCTGATTCATGCGTTGCTCCGCACCTACGAGGGCATCTTCGATCAGGCGGTGCCCATCCGGGAAAAACAACTGGCTTTTTTAACAAGAAAAGATCTCCGGCAGGTCACCGAAGAATTGAGCCGGTTACAGGCTTTTCATATTATTGACTACGCGCCGCCATTAACTACTCCCCAACTGTATTTTTCCCGCAATCGGGTGAGGGCGGAAGAGCTATATATTGATCCCGTTAACTATCGTCTGCGAAAAGAACGATATGCAACACGCATCCGAACGATGATCCAATACCTGCAGCTTAAAGAGGAATGCAGGAGCCGCTTCCTGGCAAATTATTTCGGGGATAAGGATGCGGGGGATTGTGGTATTTGCGATAATTGCCGGGCACGCCTACACCTTCTCCGCCAATAACTGCCTTACCAGTTCTTCCAGTTCCTTAAGCCTTTTTTCCAGTTCGGGCAGGTTGCGGCTCAGCGCCTGGCTGCGTAACGCGCTGGTATAATCGAAGGCAGGAGAGCCGGTCACGGCCCCGCCAGGGGTCTTGATGGATTTGCTGACCCCGCTCTGCGCATTGATCTTGGATCTGTCAGCGATCTGTATATGTCCTACGATCCCCGCCTGGCCGCCGATCATCACATGGCTGCCTATTTTTGTGCTGCCACTCACTCCTGCTTGTGCGGCGATCACGGTATGATGGCCTACTTCTACGTTGTGCGCGATCTGTATAAGATTATCGAGCTTAGCTCCTGTCCGGATAATAGTCGAGCCGATCGTGGCCCTGTCGATCGTAGCATTCGATCCGATCTCCACATAATCTTCTACCACTACATTCCCGATCTGCGGTACTTTTTTAAAACTGCCGTCACTCTGGGGCGCAAAGCCAAATCCATCACTTCCGATCACAGAACCGCCGTGGACAGTAACATGGGCACCGATTACACAGTCATGATATATTTTTACACCCGGGTGCAGAATGGAATGATCGCCAACTTTTACGTTACTGCCCAGGTAAACATGCGGATGGATCTTCACGTTATTCCCGATCACGACCCCCTCTCCCAGGTAAGCAAAAGCTCCTACAAATACATTTTGTCCCATAGCAACTGTCGTTGCAATATAGGACGGCTCCTGGATGCCGGTCAATTGTTGTGACTCGATTTCCTGGTATTTGGTCAGCAGGCTGGCAAAGGCCGTATACGCATCCGGGACACGGATCAGGGTGGCGTTGATGGCTTGCTTCAATTCGAGGGTCTCGTTGACAATAATGACGGATGCGGCGGTCGTGTACAAATGCTCCTCGTATTTGGGATTTGCCAAAAAAGCCAACTGGCCTTTGACTGCTTCCTCGATCTTTCCGAATGAGCCTACGGAAGCATTCGGATCTCCCTCTATTTTACCTTGTATGAGCAACGATATTTGTGCGGCAGAAAAAGTCATAGTTCATTGTTTGGGTTCCTGGCTGCCGGTTTTTGGTTTCCGGCTGCCTTAACTATGTGTATAAGGATTTACACTTATATAAGTGGGAGCCAGGAACCATAAACTAGAAACCAGAAACAGGATTCAGGTAGCAAATATAAAATTTTTTCACGGCGCTGGCCAATGTTTGCTGAATCAAGGCATTATCTACTTTGGAAATATCTTTGACCGTTCCGTTCCTGAACAGTATATTGATCTTCTCGTCCGAAGGATCATAGGTAGTATTCGTCGTCTGTCCGGTGAATACAAAATAGCCTGCCTCTTCCATCGTAATAGACAATTCCCTGCTGACCCGCTCTTTTAGTTCCAATACGGTATTTTCATCAAAAGGAGTTGCCTGCATCCGGACTTTTAACAGATAGCGGTCGATCAGGCACCGGGAAAGGGTGGCGAGTACCTTGTCCGGGTGGAACGCCCAGTTCTTAATGGTGCCCATAACATCATAATCATCCAGCAGGCAGAATTTATCCAGATGCTGTTCAATGGGAATAGGACCGCCTTCCTCCTTTAGAAAAAAATCCAGCACGGGAGAGGAGGTGGGGACGGGGACTCTTTGAAAAATAAGTTCCTTTGCCCTTTCCAGTATTTTCACCAGCATCTTCTCGGCGCTCAATACCGTTTTGTGCAGATAAACCTGCCAGTACATCAGCCTGCGGGATACCAGGAATTTTTCTATGGAATAGATAGCTTTTTCTTCCACCATCAATTCTCCTTCATGCACTGTGAGCATTTTCAGGATACGGTCATAACCGATCACCCCTTCTGAGACGCCGGTAAAAAAACTGTCCCGGGTCAGGTAATCCATCCGGTCCGTATCCAGTTGGCCGGACACCAGTTGATGGAGATATCGCTTGGGATGTTCATCCCTGAAGATGCGGATAGCCGTCTCCAACTGGCCGGAAAAGCAGGTATTCAGCGCCTCCATGATCAAAATGGAGATATCCTCATGCCGCACGTCCCGGATCAGCACATTTTCGAGGGCATGGGAAAAGGGGCCGTGCCCCATATCGTGCAGCAGGATAGCGATCTTTGCGCCCAGTTCTTCTTCCGCACTGATAGAAATACCTTTCCGCTGCAGCTCGACGAGGGCATTACACATCAGGTGATAGGCCCCCAGTGAATGGTGGAGGCGGGTATGTACGGCGCCGGGATAGACGAGGTGGGCGAAAGCCATCTGGTGGATACGGCGAAGTCGCTGGTAATAGGGATGGGCAATGATATCGAGTAAAAGAGGATGATCCAGGGTGATAAAGCCGTATACAGGGTCATTGATGATCTTACGCGGTGATGGGGACATTCCTGTGTTGATTTTGTTAAAACGACCTAAAACAACCTCCAAATCTACAAATGCCCGTCGGATAATTTACATTTGACGCCGGGATTTGTTAAATTACCCCTATTCCGGATCTCAGGATGGGAGCCGACAATGAAACGGGTCCGGTTTTTGACTAAAAGGATGCCGGCACTTTTGAATCCTAACCCTCAAAAATCGAAATTATTATGGCATTAGGCAAAATACTCTGGGTCGACGACGAAATAGAAAGCTTGCATTCACAGATCCTGTTCCTGGAAAATAAAGGATATGAGGTGACGGCCATGACCAACGGCTTTGACGCCATTGACTACGTAAAGGAACATCCGGTCGATGTGGTGCTGATGGATGAGACTATGCCCGGTATCACGGGGCTGGAGACACTTGCCAGGATCAAAGAGGCCAACCAGCAGATCCCGGTGGTATTGATCACCAAGAACGAGACGGAAAATCTCATGGATGAAGCCATCGGCAGTCAGATCACGGATTATCTCATCAAGCCGGTCAATCCCAACCAGGTCCTGCTCAGCCTTAAAAAGATCATCGACAACAAAAGACTGGTGTCGGAAAAGACTACGACAGCTTATCAGCAACAGTTCCGTAACCTGTTCATGGCATTGAACAGCAATCCCGATTACAATGAATGGATGGAGATTTACAAAAAATTAGTGTATTGGGAACTAGAGATGGAGAAGAGCGACAGTCCGGAAATGATCGAGGTATTACAATCGCAGAAACAGGAGGCTAATACAGAGTTTTTCAAATTTGTATCGAAAAATTATGCCCGCTGGGTGAACCCGAAGTCCGATGAATCGCCCATTATGTCGCATTCCCTGTTCCAATTTAAAGTGCTGCCTCATGTAGAGAAAGGGGTACCTACTTTTTTTATATTGCTGGACAACCTGCGTATCGACCAGTGGAAGGCCATTCAACCCATCTTCGCGGAGAGCTTTCGCATACTGGAAGAAGATAGTTTTTACAGCATATTGCCTACGGCAACCCAGTATAGCCGCAATGCCGTTTTCTCCGGACTGATGCCCATAGATATTGAGAAGCAGTTCCCCTCCCAATGGAAGAATGATGATGAGGAAGGCGGGAAGAACCTCTATGAGGAAGAATTCTTCCGTGCCCAGCTGCGGCGCCTGAAAAAAGACAACCTGAAGTCCTCTTATACGAAAGTGGTAAATTTCCAGGCCGGCCAGGATCTGGTGAATAATATCCATAACCTCCTGAGCAATGACATCAATGTCATCGTATATAATTTTGTGGATATGCTCAGTCATGCCCGGACGGAAATGGAAGTGTTGAAGGAACTGGCCAGTGACGAGATCAGCTACCGCAGCATTACTGCCAGTTGGTTCGAGCACTCTCCCCTCCACCAGGCTCTTAAAAAGATAGCGGACAAAAAGATCAATATTATTCTTGCCACCGATCATGGCAGCGTACGGGTAAAGACACCCTATAAGGTTATCGGGGACAAGCAGACTACCACCAATCTGCGTTACAAACATGGACGCAACCTCAATTACGAGCCTAAAGAAGTGCTGGCCTTCCGGGATCCGAAAGAGGCGGGATTGCCGGTGCCTACGGTGAATTCCTCTTTTATTTTTGCCAAGGGGGACGGCTTTCTCTGTTATCCGAATAACTATAATTACTATGTGAATTATTATAAGAATACTTTCCAGCATGGCGGGGTGAGCCTGGAAGAAATGATCATCCCGGTGATCCGTATGACCAGTAAGACCTCCTAGCCCCCTAAAGGGGGGAAATAGCTCCTGGCCGGCTTTGCCCGGGAAGGGGTAATAATATTATACACAATCGCTTGGTTGTTCGTGGATAAGTTTGAAACGGCCTATTTCATTAACGCGCTGCTATTCATTAACTTTGTAGGGTGCTGAATGCCTCCGCCGGAGGCGGGAAGCCACCCAAAAGACGGAGTGTACAGATGAAATTTACACAAACGACGCTCGACAAGATCGAAAAAGTATTAGATGAGGCTGAATACATCATCCGCTATGAAAGAGGTAACTTCCAGAGCGGCTATTGTATTCTGGAGCAAAGAAAAGTCATCGTGCTGAATAAGTTCCTGCAGCTTGAAGGCCGTATCAGCACGCTTATCGATATTATTCCACAGTTGAAGATCACCCCTGAAGCGCTGAGTCCGGAAGTCCGACGGATCTATGACGATGTCATAGCCATGCATCAGCTGAATGAAGAATAAATGTGCCTGAATCCGCTTGCGGCGGCTCATTAAGAATCGGCCTTATTCCTTATTTTTGACAAGTGAGTAATCCCCCGTTAAAGATCACCTTTCTTGGTACAGGCACCAGCACCGGCGTTCCTATGATCGCCTGCCCCTGTGAAGTCTGCGCCTCTCCCGACAAAAGGGACAAACGGCTGCGTTCCAGCATCCTTGTTCAATCTGCTACCACCCGTATCGTCGTCGACACAACACCTGACTTCCGTTACCAGATGCTCCGGGCGGACGTAAAAGAACTGGATGCCGTGCTGTTTACCCACCCCCATAAAGACCATTTAGCCGGATTGGACGATATAAGGGCCTACAATTTCTTCCAGCGCAAGCCCATGAATATCTACGCGAATGAAATGACCCAGGAATCCATTGTACGGGAATTTCCCTATGCTTTTGCCGACGTGAAATACCCCGGTATTCCGGATGTGCGCCTGAACAGGATCGATAAAGATCCTTTTATCATCGGGGATATTTATATTCAGCCTATCCAGGTATGGCATCTCAAAATGCCCGTACTGGGCTTCCGCTTTGGGAAGTTCACCTATATTACTGATGCCAATCGTATTGAAGAAGAGGAGAAGGAAAAGATCAGGGGCAGCGAACAGATTGTATTGAATGCCCTTCGACATGAGAAGCATGTCTCTCACTATACCCTGCAGGAGGCAATAGATGAAGTAAAGGACCTGGGAGTACCCCGGGCTTATTTTACCCATATCAGCCATCAGCTGGGCCGGTATGCCGATACCAATCCCACGCTTCCCCCGGGAATGGAGCTGGCCTATGACGGCCTTGTGCTGAGTAGCTAGCTTCAAGCTGATAGCTGCAAGCAGCTATTTATAGGTAACTTCAAATGTATTTAAGTCTGGCTCGAAGCTAAAAGCTTGAAGCTATAAGCTAAAAAAAGAGGCCGTATAGAAATACAGCCTCGTCTAACGATTGCTTGCCATATGAAAAAAATTCCGGGAGGTCGTGGGCGGACTCGAACCGCCGTGAAAGGTTTTGCAGACCCGTACCTGACCACTCGGCCACGCGACCTTTTGTTCGCACAATATTACAGCATATCGATTAGTCTACAAAATTAGTAGACAATTATTTTCATATCCATTGAAAATTTGCAATTTTTTAACAATCATTAAGTTTTAACAATTCGGGGCCGGCTGTTAAACTTTCAGGGAATTCCTCTGTCTATTAAGAGATAATAAACTTTTATGTATGAGGAAAATTGCAATAATCCTGCCGCTGGCCATCTTAGGGGCTCTGCATTCCTTTGCGCAGACTTCTGTGGAACTGATACCGACTGCGGGGTACACTTTCGCCAGTCGAACTGACTTTTATGATACTTATGGCCGCATCAGTGATGGCCTTAACCTGGGCGGTTCCATTAAATTCAATCTCAATCGCAGCTTTGGCATCGAGCTTCTTTACAGCCACATGGGCACCCAATCAGGGTTGTATAACTATGGTTATCCCCGTGATAAGATTGTCGGCGGCGATCTTTCCCTGGACTATATCATGGCTGGCGCCGTGCAATCCTTTAGTATTCCGAATTCTACGGTGCGGCCCTTTATTGGTGCTTTCCTGGGGGCTGCCGTACTGACTCCGGGAGTGACGACGACCGACCAGACCAGTGATACCCGGTTCGCCATGGGGGTGCAGTTGGGTACGAATATTTATATGTCGCCCCGCCTGGGGCTGCAATTGAAAGCCCAGTTACTGGCTCCTGTAGATGCTGCCGGCGGCAGCTATTACTACAGCAACTATGGCTCCGGAACCAGTATTTCCACTTACTCGGAGATCTACCAGTTCAGCCTGAATGCCGGATTGATCATCGGTCTGGGAAGAGTGCTACCGGCACAGACCTATCACAGGGCCCGGTCCTACAGATCCCGTCCCCGCCCTTACCGGTATTATTACTAAGGCTTTTCGCATAAAAAGAGAAATCCCGGATAAAACCGGGATTTTTTTGCCAGATAATACTAACAATCGTTAGTTTTCCTAAAAATTTATACTAACTTTACAATATATAACGGCGAAAGCCGGTTAATTAGATTGCCAATAATGATTGTTTGCTAGTGTTGCCAGGCAATAACCTACGGTTGTTGCCTGGTTTTTTTAAAAACAGGCGTTTAAACGGTGTTGTACATGGAATTTTCAACGGATGAACTTACGCAGCAGGTAGCCCGGACAGCCCGGGATTTTGCGCTACAATATATCAAGCCCCATGTAATGGAATGGGATGAGAGCCAGGAATTTCCCCACCAGGTATTTAAAGAATTGGGTAAACTGGGAATGATGGGGGTAGTGGTCCCGGAAGAATACGGCGGGTCCGGTCTTTCCTATATTGAATACGTTACGATTATACGGGAAATTGCTACCGTTTGCGGCTCCATTGGTCTGAGCCTGGCTGCTCACAATTCCCTCTGCACAGGGCATATTCTTGCCTTTGGAAATGAGGAACAAAAAAGAAAATACCTGCCAGGCCTGGCGAGCGGACAGTCCCTGGGAGCCTGGGGACTTACAGAAGCGAATACAGGCAGCGATGCAGCCAATATGCGCTGTACGGCCGTTCAGGACGGGAATGAATGGGTCCTCAACGGTACGAAGAACTGGATCACCCATGGCCGCAGCGGGGATATTGCCGTAGTAGTGGCCAGGACGGGAGAGCCCCGGACCAAAGATAATGCTACTGCCTTCGTTGTGGAAAGAGGAACAAAAGGATTCAGCGGCGGCAAAAAAGAAAACAAATTGGGTATGCGCGCCAGTGAGACAGCAGAGATGATCTTCGATAATTGCCGTGTCCCGGATGCTAATAGACTGGGTAATAAGGGAGAGGGCTTCAAGCAGTCGTTGAAAGTACTGGATGGCGGCCGTATCTCCATCGCGGCTCTTTCCCTGGGTATCGCCAAAGGCGCTCTGGAAGCCGCTCTTCAATATTCAAAGGAAAGGCACCAGTTCGATCAGCCCATTTCGAATTTCCAGGGCATTTCTTTTAAGCTGGCCGATATGGCCACGGAGATCGCTGCTGCGGAGTTATTAACGATGCAGGCTGCCGACCTTAAAAATAAGAAGCTCCCCATGACCAAGGAGGCTGCCATGGCTAAATATTATGCCAGCGAAGTCGCAGTCAGGGCAGCTACGGAAGCCGTTCAGATCTTTGGCGGCTATGGATATACAAAGGATTTTCCGGTGGAAAAATTTTATCGGGACAGCAAGCTTTGCACCATTGGCGAAGGCACTTCAGAAATTCAGAAGCTGGTGATCGCCCGGGAAGTATTGAAAGGCTAAGGCATGAAATCATCTTCGGGCTTCGTACCGTATTTGTCGAAAAGCTTATCGATAGCGCCCGAAAAAAGAGGGAATTTTTCTTTCGTGAAAACTTTTATTACTTCAATGGCTTTGTAGGCTTGCTCTTCTGTAAGCCCTTCTGCCTTCATGCGATTGATCAATTCCTCCATATAGTGTATTTAAAGCTGACGACCTGCCGTAAGGACAGGTCGTCAGCTATTCAATTATGTTATGCTACTTTGAGCAGGTTCATCTTGCTCTTGTCGAATTTCTTACGGGCGTATTCCAGGTCGAGGTGGAACTTGGTTTCCTTGGCTGAAGGAAGCTCGAACATGGCATCAGTAAGGATGCTTTCGCAAATGCTGCGTAGTCCCCTGGCTCCCAGCTTGAACTCAACGGCTTTATCCACCATAAAATCCAATACATCCAGGTCAAAACTTAAGGCGATCCCTTCCAGTTCGAATAATTTCTTATACTGGCGGATAAGAGAGTTCTTTGGCTCGGTGAGGATAGAACGAAGGGTGGTCTTATCCAGCGGGTCCAGATGTGTAACCACCGGCAGACGGCCCAGCAATTCCGGTATCAGTCCAAATGACTTCAGGTCCGGTGCATTGACATAGGCCAACAGGTTCTTTTTGGCCTGTTCCTGCTGGTCTTTATTGACATTGAAGCCAATGGCATTGGTATTGATCCTGCGGGCGATGATCTTGTCTACTCCGTCAAAGGCGCCGCCGCAGACGAAGAGAATATTCTGTGTGTTGATCTTGATCAGTTTCTGTTCAGGATGTTTTCTGCCACCCTGCGGGGGTACCAATACGTCCGTTCCTTCCAGTAGTTTCAGCAGTCCCTGCTGTACGCCTTCGCCGCTTACATCCCGGGTAATGGAAGGATTGTCTCCTTTGCGTGCGATCTTGTCGATCTCATCGATATAGACAATGCCTCTTTCCGCGGCTGATACATCATAATTACATACCTGGAGCAGCCGGGTCAGAATGCTTTCCACATCTTCTCCGACATATCCTGCTTCCGTGAATACTGTTGCATCGACGATAGCAAAAGGTACATTCAGCAGTTTGGCAATGGTCTTGGCAAGCAGGGTCTTTCCGGTGCCGGTCTCACCTACCATGATGATATTGCTTTTTTCAATCTCTACTTCATTCTCTGCCACTTTTTGCTGGAGCCGCTTGTAGTGATTGTATACGGCTACAGACAGTACTTTTTTCGCGTCATCCTGTCCGATGACATATTCATCCAGTATACGCTTAATCTCAATGGGCTTCTTAACGGTTAATTTGAACTGAGTGCCGCCCGGGGTATCTTCCCGGATCATGAGCTCCTGTTGAATGATCTCCTGCGCATGTTCCACACAGTTCTCACAAATATGTCCTTCCTGTCCGGCTATAAGTATCTTTACTTCATCCCGGTTGCGGCCGCAGAAAGAACAATGCAAGGTGTTTTTTGCCATTATCTCTTTTTATCAGATTGAACTGTAAATTTAACCCAACTTATTGGATTATGCCAGCAACGTGGAAAAAAGACCTTGTTTCCCGGTCTTTTTTAGGGAAAGACCGCTGCATTAACAGCGGTCTCCTTGTCCTTGCATTCCTTTAAATGGATGATAATTAGTTGTTTAGACCTTAAAGCTTATCGATAAGCTGGTCTACGATACCATAATCGATCGCTTCTTTGGCATCCATCCAGTAATCCCTGTCGAAATCCTTCATGATCTGCTCCATTTTTTTACCGCAATTTTCGGCCAGGATCCGGGCGCTGACTTCTTTCACCCGTTTGGTCTGTTTGGCCTGGATCTCCAGGTCAATGCTCACTCCATTCATATAGCCTCCCAGGCTGGGCTGGTGGATCATCACTTCGGAATGGGGATAAATGAACCTCCGTCCCTTGACGCCACCGCTCAGCAGGATAGATCCCATAGACGCCGCCAGTCCCATACAAAGGGTGCTCACGGGGCTGTTCAGCATCTTCATCGTATCATAGATGACCATGCCGGAGCTTACTATACCTCCGGGGCTATTGATAAAGAACTTGATTTCCTCTCCGGGCTTGTCGGCATCCAGCAAGCGTAATTTTGTCACTACTTCCTTGGCGGAACGATCGTCCACCGGCCCCCATAACTCTACACTCCTGCTCTCAAAAAAGTATTTTTCCATCTTTTTTGACAACATTCCCAGGTCCGGCTTGTCTTCTTTGGGCTCCTTTTCTTCAGGCTCGTCGTCCATTCGTACTGGCTTCACCAAATATTTATAAGGATTCATTGTGTTATTTTAAATTTTGAATGATAGATTTTGAATTGAAGAGGTAGCGAAGGAACTACGCTTCTTTGTTCTCTTTTCTGGGATTCAGCAGAAGGACTTCATCTACCAGGCCATATTCCTTTGCTTCCAGAGCTGTCAGCCAATAATCGCGGTCGCTGTCTTTTTCCACCTGTTTGGCTGTTTTGCCGGTATGGAAGGCGGTGATCTCATAAAGCTCTTTTCTCAGCTTCTTGATCTCATTGACCGTAATCTCGATATCGGAGGCCTGTCCCCCGATGGCGCCGCTGGGCTGGTGCATCATGACACGGCTGTGTTTTAAGGCCGTACGCTTGCCCTTGGTGCCTGCACACATCAGGACCTGCCCCATCGATGCTGCCATACCGATGCAAATAGTAGAGACATCGGGAGTGACATATTGCATCGTATCATAGACGCCAAGTCCGGAGTATACGCTACCGCCGGGACAATTGATATACATCTGTATATCCCGGTGACGGTCTGTACTGTCCAGGAACAACAACTGGGCGGTGACGATATTGGCCACCTCGTCATTGATCGGGTACCCTAAGAAAATAATGCGATCCATCATCAACCGGCTGTAGACATCCATTACAGCCACATTCATGGGACGTTCTTCAATAATGTTCGGGGTTAAATTGGTGACAACATATTTGTTGTAGTCATTTAGCGTATTGCTGGAAATTCCACGGTGCTTTACAGCATACTTCTCGAATTCATTTGCTGGATTCATAGTTATATTTTTCAATGTATTTAATTCCAATTCTATTGGCGGAATAAGAATTCCTTTCAAATCTCCGTCCAAACTTTCAAACTGCCAAAAAACTGACAGAGTTGCAGGAAAGACGCTTTCCCCCGGGAAAAATTGCCGGAACGGGTTATTTTTTCCCGTCAGGCCATCCGGCACCCGATCTGCAGCGCCTGGAAAATGCCCGGCAAACCGCCAGGACTCCGGTGATTAGCGGCTTCCGGCTGTTCTTTTTTACAATGAGAAAGGCCCCGGAATTGGTTTCCGGGGCCGCTCTGCTTATTTTTTGACCGGCCAGCTATAACCGCCGACCCTAAAGATGCCAGCGTCTTAATGGTGATGGTGCTGATGCTCTTCCTGCATATGCCGGAATTCTTCCAGGCTGACAGGCTTTTCAGTAGGATGTATCTTGCTTTCAGCCCAACCGAACACTTTTTCCGTCTGGATCCGGTGAACGGTATCTTCCACGAATTTCTTGTCCTGCATCATGCGTTGTACATAATCGGCTATCCAGGGCTGTTCTTCGGCGCCTGCACCCAGCTGGCCACCCATATAGCCGAGTAGTTGCTGTTTGGCAAAGGCCCGGATATCGTCGGCGCTCACTTCGATGCCATTCTCGTTAACGATCTTATCCACGATCAGGGTCCATTTCAATTGATTGACAAAAGAAGGGAACTCCTGCTCCACTTCCGCCTGGCTTTTAGGCTTTTCACCACCCGTCTGCAGCCAGCGTTTGAGGAAAGATTCGGGAAACTCGATATTGGTATGTTCCAGTAATTCATGGTAGAGGGTATGCTGCAACTGGTTGCCACTTTGGCTGTCCCAACCAGCCTGGATCTCTTCGCGAAGGGTATTGCGAAACTCCTCTTCTGTCTTCAGGTCCTTATTAGGATAGGCCGACTTGAAAAATTCTTCATTCAGATCGGCTTTTTCTATCAGTCCTACTTTCGTGATCTCCGCCTTGAAATATTTATCAGCGGCGGCGGGGTCATCTTTGGAGAGGCCCAGATCGTTCAGCACCCATTCCCTTTCTTTTTCATCCAGCGCTGCGGACAACTGGATGGTCAGGGCATCGCCTTTTTTCAGGCCGATCCATTTGGGCCGGCTAGCCTCATTGAAATATTTTACCAACAGGGAATTATCCTTACTGATGCCGCCTTCGAGGGGCTGGCCATTAGCATCTGTTTCTGTGAAATGCAGGTTCAGTACGTTCTCATCGCCTGCTACTGCCTCGGGTTCCGTCATTTTGCCATTGCGGGTCCGCAGGCGCTCTACCTCTTCATCGATCATAGCCGGAGTGACATCCACTTTGTAACGGGTCAATTTAGCCGAGCCGAGGTCTGTCAGGGCAAAGGCAGGCTTCAGCCCTACTTCAAAGGCAAAGGAATAATCATCCGGTTTGCCCATATCGATCTGGCTGGCGTCATTTTCCGGCAACGGTAATGGCTGTGCAAAAATTTCCAACTTCTCATTGGACATATAGGTGGTCAGCTCCTTTTCAACAGTCCGTAATACTTCGTCCGTGAATACTGAGCTGCCATACATTTTTTTGATCAGGCCTGCCGGTACCATTCCTTTACGGAATCCTGGAATATTTGCTTGTTTGCCATAATTTTTCAGTGCTTTTTCGAAAGACGGCAGGTAATCACCCTTCGCTATATTGACGGTGATCTTGTCCGTCAAAAGCCCAACATTTTCCCTGGTTACTGTAGCCATATTAGTATATTATTTTAAATCGGGCAGCAAAGGTAGGTATTTTTAGCTTAATTCATCCTCTACGTCAGCCCTTCCTCCCTTCCAGGAGGAAAAGAGCGGATATGCAGCCGGCAGCGATTGCCCCGCCGGTTGTGTATAAGGGGATTTCCGGCGGCCTTTGGGGGAAGGATTGCAGGCATAAGCCTATGACAGAGAGGCCCATACCCGTTCCCACAGAATAGGTGGCGGACTGCAAACCTGCCGCTATTCCCTGCCGGGCAGCCGGGACGCCCGACAGGGATAAAATGGTAAAAGCAGGGTATCCGATCGCAATACAAACACTATTCACCAGGAAAAGCGCCGCCAGGAACCAGGCCAGATGGTGGGTACAGATGCCTGCCAGGAGCAGCAACACCCCGCCCAGCAGACATAACATAGCCAGACGGCCTACCTGCACCACGCTCATTTGCCGGAACAGCCGGGGTAAAACGAATTTGGAGACAAGCGCCGAGCCAATGCTATAGGGGAACAGCAACAGCCCTGTCGACCGGATATTCCAATGCATCACTTTGTACAGGCTCAGGGTGCAGAGGAATACAAAGCTCAGGAAACAGGCTCCCAGTAAAAAAGAGGCTCCTAATGCCCTGGGCGAGGCGAAGATGCCAGGTCCGAAGAAAGGCTGCGCCTGCCTCCTGTCGTAACGTTGCAGTGCGGCGCCGGAAACAAGGGCGATGAAAAGACAGGGGATCACTTCCCAGCCGAGGCCGTTTAGTTCATGGATGCAATAGCAGAATAATAGTAAGGTAGCCGTGAGCCAGAAAGCAGTCCATAAATTTAAAGGAGCGGTATTTTTTGTTTTCTCTTCCGG